>Ga0182015_10002538_pt1 | contig 21779 bp, 23 predicted proteins | sample 712P3MmetaG_FD_120478 | JGI IMG/M metagenome (GOLD analysis project Ga0182015, IMG submission 120478) | Permafrost microbial communities from Stordalen Mire, Sweden - 712P3M metaG | ecosystem: Environmental > Terrestrial > Soil > Wetlands > Permafrost | place: Sweden: Stordalen | collected...
CAGATGGGCGTGTGGCAAGGGATTGCGGTCGATCCGGAAAAAGACATTACGGTGTGTTGCGGATCGACGGAGGCGATGATTTCGACTTTGCTCGCGGTGTGCAATGTGGGAGATGAGGTCGTCATCTTCGAACCGTTTTATGAGAATTACGGGCCGGATTCGGTGCTGAGCGGGGCGCGGCCGCGGTTTGTGAAGCTGCGTCCGCCGGAGGGCGATGGAGGCGAGTGGACCTTTGATGAGAAAGAATTGCGCGCGGCTTTTGACAAGCACACCAAGGCCATCATACTCAATACACCCAACAACCCTACTGGAAAGGTTTTCACCCGGGCGGAGCTCGAACTGATTCGCGATCTGTGTGTAGAGTTTGACGTGTTAGCGATTACCGATGAGATTTACGAACACATTTTGTACGACGGGACCGAGCACATTTCGATGGCGTCGCTGGAGGGGATGCGGGAACGGACGGTGACGATCAACGGCATGTCGAAGACGTACAGTGTGACGGGATGGCGCGTGGGATGGGCGGTTGCGCCGGAGAAGATCACGAATGCGATCCGGAAAGTGCACGATTTTTTGACGGTGGGAGCGCCGGCGCCGCTGCAGGAAGCGGGCGCGGCTGCGTTGAGTTTGCCGGCAGAATATTATGCGAAACTGGCTGAGGGATACCGGGTGCGGCGGGATCATTTGATGCCGGCGCTGGAGGCGGCGGGGCTTAAGTGTTTTCGTCCGCGGGGAGCATATTACGTGATGACGGACATTTCGGCGTTTGGATTTGACGATGATGTGGAGTTTACGAAATATATGGTTAAAGAAATTGGAGTGGCGGCGGTGCCGGGATCGAGTTTCTATCGGGATGCGCGGGACGGGGCGCGGCAGGTGCGGTTTGCGTTCTGCAAGAAACTGGAGACGCTGGATGCGGCGGCGGAGAAGTTGGGGAAGTTGCGGGCGCGGTAATTAAAGACTGCGTGAAAACTTCTGTGGGAAGTGCTTTGCAAAGGTAGGGATCCTTCGATTTTGTATGGGCTTCGCTATGCGAAGCCCACGCTACGCTCAGGATGACAAGATTGCTCGCGAGCCGCGCAAATCTCACTTAGTGACGGCCCCGCAGGCGATGCGGTCGCCGGAGTTGCCGGAGGGGTCGGTCTTCATGTCGTCGGCTTTGGCGTGGATGATGATCGCGGTGCCGCCGTTGCTGAAGAGGGAATGAGGGCCGTCGCCGAGGGTTACGTCGTTATCCTCCAATTTGCCGTCGGACACTCCCCGGGCGTCAACCAAGAAGTTCTGCATGTCGCCGGCGTGATGGCCTTCGGGATTGTCGAATCCGTGCTTCTTGTTTTCGGGATTGAAATGCGGCCCGGCCGATTTGAAGTCGGGAGCCTCGCACTTTGGGTTCTGATGGAAGTGAATGGCGTGCTCGCCCGGCGGGAGATTACGAAGGTAAAGCTGGAGAGTGACCCCAGCGCCGTGTTTCGTCAAGATGACAGTGCCTACAGGCCGACCATTGGCGTCTTTGAGGTTGACCTTGGTCTTGGCTGCGCTGGGAAGGGCGAAAACAATCAGAGCAACAGCCGCCGCTAGTGTGGGGAGGGTTGCGGGTTTCATGCGGGGAATTATAGCTAAAGTGGCACTGGCAAGGCCATGTTGGCACTAGGGGGCCATGCTCGATCCACAGGGCGGTGGAGTATACTTCGTGGAAGTTTGAAATCTTTCCAGGGAAGCGTGCACTCATGGCGTTGAATGCGGTGGAGCAGGTAACGGAACAGGTTCCGGCAGACGATTTTCAGGCGCTGGAAGAGAAGATTTATCGCACTATCGAAAGGTACAAAGCAGCGCGGCAGGCGCAAGCTACGGCGGAACGAGATGCGCAGCGCGCGCGGCAGCAATTGGAAGAGCGCGAGGAGCAATTGGCTACGCTCAGGCGTGAGGCGTTGCAGTTGCGGAAAGAGCGGGAAGAAATTCGCAAGCGCGTGGAGAAGATGCTGGAGCAGATCGAGACGCTTGCGGAGGCGAGCTAGGAAACGGCTGCCGGGTTCTGGCCTCCATGATTCGCCGGGTGCTGGCATGCTGGATTTGTGGTGAGGACGGAGCAACGGACGCAGAAAGCAGGTTCCTCGCTTCGCTCGGAATGACAAGTACTTGCGTTACTGTGTGACACAAGTATTTTCGTTAGCGCGTGACAAAGGTTACTCATTATGGCAACGGCGGCCAAGGATTCTACGTTGAAGGATGCGCAGAACGGCAGCGTTCGGGTAGAGATTTTTGATCAGGCCTATAACTTGCGGGGCTCGGATCCGGAATACATTCTGAAGCTGGCGGAGTACGTAGACTTGAAGATGCGAGCCGTGGCTGAAGCAACGAATACGATTGACACGGTGCGACTGGCGGTGCTGGCGGCGCTGAACATTGCCGATGAGTATCACCTTTTGCGGCGGAAGCAGGAGAATGGGTCGACGGATTATCAGAAGCGCGCGCATATACTGGCCAGCGCGCTGGATGAAGTTTTGGAAGATGATCGCAAAGCCAGCTAAGTAGTTCTAAGACCTTCGGCGTAGTCTCTGCGAAAGAAGAATCACTTCTGCAGATTTCAGACTGATGTCGGAGGTCGATTTCTGCGTACTTGCTGGGGCAATTGCAATTGCCGATTGTGAAGGCGAGATTACTTTAGTTGCAACTGATCTGCCAACTATTTGCGATTCCCCTATTGCTAATTCGCGAGGAATTCTCCTAGCATCGGAAGTGAAAGCCGGCCTGCGGGGTTGGTGATGATGGTAACCGATTTTTGAACCAATGCTGAATGAACGGGGACTCGACTCGAACTAGGATCCGGTGCGCAACGCTCCGCCATGCGGAGATGCCTAAAGGATCTCGGCGGGTTCCCAACGTCTACCTGACGGTTCATTCTCGGCCCGTCACACGGCACAGTGGGTCGGCTTGAATTGTTTCACCTCAGGGCCTGAAGCCCTCATCGGTTTGGACGCGTTACACGGCGCTGAAGCGCCGCTCTTCCAGGGTACTGCCAGGCGCCAGTCCCTGCTACACTGGTTCACGTAGCAAGTCCTTGTTTCCTGCATCTAATTAAACGTGTATCCACAATTAGTGCATTTCGGGCGGTTTTTTCTGCCGACGTATGGCTTCCTGGTTTCGATGGGGGTGCTGATCGGGTTATGGATCAGCGTGCGCAATTCCGAGCGGTTGGGGATTGACGGCGAGAAGGCTTGGAATCTGGGGATTCTGGTGGTGTTGTGCGGGATTCTGGGCGCGAAGGTTCTCTACGTCATCAACGAGTGGAGCTATTACTCGAAGCATCTGGGAGAGATTTTCAGCGTCAACACGTTGCAGGCGGGCGGAGTTTTTTCCGGCGGATTGATTGCGGCGTTCGCGGCGGCGGCGTGGTACGTGCATAGGCATCATATGCCGCCGCTTGGAACCTGCGATGCGTTTGCGCCGGGGCTGGCTTTGGGGCACGCGATTGGACGGCTCGGATGTTTTGCGGCGGGATGCTGCTACGGGAAAGAGACGCACCATCTTTGGGGCGTGGTGTTTCGCAATCCGCTGGCAAATCAGATTACGGGAACGCCGCTGAACGTGCCGCTGGAGCCGACACAGTTATTCGAGGCGGCGGTGGAGTTTGGGAATTTCGTTTTTCTGATGTGGTTGCTGAAGCGGCGGAAGTTTGACGGTCAGATTTTTGGTGCGTTCCTGTTTATCTATGGCGTGGCGCGGTTCTTTCTGGAGTTTCTGCGCGACGATCCGGGGCGCGGATCGGTGTTTGGCGGGGCCATGTCGGGGACGCAGTTGATTGCGATTGGGCTGGTGATTGGCGGTGGATTGATCTGGTGGTTAAGGCCGGGAGCGAAGAACGTGACGGCCCAGGCGGTAGGTGCGATGCGGTAGAGAGCCTCGGCTTTCGGACTGAAAAGTCTTCAGCCTATGAGGACACAGGGGTACACGGGGTGAGGCAGGTGGGTCCCGCGTACCAAGGTTCGATTCCCTTTCTAGTATGCTTCCTTGGAATGTCGGAAGCATTTCCCATTCTTATTTCCGCTGTGGCTGAAGATGCCGGCAAGCGGCTGGATCAGTTTCTTGCTACGCGGCTTGCATCGGTTAGCCGGGCGCTGGTGCAGGAACTGATTGCTGACGGTCTCGTGCTGGTCAACGATTCTCCAGCGAAGGCTTCGCTGAAGCTGCGTGGCGGTGAGCGGGTCAGCGTGCTGGGCGAGGCGCAGCGGGCGCCGCTCAAGGCTGTCGCCGAGGAGATTCCGCTCGACATTGTTTATGAGGATGACGATCTCGCGGTGATCAACAAGCCCGCGGGAATGATGGTTCATGCGGGGGCTGGGGCGACGAACGACGCGCGCAATCGCGGGACGCTGGTGAATGCGCTGCTCCATCATCTCGCGAGTTTGTCGGGCGTGGGTGGAGAGTTGCGGCCGGGAATTGTGCATCGTCTGGATAAGGAGACCAGCGGGCTGATTGTTGTAGCGAAGAACGATGGGGCGCATCGCAAGCTGAGCGCGCAGTTTGCGGCACGGGAAGTGAAGAAGAAATATGTGGCGCTGGTGCATGGGTGGGTGAAGAAGGATTCGGGGACGATTACGCAGAGCATCAGCCGGGACCGGGTGCGGCGTACGCGGATGACGACGCGGCTCGAAGGCGGACGATCAGCGGTGACGCATTATCGGGTGGAGCGGCGGTTGGACACGAAGTTTGGGAAATTCACTCTGCTGGATGTAAAGATTGATACGGGGCGGACGCACCAGATTCGGGTGCATGTCGCGGCGATGGGGCATCCGGTGGTGGGGGACACGATGTATGGGGCTCCGAAGCAGGCGCGGGGGAAAAATGCGGTAATTGGGTTGGGGCGGAATTTTTTGCATGCGACGGAGTTGGAATTTCGGCATCCGCGGACTGGGGAGATGGTTGCGTTGAAGAGTGAGTTGCCGGACGAGTTGCGGGAGTTTCTGGGGAAGGCGGAGGCTAAGTAAAGGAGTGCGGCGAGAGCCGGTTTCGTGAAGCGAAAATCACTCTGACGTCTCAGGAGTGGACAGCTTCCGGCATCGCTGGGGTCGCGACTCTGCTGACTCGCTCTCGCCAAAGCCCGATGCCCGCCACGACATAGACTCTGATAGCGATCAATAACAGGGCCCGCATGCCGAACAGGAGAGAAAGACTCTCCATTAATCCGCCAGCTACCGCGCCCAAGAGATTCGCGGCGAGCGCCGAACTCTTTGAAACCGCGGTGCGAAACTGGGACGCAAACAGCATACCGGCAAAAACCACAGGAAGCGAGAAGACCACGACAGCCACCGTCCCGGCGACTCCGGGAGGTCCTGCGATTCGCTCGAACGGAAACCAGTACGCCAGCAGCAGCCCGGCTAGCAGAGCCCCTAGATTCCATGCCGGCGCCAGCGGTTCCCGGCTGCGCTCAACCACGGCATTGGCCAACAGGAGAGCGACCAGCATCGCGGAAATCACGATGCCATTCACTTGCCAGGTTGTGCCAAAGAACAGAGCCAGACGGCTTATTACCTGAGTTTCCAACAACAGGAAGCCCGCCCCCATGCAAAAGAAGAAGATTGAGGGGCTCCGATGCGGGGCATCGGAAATTCGCGAATAGAATCCCAATGCCAGAAGCACGATGATTGCGGAGATCGACCAATAAGGTCGCGGAATGGTTTTATCGCGCTGGTAGAGATAGGGCCAGTCATCGGTTGTAACCGGCACGTCCGTGTCTCCAGGGTCCACAGTATTTCTGGCCACGAAGTCCGCCAGGCGTTGATCGCCGCTAAGGGCCGCCTGGGTTCGATTCGATGAAGAGATGACGAAACATTGCGCCCGCACCGCATAACTCGACCCGGCATTGAAAACCAGCGGTGGTTTGCCAAATGTGGCCGCCATCATCTCCTTCAGCCGCTGCGCCATCCAGGGACGATCCACTTCAAACTTCAAGAAAATGATACCGTCCGGTTTGAGGTGGGCCTTAGCCTCACGAAAAGATTGCGCGGTATACACAAAATTATCGATGCGCATATTGGCGTAATCAGAAAGCTGCGTGTGCGAATCGAGCAAGCCGAACAGTATCAGATCGTACTGGCGGGCGCTGCGCTTGAGGAATGCCCTGGCATCGGTCAGATGCACCGAAACTCGGGGAGAGTCGTATGGGTGCTCAGGATGTTCCTTTTTCCCGATTCGCAGGATGGCAGGATCAATTTCCACCGCATCTACCGACGAACTGTTGTGCCGCAGAGCGGCGGCCACGTCATTGCCAGTACCCGAACCGACAATCATCACAGAAGGTGCGGGCGAGGCAAAACGGAAGGCCACATTATAAGGATTCTCGTCCAGTGGCTCTTTCACCAATTCCGGGTGGTGGCCCAGAAAGTCGGTCGCCAAGTTGACGATGAGTTGATAGCCAACATGATTCACCTGGACATGGCCGGCTACCATCTCACCGGTGGGGCTGTAAATGCGGGTGAAATCGATTTCCTGATAAGGCGACCACAGACTGTAGTGATCGTTATCGGAAGAATCGTGCAGGATGAGAAGCAAAGGAATGAGCAGGTACCCCACTCGAAGCCTCGCTTGCATATTTCTCTGCAGCAGTGCAAAGCCCAGCAATACGATACCGAGCCAGATCCAAGGTGGGAGCATCAGACGGCTGCCCGCAAGAAACGCAAGAATGCCCGCCAGGCTCGCGGCCAGGTTCAGTGAGTACGCGGCGAGGGGCCTGGGAGCGAGATTGATCTGACCGCTAACCTCTTGTCCGAGAGGAACAAACACCCAGATGATCAGCAAGAACAGCAAAGCGGAAAGAACCGCGGCCAACGCAAATCCCTGCAGATTGTCGGCTGTATTCGTGCGCCAAATGTCCATGCCGGCTGCGGCGCCCAGATTCTGCGACAGATTTTCCAGGGTCCGTCCGTGCTGCCAAGGCAATCGAATCAAGAGCAGCAAGCCAAATAGCGCCGCGATCGCCGTTCTCCATCGCATGGGCCTGCGGACCAGAGTGCAGCCGATTCCGAAACCGAGGAAACAGAGCAGCAAGGCGAGGTTCTTGAAGTAAGCAAATATTCGCACTTCCACCGCAATCCATCGGATAAAAGCCAGTTCGGCGAATAAAACAAGGAAACTGGCGAGCAACAATCGCCACAGGCTTGGCTGGGACTCTTCCGGTTGCCCTGCCTCCGCCGAACGCTTTTTGCGACGATCACGCCTAGCGGCCGCGATCCGAAGTGTTACCAGTAACAGGACACCGATAACGTAACTAATCGTTCGGGAATTCATGCGGACTGGATCATCACACAATGCCGGGGTACTTCACAATCACGCGGCTGATGCCGAGGTTCAAGTCGACTGACGGCAAATCCCGTGGCAGCGTCGCCCAGGTATTGTGTCGCCGGACATGATCGTCCATCTCTATTAAGACTGCGGATATAATGTAGCAGCAGATGTGCGCCGTTCTTATGAGAACCTTGACGAGACGTTCCATGGTGCCGTGGGCAGCCATTTTGCTGCTGGTAGCGGGAGGGTGGCAGGTGAGTATGGCGCAGGCGGGTACGGCGCCATCGTCCTCGGCGTCCTCCTCTGCCGCTTCCGCGGCACCTTCCTCGCAAACGTCATCCTCGCAGACATCGCAGGCCGCGCCCGCCACCGCACAAGCTCCGCCCAGCGAACAGAAATCCAGCGACTCGGGGGCCGACAATGGAGATGTCCTAAAAATCCGGGTGGGCATCAACGAAGTGAACGTGGTGTTCACGGTGACGGACAAGCACGGCAGGCGCGTGACGGATTTGAAGCAAAACGATTTTCGGATTGTGGATGACAGCAAGCCGGCGGTGGAGGTGCGAAGCTTCCACGCGGAAACGAATTTGCCGCTGCAGGTGGGGTTGCTCGTCGATGCCAGCAGTTCCGTGCGCGACCGGTTCAAGTTCGAGCAGGAATCGGCGATTGAGTTTTTGAATCAGACGGTGCGCAAGCGTTATGACCGGGCGTTTGTGGTGGGATTCGATGCGACGCCAGAGGTGACGCAGGATTTCACCGATGACACGGAGAAACTGGCGCACGGAGTTCGCGAACTGCGGCCTGGGGGTGGGACGGCGATGTACGATGCGCTTTACTACGCCTGCCGCGACAAGCTGCTGAAAGCTCCGCAGATTGGGCCGACGCGGCGGGCGATTATCCTGCTGAGCGATGGAGAGGACAACCAAAGCCACGTATCGCGCGAGGAAGCGATCGAAATGGCACAGCGGGCGGATGCGATCATCTACACCATCAGCACGAACGTGAGCGGAACCAAGGGAGCGGGCGACAAAGTGCTGGAGCGCATGGCGGACGCTACCGGAGGCCGAGCATTTTTTCCTTTCCAGATTCGCGACGTGACCAATGCGTTTGCCGAGATTCAGGAGGAGTTGCGCAGCCAGTACGATGTGTCTTATAAGCCAGCAGACTTCAAGCCAGACGGGCACTTTCGCACGATTGAGATCGTGGCCAATGACCGGAAGAGTTTCAAGGTCAGGGCGCGGCGCGGGTATTATGCGCCGGTGGCGCAGTAAACAGCTTCTAGCTTCTGGCTTCTAGCGGGTTCAAGTGCTGCTGTCGTTCTTTTCACGGGCAACCGATGCCGGGATATTCTGGGACGCCACTTCCGAAAAAATTGGGAATCAAGCCGGGGTTTCGCGCGCAATTCGCGAACGCTCCGAAGGAGGTGCTTGCGGAGTTGGCGGAGCCCTTAGCGGAATGCAAAATTCTCAAGCAGGGGGATGGGCTTGACTTTGCCATGCTGTTCACGAAGTCGCGGGCGGAATTGACGAAGGAATTTTCGCGGATAGCAATGCTACTGAATCCGGCGGGGATGCTGTGGGTGAGCTGGCCGAAAAAGAGTTCCGGAGTGGCGACCGACCTGGACGAAAATGTGGTGCGCGAGATTGGCCTGAAGGCGGGGCTAGTGGACGTGAAGGTGTGCGCGGTGACGGATATTTGGTCGGGGCTGAAGTTTGTGCGGCGGGTGAAAGATCGCAAGTTAGACTAAAGGGCCCCGGGCCCGGCCGACGACGGAGCCGGTTAGCTCCCGCCGGCGAGGCCTGGCCGGAAAAAATCTACGCTGTGCGCGAGCCCATGACGAGGTGGGCTACAAAAGAGATTACGGCGAACAGCAACAAGAGATGGATCAAGCCGCTGGCTACGTGGAACATCAGAAAACCACCCGCCCATAGAATGAGCAGCAGCAGAGCAATCACGAGAAACGGTCCGAATCGCATCTAAGCCTCCTAAACGTCAGCTCTCAAGTTCAAGCTAGCGGGCACAAGAACCATTCTGTTTATACGACGGACGACGGCAGGGCAATATCGGCAAAAGACTGTAAAGCGATGAGGGTGCAGCCGTAGAAACGCGGCGCAGATCAAGGAGTTGGCGATGGTTAGAGTGGGATTGATTGGATTTGGGGTGGCGGGGCAGGCTTTTCACGCGCCTGTTATAAGCGGCGTTCGGGGTATGGAATTGGTTTGCATCCTCGAACGCAAAGGATCGCGAGCGCGAGAAAAATATCCTGATGTACGGGTGGTGCGGACGCTGGATGAATTGCTGGCGGATAAGGGAATTCAGCTGTGTGTGATCGCGACGCCGAATGATTCGCATTTCGAACTGGCGCGGGCTTGCTTGTTGGCGGGGCGGGATGTGGTGGTGGATAAACCGTTCGCGCCGACACTGGCGGAAGCGGAAGAACTGGTGGGGCTAGCTGCGGAGCACGGGCGATTGATTACCGTGTATCAGGACCGGAGGTGGGACGGCGATTTTGGAACGGTGAAAGAGATTCTGCAAGCGGGCAGCTTGGGAGAGGTTGTGGAGTATGAGTGCCGGTATGACCGGTTTCGTCTGGAACCGAAGAAGAATGCGTGGCGGGAAAAACCGGATCGACCGGGAGCAGGTGTGCTGTTTGATCTGGGACCGCATGTGATCGATCAGGCACTGGTGTTGTTTGGCCGACCGAAGGCGATTACGGCGGCGGCGTTCTGCGAACGGGAAACGTCGCAGGTAGATGATGCATTTGATGTTTGCCTGGAATATCCCAGGCTGCGCGCGATGGGACGAGCGCGGATTGTTGCGTATGCGCCAGGGCCGCATTTCTTGATTCATGGAACGAAGGGATCGTTTGTGAAGTATGGAATGGATCCGCAGGAAGCGCGGCTGCGGGGAGAGAATCCTCCGCAGGGATTGGACTGGGGCCCGGATTGGGGCGAAGAGGCGGAAGAGTTGTGGGGAACGTTAAGCTTGGTGGGTGAGCCCAGCCTGAAAGTAAAGACGGATCGCGGAGATTATCGCGGGTTCTATGCGAATGTGCGGGATGCGATGGAGAAGAAGGCTCCGCTGGAGGTGACGCCGGAGCAGGCGCTGCGCACGATGCGGGCGATTGTGCTAGCGCACAAAAGTAGCCGGGAGCGGCGGACGGTGGAGTGGGGAGAAACGGCGGAGTGACTTGAGGTTGCTTCTTTTTGGTCCGCGCTGGTGGTACTCTTCTTGCGCCCATGAAAAATCTTACGCGTCGAAGATTCGGCAAGACTTTGGCTGGCGCAGCCGCGGCTGCGGCTGCCGGTGCGTCTTTGCCACGAATTGCGTTCGCTCAGTTAGCTAAAGCGGGTTTGCTGCGATTTCCCGATAACTTTGTCTGGGGCTGCTCTACCGCCGCCTATCAGGTTGAGGGCGCGGTGAATGAAGACGGACGGAAACCATCGGTGTGGGATACGTTCTCGCACACGCCGGGCAAAACGTTTCAGGGAGAAACGGGCGATGTCGCCGATGATTCCTACCATCTCTATAAAGAAGACGTGAAGCTGCTCAAGAATCTGGGAGTGGGCGGGTACCGCTTCTCGATTTCATGGTCGCGAGTCTTCCCTGACGGGACGGGTCAGCCGAACGAAAAAGGGCTGGCTTATTACCAGCGCGTGGTTGACGAGCTGCTTAAGAACAATATTGCGCCCTACGTTACGCTGTTTCACTGGGACCTGCCGCAGGCTCTGCCGGGGGGATGGCAGTCGCGCGACACGTCGAAGGCATTCGCCGATTATGCAGCGTATATCGCCAAGCACCTTTCAGATCGTGTTGGCCACTTTTTTACCATCAATGAGTTCACCTGCTTCACCGACCTGGGCTACAAGACCGGGAGGTTCGCGCCGGGCCTTAAGTTGCCGGATGGAGAAGTGAATCAGATACGGCACAATGCGGTGCTGGCGCACGGTCTGGCGGTCGAAGCCATTCGGGCGAATGGCAAGAGCGGAACGCAGGTTGGTCTGGCGGAAAATGCCACCGTGTATGTGCCAGTGATCGAGGACCAGAAGCAAATCGAGGCGGCGCGGCGAGCGACGCGCGAAGAGAACGCTCCGTTTCTCACGGCACTCATGGAAGGCAAGTACACCGACGGCTATCTGCAGCGGGAGGGCGCGAACGCTCCCAAGGTGGAGGCCGGTGATATGAAGATTATCGGCAGTCCGCTGGATTTCGTCGGGCTCAATGTGTACACGCCGGAGTATGTTCGCGGGGACTCGTCAGCGGCGGGCTACATCGTGGAGAAGCGCCAGACTTCGTATCCGCGCATGGCTTCGGACTGGCTATATATTGGGCCAGAAGTGATCTACTGGGCGGTGCGCAACGTCAGCGACATTTGGAAACCGAAAGCTCTCTACATCACGGAGAATGGTTGCTCGGCGGACGACGTGGTAACGGCGAACGGACGAATCGAGGACACCGACCGGGTCATGTATCTGCGCAATCACCTGACGCACCTGCATCGCGCTGCTTCGGAGAGCTACCCGATCAAGGGATACTTCCTCTGGAGCCTGATGGATAATTACGAGTGGGCGGACGGTTATAGCAAGCGATTCGGGCTGCACTACGTGGACTTCAAGACGCAGACGCGCACTCCTAAGCTCAGTGCGGAGTGGTACCGCGAGGTAGTTTCGCGGAACGCCGTCGAATAAAGCAATATTATTGCTGCTGATCGCGCTTCGTCGCGTAGTATCCGGCGCGGGTCTGGATTTTGTAGCCTTCTTTTGATTTGATTTCCAGTTTGCGGTAGCCGCCATCAAGCACTGTGTTGGCGGAGGTGTAACCGAGGCTATATTGGCTGCGCAATTCGGCGGCGATCTGGTCGAAGGCTTCCTTCAGCTTGTCGAATTTGTTTCCTACGTTGATCACTCGGCCACCCGTCGCCTCGGTAAGCTTTTTCATTTCTCCTTCTCCGCTATAGCTCATGCCCATACTGTAATAACCCCCGCGATCGGCGCAGAGCAGGACGTAGACAATGGCATCGGCTCTCTGGGCGGCCTCGATGGCGTCTCTGATTTTGAGCTTGCTGCCTTCGTCTTCGCCGTCGGTAAGAAGGACCATGGCCTTGCGGCCCACTTCCTTAGCCAGCATCTCGTTGGCGGAAAGATAAACCGCATCATAGAGCACGGTGCCGGGAGCGTTGTGCACAGGAACGGGGCCTTGTCCGAGGCCGGGAATTCCGCTGGCTCCGCTGCTGACTCCGCTGTTGATTTTCACTTTGTTCAGGGCGGCTTGCAGGCGATGAACGTCACGGGTGTAATCCTGAATCAGTTCGGATTGAACGTCGAAATCCATCACGTAGGCTTCGTCTTTGTCGGTGAGAATTTGGCGGAGGAAAGCTCCACCGACTTCCTTCTCCATGTCGAGGACTCTGATTTGGCTACCGGACGTGTCAATGAGGATGCCCAGGGTGAGCGGGAGATTCGATTCGGCGGTAAAGTATTTGATGATTTGCGGCTTGCCGTCTTCAAAGACCTGGAAGTCGTCTTTGGTCTGATTGGGGATGAGCGCGCCGTGCTTGTCCTTGACGTTGAAGAAGACCCCGACGACGTTGACGTTGACCTTCAGGGTTTCATCCGACTTCTCGGGGGCGGATTGTCCCGCGTCTTGCCCTGCGTTGGCGGGCTGGGAGGGGGTGGAATTCTGGGCCCTGGCGGCGGGAGCGGCGCCGGACACGGCTGCCAGACAAAAAAGGACCAAGGCAGCGACCAAGGTGGGCAAAAATCTCGGATTAGCGGATAGTTTGGGCACGAATGATTCCCTCTCGAGGTTTTTGTTAGTCTAGTCCTTTAAAGTTGAGTGCACCAAATGGTAAGGTTCGGGCATCCCAAGGGTGTGAAGGTGTTTTTGGACTTTTAGTTGGCCAGGGGCAAAGATAAACGATTTTTGCACTGATTCTGGGATTGGGATAAGGAACGGAAGGTGACTGTGAGGAACCAGACCGCGGCTCAAGAGAGACCACGGACGGTAGCCGTATGGATGGCCACCGTTCTAGTTGCAGGATGTTTCGGCGCCTACTTCGGCATAGGGGTTCCGAAGATGGCGGCACAGACGTCCGGAAGCCAAGCCCAGCCGACGCAGCCTGCACAAACCCAGCCCGCACAAACTGATGAGATTCCGGACGCGCCGAGCGTGCAACCTTCGGCGACACCAGCTGAGCCACCGCCGATTCCTAAACCGGAGGAAAAGAAGCCGGCGACGGTGGATCGAAACCCGTGGACGAACCAGCCGAATACGCCGCCGGCCCAGCCGGCCGCGGCTCCGGGCGACGAGACTTCCGCGCCGCCACCCGCCATGCCTCCGGTCAAGACGGTGCCGCCGGGTTCGGTGAAAGCGCCGCGCGCTCAAGAGCAGCTTTACACCTACGTGGTGCACACCAATTTTGTGCAGGTACCGGTTACGGTGAAGGATCGCGACGGCCGGAGGGTAGATGGCCTTCTGCCTACCGATTTCAGCGTCATGGAAAACGGGACGTTGCAGAAGTTAACGTTTTTCAGCAGCGATCCCTTTGCGCTTTCGGTGGCGATCGTGCTGGATCTAGGGATGCAGGATGCGGCGGTGCAAAAAGTGAACCAGACATTCCCATCCCTGGTAGGAGCGTTTGCTCCTTATGACGAAATCGCGCTGTATACCTACAGCAGTACGGTAAGCGAAGTCACCGATTTTACGGGAGCCGGCCAGAAGTTGACCTCCTTGCTGAATCAGATGAAAGTGGAGCGCGGGCGCAACAATGGCGTGCCGGTGATGAGCGGCCCGCTGGCGCCGAATGGGCCGATCATTAACGGAATCCCGGTGGGGAGTCCTACGCAACCCGTTTATACGCCGCCTAAAGAGGCGCATGTTTTGAACGATGCCATTCTTCGGGCCGCGCTCGACCTGCGCAAACGCGACCGCACGCGGCGCAAGATTATTTTTGTGATCAGCGACGGGCGGGAATACGGCAGCGAGGCCAGCTTCCGCGATGTACTGAAGGTATTGTTATCCACTGAGATCCAGGTGAAGGCGGTGGCGTTGGATAGCGCGGCACTGCCGGTCTACGACAAGCTGGAGCGGCTGCGCCTGCCGAAACAGGGTTATGACGACATCCTGCGAAAGTATACCCGGGCTACGGGCGGAGGGGACCCTTACACTGAGATTTCGCAAAGCGCGATTGAAGATAGCTATGCGCAGGCCATGGGTGAGGCACGAAACCAGTACACGCTGGGCTATACGCCCGCCCCACCAAAGACGCCGACAGCGAAGCCCTACCACGACATCGTGGTGCTCGTGAATCGTCCAGGGCTGAAGATTTACGCCAAAGATGGATATTATCCGGCTCTGGCGACGCGGTAGATCGTCGATGACATTCTGCCTGTGATCTCTGCAGCCTAGCAGGATCGGCGTCTTATAGCCCGAAATCCACATCCGGCGTGTCATTTGCGGCTCTCCTGGACCCTGTTCCAGGAGGGGTCACCTGAGTAACCTGCGGGGCAACGGGTGCGTGTGATATAAAAGGCCCGAGCCCCCAAAGGGATATTTTTGCGCGCGGAAGGGTGTGTGTCCGCGCTTTTTGAGGAAAGCCTTGAGTTTCATCAACTTCGCAGCCCGCGAGATTAATTGCAAAATCGTGTACTACGGCGCCGGGCTGGGCGGCAAAACCACCAACCTGCAGGTGATCTACCAGAAGACTGCCGAGCAGCAGAAAGGCAAGATGATTTCGCTCGCCACCGAAACCGAGCGAACCTTGTTCTTCGACTTCCTGCCCCTTGACCTGGGGACGGTGCGCGGATTCAAGACGCGAATCCACCTTTATACCGTGCCGGGGCAGGTTTTCTATGACGCCAGCCGCAAGCTGATTCTGCGCGGGGTGGATGGCATCGTCTTCGTGGCCGACTCGCAGGAACAGCGCATGGATGCCAACGTGGAAGCGCTCGACAACCTGATGTCGAACCTGAAAGAGCATGGTTATGACTTCAACAAAATTCCCTACGTGCTGCAACTCAACAAGCGCGACCTGCCGAATATTCTCTCCACGGAAGCCCTCGGTAAAGAGTTGCGCAAAAAGAATGAAGCTGTGATAGAGGCGGTAGCGTTTCAGGGTACCGGGGTGTTTGAGACCTTGAAAGAAATTGCCAAGCAGGTGCTGACGGAGTTGAAAGCCGGCGGCTAGGCGAAGGCAGTTCTCAGTTTACGGTTTCCAGTTTCCGGTTCCCATTCCCGCTAACGTCTGTGCCGGACTACTCTCAGGCATGATCAGCACGGGGCAGGAGTTACTCCATCGGCTGTCCTGACGCCAGCACACCTTTGCCGGTGCCCCACGGATGGATTTCAGGTTTGAGGAAACCAGCTTTGACGGAAGGATCGTCCTTCGACAAAGTCGTGGTCTGCTCCGCGCCTACGCGGAAGATGCCAACGGCCCGCAACTCGCCCGGAACGCTCAACGGGAACAGTCCGGCAATGGCCAGAAATCCTTGCGCCGTCATCTGTTTGATGAAAGCAGGATGTTCCTTCCCCACGAAATTAAAGGCAAGGGCGTCCGATGTCCATTGTTCGCCCCTCTTCATCAAAACCAGTGTGTACTGCTCGAATCCCGGAGGCTCGGTCGGGCTGTGAATGGTGCTCGGGTCGATGAGCCAGGGCCCAAGAACCTCAGGAGAGAGCCGGCCTGCTTTGACCGCCGGATCGCCGGCAGCCCATTCCTTTGCTTGCGCCGCTGACTCTGCTTGCAACACGAATATCCCGCGCAGCGTCGTGTCATCCAGGAAAGGCCCAGCAATCACAAGTTTGTGTTCGGCCGCCATCTTGTGGATATTGGCCATGTGCTCTTCCTGAAGCTTTTCGCCCGCTTCTTTGCTCAGTTGCGGAGCGTTAGCGGGACGATTCAACAGTACTAAGAAGTAGTGTCGGTTTCGCGCTCGGCTGGGTCTCGGTTTGCGTGAAGGCAGATATTGCCAGCGCGATCAGACCCAACAGAAGTACGCCGCTGAAAGAAATTTTTCTCATACGCTATACACGCCCATTGTGCAGCAACGATTCTAGTCCGTTCGGGGTGTAGTCACAGATGAGGACGGTCAGATCGTCGTCCCGTGATGCCCAGTGCCTGAGAGGACGCTAAATCATTTCGCTTCATTCGAGGGAAAACTCTGGGGACATCAGTAAGAGCTGTCCCTGTGTGCTACCGGCCTACGCTGGCGTGACTCACTCGCAGTTTTGATTGGGTGATTTCGTTCACGTCGAGATCCCCGCTCTTGTCCTTATCCAGCCGGTCAAACTCCGCTTCCATAAATTTCATGTACTCCGCTTTGGAGATCCGGCCGTTTTTGTCGGTATCCATGAGGAGCAGCAGTTGCTTGACCTCCTCCTCGCCGAGTGCCAACTTGTCCTGTGGCTTCGGAACCGCCGCCTTGGTTTGTGCGATCACTGTCCCCATCATGACCAACGTCGCGACTGCCACTGCGATGGCCACGATGGCAAATACGAGGTTCGTTCGCTTCAACATATTCGACTCCTATGATCCGGTGCGTCTCTTCATTTTCGTTTCTCAGAAGAAGAAAATGATATCTCCCGCCGCGGTGAGTTGGCTCTTCTTGGTGCCGTTCTGGTAGGCCGGAGCATCGTAGGAGTGCTCGTAGCGGACCTCTGGACGAAATAGAACTGTGGTTCCAACCCAATGCCCCCAGCCGAACAGGTGCTCGGTGTAGCGCGTCTTGGTTCCTGTGCGCTGGCCAACGATGTCGTCGAAGTACTCATTTCGAATCGAGATATAATTGTGCGCTCCAAACTGCCGTTCCAGATAGTTCACAATTGCCCACTCGGGAGCGTAGCACGTGAAGGCAGCCGGGTTGCTGCAAAAGGCCCCATTGCTGCCCGTCTCTGGCTGAATGGGATCGACTGGCGGCAAGTTCGAGCCCGGAGGAGGACTGTATGCAACGTTGGGCACCTGCTTCATCCACTGGTACCAGGTTTCAGTATCGGTATGCCAGTTCTTGTCGATCACGTGGTACCAGGTGAGGTAGTAGGCCTGCAGATTGTTGTAGCCGTACTGGCCACTGTCTTTGCCGAGATTGGTCTCGTTATCGCAGAGGTAAAGTGCGTCCTTGCTGGTGTGCCAGGAATATTGCACACACCAGTTCAGCGTGAGCCTCGAATCGGTCAGGTTCCAGGGCGCGGTTTCGCAGCCCGGGGACAGTCCCACCTGAGTTGTCCAATGCGAGTTGATTCTGGTGGTCGCGTTGATTCCGGTTTGCGTGTAGCAGTCAAACGTATAAAGCAACGAGTGGCTGTAGGTGTAGTTGTTGGGCGCCAGCTGCGCTTCGATATCGGGAAGAGAAATGTAGCGGCCGATGCGAACGTCCGTCCCCTCGCCGATGTGGGGAAAATACAGATCCAGATACATCATCACCGGATCGAATCCGTACTCTTTCCCAGGAGGGTGCCCGAGCAATTGCTGGCTGAAATATCCCTTTGCTGTGGTGAACCGGTAGTCGAGACCCCATAGACCGGAAAGACGGAATCCCCAGTCGAAATGTGCAGTTTGCACGGTGTCGGGTTCGCGTTCGATATAGAGCACTTCCTGATCGGGCTCGATTGCGTTCGGAACTTCATCGTAAGCCGTGGGAAAATTGTCGTACTTCCCTGCCGATGGATTCACTCCGCCCTTTGAAGTGCTGAAGTTTCCTCCGACATTCAGCCAGCCGTAAATCTGAATTTTGCTCTTCTTCCAGAAGTCGCCGTGTGGACCCGCCCAGAGCGCGGTCATTAATGGTCCCGCTTGCGTCCAGGGTTGACCAATCGAGACCGTGCCTCCAATCGGCCAGGTGGAAAAAGGAAATGGCGGCCCACTGACGGGTTGGGGGATCGCCGCGGAACGGTGGGGTGGGCGCGCTGGCCGCGGCGACCGCAGCCAGGGGCTTCCAGTCATCGGCGTATGTTTTGAAAAGCCGGCGGAAGAAGTTGCCTTGATCTGGGTTAGTGTTGAGCCCTGAGCCGGCGGGAGTTGCACTCGCCGGCGCGCTCTGCGGTTGACTCGTTCCAGCCTGTGGTCCGGTACCATTTTTGGACGCAACCTCAGTTTGCGGATTTGGACGCGCGGAGGCGTCTGGAGTGCTGCTCCGAGATTGTTCGGATGTCGATTGGCCGTAAGCCACGGGTAAGTTAAACGAAAGCATCATCTGGATCAGCCACAGAATTGCGAGAGAAAAAAATGTCTTGGCAGAGATCAAATGGCTCGTACCTCGCGAATAAGTTCGAAAGCTTCAGTGGAAAGAAGCTTAGCGGGCGCCACATAAGGAAGCTGTAAAGGAGTACGCAGGAATTCCTATCGTTTGCAGCAGTTTTCCTGCTGGGCGATTGCTCCCTTGGTTCGGGGTGCATTCGACTCGCAACGGAGTTCCGGTCACAAGTCCAATCAGATCCCCCCATATCTTCCCTCTCATCCTTCATTTTTCAGAATTCAACCCTGAGCGCTACCTGCCCGGTGCGGTTGCCAGCGTTCTCGGCAGTTGGCGGAGCGCTGAGGACGCCGAAGGCCGGGTTGTCGATTTGCGTGGCGGGAGGAGCGAAATTGGTGTGATTGAGTACGTTGGTAAATGTGGATTCGAAGCGCACTTTTGTGCCCTGCTTTACCACAAATGCCAACCTATTCTTGAAGGCAGCGACGGCGGTCGCTTTTAATTCGGTTTCCGGCGCTTCTCCCGAATAGGCAACGAGGGACCAAACAATGCATGTGCACACAACCAAAGCGAACCGGCGCGGGATCTTCATTAGGATCTCCGGGACATCAATTGATCCTGATTATGCGTTGCGAAGGTAGGGAGAGCGAGATACAAGTAAGGTTCCGAACATGTTGGACTAGAAATGTGGCCGCTCGTTTGTAACGTTTTGGTCTCGAAGCGCACTACGGAATATACGGTGTGGTGCAGGCTGGTTCCGTCGCAAGGAAGCCAGCCACAGTGCGGAGGTCGATATGTTTGCCCGTAAGGTTGCTGCTCTCCTCAAGCCGAATTCACTTCCGGAATTTACGAATCTCATCGAGAGTAAAATCCTTCCCTGGCTGCGAAAGCAAGACGGTTTCCTGGATTTGATCACCCTGGCCGTCCCGGATAGTGACGAAGTCGCGACCATCGGCTTCTGGGATCACCAAGCAAACGCGGACGCTTATCACACGAGCGGATATCCAGAAGTGATGGAGATTTTGGAAAGGCTTCTGGACGGGACGCCTTACGTCAAGACATTCGAGGTTGTCGGCTCAACGCTTCAAAGAATCGCGCCCGTGCGGCCCTCTCCGGCGAAGCATCTCCAGAAGACCCCTCCGGCAGAACTTGACAATCGCTCGACTGAGACCGTCTGACCGATTCGGTATCGGACGCGGATAGTTGACGAGAACAGCGGGCGCCTACCTCCGTCGTGTGAGTCCAAAAGCGCCAGGCATGCATCTACGCAGGCATGGCAAACTTGACGGAATTCAGCGTGGGCGACGCCGTCGCGGTTCTCACTCGCACTCCGGCATCAATAAATGCGCTCTTGCGCGGCCTGCCTAACATCTGGGCACACCACAACGAAGGAACAGATACGTGGAGCGCCTTCGATATCGTGGGCCACCTGATCGTCGGGGAGCGCACCGACTGGATGCCGCGGGTGCGGATCATTCTGAAGGACGGCGAAGCGCGGCCATTTGATCCCTTTGACCGCTTTGCGCATGCGAAAGAGAGTCAGGGCAAATCGCTGGAGCAGCTCCTGGACGATTTCGCCCGCCTGCGAAAAGAGAACTTAGGGGCGCTGCAGGCGCTGAACTTACGGCAGGAGGACTTGACCCGGCGGGGAAGGCATCCGGCGCTGGGAGTGGTGACGCTATCGGAACTTCTGGCGACATGGGCAGTTCACGACCTCACTCATCTGCATCAACTTTCCCGCGTAATGGCTCACCGGTATCGTGATGTAGTCGGTCCGTGGAGAGCCTATCTGGGCGTGCTGAAATGCAGTGGCCATAGCGCTCCGTAGAGATCGAGCTCGGGCGGGCTTCCGCCGCAACTGAGCCTAATACAATAATGAGGAGTCAGCAATGAGCACAATTCTGGTTACCGGCGGTTCAGGCTTCATCGGGAGCCATTCAATCCTGCAGCTCTTGGCTGCGGGACATCAGGTGCGGACCACGGTAAGGAGTTTGAAGCGCGAGGGTGACGTACGCGCCATGCTGCAGGAAGGCGGCGCCGAGCCAGGCGATCGCTTATCCTTCGTCGGTGCGGATCTGGAAAACGATGCGGGCTGGCCGGAAGCCGTTGCCGGCTGCGAATTCGTGCTGCACGTGGCGTCGCCGTTTCCCCCGAACGTGCCCAAGAATGAGGATGAACTGATTGGGTGTTGCGCGACGCGCGCGATGCCGGTGTGAAACGCGTGGTGCTGACGTCCTCGTTCGCGGCGATCGGCTATGGTCAGAAGCCGCAGAGTACGCCGTTCAACGAGACGAACTGGAACGGACATCAGTGGCGAAGGCGTAACCGCTTACGTGAAATCGAAGACCTTGGCTGAGCGTGCAGCTTGGGATTTCATTGCCCGGGAAGGCGGCAACCTCGAGCTTTCGGTGGTCAATCCGGTGGGCGTGTTCGGCCCGGTCCTGGGGCCTGACTATTCAACCTCGATTCTTCTGGTGCAGCGCATGATGCACGGTGCCGTGCCCGGCTGCCCGCGGCTCTATTTCGGCGCCGTCGATGTGCGCGACGTTGCCGACCTGCACATCCGCGCTATGACTCATCCTGCCGCCAAGGGCGGGCGCTTCCTGGCAGTGGCTGGCGACTTCCTGTCGATGCTCGACGTCGCGAAGGTGCTTAAACGCCGCATGGGCGGCGCGGCGGCCAGAAGAGTGCCGACCAGGGAACTGCCGAACCGGCTGGTGCGCATCGCCGCGATCCGTGATCCGGCGGTGAAGTTGATCCTGCCGGAGCTCGGCATCGTGAAGAACGCGACCAACGGAAAGGCCAGGCGGGTACTGGGCTGGGCGCCACGTTCGAACGAGGACTCCATCGTCGCCACTGCCGAAGGTCTGGTGCGGCTCGGGCTTTTGAAGGACAGCGAGAAAAAAGTCGCCTAACTAAGGCACGCCCCCCCTTTGTTCTCAGAAGCAAGCGAAGCCGGTGCGACTCGACTCGTTCAACATTGAGGTTCAAGATGGGAGTGAGACCCCAATCGTGGTGCCTACCTATCTACGGTTTCGCCTGAACCCCGGAGACTACGTGCTTTTCATGCAGACGATGCGGGTTTCCGGGCCTAGAGGCAATAAGAGCGAGACCGGTTTCCGCACAACGTCCAATGTGCTGCGCATCACCGTTCTTCCAAACAAATAGCGGTTTAAAGAGGTTAACTGTCGAAATCAGGCGTGGCTTCTGAGGAACCACTCGGCTGATGCTTTGGAATCAATCGAATGGCGGCGTGCGAACGTAGGTCTTGTCGGAAAGTGAAGACGATAGGCGTCTTTCGCGTGGCAAGGC
>Ga0182015_10002539_pt1 | contig 21778 bp, 20 predicted proteins | sample 712P3MmetaG_FD_120478 | JGI IMG/M metagenome (GOLD analysis project Ga0182015, IMG submission 120478) | Permafrost microbial communities from Stordalen Mire, Sweden - 712P3M metaG | ecosystem: Environmental > Terrestrial > Soil > Wetlands > Permafrost | place: Sweden: Stordalen | collected...
GCGCAGATGAAGGCGCTCTCGACCCGCAACGACGCCCCCGAGAGGGCCTCGCGCCCCTACGACGCGGACCGCGACGGCTTCGTGATCGGCGAGGGCGCGGTCGTCTTCGTCCTCGAGGAGATGGAATTCGCCCGGGGGCGCGGGGCCCGGATCTACGCCGAGCTCCTGGGTTACGGGGCCACCGCCGATGCGCACCACCTGTCCTCGCTCGCACCCGAGGCCGAGGGATCGCGCAGGTCGATGCAGCTCGCCCTGGACGACGGCAAGATCGGCGCCGGCGCCATCGGATACGTCTCGGCGCACGCCACATCGACGCCCGGGGGCGACGGCGAGGAGGCGGCGGCCATAGCTTCCGTCTTCTCAGCCTGCAGGGACCGGCTGCACGTGAGCGCGGTCAAGTCCATGACCGGGCACCTCCTCGGCGCAGCCGGGGCGCTCGGCGCCCTGGCCGCGGTCCTTGCGATCGAGAAGGGCGTCATCCCGCCGACCATCAACCTGGACAACGTCGATCCCGCGTGCGCGGCCCTGGGGCTCAACTTCACGCCCCGCTCGGCCGTGAAGAAGAGGGTGGACGCCTCAGTGACGAACAGCTTCGGCTTCGGCGGGACGAACGCCTCGCTTGTCTTCGGGCGCGTTTAGGCGTCCGGGGGAGGGGTGGGGGTCGGGGTGGGACCGGGCCTGAGGAGCATGGACGGCGGGGCCGGGGGCGGGTTCGGCTGGATGATGGCGCGAGAGGCCCTGTCCGCGCCCAGGTAGGCCTTCGCCAGGGCGTCAATCTCGGCCTTCGTGATCGACTCGAAGTCCGCCTTCCTGGAGCGCGCCCAGTCGAGCGTCTCGGGCTTCTCCTGGGACCGGCCGAGGACGGTCATCCAGTAGGGATTGGTTCGCTCGGTCTCCCGGATCGCCGTCATGACGGGATTCTTGGCGCGGTCGAGCTCGTCCTGCGTCGCCCCGTTCGCGCTGATGTCGGCCGCGACTGCCACCACAACGTCCTCGATCTGCTGCGTCTTCGCCGGGTCGATCACGACCGTGGCGGCGATGTATCCGTAGCCGGGGAACACGTCGCTCGCGGAGCTTGAGACGCTGGGCGAATAGGTGCTTCCCATCTGTTCCCGCACCCTGACCCGCAGGCGGTCGCCGAGAATGTCCGCGAGGATGCCGAGCCTGCGGGCCCGGTGGATGTCGATCCCGTCGGTCGTCGGCCAGTAGACGGCGTCAAGCGCCTTCGGGATCTGGGAGTCGATCCGGAACTCCCTCGTGAACGGCTGGGCCGGAAACGAGACTCGGCGAAGGTCGTTCATCGCGGGCTTCGTCTCGCGCTTCGGCAGCGTGCCGACCGTCCTGGCCGCGGCGTCGATCACCGCGTCGACGTCCAGGTCGCCCGCGACCGAGACCTCGAGTGCCCCGGCCTCGAGCTGGGGCGAGAGCCATTCCCTCAGCTCGTCCATGTTGCGCTCCATCATCTGGACCCTGTCCGGCAGGCCGAACCTCGGGTCGCCGCCGGCGATCAGCCGCTGGATCTGGAGCGCCATGGGGCCGCGGTCGGTGTGCTGGAATGAAACGTACACCTGGTCGATCAGCTTGCGGGCCACCCGGAGGGCCTCCGGCCGGTAGCCGGGATCCGAGATCGTTGCCGCAAGTAGCTCGAACTCGAGGGCCAGGTCCTCCCTCCTCGTGTCGCCGGCGAGGACGAAGGCATCCATGGACGGGGCGAACGTGACGTCGACCGTCTTGCCGGCGAGGATCCTCTGCAGGTCGTCGACGCTGTGCTTGCCCAGGCCGCCGGCCGAGAACGTGACCTTGGAGAAGACGGACAGGCCGGGCTCCGTCGCCGCCGGCTCCGTCAGCTGCCCGTTCCCGATCCGGGCGGCCACGTGAATCGTGTCCGCCTCGAAGTCGGTCTTCTTGATGTTCAGGCGGACGCCGTTCGCGAAGGCGACCTGCGTGATGTCGAGGTCGTCAACGTGGCTCCTGCTCGCGACGGCCCCTGCGGGCCCGAAGTTCCCGTAGCCCCAGCTGAGCGCCTCCTGGTTCTCGGTGGGCTTGACCGGCGGCCGCTCGGCCCGGTCATAGATGTCGGCGACAAGCGAGTCCGGGTTGCCGGCGCTCAGCTTCAGGTTGCCCGAGACGAACACGTACCTGCCAGGGCTGGACCACGCCGAGTTGAGCGCGGCCGCGCACTGCTCGGCCGTGACCTTGCCGAGGGCGGGCCCGTAGAGGGCGAGGTCGTCGGCGGGCGACGTGAATACCTGGCGCTCGACGATGCTGTCGGCGAGTTCGCTGGCCAGCTCTTCGGAGCGCCTGGTCGAGGCGGTCTTGACGGCCTGCTCGATGATGTTGCGGAAATTGGCGACCTCCTCCCTTAGCTCGTCGGGCCGGAAGCCGAACTGGAGCGCCCGGCGCAGCTCCTGGTCGATGACGTCCATCGCGCGGGTCCACTGGTCGGCCCTGCAGGTCGCCTCGATCGAGGACTCGCGCAGGAGGTCGAAGGGCTCCTCCACGCCGTTGGCGGCGCTGATGAACGGGGCGTTCTCCTTCTTCGCGAGGATCTCCAGCCGGCGGTTCAGCATGTCGACGGCCATCATCCTCGGGAGCTCCTTCAGCTGGAAGGCCGCCGTGTCGGGCTCGTGCGCATAGGGGACGGTCGAGGCGATCACGATCGTCGTGTCGGGCGCCTCGGGCTCTCCATGGTAGAGGGCCTTGACGCCCGTGAACTCCTGCACCTTCCCGAGGTCGACCGGCGTCGGCTCGGGGCTGCGGGGCGCGAGCCCGGAGAAGTCGTCCGTGATCTGCCGCTCAATCGAGGCCCCGTCGATGTCGCCGACGACGATGACGACCATGTTCTCGGGGCGGTACCAGGTGTTGTAGAAGTCGACGAACCGGTCGCGGTTGGCGTTCTCGATCACCTCGGAGAGGCCGATCGGGATGCGGACGGGTATCCTCGTGCCGGCCTCCATGAAGTCGAACTGGGCGACCATCGTGCGGTAGCCGACCGAGTCGCGCGTGCGCTTCTCGCTGAGGATGATGCCGCGCTCCTTGTCGACCATCTTCTGCTCGAGGAGGAGGCCGCCGCTGTAGTCCGAGAGTATCTGGAGGCCCTCGGCCAGCGTGGCGGGCGCCGTGTCGGGAAGCTCGAGCTGGAAGATCGTGTGGTCGAAGGAGGTCGCCGCGTTCGTGTCGGCGCCGAATCCCATCCCCAGGCGCTGGAGCCTCTCGACCAGCGTGCCCGGCGCGAAGTGGGTGCTCCCGTTGAACGCCATGTGCTCCAGGTAGTGCGCAAGGCCGCGCTGCGCCTCCGTCTCGTCGAACGAGCCGGCGAGGACGAGGAGGCGCAGCGAGGCGCGGCCCTTCGGCTCGTGGTTGGGCATGACGGCGTAGCGCACGCCGTTCGCAAGCGTGCCGAACTTGATCCCGGGATCCGCGTGCAGGTCGCTCTCGTCCTGGGCAAAGGGTATCGCGGCCCGGAGGGGGAGGCAAAGGGCAAAGGCCACCGCCAGCGCGGTGATGTGGGGAATTCGGCGCATGATGGGAGAAAATCGTTGCCCCTAGGATGGAGGGGATGGAGCAAAAAAGCCATCCCTAGAAACTTGTTGTGGCATTGCCGCGCGCTTTCGGCGTTTCTTGGAGCCTCATCACCGCCGACCGACCATGATCTGGATTTACCGGCTGCTGTTCCCCTTTGTCCTGGTGGCCACGTCGCCCTACTACCTCCTGCGGATGCGCAGGAGGGGCGGATACGGAGACGGGTTCTGGCACCGGTTCGGGCACCCGCCGGTCCTGCCGGCGCGCCGCCCCGGCGTCCGCCGGATCTGGCTTCAGGCCGTCAGCGTCGGGGAGATGCTCGCCGTCGAGCCGATACTGCGCGGCCTCAGGGAAGAGGGGACCGAGGTCGTCCTGACGACCACCACGAGCACGGGCTACCGGGTCGCGATGGAGCGGTGCGCGCCGCTCGTCATCGGCGTCGCCTATTTTCCCGTCGACTGGATGCCCTTCTCGGCGCGCGCCTGGGAGCGGATCCAACCGGACCTCGCCGTCCTCACCGAGGGCGAGCGCTGGCCCGAGCACCTGCGCCAGGCATCGAGTCGCGGCGTCCCGGTCCTCTGCATCAACGCCCGGATCTCCGACCGGAGCTTCGCGAGGATGACGGCGTTCCCCGCCGCGGCGCGGTTCGTGCTGCGCGGGATCACGCGCCTGCTCGCCGGGTCCGATGAGGACGCGGCCCGCTTCCGGCGGCTCGGGTTCCCCGCGGAGAGGATCGAGGTGACCGGCAACATCAAGCTGGACGTGGAAATCCCGCTCCTGGACGGGGAGGCCCGGCGCAGGCTCCGGGCGGAGCTGGGACTAAGGGAGGGGACCCTTGTCCTCCTCGGCTCGTCGACCTGGCCGGGCGAGGAGGCGGCGCTCGTGGACGCGCTGGTCCTCGCGCGCTCGAGGGGCGTCGACTGCTCGCTTCTCATCGTTCCCCGGCACGCCGAGCGCCGGTCCGAGGTCGAGAAGCTTCTGGCGGCCTCCGGGCTCACGTACCACCTGCGCTCGAGGGGCGCGGCGGCGGGGCCGGTCGACATCGCGGTCGGGGACACGACGGGCGAACTCCGGAAGATGACCCAGCTTGCGGACGTGGTGTACGTCGGCAAGAGCCTGCCGCCCCACACGCAGGGCCAGACCCCGGTCGAGGCGGCGACGCTCGGGAAGCCGATCCTCCTCGGCCCGGGCATGGCCAACTTCCGCTCGATCGAGCGCGACCTGCTGCGGAGGGGGGCGGCCAGGACGGTCGCGGACGCCCGCGACCTGGCGGAGCAGGCCACGGCCCTCCTCCTCGACCGCGCGCGGCGCGACGGCGTCTCCGCCGCCTCGGCGGGATGGCGCAGGGACAACGGCGGCGGGGTCGCAAGGACCCTTGCGGCCATCCGGAGCGAGCTGGCGGCCGCGCGCTAGCGGCGCGGCCACTTTGTCATACGGGGCCGCGGGGGCAGGAACACCCTTGCGTTCGCGCACGCGGTAAGTTCATTGGAACGCTCCCGCGTTCCCGCGGGACCTCCAGTCCGGATTCCCACCACGCACACCACCTCGCAAAGCACACTCCCATGGCTGTAAAAGTAGCTATCAACGGTTTCGGGCGCATTGGCCGCCTGGTATTCAGGGCCCTCGTCGAACAGGGCCTGCTCGGCTCGGCGTTCGACGTCGTCGCCGTCGGCGACATCGTGCCGGCCGACAACCTGGCCTACCTGGTCAAGTACGACTCCACGCAGGGCCGCTTCGCCGGCACCGTGACCTCCAAGAAGTCCGCCGCCGACAAGGCCGAGGACGACGTCCTGGTCGTGAACGGCCACGATATCAAGGTCGTGAGCGCGAAGACACCCGCCGAGCTCCCCTGGGGCGCCCTCGGTGTCCAGATCGTCATTGAGTCGACCGGCCTCTTCACCGAGGCCGACAAGGCCAGGGGCCACCTCGCGGCGGGCGCGAAGAAGGTGATCATCTCGGCCCCGGCCAAGGGCGAGGACATCACGCTCGTCATGGGCGTGAACGACGTTAACTACGACGCCGCGAAGCACTCGATCATCTCAAACGCCTCGTGCACGACGAACTGCCTCGCGCCGCTCGTCCACGTGCTCCTCAAGGAGGGCTTCGGGATCGAGGAGGGGCTGATGACGACCATCCACTCCTACACGGCCACGCAGAAGACGGTGGACGGCCCCTCGAAGAAGGACTGGAAGGGCGGCCGCTCGGCCGCGATCAACATCATCCCGTCGACCACGGGCGCGGCCCGCGCCGTCGGCCTGGTCTGCCCGGAGGTGAAGGGCAAGCTGACCGGCATGTCGTTTCGCGTCCCGACGCCGACCGTCTCCGTCGTCGACCTCGTGGTCCGCACCACCAGGGAGACCTCCTACAAGGCGATCTGCGAGGCCATGAAGACGGCGAGCGAGACCTACCTCAAGGGCATCCTCGCCTACACGGCCGACGAGGTCGCCTCGAGCGACTTCATCCACGACAAGAGCTCGTCGATCTTCGACGCGGGCTCGGGGATGGAGCTCAACAGCCGCTTCTTCAAGCTCGTCAGCTGGTACGACAACGAGTGGGGCTACAGCAACCGCTGCGTTGACCTCCTCAAGAAGGTCGCTGCCGGTCTATGAGTTTCAAGAGCATCCGCGACCTCCAACTCTCGGGGAAGCGCGTCCTCATCCGCGTGGACTTCAATGTGCCGCAGGACAAGAAGACCGGCGCGATCACGAACAACCAGCGGATAGCGGCGGCGGTGCCGACGATAAGCTACGCCCTCGACCAGGGGGCGTCCGTCGTCCTGATGAGCCACCTCGGGCGCCCCGACGGCCAGAAGGCGGCGAAGTACTCGCTCAAGCCCGTCGCGGCCGAGCTCGAGAGGCTCCTTGGCCGGCCGGTCACCTTTCTCGGCGACTGCGTCGGCGAGGCCGTCGAGGCCGCCTGCGCCGGCGCCGCCCCGGGCTCCGTCATCCTGCTTGAGAACCTGCGCTTCCACATCGAGGAGGAGGGCAAGGTGAAGCTCGACGACGGAACGTCCCGCAAGGCGGACCCCGCGGCGGTGGCGGCATTCAGGGCCAGCCTCTCCAGGCTCGGCGACGTCTACGTGAACGACGCCTTCGGGACCGCCCACCGCGCGCACTCCTCCATGGTGGGCGTCAACCTGCCGCAGAAGGCCGCCGGGTTCCTTATGGAGGCGGAGCTCAAGGCCTTTGCGGCCGTGATCGCCAGCCCGAGGCGGCCGCTCCTCGCCATCCTCGGCGGCGCGAAGATAGCGGACAAGATTCCCCTCATCCGCAACCTGATCGAGAAGGCCGACGAGATCATCATAGGCGGCGGGATGGCCTACACATTCAAGAAGGTCCTGAACGGGATGGAGATCGGCGACAGCCTGTTCGACCCCGAGGGGGCGAAGATCGTCGCCGAGCTCACCGAGAAGGCGAAGGCGCGCGGCGTCGCGATCATCCTGCCCGTGGACTACGTCTGCGCGGACAAGTTCGACCCCAACGCGGCGACGCGCCCGGCGGACGACTCGACCGGCATCCCGAAGGGATGGATGGGCCTCGACGCGGGCCCGAAGTCGATCGCCCTCTACGGCGAGGCGATCCTGCGCGCGAAGACGATCGTCTGGAACGGGCCCTCCGGCGTCTTCGAGTTCGACAAGTTTGCGGCGTCGACCCGGGCGATGGCGGAGGCGATCGCCGAGGCCACCGCCCATGGCGCCACGACGGTCGTCGGCGGCGGGGACACCGCCACGGCCGCCAGGAAATTCAACGTCGCCGACAAGGTGACCCACTGCTCCACTGGCGGGGGCGCCAGCCTCGAGTACCTTGAGGGCAAGGTCCTTCCCGGTGTTGCGTTCCTGGAAACCTGAACGCCGGCGGCCCCTCCAAAACCCATGATCCGCAAGAAGCTCATCGCCGGGAACTGGAAGATGAACAAGACGTCGGCCGACGCCGCCTCCCTGGCCCACGAGCTCGTGGTCTCGGTCGGCGCGCAGCCCGACGTCGAGGTCGTCATCTGCCCGCCGTTCACGGCGCTTGAGTCCGTTGCCGGGGCGATCGACGGGTCGCTGATCAAGCTCGGCGCCCAGAACATGCACTTCGAGGCGTCGGGGGCGTTCACCGGCGAGGTGTCGGCCCCGATGCTCCGCGCCCTCTTCGCGACCCACGTCATCCTCGGGCACAGCGAGAGAAGGACGCTCTTCGCCGAGACGGACGAGCTCGTGAACAAGAAGGTCCTCGCCGCTCTCAAGAACCAGCTGCGGCCGATCCTCTGCGTCGGGGAGAGCCTCGCCGAGCGCGAGAGCGCCTCGACCCTCAGGGTCATCCAGTCCCAGGCGGAGCGGGCCCTCGAGGGCGTCGGCAAGGACCAGGCCCCCTCGGTCGTCGTCGCGTACGAGCCCGTCTGGGCCATAGGCACCGGAAAGGTCGCGACGGCGGAGCAGGCCCAGGAGGTCCACGGCTTCATCCGGGGGCTCCTCACCAAGCTCTACGGGGAGGCCGCCGCGCAGCGGGTGCGGATACTCTACGGCGGCTCGATGAAGCCGGCCAACGCCGCCGAGCTCCTGTCGCAGAAGGACATCGACGGCGGCCTGATCGGGGGCGCGAGCCTCGAGGCCAGGAGCTTTGTCGAGCTGATCAAGGCGGCGGCTGCGGCCACCTGATCAGGGCTGCGAGGAGGCGGTCTCGATCTGCCTCGGCGCTCCGCCGGGCCCGTAGGCCCTGCGCAGGCTGTCGGTCGACCTCTGGACCGCGGCGGCGGCGTAGGACTCGAGGGTCCCGTCCATCTGCCGGCCGAGAAGCGAGTCGACCTCGGGGATCGTCACCCCCTCCCGCATCTTGACCGCGCGGTAGACGCGGAGCATGGCGACCCATCCGGGATAGGGATTCGGGTCCTGCTTGCCCGACTGGAGCTGCGCCTTGACGCTCCCGGCCAGGTAGGCGGCGAGGAGGAGGCCGCGCTCGCCGGAATGGGGCAGGTCGCTGATCCCCTTCTTGAGGTCGCACCACGGGACGGAGTCGTTTCCCATGTCGACGACCACGCTGTCGCTCTCAAGCGAGTACCTTAGGATCGTGTTCGAGGCCCGTGCGACCGCGGCGTTCGCCTCGTCGGCGGGCTTAGCCGAGGTCAGGCTTCCCGAGGCATTGGCCTCGAAGACGCGGATGGCGTCCAGGACCTGGGCACTGGAGACGGGCGGGGAGGCGCGCGCTTGGGCGGCAATCGCCAGCGCGAGCGCGGAGGCGCGGAGGATGAATCGGGGCATGGGGTAGCTTGCCCAAAAAGGGAAGCCAACGGCCCCCATTTTGCAACGATTAGTGGGAGCGGCCGACCAGGCCCTCGGCGAGGGCGGTGAGGAAGGTGGTGTCGCCCGGCAGGCTCCGGAAGGCCTGGATCGCCGAGTCGGAGCGCTCCCGGGCGAGGCGGCGGGCCTCGTCGATCCCGTGCACCGAGACGTACGTGGCCTTCCCGGCCCGCGCGTCCTTGCCGGCCGTCTTGCCCAGGGTGGCGGTGTCGGCGGTCGCGTCGAGGACGTCGTCGACGATCTGGAAGGCGAGGCCGAGCTCCCTGCCCGCCGCACGCAGGGTGTCGATCGTCCCGCGGGGCGCGCCCGAGCAGAGTCCGCCCATCGTGAGCGAGGCCTCGATCATGGCGGCGGTCTTGTTCAGGTGGATATACTTGAGGAGCTCGGGCGTCGCGCCCCGGCCCCTCTCCGCGATCAAGTCCTCCATCTGGCCCCCGACGAGGCGGCGGCTGCCCGCCGCGTCGGCCAGCTCGGCGACGAGGGCGGTGGTAAGGGCCGGCCGGGCGCCGTAGGACTCGGCGAGGATCGCGAAGGCGCGCGTCAGCAGGGCGTCCCCCGCCAGGAGGGCGGTCGCCTCGTCGAAGGCCTTGTGGGCCGTCGGCCGCCCCCGCCTGAGGTCGTCGTCGTCCATGCAGGGCAGGTCATCGTGCACGAGGGAATAGGCGTGCACGCACTCGACGGCGACCGCCGCCGGCACCGGGTCGGCGGGATCCCTGGACTCGACCAGCCTCGCCGCGGCCAGGACCAGCACCGGTCGAATGCGCTTCCCGCCGGACTGCATCACGTACCGCATGGCCTCGTGGAGCCTCGCCGACGGCTCGGACGCCGCGGGCAGGAGCCCAGCTATCCCCGCCTCGACGCGCGACAGCAGAAGTTGCAGCTCGGCAGCGTGATCCATATCGGGAAAGTGAGCGGATTTGCGCGGCCGCTGCCGAGAACAAACTCGCCAAGCCCGCGGGCTTAGGCCATTCAGGTTCGGTCCACTCCGATGCCGACCTACGAGTACGCCTGTTCCAAGTGCGGTTATCATTTCGACCAGTTCCAGTCGATGCGCGACGAGCCGCTGAAGAAGTGCCCGAAATGCCACAGGGCCGCGCTGAAGCGCCTGATCGGCGGGGGCGCGGGGCTGATATTCAAGGGAAGCGGATTCTACATCACGGACTACAAGAACAAGGGGATGGCCAAGGCGGCCTCCGCCGAGTCCGCGCCCGCTGGCAAGACCGACGCCGCGGCGAAGCCCGAAGCCGCCCCGAAGCCCGCGGCCGCCGCCGCGGAGCCCTCCAAGAAGAAATGACCCTCCCATGCTAAAAAAGAACAACCTGAAGCAAAAGGGGCCGAGCTGGTTCGAAGTCGGGCTGGGCGCCCTCCTCAGCGTCATCCTCGGCATCGCGCTCGGAGCCGCCTACCTGGTGGCGAAGCCCGTCGGCAAGGTGACGGCGATCCCCAAGGACGCCCCCGCCGGGGCCGTCTACTACATCGAGGGCGCGACGGACCTGAACCGGTCGACGCTAGGCGCGAAGCGCAAGTCCTTCGCGGGCGGCGAGTCCGTGGTGGTGGACGAGGGCGAGCTGAACGCCTTCTTTGCGAGCCTGAAGCCCGCCGTCGCCCCGCCGCCCGCGCCGAAGCCAGGCGACAAGAACCCGCCCCCGGCCCCGGACGCGAAGACCTTCGACACGAGCGCCCTGAACGCCCGGATCCGCGAGGGCAGGATCCAGTTCGGGGACACGGTCTCGTTCAACGTCTTTGGCATATCGGGCTCGTTCGTCGTCCAGTCGGTCGGGACCTTCGTCAAGCGCGGCCCGATCTTTGAGTTCGACCCTGACACGTTCATGGTCGGCGGTTGCCCCATGGAGCGCCTGATCTTCATCCGGGGATGGGTCATGAAGCAGCTCCTCTTCAACCACCCGGAGCCGGACGACGTCGCCTCGGCCTGGGGCCGGCTTGTCGACGTGTCGATCGACGGAAACAAGCTGCGGCTCAAGATGCCGTAGGCGCCTCTTTTTTCCGAAGTCTGCGTGTCGAAGAGCCTCAAGAACATCGGGGTCGTCTCGTTCCTGACCCTGGTTTCGCGGGTGCTTGCGCTGGTGCGCGACTCTCTCGCTCTCGCGATATTCGGGACGGGATGGCTGATGTCGGCGTTCACGACGGCGTTCATCCTGCCGAACCTCTTCCGCAGGCTCCTGGCGGAGGGATCGATGACGGTGGCGTTCGTGCCCACGCTGCAGGAGGAGCTGCACGCGAACGGGAGGGAGGGGACGTTCGCACTCCTCTCCAAGGTGGCCTCGTGGCTCCTCGTGATCACGAGCTCGCTCGCGGTCCTCGCCATGCTTGTCTTCAGCCAGTCGCGGCTGATCCCCGGCCACGACCCCAAGTGGTATGTCGCCGCGGACCTGGCGGTGCTCCTGTTCCCCTACCTGGCCTTGATCAGCCTCGCCGCGGCTTGCAGCGCGACGCTGAACGTCCTCGAGCACTTCATCGAGCCGGCGCTGTCGCCGATTTGGCTCAACCTGGCGATGATCGCGACCCTCGCGGGGGCGGGGCTCCACTTCGCGAACTCGCCGCTCGGCGAGATCCACTGGCTCTGCGCGGGCGTCCTTGCCGGCGGTTTCCTCCAGATGGCTGTGCCGGCGGGGGTCCTGATCGCCCTCGGGTGGCGGCCGCGCTTCGACCTCGGGCTCTCGCCGAGGGTGCGCGAGATCGCATTCCTGATGACGCCGGGGATATTCGGGACCGCGATCTACCAGATCAACTTCTCGGTCTCCAGGCTCCTCGCGTTCTCGATCGACGACTCGTCCGCCACCTACCTCTACACCGTCAACCGACTGATGGAGTTCCCGATAGGCGTCTTCGCCGTGGCCGTCTCGACGGTCATCTACCCGCTGATCGCGGCCCATGCGGTCAAGCGCGACTTTGGCGCCATGGCCGGCGACTTCCAGAAGGGCATCCGGCTGATACTCATCATCACCGTGCCCGCGGCGGCAGGGCTCGCGCTCCTGAGCGTCCCGATCGTGAGGTTGATCTACATGCACGGCCACGTGACCCCGGAGGCGGCGCGGCAGATGGCGCTCCTCCTCTCCATCATGGTGATCGGCCTGCCGTTCTTCTCGGTCGTCAACCTGACCGTCCGCGCCTTCTACGCCGTCAAGGACACGAGGACGCCCGTCAGGGTCGCGCTGGTGGACTTCCTGATCAACATCACCGTCAGCCTGCTCCTCATCCGCTGGCTCGGGGTCATCGGGATCGTGCTGGCGAGCACGACGTCCATCATCGCGCAGACATTCCTCCTCGGCAGGGCGCTCGTGCGGCGCCTGCCCGACATGCACTTTGCGCCGCTCCTGCCGAGCCTCGTCAAGGTCCTCGGCGCGACGGCGGTGATGGCGGCAGTCGTCTGGGGAGGATGGCATGCGCTGGTGGGGACCAAGGGTGCCGACGCCGTCGCCGTCGTCGGGCTCATTCCGCTCGGGATCGGCGCCTACGGGGTCGTCCTCTGGATGGCCCGGATCGAGGGAAGGAAGGAGATCGAGGCCATGCTGGCGCGGCTGCCGCTCGTCGGGCGGCTATTCCGCCCGGCGCTTTGACAAAGACCCCGACTGCGACTCGTTCTGGTTTCCATGGCCAACATGCCCGTCTCCGCCCGGACCGTCAGCGAAGCGCTCCACTGGCGCTACGCCACAAAGAGATTCGATGCCGGCAGGAAGATCCCGGACGAGACCTGGACCGCCCTCGGGCTCGCCGCCATGGGCTCCACCGCGGTCTGCGCCGGGGCCGCGGGCTACCGCCCTCCGGACGACCGCTACGCCGTCTCGAGAATGGTTCGGTTCAAGGCCGACGAAGTGATCATCCACGTCTGAATTCACCCGCGATGCGCGCAATCCGGATCGAGGCCGTCGGCAAGCTGGCCCTCTGCGAGGTGCCCGACCCGGTTCCCCAGCCGGGCGAGGCGGTCGTGAGCCTCAAGGCGGCAGCGCTCAACCACCGGGACCTGTGGATCAAGCTTGGCCAGTACGCCGGGCTCAAGTTCCCCTGCATCCCCGGCTCCGACGGCGCGGGGATCGTCACCTCGGTCGGGCCCGGCGCGGACGCCTCGTGGGTGGGGCGCGAGGTTGTCATCAACCCGGGCTCCGGCTGGGGGCCCTCGGAGCGCGCGCAGGGGCCGGATTTCGCGATACTCGGCCTGCCCCGCGACGGGACGCTCGCGGACAGGGTCGCCGTCCCGGTGGCCCAGCTTTCGCCGAGGCCCGCGCACCTCACCTGGGACGAGGCGGCCGCGCTCCCGCTGGCCGGCCTGACGGCCTGGCGGGCCCTGTTCAGCCGGGCGCGGATGGCCAGCGGCGACCGGGTCCTCGTCACCGGCATCGGCGGCGGCGCGGCCCTCGCCGCGCTCCAGTTCGCGGTCGCCTCGGGCAACGAGACCTGGGTGACCTCGAGCTCCGACGACAAGATCGGCCGCGCGGCGGAGCTCGGCGCCAAGGGCGGCTTCCGCTACGACGCCGACGGCTGGGCCGCCGCGGCCGCCAAGGCGGCCGGACCCTTCGACGTCATCATCGACAGCGCGGGCGGCGCCGGCTTCGGGAGCCTGGTCGACCTGGCCGCCCCCGGCGGACGGATCGCCTTCTTCGGCGCCACGCGCGGCAACGCGCCCGAGATCGCCCTGAGGAAGGTCTTTTGGAAGCAGCTCTCGATCCTCGGGACCACCATGGGCAGCGCCGCCGACTGGAAGGCCATGACCGATTTCCTCGGGCGCCACGCAATCCGGCCTGTCATCAGCGACACGTTCCCATTCGAGAGGGGGAGCGAGGCGTTCGATCTCATGGAGCGCGGCGGCCAGTTCGGGAAGATCGTCGTCCGGCACTGACACGGAACCGCGAAATCCCGGGCGAACCCTCATTCCGGCTTGGCGCGGGCCCGTCCGCCCGCGAGTCTCGCGGGCGAACGATGAAAGCAGATCCCAGGTTCCACGCCTGCATCATTGCGGGAGGAAGCGGCGAGCGTTTCTGGCCCATGAGCCGCTCGAGCGCCCCGAAGCACCTCCTGCGCCTCTTCACGGCGAGGACCCTCCTCGAGGAGACCCTCCTGCGGCTGAAGGGGGTCGTGTCGCCCCGGAACATCTGGATCCTGACAAACGAGGCCCAGGTTCCCCTGATCCGGAAGGCGCTCCCGCGCTTCCCGAAGGGCCAGATCATCGCCGAGCCCGCGAAGCGGGACACGGCACCGGCCGCTGCGCTCGCGACCGGCCTCGTCAGGGCCCGGGACCCGCACGGCGTCGTCGCCCTCCTGCCGGCCGACGCCCTCATCAAGGACACGGCGCGCTTCGGGGAGCAGCTGAGGCAGGCCTTCAGGTGGGCGGCGCAGGGCAGCCACGCGCGCAACCTCCTCACCTTCGCCATTCCCCCGACCCATGCCGCCACCGGCTTCGGCTACCTCGAGCTCGGCGGCCCCCTGGCCAGGGGCGTGGACGGGAGCCGGCTCCTGCGGGTCAAGCGCTTCGTCGAGAAGCCCGACGCCGCGACCGCCAGGCGCTACCTGAGGAGCAAGCGCTACGCGTGGAACGCCGGCATGTTCGTCTGGGGCGTCGGCCGCTTCCTGGCCGAGCTGGAGCGGAGCGCCCCGGAACTGGCCGCGTTCGTCAGGGACTTCCCCAGGGGCGACCCCGCGCGCTACCTCGCGGCCCGGTTCCCGTCGCTCCCGAGGATCTCGGTCGACTACGCCGTCCTCGAGAAGGCGGAGTCGGTCGCGACGGTCGTCGCCAACTTCGACTGGGACGACGTCGGCGCGTGGACGGCGCTCCCCAAGCACCATGCCTGCGACAGCTCGGGAAACGTCTCCCTCGGCTCCGTCGTCTCGATCGGGACGACGAACACGATTGCCGTCAGCAACGGGCGCGCGATCGCCCTCTGCGGCCTGAAGGACCTCGTGGTCGTCGAGACCGAGGACGCCGTCCTCGTCTGCCACCGGGATTGCGTCCAGGACATAAAGAAACTGCTCCCGCTCCTCCCGAGCCGGCACACCTGAAGGGGGAATCTTCCGCGCATGCTCCAGTCGCTCCGCATCCGAAACCTGGCTCTCCTCGACTACGTCGAGGTCGACTTCGACCCGGGCTTCGCCGCCGTGACCGGGGAGACGGGCGCCGGCAAGAGCATCCTGATCGGGGCGCTGGCGCTCCTCGCGGGCGAGCGCGCGGACAAGGCCGTCATCCGCCAGGGGGCGCCCGCCTGCGAGGTCGAGGCCTCGCTGCACTTCGGGGACCCGCGCAGGATCGACGCCGTCCTGGCGGAGATGGACCTGCCCGCGTGCGAGGAGGGTCTCCTCGTCCTGAAGAGAAGCATCTCCCGCGAGCGCCCTCCTAAGATCACCGTCAACGGCGGGCTGGCGACCCTTGCCGCCCTCCAGAGGCTCGGCGAGCGCTGGATCGACTTCCACGGGCCGAGCGAGCCCAGGCGCCTCCTCAGGGAATCCTGCCAGCTCGAGCTCCTCGACCTCTACGGCCGGGCCGGGCCGGCCCTGGAGGCCTACTCGGCCAAATACCGGGCGTGGTGCGCGCTCCAGGCCGAGAGCGAGCGCCTGGCGTCGGAGGCGAGGCTCTCGCCGGACGAGCTCGCCTTCATGGAGTCTCAGCTCGCGAAGCTCGACCGGCTCGACCTTTCCGAGGAGGCGATCGCGACGCTCGAGCGCGATTTCCAGCGGGGCAGCCGGGCGCAGGAGATCGCGGCCCTGGCCTCGGGGCTCGAGGCCGGGCTCTCCGGGGACGACGGCGCGCTGTCCCGGGTGGCGGCCCTGGTGCGCGAGGCGCGCCGCCTCGAGGCGATAGACCCCGCGAGCAAGGCGCTGTCGGAGCGCATGGCCGCGGCCTCGGCCGAGCTCGGCGAACTCTCCGCGGAGTTCGGATCCCTCGGGCGCGAGGTCCAGGGCGACCCCGAGAACCAGGGCCCGCTCGAGGAGCGGATGAACGCCTGGCTGGAGGCAAGGCGGCGCCACGGCCCGGACGTCAGCTCGGTCGCCACCGCCCGGGAGGCGATGCGCCTACGCGTCGCGTCGAACGGCGACATCGAGGGGACCCTCGCCCGGCTGGACCGCCAGATCGAGGCCGCCGCCCGGGAGGCCCGCAGGTCGGCGTCGGCGCTTCGGGCGGTCCGCGAGAAGGCGGCGAGGAGCCTCTCCAAGGTCGCGGCCGCCGGGATCGCCGACCTCGGGTTCGCGAAGGCCGAGTTCAAGATATCGATCACGGACGCGCCGGGGCTCGGCCCGGCCGGGGACTGCGGCTGCGAGTTCCTCTTCTCGCCCAACGTGGGGGAGGCGCCGCTGCCGCTCAGCCGGATCGCCTCCAGCGGGGAGCTCGCGCGCGTGATGCTGGCGCTCAAGGCCGTGCTCGCGGACCTGGACGCCGTCCCGGTCCTCGTCTTCGACGAGGTAGACGCCAATGTCGGGGGGGAGATCGGAAGCGTGGTCGGGGAGAGGATGGCGGCCATCGCGGAGCGCCACCAGGTGCTCTGCGTGACCCACCTGCCGCAGGTGGCCGCGCAGGCCTCGAGCCACTTCGTGGTCCGGAAGGACCAGTCGGGCGACCGCGCGGTCGTCACCATAGAGCCCATCCACGGCGACCGCAGGGCGCGCGTGGCGGAGCTCGCCCGGATGCTCGGCGACCGGAGCGCGAAGAGCGCCCTCGCCCACGCGGAGAAGCTCCTGCGCGCGGGCTAGCGCCTCCCGATGAAGCTCGAGCCCCTGGGCGATTCGGCGGTTGTCGCCACCCTGGGCTCGGCGATTGACGACGCGACGCTGGCGTCCGTCCTCAGCCTCTCGGAGGCGATCCTGGCGGAGGGCAAGCCCGGGGTGACGGACGTGGTCCCGGCCTACGTGAGCGTGACGGCGTTCTACGACCCGGAACAGTTCTCGCAGGCGCCGGGGGACGCCTATGGGGAGGTCTGCCGTTTCCTGGAGTCGTGCGCCGGCAAGGCGGCGGCCGGGGCACCCGCCCACCGCTCGAGGCACGTCGAGATCCCCGTCTGCTACGCGGGCGACTTCGCCCCGGACATGGGCGTCGTCGCCGCCCACTCCGGGCTGACCACCGCCGAGGTGATCGAGATGCACTCGGGCGCCGAGTACCGGGTGCACGCGATCGGCTTCACCCCCGGATTCCCCTACCTGGGCGGCCTTCCCGAGCGGCTGCGGACGCCCCGGCGCGACACGCCCCGGGCGCACGTCCCCGCCGGCTCGGTCGCGATCGGCGGACTCCAGACGGGCGTCTACCCGGTGGACTCGCCGGGGGGCTGGCAGATCATCGGCCGCACGCACACGGCGCTCTTTCGGCCGCTCAAGAAGCCGGCGTCGCTCCTGCGTCCCGGCGACACGGTGCGGTTCACCCAGATCACGGTGGAGGAGTTCAAGGCATGGAGGTGACCGTCATCCGGGCGGGCATGCTGACGACGGTCCAGGACCTGGGCCGCAGGGGGCACCTTGCCGAGGGTGTCCCGTTTGGGGGCGCGGCGGACCCGTTCGCTCTCAGGGTCGCGAACATGCTGGTCGGCAACCCCGAGGATTCGCCGGCCCTCGAGATCACGCTCACCGGCCCCGAGATCGAGTTCCCGGAGCCTGCGTGGGTGGCCGTGTGCGGGGCGCGCTTTGAGGACGTTCCCGCATGGAGGCCAATCCGCGTCGAGCGCGGCGGCCGGATCAGGTTCGGGAAGCGGCTCCAGGGGTGCCGCGCCTATCTCTCGGTCTCGGGCGGCTTCGACGTGGAGAAGGTGCTGGGGGGCAGGGGAACCTTCCTTGCCTCCGCCATCGGCGGGTTCAAGGGCCGGCCGCTGCGTGACGGCGATGTCATCCGCAGCGTGGACTGCGAGCGCAACCTGGCGGGGCACTGGACGCTCGATGAGCGGATGTTCCCGCGCTACTCGCGGGAGCCGAATGTGCGCGTGATCGCCGGGACGCACGCCGCGGAGTTTGGCGACCTTCTCCTCTCCGGCAGGTTCGGCGTCACCGCCCGCTCAAACCGCATGGGAATCCGGCTGGAGGGCCCCAGGCTCGCGCGCTCGGGGGGCGGGGACCTCGTGTCGACCGCGGTCGCCCCGGGGACGATCCAGGTTCCCCCGGACGGCAACCCCATCGTCCTCATGGCGGACGCCCAGACGCTCGGCGGCTACCCGAGGGTCGCCCACGTCGTGTCGGTCGACATCCCGCTCCTCGCCCAGCTCGCGCCCGGGGACGGCGTCCGCTTCGCGACGACGACCCTTTCCGAGGCGCACAGGCTCGCGCACGCGTGGGAGCACGGGCTCGCCCTCCTGCGCCAGGGGCTTGCCGAGAAAGTGCGGCCCGCATGACAAGGGGCGGCGCAATCGACCTGAACGCGGACGTCGGCGAGGGCTGCGGCTTTGACGACGAGCTCGTGCCGCTCGTGTCCTCCGTCAACATCGCCTGCGGGGCCCACGCGGGCGACGAGGGCACGATGCGCCGGGCCGTCGAGCTCGCCCTGCGCCACGGGGTCGCGATCGGCTCCCACCCGGGATTCGCGGACCGGGAGAACTTCGGCAGAAAGGAGCTCTCGATCAACCCCGCCGCCGCCGCCGGGCTTGTGCTCGGGCAGACGCGCCTCCTGGAGAGGATAGCGGCGAGCCTCGGCGCAAGGGTGGGTCACGTGAAGCTCCACGGGGCGCTCTACAACATGGCCGCCCGCGACCCCGTGCTTGCGGGCGCCATCGTCGCGGCGCTGGTCGGCGACGGCGAGGTCCCGGGTTCGAGGCGCGTCCTGGTCGCCCTCGCCGGCAGCGTCCTCGCCTCGATCGGGCGCGAGAAGGGCCTGGTGGTCCGCGGTGAGGCGTTTGCCGACCGGTCCTACCGCGGGGATGGGAGCCTGACGCCGCGCTCGGAGCCCGGCGCCCTCATCGCCGACGAGGGCGCGGCGGCGGCGCAGGCCGTCCGGATCGCGAGGGACGGGACCGTCGTCGCCACCGACGGCAGCGTGATCTCCGTGGAGGCCGACACGATCTGCATCCACGGGGACAGCCCGGCCACGGTCGTGTTTGCCCGGCAGGTCAGGCTTCACCTTGAGGCCTCCGGTGTCACCATAGGGTTGTGATGCGCCGCTCCATCCCTCGGTTGTCTGTCCTGTCCGTCCTCGTCGTCCTCTTGTCCTCGGGCTGCGGGAACCCGGGGACCGCCAATGATCTCACCGGGAACTACCGGGCGGACTACGAGCAGGCCGTCGAGCAGCTCTCGCTGAATGCCGACGGGACGTTCGTCCAGGAGGTGAGGGTGAAGCGGGACGACCGGACCTTCCTGGCCTACGGGAGGTGGAGATACGACTCACGCAACGGCGATGTCACCTTCAGCGAGGGCTTCATGCGGGTCCTGGACGGCTTTGGGAAGCTGAATCCCTCGTTCCCGCAGGACACCAAGCGCCTGGCAGTCATGTCCGCGTCCACCTATTTTGGCCGGGTCCGCATGAATCCCTACCCGGGGATTTTTTTTGAGAAGGCCGATGGCAAGTGACCGCCCCCGGTTGGAGGCTTCGCCCGCCTGGAAAGGCGGAGCTGGACTAATAATTGAAGACAGGGAGAGCGGCTAAAGGGGCGAGCATGTGTCAGTGATAGCTGATACAAAAATGTAGAAGAATAACTTAAAGCTTGAAAATGATAATAAAAAAACAACTTATAGATTTATGAAAAAGATCGATATTCAACCGTTACGTTTACGGCAGCTCGAAGACCAGCTTTCGCCAGGACGGCCCATTGTCGGGTTGGAGCGTCCATCGGCAGGCTGGCTGCGTGCCATCCGCCAAGCCCTCGGACTGAGCCTGAAGGCTGTAGCAGGCCGCCTTGGCCAGACACCCCAGGCGGTAAAACAGGCCGAGGAGTCGGAGGCCGTCGGTACGATCTCACTTAAAAGACTGGAAGCGGCCGCAGACGCTATGGGCTGCCGCCTGGTCTACGCCATTGTCCCTAGGACGGGCTCGCTTTCGACACTTGCCCGGGCCGCGGAGAATGACGCCCTCGACTCGGTCCAGCGCACAATGTCGCTGGAGGGGCAGGCCGTCGCGAACCCGCGCGAACTCTCGTGAGCGAACTGTACCGGGCGGACTTCGGGGATACCCCCCTTGCCGCGGACGAACTCCAGGGGCTGATTCCGAGCCTGACGACGCAGCGCGAACTCAACGAGGTCGAGTTTGCGAACATCTTGTCCGGGCGCAGGTGGGCGCTGAGCCCGCAAAGGCTCGCGAAGTCGGACGTGTTGAATGTCTCCTACCTCCTGGAGCTGCACCGGCACATGTTTGATGCAACATGGCGCTGGGCGGGCAAGGTGAGAACGACAGAGAAGACAATCGGGGTGCCCCCCCATAGGATTCTTTCGGACCTTGGGGCGCTCCTGGGGGATGCCGCTTATTGGGTGAAAAATGCGTCGTTTCCGCCGGACGTACTAGCGCTCCGCTTCCACCACCGGCTTGTGTCCATCCACCCGTTCTCGAACGGCAACGGCCGGCACTCGCGTCTCGCCGCCGACATCCTAGCCCTGAAGCTCGGCCGCCCGAACTTTCCTTGGGGAGGAACGTCTCTCAATAACGAGGCGAGGCGCAAGGAGTACCATGCCGCGCTAAGGAGCGCCGACGGGCAGGATTATGCGCTGCTGATCGCATTCGCCCGCGGGACCGGGGTCAACGAGGTTACGCAGCCGTCCGTTGCACCTCTGCCTCCCGCATAACGTATGCCCCGAGGGTGATGAACGAGGCAGCGACGACGCCATGGCCGAGCACTTCATAGGCGCGCTCGGCGTGTAGGCGCTCGATGAATTCCTCGCCGAAACCGTAGATGCGGCGACCTCGCGGGTTCTGAGCCTACGGCAACTTTGGCGTCCAGGCTTTCAGGTATTAAACCTGAACAGGGCCACGTCGCCGTCCTGGAAGCCGTACTCCTTGCCCTCCAGCCGGTACTTGCCGGCCTCGCGCGCCGCGGCGACGCTGCCGAGGCGCGTGAGGTCCCCGTATGAAACGATCTCGGCCTTTATGAAGCCCTTCTCGAAATCCGTGTGGATGACGCCCGCCGCCTGGGGGGCCTTCCAGCCCTTCTTGATCGTCCACGCCCTGACCTCCTTCTCGCCCGCCGTGAAATACGTCTGGAGGCCGAGGAGCGTGTAGGTGGCGCGGATGAGCGACGAAACGCCGGAGTCGTCGACCCCGAGGTCCTTCAGGAATGCCTTGGCCTCGTCGGGCGCCAGGTCGACCAGCTCGGACTCGATCCGGGCGCTGATCGGCACGTAGGCCGCGTCATGGTGCGCCCGCACGAACTCCGCCACCTTCTGGACGAAGGGGTTCTGCTCTGCCGTCGCAAGGTCGCCCTCGGCAACGTTGCAGGCGTAGATGACCGGCTTCGCCGTCAGGAGCTGGAAGAACTTGAGGAGCTTCACCTCGTCCTCGGTCGCCGGGAAGATGTTCGCGGGCTTGTTCTCGTCCAGGTGGGGCACCAGCCGCTCCAGGAGCGCCAGCTCCGCCTGGGCCTCCTTGTCGCCGCTCTTCGCCTTCTTCTGGGTCTTGTCGATCCGCTTCTGGACAGCGTCCAGGTCGGACAGGACGAGCTCCGTCGTCACGACCTCGATGTCCCTGACGGGATCGACGGAGCCCATCGTGTGGATGACGTCCGTGTCCTCGAAGCACCGGACGACATGGACGATGGCGTCCACCTCCCGGATGTTCGCGAGGAACTGGTTGCCGAGGCCCTCGCCCTTGCTGGCCCCGGCGACCAGCCCGGCGATGTCCACGAACTCGATGGCGGCGGGGATGACGACGTTTGTCTTCGCTATCTTCTGGAGGACGGCGAGCCGCTCGTCCGGGACCGTCACGACGCCAACGTTGGGATCGATCGTGCAGAAGGGGTAGTTGGCCGCCTCGGCCTTCCGGGAGCGGGTGAGGGCGTTGAAGAGGGTGGACTTGCCCACGTTGGGGAGCCCGACGATGCCTGCTTTGAGCATGAAGGGAGCACGTTCGCCACCGGCCCC
>Ga0182015_10002540_pt1 | contig 21776 bp, 19 predicted proteins | sample 712P3MmetaG_FD_120478 | JGI IMG/M metagenome (GOLD analysis project Ga0182015, IMG submission 120478) | Permafrost microbial communities from Stordalen Mire, Sweden - 712P3M metaG | ecosystem: Environmental > Terrestrial > Soil > Wetlands > Permafrost | place: Sweden: Stordalen | collected...
GTAGTACGCGGCAGGATCCTGCGCGCTCAAGGTCTTCACCGAGCGGTCCAGCTCGGCCTGCATTGCCGCTAGCAGCGGCGAGCGCTTGGCTTGGGCATCAGGCGGCGCGGCCTGCGCCACCCGCGTGCTGACCGGCGCCAATATCGCCAGCAAACTCAACGTGGCGCACAACGAAACCACTCTGTTCCGGATCGATATACTCAAAGGAAGCCTCACTAACGTTTAGACGGGTCTGCGAATCATTCAGTGTACGACAGCGCCTTGGGAGCGTACAAACGCGACGGCAGGAAGGTTCGCCGCATAAGCAACATAGATTTGACGCTACTTGGCGCAATACCGTTGCATCGGCGCTATTATCCGGCCTGCCTGGCCGTGCTAGTCGTTGCAGTAACAAAATGCGGCTACCGCCATATCATCATGCTGCGGGCACCCGGTAGTGAAGAGGTCCACCTCGGAGAATATCCGGGCGAGAAGCTCAGATGGAGAGTCGTGCGGGAGCACTTCGCAAATCGTCTGCAGCCGGTCAAGTCCGAAAGACTCCTGGTTTGGTCCGAAGGCATCCGATATTCCGTCGGTGAAAAACAGCACACAATCGTCCGGCTCGATGGTGATCGTCGCAGCGTCGTAGGTAATGGAAGGGTCGAACAATCCGGGCGGTATCCCCTGAATTTCCAGTGCGCGGCATTTTCGGCCAGAAAGATGAAAGGGTCCGGGCATGCCGGCGCTGGCAATCTGCATCTCCCGCGTGCGGGGGTCGAAAACCGCATACTGCATGGCAGCGTGGCGCCGCGAAGGGCCGCGCAGCATCAGGCGCCGATTCAACGTGGAAAGAACCTGCGCGGGCGGCTGGCTGGTTTTGTGAACGCCGCGCAGCGTTCCGACCGCCAGCGCGGAATACATCGCCGCCGGCAAACCTTTGCCGGACACGTCTCCGAGATAGAGGCCGATGCACCCGTCGGTTAACTCAAAATAATCGAGAAAATCGCCGCCGACCTCCGAGACCGGCTGGAACGCGTGAGAAATCCGGATCGCTCCGGCGCGCAGGGGTTCCGTCGGCAGCATCATGCTTTGGATGGAGCGCGCCTCGTCGAGGTCTTCCTCGCGCAGTTGCTCGATGACCCCGGGTTCTGTAAGCGTAGCGGTCGTATTCATTCCATTTTCCGGACGGGAACGTCTTACCGGGAAGGGGGTTCAGCGGCAAGTTAAGTTTTTCAGCGGCGCCGGCGCTGCGCCCTGAAAAGCCGGGCGTTGTTTCCTTCCGCACAAGCGCCAATCCGCTGTGTTGCATCGTGCCGGGCGCCACAACACAATGCCCTCATGCGTGCGTTGGCGGCATTACTCATCTTCGTCGGAGTCGCATTCGGCATCTATCAGTATTCTCTGAGGAAGCTGCCCACTACCGACCCAGGAACAGCTCCGACGCAGGCCATCAGCCTGACCGGCGTTCGCGGCGACCTCTTGCAGATTGCCCAGGCCGAGCGCAGCTTCACCGCGCTGAACGATCACTGCGCCGCCTCGATGGACGAGCTCATTTCGAGCAAGTCTCTAACCATGGAGCGGCCCGAACGCGATGGCTACACCTACACGCTGCAGTGCTCCGGCGGCGACTTCACCGCTGTCGCTCGCCACGCCCCAGCGCCCGAAGGCTCGCCCATCCGTTACCCCACGTTAGCCATCGACCAAACCATGCAAGTCCACGAAGTAAACTAGCGAAGCCACCTCCTGACTTTGTGGGGGTGCAACACTGCTGCGCTCCAAACGCCCAGACCCGAACTTAGCCAGAATGTGAATCTGGCTCACAACGGACTCCCCCCAAAAACCGGAACTTTTTCCTATGCTCCAACGTACCTTTCTCCGACATCGGGCTTGACATAAGTTCCGCACACTACAGCGCCCTAAGGCGCAAACGAAGGAGCAAACCATGGATGGTTCAATCATCGGTCTAGCCGCAGTAGTCATGAGCCTCGGTATTCCCCTGGGCGCCATGTACACCTATTACCGCGTACGCAAACTTCGCTCCGAAGAGCGCCTGGCGGCCATCGCACGTGGAACGGACGTGCCCATGGTCGCGGAGCTCTCCGAAACCGCACGCTCGCGCCGTGCCGGCGTCTTGCTGGTCTGCGCAGCCATCGGCTATATGCTTACGTTCGGCCTGATCGCGCAGATCGAAACCGAACCCGATACGTGGGTAGCCGCTGCATTCGGCATCATCCCGCTTGCAATCGGCATCGGCTATTTCCTGGACGCCACGCTGATCCGCCGGGATCTTCACCCATCCAATTGAGCTTCGGCCAAAGCGTTTGGCCCGCGACAATGGGTCGCATTGACGACTGAAAATTAGGGCGGCACAAGCGCCCAGAGTTTGTGCCGCCCACTCTTGCTCGGGGAGTCGCAGTGCCTGTGCGTTATCTTTGGTGCTCCTACGGCGGCGGTCATCCATCCAGACGGATCCGGACGGCTCAGCCCGCCCGGCCTGTGCTAAACTTACACTTCATGCATCCCGCGATACCCCGCTTACTGAACCTCCAAACCGTTGACCAGCACATTGCCGCACTGCGAGCTGACCTCGACAGCTTTCCCAAGCGCATCCGCGAAGCCGACCTGAAATTGGGTGGGGCTCGCGCCGCCGTCGCCGCCGCCAAAGAAGCGCACGTCAACGGCCTGAAAGAGCGGAAGAAATTTGAGTTGGATGTCGATCAGTGGAAAGAACGCGCGCGCAAATATCGCGACCAGACCGGCGCGGTGAAAACCAACGAAGCTTATAAAGCGCTGTTACACGAAATCGCCAATGCCGAAGCGGAAACGGCCAAGGCCGAAGACCGCCAGCTGGAAATCATGATGGCCAGCGAAGACGTCGACCGCCGCGTCAAGAACTCCGACATAAACCTGAAGCAGGCCGAGCAGTCCGTCGCTGTCGAGCGTAAAGACATCGAAACGCAGCAGGCCGCGCGGAAAAAGGAATTGGACGCCGCGGTTGCCGAACGCGAAAGAGCGCTGGCTCCCATTCCGGAAAATTTGCGCGTGCTCTACGACCGCATCGCCAAGCGCCACAACGGCACCGCGTTGGCGCAGGCGCGCGACGGCCAGTGCCGCGGCTGCGGCATGCGCGTCTTGCCGCACATCCTGCAACTGCTGACGCAAGACGCGGACGACGACGAAGTTTTCCGCTGCGAAAGCTGCGGGTTGATCCTTTATTCTCTCCAGCCGGTTGTCCCGCATACTCTGGACGATGGTTCCGGCAACGCGGCGACCTCCGCGTCAACTTCATCCTGATGGCTAAACGCGTCCCAACTCCCCGCGCTGCGGGGCTCTTCGCCGACGGAGCGCCCGAAGCGAAACCGGCCGGCGCCGCGCACCGCGCGAATATCGACGGCGGCTCCCGAGGAAATCCGGGGCCGGCGTCTTATGGCGTGATCGTTCGCGATCCAAAAGGCGAAGTCGTCGCCAAGCTCAAAAAATATATCGGCCGCATGACCAACAACGTCGCCGAATACTACGGCCTGATTGCCGCGCTCGATTACGCGGAATCGCAGGGTATTAAAGCGTTGCGTATCGAGAGCGACTCCGAGTTGCTGGTGAAGCAGATGCGCGGCCTGTACAAGGTTCGTAGCCCCGAACTCCAGCCGCTGTTCGAGCGCGCCCGCAAGATGGCGGCGACTCTTGAATCGTTCCGCATCGACCACGTTTACCGCGAACAGAATCGCGAAGCCGATGCCCTCGCCAACGAAGCCATGGACGAAGTAGCCGGCGCCGCGCCGAAAACTCCGCTGGCCGCGGCCATTGCCAAAGCCGAGATACCCCGCGGGCCGGTGACCGAAATCCGCAAAATACGCGCGCGCTTCCGCAGCGGCGTGCTATACCTGCTCGAAGATGTAGATTTGCCCGACGGCGTGCAGGTGGAAGTAATTCTCCGGCTGTTACCGACGCCGAAGCCCTGATTTTTTCCAAACTTGATTTATTTTAGTGCGTAAGAGCGGTACAACGTATCGCGTTGCGCCGGAATAAACCCGGCATCCGAAATAATGCGGCGGAGCTCGTTTTCGTTAGTGCGGTTTCTCACGCCGGCCGCGTACACGACGTTTTCTTCAATCAAAATGCTGCCGACATCATCCGCGCCAAACTGCAGTCCCACCTGGCACACTTTGATTCCCGGCGTAAGCCAGCTCGACTGAATATGATCGATATTGTCGAGATACAGCCGGCTGACCGCCAAGGTTTTGAGGTAATCGACCGCGGTCGTCTCCTGCACTTTCTTCCCGAGCGCCGTGTTATCCGCCGCGAAAATCCAGGGGATGAACGCCGTAAAGCCACCGGTATCCTCTTGAATCCGGCGAATGCGGTCGAAATGATTCACACGATGCTTCAATTCCTCGCCGCAGCCGAACATCATCGTCGCTGTGGTGCGCAAACCCAGCGAGTGTGCCACGCGATGTACTTCTTCCCAGTCGTCGCTGGTGCACTTCAGCCGTGCAATCTTGGAGCGAATCTCATCGTCCAACAATTCCGCGCCGCCGCCGGGAATCGACTGCAACCCCGCATCCATCAACCGCTGGATGGTCTCGCGCACGCTGATCTCCGACACATCGGCGATGCAAAGAATTTCCGGCGCCGAGAAGCAGTGCAAATGAACCTGAGGAAAGCGCGCCTTCAGCGACCGCAGCAAATTCTCGTAGTAGCCAATCTGCAAATCCGGATGCAGGCCGCCTTGGAGCAAAACACCGGTCCCGCCCAGCTCCAGCATCTCTTCAATTTTTGCGTAAATGGTATCTAGCGGCAGGATGTAACCGTCTTTGGCGCCAATCGGCCGGTAAAACGCGCAGAACGAACAGTACTCCGTGCAAAAATTCGTGTAATTAATGTTGCGGTCGATCTGGTACGTCGCCACTCGCGGATCGTTCTTCTTCAGGCGCAGCGCGTGCGCCTCCATCCCGATGCCCACCAGGTCATCGGACTCCAGCATCTCGATTGCTTGTTGTTTCGTTAGTCCCACAAGCCCTTCCTTGATTCCGTCGCTTTCATTCTATCCGCATTGCGTTTGCGTGGGCACTGGATCTGCCAAAAAGCGCCCGCCACGGTTGGCGGCCGCTACACCGGAATAGCCTCAAGATGGCCAGCCTCGTTTTCGACTCTGCAACGGCAACTAGCGCGGCTTGGCGTACGCCGCGATAGCGTCGCGGACTTGCTCGCGGCCCGCCATTTCGACTGGCTTCACGCGCGGGATTAAGCCCATCTCGCCGGCAATCGTAAAATACAACGCCAGTCCCCGCAGGTTCTCGTCGTCCAACCGGAAATTGATGTTTTCCGTCAAATAGCGCTGCAACTTATTCACCGGAAGGTTTAACTCGGCGGCGGCATTCGTGCTGATGTCCTGCAAGTGCTTCATTCCGAAATCGCGAGACATCTGAAAATCCGTGACGACTTCCGGCGTCGCCACATGGCGCCGCGCGGCCCATACCGCCAGCACCGCCGGCAGCGTGGTCATTTTTCGCCACTGCTCCACGACGTCGTAAATGTGCAGCGTGCTGTCGTCGTTGATGCCCACGCTGGCTGCATCGCAGACCTGTTCGCCGGCCTCGCCGCGTCGCGCGTCCGCTTCCATCGCCAGGCTGATACGTAACGCCGGATCGCCAATCACCATCGCGGCATCGGCGCGTATCAGCATGCTGCTCAGGTCGGGCGCCATCTCCAAAAACTCGGGCGCGATTTTCCACCTTCGCTCGCACAGAATTTTCGTCAGCGCCTGGGTGCTCCGCGAGCTACGATCCAGCGCAATGTTGCGCACCTTCTCGATGGGCATCTTGGAGGCGACCAGCAAACTGCGCACGCGCGTCTTCGACGCGATGGCCATCTCCGGCAGGATCACCAGGTCGTCGATGCGCTGGTATTCGATCGCCGGAATGATTGCGACGTCAGCTTCTCGCGAGCGCAACGCTTCCGCGCACAGCGACGGCACCGTGAACGACAAATCGTATTTCCCGCGCAGTGGCCCGTGCTTAAAGCCCCAAACCAGTGGTGCGGTATTCAGATATTCGACAATCGAGATGCGAAGTTTTGGCAAGGTTGATTTTTCTACGCGCGGAACATGCGCCTTTCGTGGAAAATCCATTATAGCAGACATATCGCGCGCGATTTTGGCCCGCACAAACACCTTTTTGATGTAAAACGTCTGCACTCGGATAGGCTCTCGGAGCCGGCAAGGATGCTGGCGCAGCCATTTCGCGGAGACTTTCTGTTCGGAGGCGCTGAAAATGTCGAAGGTTTCGCTCCCAATCCCGCTCCTGGCCCTGCTGACCTTCGTTCAGAGCGTGCCATTCGCCTACGCAGCGGCCCACGGCGCACAATCCCGCCCGGAATCCCCCGCGCCCGCCACCATCACCGAGAAAACTGCCGGCGCGCAAAAACTTTCCGGCTATTTCAACCTCTATTGGGACGCCAAGCAGGGCAAACTCTGGCTCGAAATCGACAAATGGGGCACCGAGTTCCTCTACCAAAGCTCGCTTCCCGCCGGAATCGGGTCGAATGACATCGGCCTGGACCGCGGCCAGCTCGGAGCAACGCGCATCGTGCGTTTCGAGCGTAGCGGTCCGAAGATTTTGCTGATTCAATCCAATCTCGACTATCGCGCCGTCAGCAACGACGCCGACGAGCGCCGCGCGGTCCGCGATTCCTTCGCCGAATCCGCGCTCTGGGGGTTCACCGCTGCCGCCGAAGATGGGGACACAGTTCTCGTCGACGCCACCGATTTTTTCCTGCACGACGCGCATCACGTCCCGCAGGTGTTGAGCCGCACCAAGCAAGGCTCGTACAAACTCGACGCCACGCGCTGCACGATTTATCTTCCACGCACCAAAAATTTTCCGCTTAACACCGAAGTCGAAGCTACCTTGACGTTTGCGGGCGACGATCCCGGCCAGTGGGTGAAAGACGTCACTCCGTCGTCCGAGTCCATCACCGTCCGCGAGCATCATTCCTTCGTGCAGCTTCCGCCACCGGGCTATAAGCCGCGCATTTACGATCCGCGCTCCAGCTTTTTCGGCATTTCCTACCTGGACTACGCCACGCCCATCAGCGAACCGATCGTAAAACGATTCACCGCGCGCCATCGGCTGCAGAAAAAAGATCCTACGGCTGCGGTTAGCGAAGCCGTGCAGCCCATCGTCTACTACCTCGATCGCGGCGCGCCCGAACCCATACGCGCGGCGCTGCTCGAAGGAGCGAATTGGTGGCAGCAAGCTTTCGAAGCCGCGGGCTACAAAAACGCGTTCCGCGTGGAGCTCATGCCGGACGGCGCGGACCCCATGGACTTGCGCTACAACGTGATCCAGTGGATTCATCGCGCTACGCGCGGCTGGTCGTACGGCGAAGCCATCATCGACCCGCGCACCGGCGAAATAATAAAGGGACAAGTGTCGCTAGGCTCGCTGCGCGTGCGGCAGGACTATTTGATCGCCGAGGGTTTGCTCGCGCCGTATGAGAAGGGCAAGCCGGCATCCCCGAAGATGCAGGAAATGGCGCTGGCGCGTCTGCGCCAACTCGCGGCGCACGAAGTCGGCCACACGCTCGGCCTGCAGCACAACTACGCCGCCAGCACGGTGAATCGCTCATCCGTGATGGACTATCCGCCGCCGGTCGTTACGCTCGGCGCCGACGGCATCCCCGATTTGTCGCAGGCCTACGCAACTGGAATCGGCGAATGGGACAAGGTTTCCATCACCTGGGGCTATCAGGATTTTGCTCCCAACGCCGATGAACACGCCGCGCTGAACGGCATGCTCGCCGATGCGTTCCTGCGTCACCACCTGCGCTACCTCACTGACCAGGACGCGCGTCCTCCCGGCTCCTCCAGCAGCACCGCGCATCTCTGGGATTCCGGCGCGAACGCCGTCGATGAACTCGATCGCCTGATGAAAGTCCGTGCTGCCGCGCTGCAGCGCTTTGGCGAAAACAATGTCCGCGAAGGCGCGCCGCTGGCCACCATCGAGGATGCGCTTGTGCCCATCTACATGCTGCATCGTTATCAGGTCGAAGCTGCCTGCACGCTGGTCGGCGGCATGGACTACACCTTCGCGCTGCGCGGCGATGGCGAAACCCCAACGCAAATCGTCGCGCCCGCCGAGCAACGGCGAGCGCTGGCAGCCGTCCTTGCGACTCTGAAGCCTGAAGTCCTCGCGCTGCCAGAGCCGCTCCTGAAAATGATTCCCCCGCGTCCAGTCGATTACGCGCGCGGCCGCGAAGATTTCAAAATCCGCACCAGCCCGGCATTCGACGCGCTGGCGCCGGCCGAAGCCGCCGCCCAGCAAACCCTGCAATTTCTTTTCAATCCGGAGCGCGCCGCTCGCCTGGTGGAATTTCACGCGCGCGACGCCGCCAATCCCGGACTCGCCACGGTGCTGGACCAAATTCTGCAATCCATCGACGACTCATCGAAAATCCCGGGCTATTTGGGCGAAATCGGACGCGTTGTGGATGATGTCGCTCGCTACGACTTGATGGCCCTCATCAATAATCCCAAAGCTGCCGGTCAGGTGCGTGCCGAAGCCTCAGCGGAACTCCACATAGTAGAACTGAGACATGGTGGCACGCTCAACACAACGCAGGATTCCGCCCAGCGCGCCCATGCTGCCTTTGCCGTGGCGCAGATAGAGCAATTCCAGAAAGATCCGACGAAGTTCATTCTGACGATGCCGTTCGAAGCTCCGGACGGTCCGCCCATCGGCACCGACGACGACTTCGAGATCCAGTAGCGTCTTTCCTGCATCCAAGATACGTGACAGTCTTCGTGCCACCTGTACCAACGGCCGGTGCAGTTTGCGGCACCAACAACCTACGCCGTAGGCATATTCCGCGGCACTCTTCACTATCATGGTCGCCGTCGGCCCAAAGATTTCAGCGGTGAGGTTTGCCATGAAGCTGTTCGCCTTGCTTTCTCTGACGGTTTTCGTCGCCACCGCCGGTGCCGCAACGTGCTCCGCGCAGGAAGAAACGAAGCCTGCCATCGCGGCGCAGACTGCCTCGCAGTCCGTGCCGCAAACTTCGCAGCAAACGGCGGTGCACGCCGCCGCAACACCGGCTCCCGATAAATCCAAGATTGTTTACGTCAGCGACTTCGAGCTCGACGCACTGGATGCGGAAGGCAAGGTAGAAAAAAATGTGGCCGCCGACTCGCTTCCCACTGCCGCAACGTCGGACCCCAATCGGCCGGAAGCCCCCACCGAGCAAGCAAGCCGGCTGATCGACTTCATGTCCACCACGCTGGTTAAAGAACTCGAAAAAGCCGGCTACACAGCCCACAGGCTGCGCCCCAACGATGACCGTCCGACCGACGGCATAGGAATCAAAGGAATTTTCGCCGAGCCCGACGACCAGAACCGCTTGCGCCGGGCGGTACTCGGGACCATCACCGTAGCCGGAAAGATGGCCTTGTTCGTGGGCATTGGCAATCTCGCGCGCCCCGATCAGGCGCTTTACGCCGTCGCCAGCACCGCGAACGCCGAAGAAAAATCGCCCACGGTAATTACCGTGAGCGCCTACGCGCCGGTAGCAAAATTTGAGATCGAGAAAAACGTCACCGAAAAAGCGATAAAGGACACCGCCTCAAATATCGTCGCGGATCTGAACGCGCTCCTCGGCGTCAACGTAGTCGCTTTAGTTCAGTAAATCGCCAGCTCTTCGCACTAGCGCATTCTGTTCCGCGCGATCAACGCCCCGGCAGGAACCGATCAAGCACGCCATCCTCACTCCCAGTTGGTCACGATGGAACTCGGCTTCCGGCCTGATATAGATCGCCGATCTATACCCCCGGGCCGCACCAGCCCGGCCTCTTGCACTGTGTGACTTACCACGGTACATTTGTACCACGAGGGATGTCGAAATGACTGTTCAGCCAAAATTTGTTGTCGAGCGCGTGCAGACCGGCGTGCGCATGGAGAAGCGCCTTCTGAAGGTGCTCAAAGCCCTCGCGGAATACCACGACCTCACGCTCGGCGATCTGCTGGAGGGTATCGTGCTGCACGCCTTCGACGGGAAATGCCCTTTTCAACGTGAAGGCCTGCGGCGCATCAAGGACCTGAAGAAATTCTATGGTCTCGATCTCGATTCCCGCGCGAGTCACCGCCTGATTGAAGGCCACACCGTTTCGCCAGTGGGAAGGAGAGCCCGGGCACATGAATGAGAGAGTAAAGAATTTTGCAATCCCCGGTCTGCATTGGTGCGTGGGCCTGATCGTCTTATGGGAATCCTGCCGCTTTGCTTTCGGAGCATCGGCGATGCGAGCCTTTGCCGAAACCGGATTGCCGAACTGGATTCGCCCTGCCCTTGGAAGCGTGGAGCTTGTCGCCGCGGTCCTCTTTTTGCTGCCGGCTACCGCCGTCGTTGGTGGTTACGCGTTGCTGGTCATTTTCTTTCTCGCCGCAATCATCCACATCCTGCATGGCTGGTATGACGTAAGCGGCCTAGTGCTCTACGGAATGGCGGTGCTGGCGAGTTTAGCCAACCAGGAAGGACGCAAAGGGAAGGCTCCGCTCCAGGTGCAGCATGACTGACGAAGAATTCGTCGCGGCATTCGAGAATTGCACCCTGCCCCTGACCTCCTTTCGCCACGCCGACCACGTCAGAATGGCGTTCTTGTATCTGAGCAAATATTCCCCGCTGGATGCTCTGCGGAACTTTTCCACCTCGCTGGCCAGGTTCGCGACCGCCCACGGAAAAACGAGCCTGTACAACGCGACCATCACCTGGGCCTATATGCTCATCATTCAGGAGCGTTTAGCGCGCGTGGAGCAGCGCCAGAACTGGGTGGAATTTGCCGCTGCCAACCAAGACTTGTTGGATAGAGACGACAGTGTCCTCAACAAATACTATCGCGAAGAAACTCGCATGTCTGACTTCGCCCGCAGCACCTTTGTCTTTCCTGATAAGTAGCACAGGCACTCTTGCCTGTGCAGCCCGAAGCCACACCTAGATTTACCAGGATAACCACCCCGCTGATCGGAAACAAAGTCGGTCGTCCCCACCCCGCCCACAGAGCGCCCGCAAGAATATTGCAATCCCCCACCAGACCGACACCCCACTTCTCTCGTCTATGGAGCGAGAGGGAGGAAATGCCCATGCGATTGCGCGAACTAGGTTTTATGACGTTAGCGGTTGTAGCGTGCGGCCTGATGCTGTCGGCGGCGCCCGCGAGGTCTCAGTCAACAGATCAAGAAGAGCCGGTGATGCCGGTGTCTCCAGCGATGGCGGTCATGCCGGCGGTTCCGGCGACGATCACGGCGGCGTTTGCGGCCCCGGTTTTCGCCGAACTGGCTGTTCCCGCCCCACCCATTGCCCCGGTCGCGCCTGCGGCTCCTTCGGCCGCGGTCTCCTCGGTGGCGGCGAGCGAGTGGGAAGGTTCCGGATCAAGGCGCCACGACGGTCCGATCTCCGATTGTTCCGAGCTGCACATGGAGTTTCACGGCCAGCCAGGCATCGTGGAGTCGGAAGAGCGCACGTTTTCCAAGGCCGACGCCAAGGTCCTGCGCATGGAAGAGCTGGAGAATGGCGGAGTGCAGGTTCAGGGATGGGATAAAGACGTGTATTCGGTGACGGCTTGCAAGTCCGCGGACGCTTCCGGCGACAACGCGAAGGAGATTCTGTCCGAGATCAAGCTTTCCGTCCAGGACGGACGGGTTTCCGTTTCCGTTCCCGATCGCCGGAACGATTGGAACGTCTACCTCCTGATTCGCACGCCGCGCGCGGCCGAAGTGGAGTTGAAGTCACACAACGGACCGGTATCGTTTTACGGGGTTGACGGCAAAATCACCGCGCGTGGGACCAACGGTCCCATCTCGATACAGGATTGCTCCGGCGAAGCGGACATTTCCGCTGTGAACGGACCGATCAGCTTTTCCGGGACCGGCGGGAAGCTGCGCCTACACACAGAAAACGGCCCGATCAGTCTAGCGCTGAATGCCGCCACCTTTGGCGGCTCCGGTCTTGTTGCCGACGCGGTCAACGGACCGCTCACGCTGCGCGTGCCCACGGGATTTCAGTCGAGTTTCGTGGTGGAATCGAACGGGCATTCGCCCGTGAGCTGTCGCGCAAGCATCTGCCCCGAGGCGCGCAAGACCTGGGACGACGAGCACCGCCGCATCGAATTTGGCAGCGGCACGCCGCTGATCCATCTTTCGACACAGAACGGTCCGATCTCCGTAAACACACTGTAGCCTCCAAAGCAGAATGCGAAACGCCGGACGCGAGACACGGAACTTAGACTGTAGAACCGGATCGTCCGAACGCGGGATGCGAACCCAACACTACTGTCATCCTGAACGAAGCAAGGATCTCAACCGGCGGTTGGTCTCGGTTGAAGCAACGGTTTGAGATCCCTCTCAAGCTTCGATTTTTGCGTTTCGAGTTTCGTCTTTCGTATCCCCGCAAGTGCTGTAAGATTTGCGCATGCTGCTCGAAGAGCGCGTAGGGCAAGTTACGACCGAGGCGGAAGCGGAGGGCTTCGCGCTCGAGCTATTTGGACTCGATGTAAGTGCGAAAACGCTGCCCGGCGAGTACGACGACAATTTTCAACTGACCAGAACCAGCGATGGCGCCGCCTTCGTGCTGAAGGTTATGCACCCGGCTCGCGAAGAATCGCTGATCGATCTGCAGGGCCGCGCTCTGCAGCACTTGGCGCAGCGCGCTCCACAACTCAACCTGCCACGCGTTTGCCCCGCAAAGAATGGCGAGTCATTCACGACCGTTACGTCAGCCGACGGATCGACGCGCCTGGTGTGGCTGCTCACTTACGTCCCGGGAACCATGATGGCCAACGCGAATCCGCACTCCGCCGAGCTTCTCGCGAGCCTTGGAACGCTCCTCGGCGAAATGGACACGGCGCTGGCGGATTTTTCGCACCCCGCGGCGCAACGCGAGCTGAAATGGGATTTCGCGCGCGCCGGCTGGATCCGCGAGTATTTGCATTTGATCGACGATTCCGACCGGCGCGCGCTCGTCGAAAAATTCATCGCGCTGTACGACGCCGACGTCGTTCCAGTGATGGGACGCCTGCGCCGCAGCGTCGTGTACGGTGACGCGAACGATTACAACGTGCTCGTAAGCGAGCCGCGCACTGTGCCACGACTCGCGGTCAGCGTGATCGATTTCGGCGACATGCACGAGACCTTCACGGCGTCCGAGGTCGCGATCGCGGCGGCCTACGCGATCCTGGGCAAAAAGGAACCGCTGCGCGCCGCGGCCGCGCTGGCGGCCGGATATCATCGCGTGTTTCCGCTGACTGAGGTGGAGATTTCCGTTCTCTACGCGTTGATTGGAGTCAGGCTGGCCGTCAGCGTGATCAATTCCGCGCAGCGCGCCACCGTGAAGCCCGACGATTCCTATGTGACCATCAGCGAAGCGCCGGCCTGGGAAGCGTTGACGCGGCTCGCGCAGATTCATCCGCGATTCGCGCACTATGCGTTTCGCGAAGCTTGCGGATTGCCGCCGGTGCCAAAGAGCGGCGCCGTGCGGAAGTGGCTGTCTGCGCATTCGAGTTCGGCGGCTTCCCTGCTGGATGTGAATCTTCGCGGGACTTCGTGCCCCGTTTTTGATCTGGGAGTTGGCAGCGCGTTTTTGGGTGCCGATCCGGGCGCGGCGGATCCAACGGCGCTAAGCGATCGAATCTTCTCGGAGCTGAAAAAGGCGCGCGTCAGCGTCGGCGTTGGGAGATATAACGAGCCGCGCCTTCTCTATGTTTCGCCGTTGTTCGGCGCAACCGGAAATCCCACTGACGAGCGCCGCACGATTCATCTCGGCGTCGATCTGTTTGTCGCGCCGGGCAGCGCCGTTTATGCGCCGCTAGAAGGCGTCGTCCACACGCTAGCGAACAACACCGCTGCGCAGGATTACGGGCCAGTGGTGATCTTGCGGCACGGGCCGGGCGAGGGGCAGGAATTTTTCACGCTGTATGGTCACCTGACCAAGGAATCGTTGACGAGGTTACGAGTGGGCCAGTCGGTTGCGCGTGGCGAACGCATCGCGCGGGTTGGCGCGATTCAAGAAAACGGCGGCTGGCCGCCGCATCTCCATTTCCAGGTGATCGTGGATTTGCTCGATCGCGGCACGGATTTTCCCGGAGTTGCGCTGGCGGCCGAGCGCGGTGTGTGGACGCACCTCTCGCCCGATCCGAATTTGCTGCTGGGCTTGTCCGGCGAGCGCTTGGCGGTGGAAGAGAAAGATGCGGCCGAGACTTTGGCAGCGCGCAAGGATTTGCTGGGACAAAATCTCAGCGTGTCGTATCAACGTCCGCTGAAAATTGTTCGTGGATGGAAACAGTTTCTTTACGACGAAACCGGGCGCGCCTACCTCGACGTATACAACAACGTTCCGCTCGTCGGGCACAGTCATCCGCGCGTCGTGCGGGCCGCGCAAGAGCAGTTGGGATTGCTCAACACGAACACCCGCTATCTCCACGACAACGTGATTCGCTACGCGGAGCGCCTCACGGAGTTGATGCCGGATCCGTTGCGGGTCTGCTATTTTCTGAACTCCGGCAGCGAGGCGAACGAATTGGCCCTGCGCCTCGCGCGAGCACATACCAAACGCGAAGATGTGATCGTGCTCGAACATGCCTATCACGGGCATACGTCTTCGCTGATCGATATCAGCCCGTACAAATTTAATGGGCCGGGTGGCGGCGGAAAAAAACCGTGGGTGCATGTCGCGCCGATTCCCGACGACTATCGAGGGCTCTATGGCCGGGGCGAAGCGGATCTTGGCGTGAAGTACGCGCAGCACGTGGGCGACGTCATAGACCGCGCTCGTAAAGATGGACGCGAGATCGCGGCGTTTATCGCGGAGACTTTGCCGAGCGTCGCGGGACAAATTGTTTTTCCTCCGGACTATCTGAAACATGCGTATTTGCACGTCCGCGCCGCCGGTGGCGTTTGCATTGCCGACGAAGTGCAGGTCGGATTCGGCCGGCTCGGCACCCATTTCTGGGGATTCGAGACGCAAGGCGTCGTGCCGGATATCGTGGTGTTGGGCAAACCGATCGGAAATGCCTTTCCGTTGGCGGCGGTCGTTACCACTCCGGAGATTGCGGCCTCGTTCGCGAACGGCATGGAATTTTTCAGCACCTTCGGCGGTAATCCGGTTTCGTGCGCCGCGGGTTTGGCCGTGCTTGACGTGTTGCGGGAAGAAAAGCTACCGGAAAACGCGCTGCGCGTCGGCAATTATTTGCTGAAACGGCTTCGCGGCTTGCAGGACAAGCACCCATTGATCGGCGATGTGCGCGGGTCGGGATTGTTCCTGGGAGTGGACCTCGTTCGCGACCGGGAGACCCGCGAGGCCGCGACGCAAGAAGCCGACTACGTCGTGAACCGATTGCGGGAGCGTGGGGTTTTGGCCGGCACCGATGGCCCTTTTCACAATGTGATCAAGCTCCGGCCGCCGCTGGTTTTTTTCGAGGCGGACGCGGGCTTGCTCGTTGATACGCTTGACTCTATTTTGCGAGAGGACGGCGCTCGGCCGCTCGCTGCGAAGCTGGAGGTAGCGAAAGCTACGCATTCGTAGCTTCCGTTTTTGAACCTTCGGGAGTTTGAATCCGGCCCTCCCCCCTTGCTCTTTTGCCCATCGTTTTGATTCTATTGGGTTTACGTTGCGGCACGGTGCATCGTTCTGATTCTAATGCGTTACCCTCCTGAGGACCCCGTGTATTTGCCGTACGGCGTGAACTGCCTCCGGGCTCCGTGCGCTCCACTTACGACAACCAGGAAGGGAGCGAAGCGTCGACGTTTGTTTATAAAGTGTTATTACTTGACAGTACAGTTACTATACGGCTAGACTCGCTGGCTTACGGAACTGGATGCTTCGCTTTCGTGGCTGGCTTTGGCGCTTACGCCTGGGGTGGCTTCGTGGTTGTCGGCGCGGCTGTTGAAGGAGTTCGGGTCGCCGGAGGAGAAGGAGCTGGAGGGGATTCGCGGGATTGAAAACTGCCGGTTGGTGAAATACACCGATCCAGAATATCCGGCGACCCTTCGGGAGATTTACGATCCGCCGATGCTGCTTTATGTACGGGAGGACGCGCAGGTGCTGAATCTGCCGAGCGTCAGTATTGTGGGCACGCGGCGCCCTACCTTATATGGGACCCAGATGGCGGAGCGGCTGGGGCGGGAGATTGCGGCGCGGGGAGTCGTGGGGGTCAGCGGAATGGCGCGGGGGGATTGACGCGCTCGCACATCAAGGCGCTATGGCCGTGAACGGCCGGGCTGTCGGAGTTCTGGGAACCGGCGTGAACATCTGCTATCCCAAAGAAAATAAGAAGCTTTATCAGAAGGTGCTGGAGCGAGGGGCGATCGTTAGCGAATTTCCCTTGGGCACGCATCCTGCGCCGGAGAACTTTCCTATTCGCAACCGGATCGTGGCCAGGATGCCGCTGGGCGTCGTGGTGGTGGAAGGCGTGCAGTACAGCGGGTCGCTAATTACGGCTCGACTGGCGATGGAATTTGGACGAGAAGTCTTCGGGGTGCCCGGAAACGTCACGCAGCCCGTCAGCTTCGCTCCCAACCAGCTGATTCGACAGGGCGCAAAGCTAGTGACCAACGGCGAAGACGTGATCGAGGAGCTGCCGACTCCGGTGCGGGCGATGCTGGTGAAAGCCGAGCAGCCCGAAGCGGAGCAGCGGAATTTGCTGCTGGCGGCTTCGCTAAACTCGTCGGAAAAGAAAATCTACGAATTGCTGAGCACGGACCAGGCAGTGCATATTGATGACATCGTGGAACGATCCGGCTTGAACTCCTCCGACGTTCTGGCTACCCTTTTCGATCTGGAGATGAAAGGGATCGTCCGACAGCTGCCCGGTAAGCAGTTTACTAAGGTCCTCCTTTAGTCCCCGAAAGCGACAGAAACGATTGAAGTTACACCGCCACCCGAAACGGACATGAATCCGCCGGCGGGTTTTGTGCATCTTGTCAGGGTAGCGAGAAGGGCACAGGGGGTTGCCGCTGGGCCTTCCTGCGCAAGATTCCGGGGTTACAAACACTAGATGGGACGTTCGCTGGTAATCGTCGAATCGCCTGCCAAGGCGAAAACGATCAACAAGTATTTGGGACGCGATTACATCGTCAAAGCGTCGATAGGTCACGTTATGGACCTCCCGAAGAAGACGATCGGTATCCGTCTGCCCGACGATGGGAAGAAAAAGAAGAAGAAGGGCAAAGGGAAAAAGGGCAAAGCCGTCGCCGAGAAGCCGCAAAAGCCTATTTTCCTGGATGACGCCAAGATTTTCGAACCAACCCTGCAAATCATTGCGGGCAAAGGCAAGATCATCAACGACTTAAGGAAGTCGGCGAATACCGCCGACGCTATTTACCTGGCGGGTGACCCGGACCGCGAAGGCGAAGCTATATCCGCGCACCTGGCGATGGTGCTGTCAAAGCCGATGAAATATGAGGAAGCCGAACCGTCTGGGTACGGCCGATTTGGCAAGAATGGTAAGAACGGCAAGGACGCGAAGGCCGCCGAAGAGGCTGAGGATGCCAAGTCCGGCAAAGGTAAAGGCAAGAGAGCCAAGAACAAGGACGAGATTAACGTTCCGGCGATCGATCCGAAGAAGATTTTCCGCGTAACGTTTAACGAGATTACGCCCAAGGCGATTCGAGCGGCGTTCGAGAAACCGCGGCAGGTGGATACGAACCTGGTGGACGCGCAGCAGGCTCGGAGAGTGCTGGACCGCATCGTGGGCTACAAGATTTCGCCGCTGCTGTGGGACAAGGTGCGGCGCGGACTTTCCGCCGGGCGCGTGCAGACGGTGGCGCTGCGATTGATCGTGGAGCGGGAACTGGAGATTCGGGCGTTCTTGCCGGTGGAGTACTGGTCGATCCACGCGATGCTGGATTCCGGGCAGCCGCCGATCTTTGAAGCGAAATTGAGCAAGTACAAAGGCGAGGACATCGAGGTTTCGAATCAGGAAGCCGCGGACAAGATTGTCGCCGCGGTCAGCCATGTGAAATGGCAGGTTGCGTCGGTTACGCAGCGGGAAAAGAAGCGGAACCCGCCGCCACCGTTTACGACTTCGAAATTGCAGCAGGCGGCGTATAACCGGCTGAGGTACACGGCGAAGCGCACGATGGGCATCGCGCAGCGCTTGTATGAAGGCGTAGAGATGGGCGAAGAGGGATCGGTCGCGTTGATTACCTACATGCGCACCGATTCGGTGCATGTTTCGAACGATGCGCTTACGCAGGTGCGCGAATTGATTCCGGAGCGTTTTGGGTCGAGCTACCTGCCGGAAAAGCCTAACTTCTATAAGTCGAAGAAGGATGCGCAGGAAGCGCACGAGGCGGTGCGGCCGACGGATGTATCGCGCGCGCCGGAAGATGTGCGCAAGTATCTGGACGCCGATCTCTTCAAGCTCTATCAATTGATCTGGCAGCGATTTGTGGCTTCGCAGATGCTGCCTGCGGTTTTCGATCAGACGTCTATCGATATTTCGGCGGGCGATTACACGTTTCGCGCTACCGGTTCGGTACAGAAATTCGACGGCTATTTGCGGGTGTACCAGTTGCCGGTGGCCGCGGCGGATCGCGAAGACGACGAGAAGGATGACGACGGCGAGGGCAAGAATTTGCCGCGAGTCGAGGAAGGGCAGGTTTTGCGTCTCGACCTGATACGGCCTGACCAGCATTTCACAGAGCCGCCGCCGCGATATACCGAAGCCACGCTGGTAAAAGATTTGGAAGAAAAAGGCATCGGGCGTCCGTCAACATACGCCTCGATTATTTCCACCATCGTAGAACGCGAGTACGTGCGCAAGGATCAAGGGCGGTTCACGCCGACGATGCTGGGAGAGCGCGTCAGCATTTTGCTGGTGAAGAGCTTTGACGATGTTTTTGATGTGACATTTACCGCGCGCCTGGAAGAAGAGCTCGACGAGATCGAGGAAGGCAAGCTTCCCTGGCGCGATGCGGTGAGAGAGTTCTGGGAGAAATTCGTGGTCGATCTGGCGAAGGCCGGCGACGAAATGATTTCCTACAAGGCTGGAATTCCGACCGGGAAAACCTGCGAGAAGTGCGGACAAGGCGAACTACTCGAGCGCATCAGCCGGCACGGGTTCTTCCTAGGTTGCTCGCACTATCCGGATTGCGATTTCATTCAGGATATGGCGCCGGAACTTGTGGATGATGGCGAGAGTAAGACGGAATATTGCGAGAATTGCGGGAAAGAGATGTTGCTGAAGCGCGGGCGGTTTGGAGCGTTTCTGGCGTGCAGCGGATACCCCGATTGCAAGACCACGCGGCGGCTGGTGGAAGGCACGCGAATCGCGCACCAGCCGGATGAACCTTTGGAAGAAGAGTGTACGTTGTGCAGCAATCATCTGATCAAGAAGCACGGTCGCTTCGGCGAGTTCATCGGATGTTCCGGCTATCCGAAGTGCAAGTACACGCGCCCCATCACGATGGGAATCAAGTGCCCGAAGTGTGTCGAGGGCGAGTTCGTGAAGCGTGGCAGCATGGGCAAGGGCGGGCGTGGGCGTCCACGAGTTTTCTACGGTTGCTCGCGGTATCCCGATTGCGATTTCACTACGCCGTATATGCCGATGCCGGAACCTTGCCCGAAGTGCGGCGCGCCGTTCATCGTGGAGAAAAAATCGAAGATCGGCGTCGTGCATACCTGTCTGAAAGAGGGCTGCGATTGGGAGCAGCTGGCTCCCGAACCTCAAGCGGCTCCTCCGCCGGTGCAGCCCGAAGAGCCCACACCTGTGGGCGCGAAGCCCTGACCGCGGTTCGCGAATTTCCATATAACAATTGGCCCGGCAGTGTCTTCCGACGCGTTTGGTGGGCGCGGCGAGCAATTCGTTGCTGGGCGCAGGCACTCCAGCTAGAACTCGGTTGGTAAACCGGACAATTTGTGAGCAAACCTTTCGACGTGAATTCCGGCTCCTATACTAAGGTCAACGTGATGTTCGGGAACCGCGAAGCATGAAGCAGGCCGCTGAAAAATATTTGCAATATCTGAGTTCGGTGAGGAATTCTTCGCCGCACACGATTTTGAATTACGGCACGGATTTGAACCAGTTTCTGGAGTACCTCTCGCCGCCAGGCGCGCAGCCGCCTGCCCTGACGGCGATCGCGCACACCATGATTCGCGAATTTGTGGGGCATCTGCACGACCAGGGGCTGGAGAAGAGCTCGATTGCGCGGAAGTTGGCGGCGTTGCGATCCTTTTTCAAGCATTGCGTGCGCGAAGGCTTGCTGACGGAGAATCCTGCGCGGCTTGTGCCCACGCCGAAATTGCCGAAGAGAATTCCGTCGGTGCTTTCTGCGGAAGAGATGAATGGATTTCTAAATCGATTAGCGGAGATGGGGCCACCTGCAGCCGGCGGACCGAAACCATCGCGGAAGAAGGCGCGCGCGACGCTCGCGGCCGAGTTTTTGCCGATTGCGCCGGTCCCAAGAGAAGACGGATTGTTTCTGCGGCGCGATCGCGCATTGCTGGAACTGCTTTACGCTGCCGGGTTGCGTGTTAGCGAGCTCACCGGGTTGAACCTGGTGGATATCGATCAGAAGGAACGTGTGCTACGCGTGCGCGGCAAGGGAAACAAGGAACGGATTGTTCCCTACGGTTCGAAAGCGCAGGAAGCCATGGAGAAGTATTGGATTTTGCGCGACGAACTGCTGTTGCAGAAGTCGGCGGCGCGGGGTGGGCGGCGCGGGCCTCCTCATTTGCAGGCGGTGTTTTTGAATTACGCGGGACGCCGATTGACGCAGCGGTCGGTGGGCCGGATTGTGAAGAAATATGTGCGGCTGGTGAATATGAATTGGGATTTGCATCCGCACTCGCTGCGGCATGCGTTTGCTACCCATTTGCTGGCGGACGGAGCGGATTTGCGGGCGATTCAGGAATTGCTGGGGCACCAGTCGCTTTCGACTACACAGAAATACACGCATGCGTCGATACGGCAGCTGATGGAGATTTACGATAAGGCGCATCCGCACGCCTGAGGGGCGAACGAGCCTTATGCTTGCGACATCCATGACGAGCTAAAATCCATGAAAGCATTTCGACGAACCGTTCATCCCGAAATGCTGTAGCACCCTATCGTACGGACTTCTTAGCCGTCGAAACTGCAAGAGGCTTGGCTAATGGATTTCCATCTGGCTCAAATTAATGTCGGGCGCCTGGTTGCGCCTGTTGATGATCCGAAGGTTGCGGAATTCATGGCCGGGCTTGAACCCATCAACGCGCTTGCCGACCGGGCGCCGGGATTCGTGTGGCGACTGCAATCGGCTTCCGGCAATGCCACGGATATCGCTTACAACGATGATCCGTTCCTGATGGTGAACATGTCGGTGTGGAAGTCGATCGAGAGCTTGCGGGATTTCACGTACCGGTCCGATCACATCGGCTTTTTTCGAGACCGCGCCAAGTGGTTTGTGAAGATGGACAAGCCGAGCTATTGCCTGTGGTGGGTTCCCGCGGGTCACCGACCGACTGTGGCGGAAGGCCGCGAGAGGATGGAGCGGTATCAGTTGTCCGGAGCTACCCCGTTCTCGTTCTGGTTTTCGAAGCAATTTCCGCAGCCGGCGGATGAAGGCGTTTGCGCCTAGATTCGGGAGCGCGGGAGAAAAGAAAACGGCTGGCAGCGATTTGCTGCCAGCCGTTTCTTAGTTTCAGGTCATCGATTTGAATGCGGTGCTACTTAGCGGTGACCACCACCGCCATGTCCGCCGCCACCGTGAAAGCCGCCGCCACCGCCACTGCCACGTGCGAATCCGCCGCTGCGAACTCCGCCACCGGCAAATCCGCGA
>Ga0182015_10002542_pt1 | contig 21769 bp, 21 predicted proteins | sample 712P3MmetaG_FD_120478 | JGI IMG/M metagenome (GOLD analysis project Ga0182015, IMG submission 120478) | Permafrost microbial communities from Stordalen Mire, Sweden - 712P3M metaG | ecosystem: Environmental > Terrestrial > Soil > Wetlands > Permafrost | place: Sweden: Stordalen | collected...
CGATCAATCCGGCGACCGGCCTGACCGATGCCCAGGCGGATGACGTTGCGCGGCGGATCGGCGTGCCCGCGGGCTCGATAGCCGAGGCGCGCAACTTCATGCAGGGCTTGTACAGGGCCTTCGTCGAGGGCGATGCCTCGCTCGCAGAAATAAACCCCTTGGTCATCACCGGCGACGGCAGGGTATTGGCCCTGGATGCGAAGCTCAACTTCGATTCGAACGCCTCGTTCCGCCATCCGGAGATCGTCGCCATGCGCGATCTCGACGAGGAGGACGCGGCCGAAATCGAGGCCTCCAAGTTCGATCTGTCCTACATCTCGCTCAACGGCAACATCGGCTGCCTGGTGAACGGTGCCGGATTGGCCATGGCGACCATGGACACCATCAAGCTGTTCGGCGCCGAACCGGCCAATTTTCTGGATGTGGGCGGGGGTGCGACCACCGGCAAGGTGACGGAAGCATTCAAGCTCATGCTGAAAAACCCTGCGGTCAAGGGCATTCTGGTCAACATATTCGGCGGCATCATGCGATGCGACACCATTGCCGAGGGTGTGATCGCCGCGGCCAGGCAGGTCAATCTCAACGTGCCGTTGGTGGTGCGCATGAAGGGCACGAACGAAGATCTCGGAAAGCAACTGCTGAAGGCGTCGGGGTTGCCGATCATCTCCGCCGACAACATGGCGGATGCCGCCCAAAAGATCGTCGCGGCGGTCGGCGCAGGGCGGGGGGGCACATCGTGAGCATCTTGATCGACAAGAACACGAAGGTGATGACCCAGGGAATCACCGGCAAGACCGGCGCCTTCCATACCCGGCTGTGCCGCGATTACGCCAACGGCAAGGCGTGCTTCGTGGCGGGCGTGAATCCGAACAAGGCGGGAGAGGAGTTCGACGGCATACCGATTTTCGGCAGCGTCCGCGAGGCGAAGGAGCGCACGGGAGCGACGGTCTCGGTGATCTACGTGCCGCCGCCCTTCGCCGCAAGCGCAACCGACGAAGCGGTGGACGCGGATCTGGATCTGGTCATTTGCATCACCGAGGGAGTTCCGGTGCGGGACATGATTGCGACGCGACAGCGGATGACCGGCAAGAAAACCCTGCTCATCGGCCCGAATTGCCCGGGCGTCATTACGCCGGACGAGATCAAGATCGGCATCATGCCGGGGCACATTCACAAGAAGGGGCGAATCGGCGTGGTGTCGCGCTCCGGAACGCTCACGTACGAGGCCGTCGGTCAGTTGATGGAGCTGGGCCTTGGACAGTCGACCTGCGTAGGCATCGGCGGCGACCCGGTGAGCGGGATGAAGCATATCGATGTGATGAAGCTGTTCAACGCGGACCCGGGCACCGATGCGGTGATCATGGTCGGCGAGATCGGCGGCGACGATGAGGAGACTTGCGCCCGCTGGATCAAGGATCACATGAAGAAACCCGTGGTCGGCTTCATCGCCGGCGTGACGGCGCCGCCGGGAAAGCGCATGGGCCACGCCGGCGCGATCATTTCCGGGGGCAAGGGGACGGCTCAGGAGAAGCTGGCCGTCATGGAAGAGTGCGGGATCAAGGTCACGCGCAATCCTGCCGAGATGGGCAAGTTGCTGAAGTCCATCCTGTAATGATCCAGCCGCCACACTGGGCGCGATTCCGTTCTACGGATGGCCGAATCGGGTTTGGCGCGTTCACGGACGGCCGCATCGCCGAATACGAGGGTGATCCATTCGACTCGCCGCGGCCGGTGGGTACCACGCTGGAGCCGGGTTCGTTCACTCTCCTTGCACCGTGCGAGCCCTCGAAGATGGTCGCGCTGTGGAACAATTTTCGTGCGCTGGCCGCCAAGCTCGGCAAACAGCCGCCTGCGCATCCTTTGTTCCTCATCAAGCCCGGCACATCGATCGTTGGTCCGAATGAGCCCATCCGGCGGCCGACCGGGTATGCGGGCAAGATTGCCTATGAAGGCGAACTGGGCATCGTCATCGGCAGGCGCAGCAAGGATGTACCTGTGGACGCCGCGGGCGGCCACATATTCGGATACACCTGCGTCAACGACGTGACTGCCGCCGACGTGCTCGCTGAATCCCCCGATTTCGCCCAGTGGTGCCGGTCGAAGGGCTACGATACATTCGGCTGCATCGGACCCGTCATCGCCACGAACCTCGACATCGCGCGGGCTCGGATCGTCACGCGGCTGGGCGGCGTCGAGCGCCAGAATTATCCGCTGTCGGACATGATCATGTCTCCGGTGGAACTGGTCAGCCGGATCTCTCACGACATGACGCTCCTGCCGGGGGATGTGATCGCGTGCGGCACATCGGTGGGCGTTGGGTCGATTCGCGACGGCGCCGCCGTTGAAATTGCGATCGACGGCATCGGCTCATTGACGAACGTGCTCGCCCCGTCGACCGGGATCGCCGCCACCGTATGACCGACCGAGCACGGAACGCAGTTCCCCGGGTGCTGTTGCGACAGATGTTCGACGCCGCCATTGCGTCAGCGCAACCGTCCCTTTGCGTGCCCCGGCACCTCCCCGCCGCGCCGCGCGGAAGATTCATCGTCATCGGCGCCGGCAAGGCTTCGGCGGCCATGGCGCGGTCCGTGGAGGAACATTGGCCGGGCCCGCTGTCGGGCTTGGTGGTCACGCGCTACGGCTACGCCGTCGCCTGCCGGCACATCGAAATCGCGGAATCCGCACATCCGGTTCCCGATGCCGCCGGCTTGCGGTCCGCGCAACGCATGCTCGATCTGGTCGGCAACTTGAACGAGGACGACCTGGTGCTGTGCTTGATTTCCGGCGGCGGTTCGGCGCTGTTGCCGCTTCCGGCCGCCGGGCTCACGCTCGACATCAAGCAGTCGGTGAACCGTTCCCTGCTCGCTTCCGGCGCCAGCATCAGCGAGATCAACTGCGTGCGCCGGCATTTGTCGGGCATCAAGGGTGGGAGATTGGCTGCCGCGTGTCATCCGGCCAGCGTCGTCACGCTGCTGATTTCCGATGTGCCGGGCGACCGGCCGATCGACATCGCATCGGGGCCCACCGTGGCCGACCCCACCACCTGCGAGGATGCGCTCAACATCGTGCGCCGTTACGGGATCGACCTCCCCGCCGCCGCGCGTGACGTGCTCGAAAGCGGGCGCGGCGAATCGGTGAAACCCGGGGACAGCCGCCTTGCACGCGCCAGTGTGAGCATCATTGCCACGCCGCAGATGGCGCTGGTGGCCGCCGCGCAGGTGGCGCGCGCCGCCGGCATCGAGCCGCATATATTGAGCGACGCCATCGAAGGCGAGGCGCGCGACGTGGGCAAGGTAATGGCAGCGATCGCCCTTCAGGTGGCGGAGCGCAATCAGCCCGTGAAAGCGCCCTGCGTGCTGCTGTCCGGAGGCGAAACGACGGTGACGGTGCGCGGCACCGGACGCGGCGGACGAAACGTGGAATTCCTTCTGTCGCTCGCCATCGCGCTCGATGGTCATCCACGCATTCACGCACTGGCGGGCGACACCGATGGAGTCGATGGGCAGGAGGAGATTGCCGGCGCGCTCGTCGAGCCGGATTCGATGGCACGGGCCTGGGCCTGCGGCCGGCGCCCAAGGGACGCGCTGGCCGATAACGATGCCCACAGCCTGTTCTGCGCCCTGGAGGATTCGGTCGTGACCGGGCCCACGCTCACCAACGTGAATGACTTTCGGGCCATACTCATCGAGGACGAAGCCACGCCATGAATCTACACAGAACCCGCAATGCCAAGATTGTCGCAACACTGGGCCCGGCCAGCTCGGAGCCGGACATGATGCGTCGCTTGTTCCTGGCCGGCGTGGACGTGTTCCGGCTCAATTTCAGCCATGGCAACGCCGACGACCACCGCGCCCGCATTGCGGCATTGCGGGAGCTGGAGCGGGAAACGGCGAGGCCGATCGGCATCCTCGCCGACCTGCAGGGTCCAAAACTGCGCGTTGGCGTATTCGCCGACGGTCCCGTTCAGCTCGCCGCCGGCCAGATGTTTCGCCTCGATCTCGATGCGGCGCCCGGCAGCCCGCAACGGGTCCGCATGCCGCATCCGGAAATATTCGCCGTGTTGACGCCGGGATCGGAGTTGCTGCTCGACGATGGCCGGCTGCGATTGGCGGTCGAGCGTTGCGGAGCGGATTTCGCCGAAACCAGCGTACTGGTCGGAGGCAAACTCTCCGCGAATAAGGGGGTCAACGTCCCCGGCTTGGTGCTGCCGCTGACCGCGCTCACCGCCAAGGACCGTAGCGACCTCGATTTCGCGTTGGCGCACGGCGTGGATTGGATCGCGCTGTCCTTCGTGCAACGGCCCGAAGACATTCACGAGGCGCGCGCCATCATCGGCGACAAGGCAGCCATCATGTCAAAGCTCGAAAAGCCGGCAGCCATCGCCAGGCTGGACGAGATCGTGGCGGCCTCCGATGCGGTGATGGTGGCGCGCGGCGACCTCGGCGTCGAAATGCCGGCGGAACGCGTGCCTGCGATTCAAAAGCGCATCGTGCGCATTTGCCGGGACATGGGCAAGCCGGTGATCGTCGCCACGCAGATGCTCGAATCGATGGTGGACAGTCCCGTACCGACGCGGGCCGAAGCCTCGGACGTCGCCACGGCGATTTACGACGGAGCCGATGCCGTGATGCTGTCGGCAGAATCGGCGTCGGGGAAATACCCGCTCGAGGCCGTGAGCATGATGAACCGCATCGTTGAACAAGTGGAGGCGGATCCGGCATACCGGCAGGTCATCAACGCCTCGCATCCGCCTGAGCGGCAGGCGGACGTGGCGGACGCGGTATGCAGCGCCATGAGGTGCGCGGTATCGATGCTGCACGCCGTCGCCATCGTTTGCTACACCCGTTCCGGTCACACCAGCCTGCGCGCCGCCCGTGAACGGCCGGAATGCCCAGTGTTGAGTTTGACGCCCATCGTTTCGACGGCGCGCCGGCTCGCGGTGGTGTGGGGCATCCATTCCGTGCAGATCGACGGCGTGACCGACGTGAACGAAATGACCGCGGTTGCCTGCGAGGTCGCCCGGCGGGAGGGGTTTGCGCAAAGCGGTCAGATCATCGTCGCCATAGCCGGCATGCCTTTCGGGCGCGCCGGCACCACCAATGTAATACGCATCGCCACCGTGTGAGACGGGTGAATTTTGCCGGGGACCGGCTATAGGAGTAGCCTCCGAACATCGCGGCCAGAAAGGGGATGCCGCGGGGGAGTGACTCTTGGCGCATATCGAGTCGTTTACGACGGCCGGCCTGGACCCGCGCCGCAAAGTCGCGTTCTGGAACGATCACATCAGCGAGAGTTTGACCCCGATGGTGTCCGACCCCACGGATGCCCGGGTATTCGAAGGCTCCATATCGCGCGTGGCGATAGGCGACATGAGCCTTTCCGAAGTCTGCTCGGGCGCGCAGCGGGTGTATCACTCGAAATATCACGCATCGCGCGCCAAGCAGCCGACGATTTTCCTCCAGCTGCAGTTGGAGGGCGACAGCATGACCCGGCAGGACGGCCGTGAGTCGATTCTGCATGCGGGCGACTTCGCGCTGGTCGACAGCACGCGCCAATACGACATGCAGTTCACGGGCGCGAATCGCATGCTGGTGCTCGGCATTCCCAGCCCGACATTGCGGCGCCAGGTCGGCGCGGCCGAGAGCCTTTCAACCATCCCGATGCCGGGCGAGCGGGGCGGCAACAGGCTGTTGTCTCAGCTACTGAGGGGGTACTGGGACGAGTACCACCGGGGACTCGACGAGGAGATGGGAAGACGCATCTCAACCGTTATTCTCGACCTCATTGCCGCGGTGTTCGCGGAGCTTCCCCAGGCGCTGGCCGATCGATCCTCGCTGGCAACCGCTCACCGCGTGCGCATCGTGAATTTCATCCAGGCGCATCTCCATGATCCGGAATTGACCCCGGCGCGGGTTGCCGAGGCGTGCCGGATTACGGTTCGTTACCTCCATTATTTGTTCACCGACCAGGAAGAAACCGTGGCTCGGTACATTCTGCGGCGCCGGTTGGAGGGGTCCGCGCGGGTTTTGGAATCGCGGGCACAGAGGTGCCGTACGGTGACTGCCATCGCCTTCGATCACGGCTTCAACAGCAACACCCATTTCGGACGCGTGTTCAAGGAAAGATTCAACATGACGCCACGCGAATACCGCAGCGAGAAAGCAGGGCTTCGCTGAGGCCGGCGGCCAGGCTCGCGGTCAGGGTCCGCGGTCGGGGTCCACGGTCGGAGTCCACGGGCCCAATAATTACAATCGGCCCCGCACCACCGAGTAAACGGCTTCGCTCTGTTGCGCGGTGGAAGCGATCAGCGCGTCGATTTCACTCAGGTAGCGCTGGGCGGCCGGTCGATCCTGAAGCGCGGGCGCATTGCTGTACACATTCAACGCTGCACTGCGCAACGCAGCGTAGGCGGCCAGCACGCCGGCCCCGGCGTCGCTGATGACGCCCTTATAGCCATGCTCCGCCGCACGCCGGGCCAGCGCTATCACGGCCGCACAGGCGCGCGCACATTCGAGCGGCACTTCGGTGGCGCGGACCAAGCGCTCCTGGATCGCGGCGGAGCGGCGTGCCTTGTCGTCGTCGGTTGCCTTGGGCAACTTGTACGCCGCCATCAGCCCGTCGAATGCCGCCACGTCCGAGGCGACCAGCGCCGTCAGTTGCGAGCGCCATTTTTCGGATTCGTCGCGAACGGCCGCCATCTCGTGCTCGACGGCTTCATGGCCCTTCCTGCCGATGCTGACGTTGCAGGTCATGGAGATCAACGCGGCGCCCATTGCGCCCATGATGGCCGCGGCGCTGCCGCCGCCGGGCGTGGGGGCGCTGCCGGCCAAACGCTCCAAGAATTCTTCGACCGTGTCATGCACCATCGTCGTCATGCTGTTCCCACGGTCATTGTTTCGGTGCGGCCGCGCCGACCATGGTCTTGGCAATCGCGTAAATCTCGTCGGCATCCAACAGCAGGTCGTTGCCCTCAAACAGGCGTGCAACACAGGCTCGATGCAGCGACAGCTTCAATGCACCGAACCCTAAGGGCCCGAAGAGGACCTTGCCGTGGCTGACGAGGCCGCGGTCGCCGATCCCGACGCCTTCGATGCCGGCGGGGGGAGAGACGTTCGCGTCCGCCACCAATTCCAACGTCCTGCTGTTCTGCCACGTGGGCGCGTCCAGCAATGTGATTCCGGCCGCGCCCGTGGCCAGGACCACTTGAGCGCCTTCAAGGGCCGCGGCGCGGTCGATTGTGGTCGGGGCCTCGCGCGCCGTGACATCGACGCCGAATCGCGCCTTGATCGAGTCGCATGCGGCCTGCACCACGCTGAGTTTGCGCCCCGTGACGCACACGTTGGCGCCCTCGCGAGCCAGCAGAACCGCCGCACGCTGGCCTACGGGACCCGAACCTCCGAGCACGACCGCCCGCTTGCCGGCCAATGCGCGGCCGTGCGACAGCCAGGCAACGGCGGCGGCGGCCGTGGTATTCGATCCGTTGCAGTCGAACATTATCGAGACGCGGAAATTGCCGAAGAACTTGGCGCGCACGGCGGCAAGCAGCGCTTCGCCCTCGGACATGTTGCCGCCGCCCACGAAGATGGCGGTATTGCGCTTGTCCTTGGGACCCCGGGTGAATATCGCACCCTCGACGAGTGCGCCGACGTTCTTGGCGTTGATTGCGCCATAGGCGCACACATGGTCGGCGCCGCCGTCATAAGCGACGACATTGTCGAAGACCGCCGGCAGCGGATCCGTATCGAACTGATAGAGAAGCTTCTTCACCATGACCGGGTTGCGGACGGCCCGTGCCGGCTCACGTGACCAGGTGCTGCGGTGCGCCGGCCGCCCACAGATCGATATTGTCGATCAATTGGTCGGCGAGAAATTGCATGGCGCCATCCGACGCCCATGCCACGTGCGGTGTGAGGATGAAATTCGGGCGGCGAACGTCGAGCAGGGGATGGCCGTCGCGGGGCGGTTCCACCGTGAGCACGTCGAAGCCGGCGCCGGCAATCAGCCCTTCGTCGAGCGCGCGTATCAGCGCCGCCTCATCGACCAGGCCGCCACGCGCCGTATTGATGAGCAGCGCATTGCGTCTCATCTTGCGGAACGCTTCGATATCGATGAGATTGCGTGTGGCCGGCATGAGCGGGCAGTGCAGGGATATCACATCGGATTCCGCCAGCACCTGGTCATGGGGCGTAAAGGTCACCCCCTCCATTTTCGGAGGTGCGTGATCGGCGAACAAAACCCGCATTCCGAACGCGCGGCCGATGGCGGCCGTGCCTTGTCCGATGGCGCCCTCGCCGATGATGCCCAGCGTGGCGCCGTGCAAATCGCCGATGTCGTGCGTGAAGAAACAGAACTGCTCGGATTTGTTCCAGACGCCGTTCTCCACGTCCTGCCGGTAGGCGAGAAGGTTGCGGCGCAGGGCGAGAATCATCGCGAACGCATGCTCGGGTACGGTGTGCACCGCGTAATTGCGGATATTGGCGACCGCTATGCCGTGTTCCTTGCAATACGGGACGTCCACCACGTCATAGCCCGTGGCGGCCACCGCGATCATTTTCAAGGCAGGGAGCCGGGCGAGGGTCTGCGCCCGCAGCGGCACTTTGTTGACGATGGCCACGGTTGCGTGCGCCAGGCGCGGCACTATTTCATCCTCCGACGTCTTTTCGTGCTCCACGTATTCCGAGGCGCACGTGGGCTTGCGCACCTTTGCCTTGAGCGAGGCGCGATCCAAAAATACCACGCGCTGCGTCATGCGGCCTTGCCCGTCGCCGCGCCGGTGGCCGCCTGCGCGCCGGCCAGCGGCGAGTTGGCGCGCCAGTAGCCTTGCGCCGCTGCGACGCCGCTGCCCGCCTCGAGCCTGACGCCCACATCGAGCATGGCCATTTCCGCGCCGGCGATGGCGCCCAGCAGCATGAGCTCGTTAAGATCGCCCAAATGCCCGATGCGAAACAGTTTGCCGGCGACCTTGGACAACCCGGCGCCCAGGGCGAGGTTGTAGCGGCTGAACGCTCGCGCGATCACCTCCGCGCCGTTGATCCCCTCGGGCACCATGATCGCGGACACGGTGTCCGAGTACCACTTGGGCGCGGTCGCGCACAGCTTCAGCTTCCAACCGTCGATGACGGCGGCGCGCACCCCGCCGGCCAGGTAGGCATGCCGGTGGAATACGTTTTCGAGGCCTTCCTCGGAGAGCATTGCCAGCGATTCGCGCAGGCCGTACATCATCGGGAGCGATGGCGTGTACGGGAAATATCCGGAGGCATTGGCAGTCACCATGTCGGCATAGTCGAAATAGCAGCGCTTGGAGGTCGCGGCCTTGGAGGCCGCGAGCGCCTTTTCGCTCACGCAGGTCACGCCCATGCCCGCCGGCAGCATCAATCCCTTTTGGGACCCGCTCACGCAGACATCGACCCCCCATTCATCCATGCGAAAGTCGATGCTGGCGAGCGCGCTCACCGAGTCGACCATGAGCAGCGCCGGATGCTTGACGCTGTCCATTGCCTGGCGAACGGCACGCGCGTCGCTGGTCACGCCGGTGGCGGTTTCGTTTTGGCATACCAGCACGGCCCTGATTTTATGTTGCTTGTCGGCGCTCAAGGATGCGAGATAGCGGTCCACCGGCGCGCCTTCGCCCCAGGGCGTCTCCAGGATTTCGACGTCGAATCCCAATCGAGTGCACATGTCGACCCAAAGATGGCTGAACTGTCCAAAGCGGGAGGTCAAGATCTTGTCGCCCGGATTCAGGCAATTGGTCAGCGCAGCTTCCCAGCAACCGGTGCCCGAGGACGGAAAAATGATGGGCGCCGCGGTGGTCGTCTTGAAAATCGGCTTCAGGCCGTTCAAACAGGCGCGGGCCAGTTCGGGAAAGACTGGCGAGCGGTGGTCTTCCATGGATACCATCATGGCGCGAAGCACGCGGTCGGGCACGTTGGTGGGTCCTGGGACGAATAGGAAGTTGCGACCAGCCATGAAGATCTCCTTTAGCGTTGGCTGCCTGAAGCCTAGATAAACAATTCCGGGCCGCACGGCACGGGCGCGCGGCCCGGAGGTATTACGGTGCGGCAAATTCTGAAGACCGTTATGATATATGAGATATCACATGGTTGCCTATGTGATACATTGAGTATAAATAACTTTCAGGCGCGAGGTTTCCCCTTCCCATGAGAATCGCCCTAATTGGACAGCAAAAGTTTGGGCTTGCGGCGCTGGAAGCGTTCGTCGCCCGGGGACACACCATTGCGGGGGTCTTCTGCGCACCGGACAAACCCGGAAGTTCGCCCGATCCTGTCAAGGTCGGGGCCGAATCGCGAGGCCTCCAGGTGCATCAATTGGCCTCGCTCAAGTCCGAACATGCCCGGGAGGTTCTGCGGGCGCTGAAGCCCGACCTTGCGGTCATGGCCTACGTGCTGCAGTTCGTCCCCATGGATTTCACGGCCATTCCCGTGCATGGGACGATCCAATATCACCCATCGCTGCTGCCGCGCTATCGAGGTCCCAGCGCGATCAACTGGCCCATCATCCACGGTGACACCGTGACGGGACTGACCATATTCCGGCCCACCGACGGGCTCGACGAAGGACCGGTGATCCTGCAAAAGGAAACTGCGATCGGCCCGGACGACACCTTGGGAACCGTTTACTTCGAGCGCCTCTTTCCCATGGGGGTTGCCGCATTGGTGGAGGCGGCGGACCTGGTTGCGCAAGGTTTGCCTGCGGAAATCGCGCAGGACGAATCCCACGCAACCTATGAAGGCTGGTGCCGCGGCCCCGAATCACGGATCAACTGGCACAATCATGCCGACATCATCTACAACCTGATCCGCGGCTGCGATCCTTCACCGGGTGCGTGGACGACGCTGAACGGCAAGAAGCTGCAGCTGTTCGATGCGCGCAAGCACCCGTTGCGCCGTTTTTCAGAGATCACGGCCCCGGTGGGCGCCGTGTCCAAGCTCGGCGATAGGAGCCTGTGCGTCAGCGCGCACGGCGGCCAGATCGAGGTGTTCAAAGTCAAGTATGGCGACGGCGACAAGCAGCGCGCCGCAGATTTTTGCGCCGAACACAGCATTACCGTCGGTACCTTGCTGGGTGCCTAGGCGCTGAAGCTCGAGCCGCCTACGCGGCGGTGGATTCCGACGCCGGCAAACCGGTGGCGGTGGAAGTTCTTGTTGATGTGGCCCGCGAGCTGCTCCGCGACCCGGAGCGATTCGACCGCTGTCGGGATCTGATTCGTTGCGGACTCCGCGAGGGGCGGCTGCGGCCCGTGATCGCCAAGACATTTCCGTTGGCGCAAATCGTCGATGCGCACCGGTATCTGGAATCGAACCAGCAGATCGGCAAGATCGCCGTCACTGCGTGAATTCCAGACCGAAAGCGTCAATATTTTGTCGCTATTTGCGGCCGATGACCATCCACGGATTATTTTTTCCCATACTGCGGAGATTATTTTAAATTTTTGAGAGGCGGTGAGGGTTTTCCCGGCGCGACGTCGCTTTCAATAGCAAGGACCAGTGTATTCATCATCGAAGGACCGCACGCGATGTCAATCAACGCAGAGATCTCTTCCGCTCCGGAGCGCTCGAAGTTCGCCAACCGCAACCCCAGGGTGAGGAGAGTTCTGATCATCGACAGCCACCCGATCGTGCGTGAGGGACTCCGGCGCGTCATCGAAAACGAACACGACCTGATGATCTGTGCGGAAGCGGACACGACGCGCGGCGCGCGCGACGCCATCAAGGACTCCAATCCCGACGTCATCGTCGCGGACATCGGACTCGATCGAGGCGACGGCATCGAGCTGGTGCGCGATGTGCGCGCTCACAATGCGCTTTTGCCCATCCTCGTGCTCTCGAGCCACGATGAGACAATCTATGCGGAGCGCATGCTGTCCGTCGGGGCCAATGGCTACATCATGAAGCATGCGACGAGCGAGCAGATACTGCATTCGCTGCGGCGGGTGCTCGACGGCGACATCTACGTGTCGGAGGGCGTGGGATTCAACATCATGCGCAAGTCCGCCGGCCGGGGCACTCTCGTGACGTCCAACCCCATCGATCGTCTCAGCGACCGGGAGCTGCAGATTCTGCATCTCGTCGGCAAGGGCATGAGCACTCGCGAAGCGGCGCGCGTGCTCAACCTGAGCGTCAAGACGATCGAATCACATCGGCATCGCATCAAATACAAGCTGAATCTGACCAGCGGGTCCCAGCTGGTCCAGTATGCGATCAATTGGTTCATGGGACAGGAGGCGGGCGTCGGCGCCTGAGCCTGCCGACATAACGCCTGTCAACGCCGTCCGGCTTCTGCCGTTACCTTGAGCGAGGGTGGATCCCGTGTATGCTCGAGGTCAAATGCGGAGCGGTGGGTGAATGTGCCGGTCGCGTCCTTACCGGAGCCGGGTTCGGTCGCGGCTCTGCGCCGCGATCGCGGGATTGACCGCGGCATTGACGGTCGCGGGTTGCACGACCAATTCCGTGCCTGGCACCGCTCCGGCCGCCAAGGGCACGCCCGATGCGGCCGCGGCATTGCCGAATCTGCGCCGCGAGGACATCCTCTGGCTGGAGCGGGTGTCCTTCGGACTCGACACCGCGGGTGTCGCCCAGTATCGACGGATCGGCCGCGAAGCCTATCTCGACCGCCAATTGAGCGCGCGCGAGCCGGCTCTGCCGGCGCCCATTGCCGCGCAGATCGACGCTCTGCAGGTGACCCACGTCGACCCGACGCGGGTGCTCGCCGATGTCACCGCGCAGTACAAGGCCATCAACGCCGTCGCCGACGGGCCCGACAAGGAACTGGCGCGGCGTGCGCTGAACGACCAGGGTAACAAGCTGGCGTATGAAGCCATCCGGCGCGACCTGCTGCGCGCCGTCTATTCACCCGCTCAGCTTCGGGAACAAATGGTGTGGTTCTGGCTGAATCACTTCAGTGTGTTCAAGGACAAGGCCAGCCTGCGTTGGCTGATCGGTGACTACGAGGAGCACGCCATTCGACCGCATGTCTTCGGGAAGTTCAGGGATCTGGTCCTTGCGACGCTCGCCCATCCCGCCATGCTGCAATACTTGGACAACAACCAAAACACCGCGGGGCACTTAAACGAGAATTACGCCCGGGAGCTCATGGAGCTTCACACGCTCGGCGTGAACGGCGGTTATACCCAGCAGGACGTGCAGAATCTCGCAAGGGTGTTGACCGGCGCGGGCGTGAACGCCGGCGATGCGCCGCGCCTCAAGCCGGAACTCGAGTCCATGTACCGCCGCAGCGGCGCGTTCGAGTTCAATCCCGCCCGGCACGACTTCGGCGCCAAGACCCTGCTCGGCCATCCGCTCGAGGGCAAGGGATTCGGCGAAGTGGAGGAGGCGGTCAACCTCATCGTCGGACAGCCGGCATGCGCCCGATTCATCTCGCGGAAAATCGCGCTGTACTTCGTCGCGGACAACCCGCCCCCCGGACTGGTCGAGCGCATGGCGCAGACCTTCACGCGCAGCGACGGCGATATCGCCGCAGTGTTGCGGACGATGTTCCTGTCCCGAGAATTGGCAGCCGAGCTCGGCGGGAAATTCAAGGATCCAACGCGCTTCGTGGTTTCCGCGGTGCGGCTCGCCTACGACGGCAGGCCGATCAACAACACCCGGCCAATGGTCAACTGGCTGAACGGGCTCGGTGAGGCGCCTTATGCCCATCCGACACCCGACGGCTATTCCCTCGCGGAGGTCAACTGGGCCAGTTCAGGCCAGATGAGCCGGCGTTTCGAGACGGCGCGGCTGATCGGTTCCGGGAACGCGGGACTGTTCGACCCGGAGGATGGCGGCCCTGCGACGGTCACCGGCTTCCCGCAACTCGCCAACCGATTGTATTTCGAAGCGGTGGAACCGTTCCTCGGCGCACGCACCAAGGATGCTCTCGCGCGCGCGAATTCGCAGCAGGAATGGAACACCTTTCTCCTGTCGTCCCCTGATTTCGGCTATGAGTGAGCCGCGAGGAGTCCGCATGAATCGGCGAGAAGCAATCAAGCTGGGCGGGGCGGCGCTGGCAAGCGCCGGCATCACGGGCCGGCTGTATGCCGCGCCCGCCACGGGGCCGCGGTTCTTGCTGGTATTCCTGCGCGGCGGCTACGATTCGAGCAATCTCTTGATCCCGTATTCGAGCAGCTTCTATTACGAATCGCGGCCGAATATCGCAGTACCGAGGCCCGACAGCGGGTCGAACACGGGCGCGCTTGCACTGAATGCCGACTGGGCGCTGGCCCCGTCGGTGCGTGAATCCATCGGCATGATGTACTCGCAGCGGCAAGTGGCATTCGTGCCGTTTGCCGGCACCGATGATTTGTCGCGCAGCCATTTCGAGACCCAGGACAGCATCGAATTGGGCCAGATCACGGGCAGTGTTCGCAATTATCGGTCGGGATTCCTCGCCAGGCTCTCATCCACGCTGGCCGGCGCTCCCAACGGCGGTGCATCGATCGCCTTTACGGATGCCCTGCCGCTGGTGTTCGAAGGCGTGGCAACGGTGCCGAATCTGTCGCTCAAGAACGTCGGCAAGCCGACCTTCGACGGGCGTCAGGCGCGAATACTGAGCGACATGTACACCGGCCATCGCCTGGAGGGCGCCGTGAGCAGCGGGCTCGAGTTGCGCCAGGAAGTGGCGCAGGAAATTGCCGACGAAATGAATGGGGCCAACCGCAATGCGATCACGACGAAAGGCTTCGAGCTGGAGGCGGAGCGCATGGGCTGGCTGATGCGCGACAAGTACCGAATCGGTTTCGTCGATGTCGGCGGCTGGGACACCCACGTGGGCGAGGGCGCGGCGCAGGGAACCCTGGCGGGCAATTTGGGAAGCCTTGGACGGGGGCTGCAGGTATTGTCGCAATCGCTCGGTGCCGAGTGGAGCAATACCGTGGTCGTGGTGCTGTCCGAATTCGGCCGCACCTTTCGCGAGAACGGCAGCCGGGGCACGGATCATGGCCATGGGACCGTATACTGGGTGCTCGGCGGCTCGATCAATGGCGGAGCCATCATCGGGACCCAGCAGCGAGTGGATCCTAACGCGCTGTTCCAGGATCGAGACTATCCGGTTCTCAACGATTATCGTGCCGTTCTGGGCGGCATCTTTCGTTCGATGTGGGGGCTTTCTGCCGCCCAAAGCGCTGCGGTCTTTCAACAAACCGCGCCGATCGATTTGCGGCTGGTTTAGCATTGGGCCGCACGCCGGCCGCGGCTCACGCAGATTACTCAGACGGACCCCGAGGAGGAGATCGATGCCGGGCAGCCAAAGCTATCGCGTGGATCCCCGAAACCACGGCCTGCTGGTCGACCTCGACGGCCGGCTCGTGGCCCGGGACGCGGCCAAGGTGTCGATCTTCGACGGCGGATTCGTGGTGGGTGACGGCATCTGGGAGGGGTTGCGGCTTCACAAGGGCGTGCTGCTCTTCCTCGAACGGCACATGGATCGGCTGTACTGGGGCGCGGCCAGGATTCGGCTCGACATAGGCCTCGCACGAACCGCCCTGGTCGAGCGGATCAGGCGCACGCTGGACGCGAACGGCATGGACGATGGCGCGCACATCCGGGTCATGGTGACGCGCGGCGAGAAATCCGCCCCCAATCAGGATCCGCGGAACGCACTGGGGCCCGCGACCATCGTCATCGTCGCGGAATACAAGGTGCCCGATCCGGCTCTGGCGACCGCTGGTCTGGCCCTGCGCACCGCGTCGATCCGCTGCACGCCCGCGCACATGTTCGACATGCGGCTGAACTCCCACAGCCGGCTGAATCTCATCATGGCGCTGCTCGAGGCCATCGATGCCGGGGCGGACGAGGCGCTGATGCTCGATCCGCAGGGGCTGGTGTCGAGCTGCAATGCCACCAACTTCTTTTGCGTGCGAAACGGCGAGGTCCTGACCTCGTCGGGAGAGTATTGCTTCAACGGTGTAACCCGCGCCAACGTCATTGAACTGTGCGAACGGCATGGAATTGCCCTGCGGGCCGGCGAATTCACCCTGGACGAGGCGCACGCCGCCGACGAAGCGTTCGTCACCGGCACTTTCGGCGGATTGACTCCGGTGCGCGAAATCGACGGCCGGCGGCTGCCGGCGGCGCTTCCGGGTCCCGTGACACAGCGGCTGCGCTCGCTGTATGAAGCACTGAAGGACGCGCAAGCGGCGGCCCGCTGATGGATGCTCCGCCCATTCGCATCGCCATGTGGTCCGGCCCGCGCAATATCTCGACGGCAATGATGCGGTCCTTCGAAGCGCGCGGGGATTGCTCGGTGACCGACGAACCCTTCTATGCTGCGTACCTGAAGCGCACCGGCATAGAACACCCGATGCGCGACGAGGTCATCGCGTCCCAGTCCTGCGACCCGCGCGCGGTCGCCGCGATGCTGCGTGGTCCAGCGCCCGGCAGCAGGCCCATCTGGTACCAGAAGCACATGACCCTTCACATGCTGGACGACTTCGACCGCGGTTGGTTCGCGGAGGTTCGACATGCTTTCCTCATTCGCGATCCCAGGGCCGTGCTCGCCTCCTATGCATCCAAGCGGGCGGACGTGACCCTGGCGGACATCGGCTTCGTGCAGCAACGGGAGCTGTTCGAGGAGGTGGCGGAGCTCTTCGGACGGCCGCCGCCGGTGGTGGAGGCGGCGGATGTGCTGGCGAATCCGGGTCGCACGCTCGAAAACCTGTGCGCTGCGCTCGGAATGTCATATTTGACCTCGATGTTGCGCTGGGCGCCGGGCCGCCGCGCGAGCGACGGCGTGTGGGCCCCGGCGTGGTATCAGTCCGTCGAGCGCTCGACGGGGTTCGCGACGCCCGGAGCCGAAGTCGCGGCTCCACTTGCCGCGCACCTGGAACGGCTCGCCGATCAAGCACAGCCTCACTACGAAGCGCTCTGGCGCTTGCGGCTTTGACGGTAACCCCCCGCACACCCCGAAATCACCGTTCATTCGTCTTTTCTCCGGCCCGGTGGATCAGGCAATATAGCCGCATAGCGACAATCGCCGTCTGCGTCCGGCTCCTGCCCGACTGCGCACGTGATAACGTTGGGGGGGGAGCGCGGCGGCCGCCGGGGCGGCGGTGCGGCAGTGTATGGTTGACGAAGTCATCATCGAAACTCACGGGCTGTCGAAGGAATTCAACGGCTTCGCAGCGGTGTGCGACGTCGATCTGCGGGTGCATCGCGGTCAAATTCACGCTCTGATCGGTCCGAACGGGGCCGGCAAGACCACTTTCTTCAATCTGCTCACCAAATTTCTGGTGCCCACGAGCGGCAGGATTCTCTATCAGGGGCGGGACATCACCGCCGACAATCCGGCCCTGCTCGCGCGCCGGGGCATCGTGCGATCCTTCCAAGTGTCGGCGGTATTCGCGCACCTCACGGTCCTCGAGAACGTTCGTGTGGGACTGCAGGCCGAGCTCGGAACATCCTTCCATTTCTGGAAGCCGGAGGCGAGTCTGGCGGTCCTCAACTCCAAGGCCATGCATCTCCTGGATATGGTCGATCTGGCCTCGTTCGCCGCCACGCCGGCGGTGGCGTTGCCGTACGGCCGGAAGCGTGCGCTCGAGCTTGCGACGACTCTCGCGATGGATCCGCAGCTGATGCTGCTCGACGAGCCCACCCAGGGGATGGGCCACGAGGACGTGGATCGGATCACCGCGCTCGTCAAGAAAGTCGCTGAGAACCGGACCATTCTCATGGTCGAGCACAACATGGGCGTGGTGTCGAGGATTGCCGACAGAATCTCGGTACTTCAGCGGGGACGGCTCATCGCCGATGGGACATATGCCGAGGTGTCGCAAAATCCGCTCGTGATCGAGGCGTACATGGGCTGTTCCGTATGACCCAGGAGCTTCTGCGGGTCTGCGGTCTGCACGCCTACTACGGGGAATCGCACATCCTGCACGGGGTCGATTTCAAGGTGGACCGGGGAGAGGTGGTGATTCTCCTGGGACGAAACGGAGTGGGGCGAACGACCACGCTCAAGGCGATCGTTGGGCTCGTGGGCGGCCGGTCCGGTTCCGTCATGATCGACGGCCGCGAATCCATCCGGCTGCCGTCGCACAGGATTGCCCGCCTCGGCGTCGGATATTGCCCGGAGGAGCGGGGTATCTACTCGAGCCTCACGGCCGAGGAGAACCTGTTGCTGCCGCCCGCGGTCGGAGAAGGCGGAATGTCCATTGCCGAGATCTACGCAATGTTCCCCAATCTCGAGGAACGGCGCGACACGCAGGGAACGCGCCTTTCGGGCGGCGAACAGCAAATGCTCGCCGTGGCGCGGATCCTGCGCACCGGGGCCAAGCTTCTGCTGCTGGACGAGATATCAGAGGGCCTCGCCCCGGTGATCGTGCAGTCGCTGTCGCGCATGGTTCACGCACTGCGCGACAAGGGCTATACCATCGTCCTGGTGGAACAGAATTTTCGCTTCGCTCTGCCCTTGGCGGACCGCTTCTATGTGATGGAGCACGGCCGAATCGTCGATGGATTCGGCGCCGCGGAACTTCAAGACCGGCTGCCGTCGCTGAATGCGAGGCTCGGCGTTTGATGCATGCGCACTGAAACCTCAAGGAGAACTACATGATGAGTGGAAAATTGGCGATCGAACTGACCGCGACCTTGGCGATGCTCGCGGTGTCGTGTGCGGCGGCGGGGGAGGACATCGTGATCGGGGATCTCGACGACCTGTCCGGACCTTACGCGGACGTTCAGGGGGCAGGCGGCGTCGAGGCGATCAAGATGGCGATCTCCGATTTTGGCGGTACGGTCCTCGGAAAGAAGATCTCCGTGCTCGTCGCCGATCACCAGAACAAGCCGGACGTGGGCGCATCGAAGTTTCGCGAATGGTCGGATCAGAACGGACTGAACATGCTCATCGGCGGATCCAATACCGGAGTCAACGTCGCCATGGCGAAAGTCGCGGCCGCCAAGAAAATACCGTTATTCGTCATCGGCGCCGGCGGTGCGTCGTTGACCAACGAGGACTGCACCGCATACACGGTGCATTACGTGTATGACACCACGGCGCTCGCGAACGGCACCGCAAGCACCATCGTCAAGAGCGGCGGCAAGACATGGTTCTATTTGACCGCCGATTATGCCTTTGGCACACAGCTGCAGACCGCCGCTTCCAAGGTCGTCGAGGCGAACGGCGGAAAGAATCTGGGCGCGGTACGGGCTCCCTTGAGCGCCTCGGATTTCTCGTCGTTCCTATTGCAGGCGCAGGCCTCCGGCGCGACGGTGCTCGGCCTCGCCAACGCCGGTACCGACTTCAGCAACTCGCTGAAGGCGGCCAACGAGTTCGGCTTGACGAAGACCATGAAGCCGGCGGCGCTGCTGGCCTTCATCACCAACATTCACGGTTTGGGACTGCAGACCGCCCAGGGGCTGTATTTGACCACCGGCTGGTATTGGGATCTGAACGATGAGACCCGGGCCTTCGCCAAACGCTTTTTCGACAAAATGAAAGCGGAACCTACCATGGATCAAGCGGGGGTGTATTCGGCGACCCTGACGTATCTGAATACGGTCAAGGCCGTCGGATCCACCGATCCGGACAAGATCATGGCGGAACTGAAGAAAACGAAGATCAACGACATGTTCGCGAAGGGCGGATACATCAGGGCGGACGGAGTCATGGTGCACACCATGTACGTCATGCAGGTGAAATCGCCGCAGGAGTCCAAGTATCCGTGGGACTACTACAAGGTCGTGAAGCTCATGAGCGGCGAGGAAGCGTTCGGCCCGATCACCGGGGCCTGCGTGCTGGCGCCGAAATAGGCCTCTGGCCGGGGGCGCTTGGATAATTCGTGACACACTTCTTCGGCATTCCTGTAGCCGTCATTCTCGGACAGCTCATGCTGGGTCTGGTGAACGGAGCGTTTTATGCCATGTTGAGCCTCGGCCTCGCGGTCATATTCGGGCTCATGGGCGTGGTCAATTTCGCCCACGGGGCGTTCTATGCCCTGGGGGCCTTCGCCGCGCTGGTCGGGCTGCAGTGGTTCGGCGTCAATTATTGGGCAGCTCTGGTGCTCGCTCCGTTGGCGGTCGGGCTTCTTGGCGTGATTACCGAGAGACTGCTGCTGCGCCATGTGTACAAGCTGAATCCTTTGTACGGTCTCTTGCTCACGTTCGGGCTGGCACAGGTCGTGGAGGGTACGCTCAACGAATCGTTTGCCTCCTCGGGGCAGTCCTATCCGGTGCCGACGGCCCTGCAAGGCGCGCTGAATCTCGGATTCATGATACTGCCGATCTATCGCGCCTGGGTGATCCTGGCGTCTCTGACGATCTGTCTGGGGACCTGGTTTTTGATCGAACGGACGCGGCTGGGCTCGACGCTGCGCGCCGCCACCGAGAATGCACCCTTATTGCAGGCATTCGGCGTGAACGTGCCGCTGCTCATGGCGCTGACCTATGGCGGCGGCGTGGCGCTGGCGGCTCTCGCCGGCGTGCTCGCGGCGCCGGTCATCCAGGTGACGCCCAACATGGGCAGCTCCTTGGTGACAGTGGTGTTTGCCGTGGTGGTGATAGGGGGCATGGGCTCGATCTTGGGCTCGGTCGTCAGCGGCTTAGCATTGGGGGTAATCGAGGGGTTGACCAAGGTCGTCTACCCCGAGGCCTCCAACATAGTCGTCTTCGTGATCATGGCGCTGGTGCTGATGCTCCGGCCAGCCGGGCTGTTCGGCAGGGAATGAACGCATGCGCGCCGTAGGAATTTTCTATGCGCTCGCGTGCCTGTTCGCGCTCTCGGCCCCATTCATGGGGATTTACCCGATTTTCCTGATGAAATTGCTGTGTTTTGCGATGTACGCGTGCGCGTTCAACCTGCTGCTGGGCTTCGGCGGCATGCTGTCGTTCGGTCATGCGGCGTTTTTCGGATCCGCCGCCTATACGACGGCGTGGCTGGTGACGTCGCACGGGTGGGGCACCGTGCCGGCGATCGCCGCCGGCGTCGGCGTGTCGGCCATCGTGGGATGGGTCATCGGCGTCATCGCCATTCGCCGCCATGGCATTTATTTTGCGATGGTGACGCTGGCGCTGGCCCAGCTCGTGTATTTCGTCTGTCTGGAGGCGCCGTTCACCGGCGGCGAGAACGGGCTGCAGGACGTTCCGCGCGGAGCCGTACTGGGCGTGCTGTCCCTGAAGTCCGACAGGGTGATGTACTACGCCGTGCTCGCCGTCTTCGCCGCCGTATTCATGCTGATCCGGCGCATCGTCCATTCGCCCTTCGGGCAGGTGCTCAAGGCGATACGCGAGAACGAGCCGCGGGCGATTTCGCTCGGCTACGACATCAACCGCTACAAGTTGTTGGTGTTCGTGCTGTCGGCAAGCATCGCCGGGCTCGCTGGCTCCCTGAAGGCTTTGGTGCTCGGCTTCACGACCCTGTCGGACGTGCTGCAGGCGAATTCCGGGGAGGTGATATTGATGACGTTGCTCGGAGGATCGGGCACCTTCTTCGGGCCCGTGGTCGGCGCAGCTCTGGTCGTCACGCTGCAGGAGTACCTGTCGGACATCGTGGGCGGCTGGGTGACGGTCATCATCGGCATCGTTTTCATAGCCTGTGTGCTGGCGTTTCGCCGCGGCGTCGTCGGCGAGCTGGCGGCCTTGCGGCCGCGCCCATGACGGCGCATCCCCGGCGGTGGCGCCCCGCGGGCCGGGGTCACCGGAGACCGGATCCATCAAACGTGCGAAGACGCGTAAAAGTGTGACGACACGCCTTTTTTCGGCGGACCTTCGTCAAGTTCCATCGCCGTCCGTCGATAGCATGAGCTGAGAGTCGACAGGGCAAC
>Ga0182015_10002543_pt1 | contig 21762 bp, 15 predicted proteins | sample 712P3MmetaG_FD_120478 | JGI IMG/M metagenome (GOLD analysis project Ga0182015, IMG submission 120478) | Permafrost microbial communities from Stordalen Mire, Sweden - 712P3M metaG | ecosystem: Environmental > Terrestrial > Soil > Wetlands > Permafrost | place: Sweden: Stordalen | collected...
GCGAAGGTGCATCATTTGCGGAATGTTGTATATCGGATTGTCTGGCTCAAGTTGATCCAAGAACCACAGGCGCTGCTGCGCGAACGATGCGGGCACGGGCCCCACGCGCGGCGTTTTCACCAGCGGCGGTATGATCGCGCTAGTCTGCGCGCGCCGCGCCGTGTCAATGCGCTGCGCCAATCCTCCCAACGTAGGCTCCTCGAACATCGCCCGTAGCGGCAGTTCCACGCCCAGCGACTGCCGAACGCGCGACAGTACCTGCACCGCGAGCAGTGAGTTTCCGCCGAGCCGGAAGAAATCGTCGTGAACGCCTGGTGCACTGATTTGCAGCAGCCCCGCCCAGATGCCCGCAAGTATTTCTTCTGTTGCGTTGCGTGGCTGCACTCCGCTGGTTCCTGCAAACGCTTTTAACGGGCGCGACCGCATCGCGCGCGTTATGGCCTGCACTCCCCCAAGCTCTTTAGCGACTCTCTCCAGATCAGCTTGTGGAGCCACCGAGGTACTCGCCGCGTTGCCGGCCGATTCCTTCAAATGCTCAGGCGCAGCCGTCTCCAACTCATCAGCCGCGCCGGCAAACAGGGCAGGGAATGCGTAAACCGATCCGCCGTTTGCCGCGCTTTTGAACTGCGCCCCCAAGCTTTCAAGAAAATCAAGTGCGGGACGGTTCTTCGCGGAGGGACTGAACCTTACCTCCACATGCTCCAGCCTCCGCTCAACCGCGATGGAGCCAAGCCTTGAAAGAATCTGGTGCTCCACGTTCCGTCCCAGCGCACGGCAACTCATTAGCAGCGTGTCCACTATCAGCGCCCCACGCTCCGCCGCGAAGATCGCCACGCCCACAAGCCCGTAATCGCCAAAACGATCGCGCACCTCCACGACCAGGCATTCCAGGCCGCCCGCGACTGCGCTTGCAATCTCAGTTTCTGAGCGGCGGATGGTGGTGCAGTTGAACTGATTGGTGCGCTGTGTCAGTTGAGATACGCGCACCACATCCTCCGTTGCCATCGGCCTTATGTCGATCTTCAGGTCGAGGCCGCGGATGAATTCGGCGAGATCCCCGGTCCCGCTCCGTGCCTGTTCACGCTTTTGCTCCTGCAGGTAGAGCTCGCTTCGCTGCAGATCTTCCTGTGTCACGGTCCAGTGGTCGAACGCCCACATTTGCCGCAGCATTTCAGGGATTGCAGAGGCCTCGGCGGGCAGCTCAAGCACCAGCGCGCCCGGGCAATTGGCCCGTGTCTCAGCGCACTCCAGCGGGTTGTCGTCTACCAGGACAAAACTGTCCACGCCCAGCTTGAGTTCACGCGCCAGGTCCTTCAGGTTTTCTGATTTCGATTGCCAGTTGATGCGGGATGAAACAATGTACTCCGGGCGCAGCAGCATGCCAGGATTGTGTTCAAACACCGCGGCTACATCCGCTTCCACATTCTTGCTGCACAAGCAAAGCAGCATGCCCGCCTCGCGTTGTGCCAGCATGAACTCCTGTAACGCCCTGCGCGGCGCGTCCACCTGCACGCCCAGCGCCCCCTCTTCACCGCACACGCCCTTCCACAAAGTGTTATCGCAATCCAGCGCAATCACCTTGTAAGGGGTGCTTCGCAGCCCATAAATCCTTCGCGCTGCCATCGACGCCAACGCAACAAAGAACTCCGGCGTGTAGGGAATGGCGCCCACCGATTCTGCATACGCATCGCGGTAGTTGGCCACCGGATACAGGTCCAGAATCTGTTGCGGAACTACAACGTGTACGCCGCTCTGTCCTGCGAGTTCGGCCTTCAGTACCTGTTCTTCGTCAGTGACGGCTGGCGGGCATACACATACCAGAATCGGTGCTCCGCCGCGTGCTGCTTTCGTCTTTAAAGCTCCCGCGAGCTCTCGCGCCTGTTCTCCCGGCGCATGCCCCTCGCGCCATTGAATCAAAATGATGTTCATTCCATCTTTGTTGCTCGCCAGCAGGCTTCCCGGGTCCAGCAACTGCTGAAACACCTGGTCGAAGGGAGCGAATTCAATTCTTGACGGAATGCGCAGTTGCTCCATCCAGAAAGCCAGCGGCTCTTCGATGGGCTCGGCCGTAAAACTGGCAGCAATTGCAATCGTCTGCCGGTGCTGCGAGCGGCGATGTGCTTCGCTCTGCCGGGCCAGCGCGTCTGGCAGCGCAATCTGTGCCACCGCCGTCTCCGGGGCCTGCACAATCTGCGTCAACACCTGCTCAAAACCTGCAAACAGATTGTCGATCGTGTCGTCGTTAAACAGACTCGTGTTGTATTCGCAGTTGACCTGCAGACCGGCCGAAGTTTCGGTGGCAATGAACCGTAAATCAAGCAGCGCAATCTGCGCGTCGAAGTCGATGTCCTGCGCTTTGAAGTGGCGGCCGTTCACCGCGATTTGCGGGAAGCTTTGCAGCAACAGGGCCACGTTGAAAAATGGATTGTCGCTCCCAGTGCGTTCCGGGTTGACCGCCTCAACAATCCTGGCAAATGGGCAGTCCTGGTGCGCGAAGGCGTCCATCACCGCGCTCTTTTCGCGACTCAGCAAGTCGACGACACGCTCGCTCACCACCACCGGATTGCGTAATGGCAGCGGGTTTACAAAGCAACCGATCATCCGCTCCGTCATGCTTCGGCTGCGGTTGCTGGCAATGGTGCCGATCATAAAGTCGGCCTGTCCCGACCAGCGGTAGAGCAGGATGCGGAATCCTGCCGAAAGCACAGCAAACAGCGTTGTCTGGTTTGATTGAGCCAGCGACTGAAGGCGCTGAAGCAACTCTGCTGGGAAAGTCACTGTCTTCAGCTTCCCTCGCCGGTCCAGTTCCGAGGCGGGCTTCCCATCTGTCGGAAGATCGATCGAGGACGGCGCTCCTGCAAGCACCCCGCGCCAATATCCCAGCTCGTGGTCAAGGCGCGAGCCTGCCATCCACTCGCGTTCCCATGCTGCGTAGTCGGTGAAGTGCAATTCCAGCTCTGGCAGCGGATCCTTCTGGCCATCGGCAAACGCGTCGTAAATTGCAGACAGCTCGTCCAGAAGGATGCTGCCCGTAAAGCCGTCGCTGACTACGTGATGGATTGCAACGCATAACAGCGAATCTTCGTCCGTCAGGCGAACCAGCCGTGCCCGCAGCACCGGGCCCGCTTCCAGGTCAAAAGGCTCGCGAACAGTTGCAAGCGCCAATTCATCCGCCGCCCGGTCTCTCGATTCGGCGGCCAACGAGCGCAAGTCAGAGACTTCCAGGTGCAGCGCGGCTCCTGCGTCCACAACCTGCCGCGGGCCGTCTGCTCCCAGCACAAACCGAACCTGCAGAATCTCGTGCCGTCGGCGCAACTCGTTCAGGCTGCGTTCCAGGATGTCGGAGTCAAGGTTGCCTTGCACACGGAATATCCGGGCGGTAATGTACAGCCCAGTGCCGCGGTTCTGCTGCGCCAGCAGCCAGAACACCTGCTGCGAGTGCGAAAGCGGAAACTCCCGCCGTCCCAGAACCCGCGTGATCAGCGGCGCTGCGGCCGTATCGCCGCCTCTTAGTTCGTCCGCAACGGCGGCCAGGTGTGCCACCGTCGGGTCTTCGAAGAAGGCCATGAGCGGCATCTCAACGCCCAACGCCTCGCCCAAGCGCACGATGACATCCATCGCCTTCAGCGAGTCGCCACCAATATCGAAGAAGTTCGCATCAACCTCCACGTGAGGCAGACGCAGCACTTCAGCCCAGATCCCGGCAATGACCTGTCTCGATGAGCTTCGGCTGCGTTTGAGCTCGTCTGCCACGGCGGCCAGGTGCGCAACGGTGGGGTCCTCGAAGAAAGCCATCAGCGGGATGTCGACGCCAAATACCTCGCCCATGCGCATGATCACTTCCATCGCCTTCATGGAGTCGCCGCCAATATCGAAGAAGTTCACGTCAACTTCCACGTCGGGCAGACGCAGTGCTTCTGCCCAGATCCGGGCAAGTGCCTCTTCCGTGGCACTCCTCCCGCCTGAAACTGCTCGGCTCCCTGGCTCCATTCCGTCCTCTAAGTCTTGCATGTTTTCAGTTCCATATCGCTGCGGTTTCCTGCCCCTGTCCAGATTCCATCAGGCGCTTGTAATCGAGCTTTCCGTTGGCTGTCTGGGGCATCTCAGCCACTGCGACCACTTTCACGGCCGTCCGCGGCAGGTCAAAGATCTGGCAAATCGTCTCGCTGGCCTGCACCGTGTCCGCGCAGTTCTCAACCGCTGCAACAAGCATATCGTCGCGGCCGTAGCAGGCCACCGCGGTTCCAAAGCTGCCTGAAAGGATCTTCTCCACGTGATCGAGATTGAAGCGTTTGCCGAACATCTTCTGGAACCGCTTCAGCCGCCCCGTGATGTAGTAGTAGCCGTCACCATCATGCCGCGCCTGGTCGCCGGTCCGCAGCACGCCGTGGAGTTCATCGCCTTTCGCCAGGTCGTCGCGACACTCCGCGTAGCCCATCATCACGTTCGGGCCTTGGTAAATCAGCTCTTCGGTGGCCTCGTCAATTGAGAGCGAGCCCCCCGGCACCGACACTCCCACCGAACCGATCTTGCCGTTAAGCTGCTCCCATGGCACATACGAAATACGCGCAGTCGCCTCGGTCTGGCCGTACATCACAAAGAACCGCCAACCGCGTACGCCGGCCAGTTCCACAATCTGGCTTATGGATTGTGGTTCCAGCCTTCCTCCCGCCTGCGTCAACGTCTTCAATGAGGCGCCTTTCTTGGCCAGCAATCCGGCCCGCAGCAAAAGCTGATAGGTGTAAGGCACACCCGCAAACGATGTGCATCCATACTTGTCCACCGCATCCCAGAACTCGCGCCGCAGCACCCCATCCTCGGTCAGAACGATGGCCCCCCCCGCATGCAGGTGACTGTTGATCACGGAAAGGCCATATGAATACGGCATCGGCAGGGAAGTGATCGGTCGCTCGGCTCGGGTCAGCCCAAGATACTCCGCAATGGAGACGGCATTTGCCTCAAGATTTCGCAACGTCAGGCGCACCAGCTTTGGACTTCCCGTTGACCCAGAAGTGCTCAGCAGCAGCGCCAGTTCCGGGTGAATTTCGATCTCCTGCGGCTGTTCATTCTCCAGCAACCCGGGCACTCCGGATGCGCTCTGACGGTAGCCGGCAAACTCCAGTTCCGTCTGCATCGTGAAAATCCAGTCCGGACGGTATTCCTCAAGAAACGCCTTCAGCAACGCAGGATGAAGACTTGCATCCAGCAGAATCACCGCGCTCGAACCAGTGCGCAACGGCGCAAGATAGGCGGCAAGACATTCATAACGGTTCTGCGCTAGCAGCACTCCCAGGCTTTTGCGATGCAGACGCGGCAGCGCTTCCTCGATTCGCGCGGCGTCCCTGCTCAGTTGAGCATGGCTCCACTCTCTGCCGGTGCGAGCATCAATGGCCGCAAGCGCATCGTCCGATTCCCTGAAACTCCAGAACGCCATGTGCCTAATACCCCATCCGGGAACCCGTTTGTATCAAAAAACCACGTCCCGAAACTAGTTCTCTCCGGATGACTCCGCCAGAACTTCACGCTTCGATTGGCACTTCCGCGCTGCGCAGAAGAAAGACCGGTTTACTCCCTGCCATTCAGTCAGTTAGGTCTTGGGGGCCGACTCCAATTAAGCAGGGTGTGGACAGAAAGTAGCAGTTTCCGGCAAGAATGACAATACGCACTCTTGTCCCATTCATCATCCCCAGAAGGTGGGAGTTCGTCCCCCAAACCTATGAGCCAGAAGGGCTTGCCAATCAGGGCCGAGAATGGTGTGTTCAATCCAATGCAGGCTCCGAAGTCCGCCCTTCGTCGGTACCTTTCTCACATCTATCATCTCACTCTTTGTATATCGCCTAAACGTGCTCCAACCATTCAATTCTCCATGGCAAATCAACAGCACATTTCCGCATCGAGAATCCCGGCAAGCCCCTTCGTGGTCGAGGTGCTATAAGCTTCGCTCAGGGAGAAAACGACTGATGGAACTCGTCCCGGACAGTTCTTTTGAGGCGATGAAGGCGACCAACACCCCGCACGGCTCTCAGCTCACCAAAACTCACCGCTTCTACGGTCAGCGCTTCTTTTCCAGCCGATTCTCCCTGTTGCCGGGCGCATTCCTCTCCGGCATTCTCCTGGTCGTTCCGTCTCCCATTGCCCAGCCGCAGGAGCAACCCGCACAGCCAGGGCCGAGTGCTCCTTCGTACGAACAGGTCATGAATCAGCTTGCGCAGCCCTTCCTGGACCAAAGGCATTTCACGATGGGCGGGATTCGCACCAGGCAGCAGGCGGAGGCACGCCAGGCTCATGTACTCGCAACATTCCTCAAGTTGCTCGGCGGCCTGCCCAACAACCACGATCCGCTGAACGCCCAGGTCGTGGGCACGGTTTCCGGCGACGGATTCCGTGTTGAGCGCCTGATTTATGACAGCCTGCCCGGCTACCATGTCACCGCCAACCTCTACCTGCCTGCCACCGGCAACGGTCCCTTTCCGGCCGTCATCTACCACGCGGGCCACGCGCCGTTTGGAAAGACTGAAGCATACGGCCTGGGCGCAAATCTTGCCCGCGACGGCATTGCTGTAATGGCATACGATCCACTGGGCGCCGGCGAACGGCTGCAGGCCATGAACCCCACCACCGGCAAATCATGGGCTGGCCCTGATGAGCATTCGCAGGCCGAGATCTCCATCACATTGCTGGGCGATCACGTTGCCCGCTACATGGTATGGGATGCGATGCGCGGCATCGACTATCTATCGACCCGCCCTGATATCGATGCCGGCAACATCGGCTCGTTTGGCTGCTCCGGCGGCGGCACGCTTTCGGCGTATCTCACCGCCCTCGATACTCGCGTCAAGGCCGGCGTCGTGGCTTGCTATCTCACCTCGTATCAAGAGCTGCTGAAGGGGATAGGGCCGCAGGACGGCGAGCAGGTCATTCCTGCCCAAATCAAGGATGGCCTCGACTTTCCCGATTGGATTGAGTTGGCTGCGCCTCGAGCCTATGCCATGGTCAGCACCACTGAGGATATGTTTCCTTATGCGGGAGCCAAGGCTGCGCACGACGAGGCCGAACGCTTCTATCAACTCTTGGGCGCAGGCGAGAATCTGCAGTGGTTGACCGGGCCCGGCACCCACGGCATGATCTTTCCCATGTTTTCCCAGATCGAGGCCTTCTTCCACCACTGGCTCCTGCACAATGACAATCCGCCGGCCGCGCTCGTGGCCTTTCCCTTCAAGCCGCATCCCGAGCTTCTGTGCACAACCACAGGTCAGGTGACTACGGCGCTGCCGGGTCGGACCATCTACCAGGTCAACCAGGACCGCGCCAGCAGCATTCTGCCCGCGAAGGCTCCGATTGCCACGCGCCATGATTTGGAAAAGCTGCAGAGCCGCCTCATGAATGAGATTCCCGCAGTCACTGGCATGGACGCAGGTGCAACCACTCTTCCGCAGTTTGACGTCATTGCCAGGGAAGACCGCGGAGATTCCGTGGTTCAAACGGTCGTTTTCCATAGCCGGTCGGGCATGGCGCTGCCGGCTCGACTCGCACTGCCTAAGAAGGCCGGCCACCACCCCGCGCTGCTGATCACCAGCGAGCGCACGATGGAAGCGTTGTTTTGGCGATCAATCCACTGCCATGGCCACCCAGCAAGGATGCGGTGCGGCCCACAATGGGCACGATGCTCCCGTGAACCGCGCGCGCCTTTCTCGACGGCAAAACCTTTGTCGGAATGCGGACTGAGGACGTGATTGCCGCCGTGCAATGGCTCGCGGCCCAGGATACCGTCGATCCCGTGAAGATCAGCGCCTGGGCCGACGGCGCGTCGGGGACCGTCCTGCTCCACGCAGCCGTGCTTGAGCCGCGCATCGACGACAGAAGCCCAAGTGACCATCGAGCGGGCGCTCGGCACTTGGGCTTCTGTCGTCGACGCGGACTTGCACCGCAATGTCGCCGAATCGATCGTTCCCGGCGTCCTGCTGCACTACGATCTCGACGACCTGATGATCGCGATCGCCCCACGCCGTATCTCGGTAGTTCACTCCGTCAGCGGCAATGGGAGCCCGGTGAATGAAGCAGATTTCCACCGTCAGTTGGCTCGTGTCTTCCAGGTCGACCAGGCCCTTGGCTTCAACGGGCGAGTCGCCTATGCCGCCGAGCCTCCCAGCCAGCTTTCCGCAGCGAAATGAGCCGCTCTCGTCCACGCTTCGTCATCTAACGTATTGGGCGTTGCGGCAAGTCAGTCTTCGCTCACGTCGCCAGCTAGAATGGAACAGATGGGATAAGAAGGCCCGCCTCTTCACCGCAGGGCCGTTCCTGGCGGAAATGAAGTGCCACGCGTGACTACTATGTCCGTCGAACACCAATCCCCGGCTTCGCCTCCGCTGAATGGGTCCGTTCTGGTGCTCATCCAATTCGATGTGTGCGAAGAACTCCATCTGGATCGTCTCCAGCAAACAGTCAGTGCCCGCACCGTCCAGCTGCCGAGTATGAAGCATTCGGTGCCTGCTTACGTCCGTTACCAAAGACCGCCGGTTGTTGAGCCGCTTCAAGCGCTTCTTCTGGAAAGCGGCGAGCGCCTTGAAGGAGAGATCAAGTACTTCGATTATGGCGTGGTCAGCGTCGTCTACCAGCTCCCTTTCTCGGGCGATTGGGAAAGCCTGGTGCAGCTGGCCAGCCGCTGGGTCTGGGATGTTGATTTCGCTTCCCACGTCGAACCCATTGTGAGGCAGAAGCTGCAGCGTGCGACATCGTCCATGGTGAAGCCCTATTCGCGTTGGCTCAGCGAGGACTATTTCATCTTCCATGTGCGCGAGGTAGCCGGAGCACCCACAGCTGGCGAAATGATCCGGGATAACGAACTTCGGATTGCCCAGATTGTTCGCGGCGACCGGCTTAACCTATCGACCGGCGAATGCAATGAAGTGCTGCATTCGCAGATTTCCTACTACACAACGGACGTGGCAGTGATTGGTTGGAATGCCGCCTTCCTTTACGACAGCGCAGCGGGAGCTGAAACCGCCATCCAACTTCTCGAATACGCCAACTCACAGCTTCTTGAATTTCGCCATTACGACGAGCTCTTGTCGGAGATTTTGGACGGCGTCGATGCCTCGCTGGAGAAAAAGAAGGGAGCGTTTGCGCGGTGGCGACTGGCCCGCTCCGCAACCAGCCTGCACACAGTGCTCCTCGACGTAGCGGAACTGACCGAGCACGCCGACAACGCGATCAAGTTCCTCAGCGATATGTTTGCCGCCCGGCTCTACAAGCTGGCCGCAGCCAAAGTCGGTGTCCCCGACTACAAGGACCTGGTGGAGCGAAAGCTCAAGACTGCCGAAAAATTGTACAACTTTATGGTCGAGAAGTTTAACCAGAGTCGCGCCTTCTTTCTTGAAGCGACAGTGGTTTTGATTCTCTTGATTGAACTCTTCTACCTCTTCAGAGGCAGGCCTGTATGGGGGAGCGCAGAAACGTCGGCCGATTTGCGATTCCTTGCTCAAGAGCGGGCGTAGTGAGCAAGACACCGCTCCGGCATGGATTCGTTCTCATGGCCGCTGAGCGTTGGATGACGCCTGAGTCACCGCCAAGCCGTCAGTGACTGCTTGATAAACAACCCCGAACGCCTTCGGCGTGGATGATGCTGCTCATTCTCTCGGGGCTGCCCATGGCAGGATTTCTGTGAATCAGGTGGCACCATATGGCTGTACTGGGTGGCGGCAGAGAGTTGCACCGGGTGCCAGAATCGAATGGATTCAGCAATCAAACCTCAATGAGACCGACCATGGAGAAAATTGCCCTGGTCTTGCCCCTGTCCGGCGACCCCGCGCTGCGCCATTTTTACTGAAGAAAATCGTTTTTCTAGTTGCTCTTTCCCTTTTGAGCTACTAGATTGATTGAGGCGGCAAGGCAGGCAATTCCGTGAGGCCGGACGGGATCCGAATCCTCGCAAACTTGCATCGGTCTGCTCTGCCAGTCCAAGGGTTGGGCTTGTGAGCTTTTCAGATCGACGGTATGCAGTTGTCTCCGACGTGCTGGCAGGAGCTAGCCAGTCACGAATCGCCGTCTTTGTCGATTCAAGCCGCGCTCAAAACAGCCCCTCCGCCGCACCCCCCGCCAACCTCTCTCTTCCAACTCAGTCGCCGCGCATTGTCGCCGTCAGGAACGCAAAGGAATGGATCGCATGAAAAAGCAGAAGTCCGCAGTCGCCGTGTCCTCCCGCAAAGCCGCTCCCGCTTACAAGAACGCCAGTCTCCCCTCGGCCCGGCGCGTCAAGGACCTGCTTTCGCGGATGACGCTGGAAGAAAAGGCCGCACAGATGATGTGCGTCTGGCAGTCCAAGGCCCAAACCATGCTGGATGATGCCGGCAACTTCAATTTCAAGAAGGCTAAGAAGTCGTTTCGCGATGGCCGCGGACTGGGTCAGGTCGGCCGCCCCAGCGATGCTGGTGGTGGCAAGAAGGCACGCAGCATGGCCGAGCTCACGAACGCAATCCAGAAGTTCTTCCTCGAGAACAGCCGCCTGGGCATTCCAGTCATGTTCCACGAAGAGTGCCTTCACGGTCACGCGGCTCCCGATGGAACCAGTTTTCCCCAGCCCATCGCCCTGGGCGCAACGTTCAACCCCGCGTTGGTGGAGTCGCTGTTCACCATGACGGCTCTGGAAGCCCGTCTGCGTGGTGCGCATCATGCGCTCACCCCGGTTGTCGATGTGGCGCGCGAGCCTCGCTGGGGCCGCGTGGAGGAGACCTACGGCGAAGATCCTTACCTGGTCTCTCGGCTAGGGATCGCGGCGGTGCGGGGTTTCCAGGGAGACGCAACGTTCCGCGGCAAGCAGCATGTGCTGGCCACTCTCAAGCACTTCGTTGGTCACGGGCAGCCGGAATCGGGCATGAATTGCGCTCCGTCGAATGTCTCCATGCGCGTGTTGAGAGAGACCTTCCTGTACACCTTCAAGGAAGCTCTGCGCGAAGCCGGTGCGGTTACACTCATGGCCTCCTACAACGAGATCGATGGCCTGCCTTCTCATGCCAGCAAGTGGCTGCTCCGGGACGTGCTGCGGAAGGAGTGGGGCTTCAAGGGATTTGTGGTTTCGGACTACTACGCCATCTGGGAACTCGGTTACCGGCCAGACACGCACGGCCACTTCGTCGCGAAAGACAAAAAGGAATCATGTCGGCTTGCGGTCGAGGCGGGCGTCAACATCGAGCTGCCCGATCCCGACTGCTATCTCCATATCGTGAGTCAGGTGAAGAAGGGCGAGCTCAAGGAATCCCAGCTCGACGATCTGGTGGCGCCCATGCTTTTCTGGAAGTTTGAAATGGGCCTGTTTGACGATCCCTACGTCGATCCTGATGAGGCGGACCGCGTGGTCGGCTGCGACGAGCATCGCGCCCTGGCGCTGACGGCAGCCCATGAATCCATCACTCTTCTCAAGAACGAAAACAACTTGGCGCCTTTCGATCTGAGCAAGATCAAGACCATCGCCGTCATTGGACCCAACGCGGACCGCACTCTGCTGGGCGGATACAGTGGCGTCCCTAAACAAGAAGTCACGGTGCTTGAAGGCATCAAGGCAAAGGCTGGCAAGAAGGTCAAGGTCCTCTACAGCGAGGGTTGCAAGATCACCATCGGCGGCTCCTGGAGTCAGGATGCGGTCGTGCCCAGCGATCCCGTGGAAGACCGGAAGTCGATTGCCGAAGCTGTGCGCGTGGCAAAGAAGGCCGACGTCATCGTGCTGGCCATCGGCGGCAATGAACAGACCTCGCGCGAGGCCTGGAACCTTCAACACATGGGCGATCGCACCAGCCTCGACCTGATCGGACGCCAGGAAGAGCTTGTCAAAGCGATGGTCGCGCTGGGCAAGCCGGTCGTCGTCTTCCTCTTCAACGGAAGACCGCTCTCCATCAACTATGTCGCCGAGAATGTGCCCGTCATTTACGAGTGCTTCTATCTCGGCCAGGAGACCGGACACGCAGTTGCCGATGTGCTCTTCGGCGATTACAACCCCGGCGGCAAACTTCCCATCTCGGTGCCTCGTTCGGTGGGTCACCTGCCCGTCTTCTACAACTACAAGCCTTCGGCGCGGCGCGGCTATCTCTTCGATGATGTATCGCCGCTCTACGCCTTCGGCTATGGGCTCAGTTACACAAGCTTCGCCATCCAGAACCCACGGCTGACGAATAAGAAGATTCGGCCCGACGGCTCGACTCAGGTTCTTGTGGATGTAACCAACACGGGCAAACGCGCGGGAGCCGAAGTGGTTCAGCTTTACATCCGCGACCTGGTGAGTTCGGCGACGCGGCCGATCAAGGAACTCAAGGGCTTCAAGAAAGTTTGGCTCAAGCCTGGCGAAACCACCACGGTCACTCTCGACATCACGCCGGGACTTCTTTCCTTCTATGACGCGAATATGAAGTACGTCGTGGAGCCCGGAGATTTTGAAGTCATGGTCGGCAACTCTTCGCGGGATGCCGATCTGCAAAAGCTGCTTCTGCAGGTGACCAGGTAGGCGCGAAAAAGAATTCCGCACAACCGCGGGGAGTATGCAGCGTGCCAGTTGCGGCGCTGCATTGACGATGGGACGGCGGTGAACCTACACGAACAGCGGTTCACCATTCTCGAGCTGAATCTGAAAGCGGGTAGAAGTCGATGAGTGCTACGAGCGTAAGACTCTCATTCACTGAGAAATTCGGATATGGCCTCGGAGATATGGCCGCCAACTTCGTCTTCCAGGCGATGATGGCGTTGCAATTGAATTTCTACACCGACACCTTCGGGTTGACGCCGGCGCAGGCGGGTACGATGTTTCTCGTCGTTGGCCTGGGAGCCGCCGTCTTCAATCCCGTCATGGGGGTCATCGCCGACCGCACCAAGACCCGCTGGGGTAGATTCCGCCCCTGGCTACTGTGGACCGCTGTTCCGTTTGGCGTGATCGGCGTTCTCACCTTCACCACTCCCGATCTGAGCATCTCCGCCAAGCTCATCTATGCGTGGGTCACGTATCTGCTGCTGCGACTCATTTACACGATGAACAATGTGCCTTACGCTTCGCTGACGGGGGTCATGACCGACGACCCCAACGAGCGGACCAGCATTGCATCGTACCGTCAGATCTTTGCCAACAGTGCCGGCTTCATTGTGCAGAGCCTGGCAATTCCCATGGTGGTCTTCCTTGGTCACGGCAGCAATGCCCGCGGCTACCAGTTGACGATGGGGATCTTCCTGGTGACCAGCGTGGTGATGTTCCTCATTGCCTTCTCAGTCTCCAAAGAGCGCATTCAGCCAGATCCCAAGCAGGAATCTTCGGTCTTGCAGGACCTCTCCGATCTGATGAAGAACGGCCCGTGGATCGCCCTCTTCCTGGTGACGACCTTTTACTTTATCGCCCTCATGATCCGCGGCAGCCTGATGTTGCCCTACTTCAAATACTGTGCCGGCAACCAGTTGCTCTTCAGCTGGTTCAACGGCTTCGGATTGACGGCGCTTCTCATCGGTGTAGCCTGCTCGACCGCCTTGACCAAACTGATGGGCAAGCGGACGCTTTTCTTCTGGAGTATGTTTCTGACGGGCGTTCTCTGCATTTCGCTGTTCTTCATCCCGGCGACTGCCACCGTGCCGATCATTAGTTTGGAAGTTCTACGGCAGTTTGTCTACGGCTGCTCAGGCCCGGTGCTGTGGGCCATGATGGGCGACGTTGCCGACTTCGGCGAATGGAAGACGGGACGCCGCGCAACGGGCACAGTGACTGCGGCAGTAGTGTTCGCGCTGTGGATTGGACTGGCACTAGGCGGCGCGATCGCCGGCTGGCTTCTCTCGCTGTATGGCTATCAGCCCAATGCCGTGCAAACCGGCCATGCGCTCATGGGAATTCGCCTCATCGCTTCGGTCTACTCTGGTGCGGCGTTCCTCGCCGCTGCTGTCTGCCTGCTCTTCTACGGAATCACCATGAAGCTCAACATGACCATCTCGCACGATCTCTCTGAACGGCGCAAGGGCTATTCATCCGATCCAACGTAAGACGCGTCTTTCTCCACGGCCGCGACGCCAACCCTTGCGGCCGCTTTTTCAATCGGGACCATGGTGTCCCATCTTCCTTGCCATCATAGGCAACGCTTCAGTAGCTTTTTGATAATGCCGAATCGCCGTTCCATCGCCGCTACCGCCCTACTCATCGTGAGTATGGCGGCGGGCGCGCAAACTCCCCCTTCTCTGAAGAATATTTACCGAGGTGATTTTCTAGTCGGATCGGCAATCAATGCCGATCAGATCACGGGCAAGGACAGCCGTGGAGACGCCGTCATTGAATCGCAGTTCAACACCATCTCTCCAGAAAATGCCCTCAAGTGGGAGAACATCCATCCCCGGCCCGGTGTGTACGACTTCGACATTCCCGATCAGTACGTAGCCTTTGGTGAGAAGCACCACATGCAAATTGTTGGCCATGTCCTGGTGTGGCATAGCCAAACTCCTGCATGGGTATTCCAGGATGACAAGGGAAATCTCGTTGATCGCGAAACCCTGCTGAAGCGATTGCACGACCACATTCAAACCGTCGTCGGCCGCTACAAGGGCCGCATTCATAGCTGGGATGTCGTCAACGAAGCAGTCAATGAAGACGGCACCATGCGTCAGTCGCTGTGGATGAAGATCATCGGAGAAGACTACATTGCCAAGGCCTTTCAGTGGGCTCACGAAGCCGATCCCCAGGCCCAGCTCATCTATAACGACTACTCGCTCGAGAACGAGGCCAAGCGTAATGGCGTGCTGGCTCTCATCGCCAAGCTCAAGGCACAAGGAGTCCCGGTCACCACCGTCGGTCTGCAAGGCCACAGCAGCCTCACATGGCCCTCGATCGAAGCTGAGGACACCACCATCACGGCCTTTGCAACGCTAGGCGTAAAGGTGGCCATCACCGAACTGGACATCGATGTGCTGCCCAGCGCTACCTCGCAGCAAACTGCAGATGTCTCTCTGAACTTTGCCCAGGATCCAAAACTTAATCCCTACTTCGTCGGATTGCCGATATCCGTGCAGCAGGAACTTGCCAAGCGCTATGCCGACTTGTTTGCGGTCTACCTCAAGCATCGCGATGTTGTCACCCGCGTTACATTTTGGGGCGTGACGGATGGCGATTCATGGCGCAACGACTGGCCTATCAAGGGCCGCACAAGCTATCCGCTGCTCTTCGATCGTAACGGTCAGCCGAAGCCGGCCTTTGATGCGGTCATCCGCGTTGCAACAGAGGGCAAGCCGGCAAATTAATTACTGCGCGCGCTCAACTGTTGCGCCCTTCATGCCAGGTTGAGCAATCCGAGCCGCGGCCACTGCTCTAGTGGCCGCCTCCCTGCATATCGACCTTCCCGCGAAATTTGCTATAGACGAAGACCACATATCCACACGCCAGAGCCATGCCGAAGCCCCACCACGCCAACCCCACCTCAAGCGTTCGCGTGCCGGATAGGGCGCGCGCCAGTGTGATGTCCAGATCAGCGCCGGTGGTGGCGGGCAGCAGCGTTGGATACAGTCCCCAGCACGCTCCAGCCAGCATCAAAAACAGATAACAGCAGGAAGAGAGGAATGCCTTTAACGGCTCAGCCTTCCGATTGAACATCCAAATGGCGATCATAGTTCCGACCACGCCAATGGGAATGATGAACGAGGCCGGATAGTCGAAGTAGTTATTTAGGCTCGTCGGTCGCACGGCGATGGTCGCGGCCAGGCTCACCAGTGTAAGCAGAGCCAGCACTAGCCAGAGCGGCGTAACCACACGGCGAGCGCGCGCTTCAAGATCGCCAGAGGCCTTGATCGTGAGCCAGAGCGCTCCGTGCAGTGTCAAAGCTACCAACGCCAGCAGTCCACCCACAACGGTGTACCAGTCGAGAATACCGGGATGCGCACCGGGCTGCCAGTTGGTCCAAAGGGGCAGAAAGAAGTAGCCATCGGCCTGCAGCGGAACGCCGCGCAGCACGTTGGCCAGCGCGGCTCCAAAGAAGATGGTCAGCATCGCGCTCGAAAGCCCGAAAATTCTATCCAGCAGCGCCCGCCACACGCCCACATCGATGTGGTTGCGCAACTCCAGGCTGACGCCGCGCAGAATCAGCAGCCACAGAACAATCATTAGTGGCAAATAGAAGCCGCTGAACGCCGAGGCGTAAAGCAATGGAAACGCAAAGTAGAGAGTCCCGCCGCCAGCAATCAGCCACACCTCGTTGCCGTCCCATACCGGGCCAATGCTGGCAAGACTCGTGCGTCGCTCCTCTTCAGTGCGCACCAGGAAGAGATGCAGTACACCCACGCCGAGATCGAAGCCGTCGAGCACCACGTAAGCCACAATCATCACCGCAACCAGCCAGAACCAAATCAGACCCAACATGGAAACGCTCCGTTCTTTTCAGGTGTGCCCGCTTCACTTGCAAACTTCAATCGCCGTGAACCGGCTGCAAGGGACTGGCCTTCCCTTCTGGCCCCGTGCTGATTTCACGGTAGATGAGCACTGTGAACAGCAGGCCCATCAGCGCGTAGAGTCCCATAAAGCCCAGCAGAGTAAACAGCCCATTGCTGGCTGAAACCGTGTTTGAGTAGCCTTCACTGGTTCGCATCAGGCCATAGATGAGCCACGGCTGCCGGCCGAGCTCGGCAGTCATCCAGCCCGCAGTGTTGGCGATGTAAGGCAGCGGAAAGCTCAACAGCAGCGCCCACAAAGCCCAGTGTGCCGTGAACAGCCGGTTGCGCCACAGCAGAAACGCGCACACCGTCATCAGCAGCGCGAACCACGTCCCCAGGCCGGCCATGATGTGGTAGGCGTAATACAGCAGCGGCAACGCAGTCGGCCATTGGTCGTGTGGAATCTGGTCGAGTCCCTTCACTTCGGCTTTGGTCGTTCCATAGATGATGAAGCTCAGCGCATCGTTGACGATGATAGGGTTGTCTATCTCATGTGTCTCCTCGTTGGGCTGGCCGATAAGCACCATCCCTGCGCCGGCCTCAGTGTGGAACAAGCCCTCCATTGCCGCGATGGCGGCGGGCTGGTTGCGCGCGACATATTTGCCATGTAGATCTCCGGTAGGAAAAATAATCGCGATCGACGCAATGACGCCCGCAATCACGCCAACCTTCAGGAAGATGGGTCCGTACCCGTCGCGTCGCCCCTCCAAAAGATAAAACGCGCCCACCGCGGACATCACAAACGATCCGGTGATCACCGCGCCTGTCATATTGTGCGCATACTGCAGCAATCCCCACGGGTTCAGCAGCAACTGCCAAAAGCTGAGCACCTCAAATTGGCCATTGGCGAGCCGGTCGTAAGCCACCGGGTGCTGCATCCACGCATCGGTCACGATGATGAAGAACCCCGAGATCCACGATCCCGCAAAGACCATCACCGCAGAGAACCAATGCATCCATTTCGAGAGCCGCTTCTCGCCGTAAAGAAACAACCCCAGAAATGCCGACTCCAGAAAAAAGCTGAAAACGCCTTCCATGGCCAGCGGCTGGCCGATCACTCCACCGGAGAGCCGCGAGAACCGCGCCCAGTTGGTGCCGAATTCAAATTCCATTGGAATCCCAGTCACCACGCCGAAGACGAAGTTGATGCCAAAGATGCGACCCCAAAATCGCGCCGCGCGATCCCACTGCTCGCTGCCCGTCTTCAGCGCCACCGACTTCAGGACCACGATCAGCAGTGCGAGGCCCATGGTGAGCTGCGGAAATAGATAATGGAAGGTGATCGTGAAGCCGAAGTGCAAGCGATGGATCAATTCAGCAGTCATCCGTAATCTCCAACTTCACACCGCCGCAAAAGCACGCCCAACCACTCGTCCTTTATATGCCTTCTTTTCCAGGGCTGCGAGCGCGGTATCCTTCCCGCTCTTTTCAAGGGGTGGTGCTCAACGGCAGAGCACACACCCGCTGTGATCGCGCCTGTAGGTTACGTTGAAACTGCCACCAGCCAATTAAGGTTGTCGTTGTTGGATTCTCAGACGCCTGCCCACGCCTTGATGTCAATTTGTCTCTTTATTTATCAATATTTTAAAATGGTCGGGGCGGAGGGATTCGAACCCCCGACCCTCTGCTCCCAAAACAGGTCAGATCGTTTATGGATGCCTGTTGAAATTGGGTGGAAATAAGTGCTTTTGATTGAATGGATTACTGCGTTTCACCCGACTCCTGTTGATCCTTGTTTTTCTCGGGTGCTTTGACCGTTACAAATTCGACTACAGCGGGTCATGGCCTGACGGGGACCTCGCGAAAGTGAACTTAGTGAAATCCAGATTTCACGGGATGTTACGGGATGAAAACTAGCCGGGTGACGGCTAGTTTTCAGACGGCTTCTCGAGATCGTACTTGCCGGTGAGGCCGGTGCGGTCTTCGATGGGCGGGTGCGGGTACCCATCAAGGCTTCGCTGCTGCTCCACCAACACTAGTATGTCAGCGGTTTCGCTTGAGTTGGGGCAACACCAGAATTGCACTCGACAGGGGAGCCCCCGGAGGTATATTGCTTCGTAGCCGGGAAAGCCAAAGATGGAAACCCCGGTACAAGGGAGCTATTCGGTGAATTCGATTCTTAGATGTGCAGCAATCTGCGGTCTTGCAGCATCCATCGTCACGCCGGCTTTTGCGCAGAACTCCGGTGCGGACACCTACAAAACGAAGTGCGCCATGTGCCACGGCGCCCTTGGCCTGGGCGACACACCGGCCGGCAAGGCCATGAAAGCCGCATCCTTCAAGGACCCGGCGATTGTCAAGGCCCCCGACTCTGAACTGATCGCTGCCGTCAAGAATGGCAAGAACAAGATGCCTGCCTATGCAGGCAAGCTTACCGACGATCAGATCAAGTCAGCCATCGCATATATCCGTACATTGCAGAAGTAGTTGCTACGTAGAAGGAAATGAGACGGCCTCAATGGCTGGCTCAGAACTCATCCTCATCGGCGGCGCGCTCAATAGCGCGTCCGCCTCCTTTCTTATCAGTCGTGTGGCGTGTAGCCCGGATGATCGTATCCGGTCTTCAGAAGACTAGGTCCCCACAACCTTGTGGTCTGTGATCTAAATCACAGACTACACCTGGCGCAATCTTCATCATTTCTCCCACGTAGTGCTGAAGGGAGATTTCTGTCATGGAAATGTTCTTGATGATCTTGGGCGTGGGCGTATTCATATTTGGACTGGTAGTTGCGTGCGTTAGGTTTCAGCCGTCGATGCGTTTGGAATCGTCTGATTCGGCACTCGAAACCGAGCGCGCTCGGGTCAACGCAGTCGCCCCAACCCTCGTGTCTTCGAAACACGCCGCAGTAAAGCCGGCTGCCCTCCCCCGACAGATACCGATTGAGCTGCTATTGCTGCAAATCGAAAACCATGTCCGTCTGGAACAGGCCGCTGCGGAGTCGTTTCTGGAATTCCCCACCCACGCTCTTTTGTATAGCAAGACAACTTCGCCGTTTGTGAACTGAGGAGGGTGGGTTATGCCGTATGAATTGCTCAATGGTCTCTCGCCTGACGAGGTCGAGCAGATTCTGGAGCTTGGCACCAGGCTGATCGTCCCCAGCGGGACCTTGCTGTTCCGTCTGGGAGACCCCGCCGATCGCCTGTTCCTGACCGAACGTGGCCGAATCAGGCTTACCCTGCCAATGCATCTCCGAGGCAAAGAAGAGGATGTTCTTGTGGAGGAAAGATCTCCCGGTCAGACGGTGGGCTGGTCGGCCCTGATTCCGCCCTACCGCTTCACCCTCAGTGCCGCCGCATCGCTTGATACAGAAGTGATCGCCCTGCCGCAGAAAGCCTTGCGCGAATATATGGCTGCCCACCCGGCAGTTGGCTGCAAGGTCGCCTTGAATCTGGCAGTCGTCATTGGCCATCGTCTGCAACTTTTCCAGACCATGTGGCTGCGAGAGATGGAGCGAACCGTGCAAGCGCATTCCGCTTGATCCGTGCCCGGAACCAGCCCGTGATGCTTGTGTTTTTGCCCTAGTTTGTATTTGCGGTGGAGGTGTAGTGAATGAGCGCCGACGAGAATTCAAAACCGGGATCGACGCGTCGTCGCGTGATTGAGTACTTCCTTGGCGGCGGTGTGATCGCCACGTTTGCTTCCTTCCTCTATCCCGTGCTGCGCTATGTATTGCCTCCGCCCGTCGCAGATCTTGGTGTGAACGAAGTGGTAGCCGGCAAGGTTGGGGACCTGAAGCCGAATTCCGGGGCAATTTTCCGATTTGGCAGCAGTCCCGGCCTGCTCATCTTGACCAGCGACGGCACTTATCAAGCGCTCTCTGCCACCTGTACCCACCTCGGCTGCACCGTGCAGTATCGCGGCGATTTGCGCCAGGTCTGGTGTCCCTGCCACAACGGCATCTACGGCATCGATGGCCGGAACATTTCAGGGCCGCCGCCAAAACCGCTTGAAGCATATGACATCCACCTGCGAGGCGATGAGATTGTCGTCACCCTCAAACGGGAGGCCTGACCGTGATCGCCGCCATCATTCGCTGGCTTGACGAACGACTCCATCTCGACGACCTGATCGCCCCGTTTCGCCACAAGACCGTCCCCGTTCACCGGCTGACGTACTGGTATTTCTTTGGCGGCATCACCCTTTTTCTCTTCGGGGTCCAGGTGATCACCGGCATCCTGCTGCTCTTGTACTACAACGCCGGCGCCAATGAGGCCTTCGAGAGCGTGCAGTACATCATGACCAAAGTGCGGTATGGCTGGCTGATCCGCTCCATCCATTCCTGGTCTGCCAACCTCATGATCCTCACTGCTTTTCTGCACATGTTCAGTGTGCTGTTCCTGAAGGCCTACCGCAAGCCCAGGGAGCTGACATGGGTCAGCGGAATGCTTCTTCTGTTCCTTGTCATGGGATTTGGTTTCAGCGGCTATCTGCTGCCGTGGAACACGCTGGCCTTCTTCGCCACCAAGGTTGGGACCGCCATGGTCGGACAGATCCCGATTGTTGGCCAGCCCATGATGATCTTTCTGCGTGGTGGCCCACAGGTGACCGGAGCCACGCTGATCCGGTTCTTCGGCTTCCACGTCGCTATTCTGCCCGGGCTGGTAGTGGTTCTGATCTCAATCCACCTCTTTCTGGTTCAGCGTCTTGGCATGAGTGTTCCCCCAAAAATCGAAACTGAGTGGATTGAAAATCCCTCGGCAAGACGTGACATGAAGTTTTTTCCCAACTTCCTGCTGCGGGAGATGATGGCCTGGTATGTAGCGATTGGCGTGCTGGGTGCGCTGGCGGCTATCTTTCCCTGGAACCTCGGTGTCAAGGCAGACCCGTTTGGCTCCGCACCGGCCGGCATCAAGCCCGAGTGGTACTTTCTCTTCGCGTTCCAGACGCTCAAGCTCATTCCCGCCAAAGTGTGGTTCGTCGACGGCGAGGTCTTGGGTGTGCTTGGTTGCGGCCTAGTCGGTTTGTTGTGGCTTATGCTTCCATTTTTTGAGAGTGAGCCGCCCTCACGCCCCAAAAGGTGGATCACCGGGCTGGCAATCTTTGCTCTTATGTACGTGGCGGGTATGAGTGTTTATGGCTTCCTTGCGAAATAAGTTCCGGCTGTTGCGCGCAGCCCTTACTGCCGGGCTGGCCGGGTGCATCGTGCTCGGAGCGTGCCTGGGTTATGGGCAAACCACCAACTCCTGCCTGGATTGTCACTCCGCTATGCCGGATCCACTGGGCGTTACTCAGGAGAAGTTCAGCCAGGACATTCACTCGCAAAAGGGCCTGACTTGCACCAGTTGCCATGGAGGCGACGCAAGCAGTTACGACCCGACCGTATCCATGGGTGTCAA
>Ga0182015_10002544_pt1 | contig 21757 bp, 17 predicted proteins | sample 712P3MmetaG_FD_120478 | JGI IMG/M metagenome (GOLD analysis project Ga0182015, IMG submission 120478) | Permafrost microbial communities from Stordalen Mire, Sweden - 712P3M metaG | ecosystem: Environmental > Terrestrial > Soil > Wetlands > Permafrost | place: Sweden: Stordalen | collected...
AAACCAGCACACCCGCGCCGACCAGACCCGCGACCGCATCCTGCGCGCCGCCATTCGCGAATTCAGCGAGCACGGCCTCGCCGGAGCGCGCACCAGCGCCATTGCCTCCGCGGCCCGGGTCAACAAGGCTCTGCTCTACTACTATTTCCGCGACAAGGAAGCCCTGTACACTGCCGCGCTGGAAGAAGTTGCCGGCAAAGTTGCCGGAGACGCGATCGCTGTGCTCGATCTCGGCTGCTCCCCCGGCGAACGCGTGCTGCGCTTTGCCCTGCAGCATTTCGACCGCAACCTCTCCCACCATGGATTTCAGTCCCTTATGCAACAGGAGATGGTTCGCTTCCGCACCGGCCAGTCGCATGCCATGCGTATCATCGCGAAGAACGCCTTTGAGCCGATGTGGGACCGCGCGCTCGGTCTGGTGCACGAGGGCATCGGTTCCGGCGAGCTCTGCAACGTGGACCCCATGCAGATGATGTACGCAGCCCTCGGTGCGAATGTTTTCTATTTCCTCAGCGCGCCTATGGTCCGCCTGGTCACGTCCTCTGACCCGCTGGAACCGGGCCCCATGGCGGAGCGGCGCACAGCCGCCATCGAATACCTCGGCCAAACCATCTTTACCGATCGCAGACGGGGCGCGCGTCTTGCCAGGACCGTGCTCGCCGCCATGCCCATCCCGGCGAACGCAATTCCCGAGAGAAAGACCGCATGAAACCACGCAATCGTATCTTCATCATCATGGGTGTGCTGCTCGTCATCGCGCTCTGCTGGTATTTCTTCTCCACCAAACACACCAGCGACCTGCAGCTGATTGGCACTGTAGACGCCAACGAAGTTGTGGTCAGCTCCCGCATCCAGGGCCGCATCCAGTCGCTCGCCGTCGATGAAGGCCAGACGGTCACCGCGGGGCAGTTGGTCGCGACCATCGAAGCGCAGGATTTGGCCGACGCCCGCAACGCGGCTGAAGCCACGGTTTCCGGCGATAAGTACAAGCTGGCCGGCTCGCGTGATACTGAAGAGCAAACGCAGGGTGACACCTCGAGCCAGGTGACGGCCGCTGAGGCGCAACTGCGCGCGGCCCAGGCGACGCTGGCACAGGCCCAGGCGCAGTACGAGCATCAGGATGCCGACACCACGCGCGCCGTAGCCCTGGCCCAGGCCGGCGTCACCAGCCAGCAGATCCGCGATGAACAGGTGACCAGCCTCAACGCCGCCAAAGCCGCGGTGGATTCGGCGCGCGATAACGTTGCGGCGGCGGAAGCCTCTGTGCGCACCGCCCAGGCCAACCTGCTGCAGACCAGAGCCGCGGAAAAAACCGTAGCCGCCACGCGCGACGAAATGCGCAACGCCCAGGCCATGTATGAACAGGCCCAGGTCCAGCTGGGTTATTCGCGTGTCGTTTCGCCGGTCACCGGTATCGTGAACGTGCGCGCCGCGCGCGAGGGTGAGGTGGTCTCGCCGGCCACGCCCATCGTCACCATTGTCGACCTTTCGCAAACCTGGGTCTACGCGCCACTGCCGGAGACCGAATCCGATGCCGTACAGCTGGGAGACAAGCTGCGCGTCGTGATGCCCAGCGGCGCGACCGTGTGGGGCACGGTCATCGCCAAGGCCGCCGAGGCCGCCTTCGCCACACAGCGCGATGTAAGCCGCCGCAAGCGCGACATTGAAACCGTACAGATCAAGCTGCTCATCGACAATCCCGGGATGAGATACGTCCCCGGCATGATTGCCGAGGTCTACGTTCCCAAAGAAAAGCTGGTGAAGCCGTGACCTCGCCAACCCCATCCTCGAACGCGGCCACGATGCCCGCCGCGGCTGCCACGACGCCCGCTATTGCTGTCGAGAACATCGTGAAGCGCTACGGGACCTTCGAGGCGGTCAAAGGCGTCAGCTTCGAGGTCGCCGACGGCGAGATTTTCGGACTCCTCGGGCCGAATGGTGCGGGCAAATCCACTCTGATCCGGATGATGACCACCCTCATCCCGGTCACCGCGGGACGCGCGCTGATCGCTGGGCACGATGTCACACGCGAGCCCGACGCGGTGAGGCGCCTCATCGGAGTCATCCCTCAGGCGCTCACCAGCGACATCGACCTCACCGTTGAAGAAAACCTCTCCATCTACGCCAAGCTCTATGGCGTGCCGCGCGCGCAACGGGAGCGCAATATCGCGGAGCTCCTCGAGGCCGTCGACCTCACCAAATGGCGCGAAGCCCAGACCAAAACGCTTTCCGGCGGCATGAGACGGCGGCTCGAAATCGCTCGCGGCCTGGTGCATAGTCCCCGTATCTTCTTTCTCGACGAGCCCACCACCGGTCTCGACCCTGTTTCGCGCGTCGCTGTCTGGGAGATGCTGGACAAACTGCGCAACCGCATGAAGCTCACGATTCTGATCACCACGCACTACATGGACGAGGCGGACAATCTCTGCGATCGCATCGCGATCATCGACCACGGCAAGCTGGTCGCCCTCGACACGCCTCTCGGCCTCAAGTCCAGTGTGCCCGGATCGAGCGTTGTTGAAGTGCAGTTCGGCAAGGGTCAGACTGACTACAAGTCGCAGCTGGAGCATCTGGCCGGCGTCACCGCGGTCGAGTCCCGAGGCTCCGGCGAATATCGCCTGATGACCTCGAACGGTTCTTTGACCACCACGCAACTGGTGGAGATGGCGTCCTCCGACGGCGACCCCATCCGCGGGCTCAGCGTGCAGAACACAACCCTCGACGACGTTTTTGTCTACTACACAGGACGCCAGCTGCGCGACGAGCAGGTGAAAGCTGTCGGCTTCATGATGCCGCCGCGTCCGGGGATGCAGCCATGAACCGCATGTGGGCGATCGTCGAACGCGAGATGCGGAAGTTCTTCCGCTCACCCACGCTGATGCTCATGTCCATGACGCTGCCGCTCGTGCAGCTGATCATTCTCGGCAATGCTTTCGGCGGCAAAGTCACCGGCGCCCGCATGGGCGTGGTTGACTACGACCATGGCGAGGAGGCGCTCAAGATCCAGGAGGCCTTCCAGTCCGTCGCTGCCAACATCCGTACCTTCAGGACGGTTCCCTACACCGATGAGCAAGCCGCGCAGGAAGACGTACGTACGGGGAAGATCGACGCGGCGGTTGTCATCCCTGCGCAGTATTCGCGCCGCGTCCTTGCCGGCGAGTCCCCGCACATCGGTCTGGTTGTCGATAACTCCGACCAGTTCGTCAGCGGCAGCCTCGAGAGCGAGATGCAGTCGCTGGTCGACGCGCTCAACGCTCCGCTCATCCAGCCAAAAGTGGTGCAGTCCATCACCCTCGACATCGTGGAGCTTTACCCCTATATCGAGTACATGAAGTTTCTGCTGGCCGGTTCCGTCGCCCTTGCCATGTATATCTCGGTGATGATCGGCGGCGGGATGTTATATATCGACGACAAAGCGAGGGGCGTCCACGAGGGCTATCTGGTAACGCCAATTACAAAACTCGAGCTTGTGCTTGGGCTTAACATCGCCGGAGCCGTCAAGGCGGTGCTTTCCGGCATCAGTCTTGCAGTGATTGGCTCTTTGCTCGCCGGACTCGGCGTCATCTTTCATCCCGCCGCGGTCCTTGAGCTGGCGCTTCTTATTGTGGCCACTTCCATCGCCTTCAACGGCATGATGTTTCTGCTCATGGTGCGCGTCGAAGACCCACTAGTCCCGCGCGCCATGTTCGGGGTTCTGAACACACTTCTGTTCTTTCCCAGCGGAGCCATCTATCCCATCGCGGCGTTTCCTCCATGGCTCCGAGCCATTGCCGTTGTCGACCCTTTTACTTATGCGGTGCACGGATTCAAAGCCATTCTGATCAAGGATGGCGGCTTTGCGGCGATCCAAAGCGACGTGCTCTTCCTCTTCGGCTTCGGGATCGTCTCCCTCATGGCCGCCACGCCGTTGTTCCGGCGAACCTTGTGAATCCTGAAGGCGGGCGTACCCTTTTGCCCGCGCTTACACCGGCACGACTATTTGGCTACTTTCCCGGCAGCCTTGCGCCGCAGCGCCCAGCGGCGCTTTAATGCTTCCGAAATCCGCTTCCGGCCTTCCGGTGACAGGTGGTGTTTCCGGTGTTTGCGACTGGCGGTGGATTTCCCGGGCGGTCTGCCGCGTCTCTTCGCGCCCGTTGCCTGTCCCGCCAACAGCCCCCGCGCTTCCTTCAGATGCGCGATTTGCCTGTCTAGTTCCGCAACAATCTCTTTAACTCCCATAGCAGCCTCCTGGAATCAAGCTAATAGTGACCCGCTCTTGGGGGGCGGGGCTGATCCGTTTTGTTCCTACGAGACTATATGGGAAAAGGGATAACTTTTACAAATGGGAACTGATGGGCCGTCTGAAGAACTTAGTGCCCTTCATCGTCCAGCGACGGCCTTGGCGCTGGAATCGACTGATCCTCACGCCCGGGCGGGCGATAACTGATCCCGAGCTGGGCATCGCGTCCGGCGTCCTGGCTGTACCGGCGCAGGTTCCTCAGGGTCTCCTGTTTGTCGCGGGCATAGTCCATGGCCAGGCGGGTGAGCGCATAGGTCATGATGTCGCTGTGATGCAGGCCCTGCATTTCCGGATCGCGGCGAAAATTCAGCCACAGGCGATGGACCAGCTGCACGTCTTCCGCACGTAGTGACGGCGCATGCGGGCCGATATGGAAGGCCTCCGCCTCGCCATCGGGCATGATCACGTAGAAAGTGAACTGCCGCTTCGGCTCGGGCAAACTCTCCCAGGCCTGGCCTACGTGGAAAGCCTGGTCCTGCGCCGACATTCTTGTCGATAATCCAGAAACCAGCGCGGCGACCTCCAGCAAGTTGGCCGCCTGCACCAAAGCCGCGAAGATGTCTCCGGCCGGCACCACCAGCAGCGATATGTGCTTGCCAAAGCTTTCCGCTACCGACACCGCCTTGGTGAAAAGCATCTGCTCATGCTCGCTGAAGATCTGGTGGTCGACGTACTCGGGACCGCCGGCGCCCATCATCCGAGCTGTCAGCACAACGATGTCCTGCTGATCGGTACGGGTACGTGCCAGCGCCCACTTCAACGCGTAAGGATTCACCGGGTCGCGCATAGTAACCAGGACGCTGCCGGGCCTTACCTGGAGCTCCTCCAGCCCAATCGTATCCTGCTGCTCGAGCTGGAAGTGCTCCTTCATCTGCTGCTGCGTCAGTTGATGCTTCGCAGCGTTTCTGCGCTCGGAAACAGCAAAGATCGTGAAGAATACCGCGGTAAACGCGATTCCGCTCTCCGTCGCCACACTCTTGGTCGCCAAGTTGACGAGGGCGATCATCAGCAGAGTCAGGAACACGCAAAAGAGACCGATGGGCAGCTCGGTGTTGCCAATGCGCAAATTCACCGGCACCTTCCAGCCGCGTTCTCCCTTGTATTTCCGTCGCAGCACCAGCATGGCCAGGGAGTTGAAGGTGAAACTCCAGATGACGCCAAACGCGTAGGCCTCACCCAGCGTGATGACGTTGCCGCGGCTCACGATAATCGTGAAGAGTTGGAGCCCGGTAATCAGATTAATGATGCGATAGCTCGTCCCAAAGCGGCGATGCGGCTTGCGAAACCAGTCCGTCAGCACGCCGTCTTCCGCGACGCGCATCATTACGCCCGTCGACCCAATGATCGAAGTATTGATTGCCCCGGAGAGAATCAGGAATCCGACGATAACCACGAAGACCCGGAAGATGATCCGCAGAACCTGGGGTCCCCACATGAACATCGCCATGCCGGCAATCAAATTGTCGCGGTAGACGGGCACGCGCACGGCGTCCGGAATAATCATGGTAGCCAGCAACGTGCCGACTCCGGTAAAGATGAAGCTGTAAATCGCGATGACGATGGCTGCGCGCTTCAGGTTCTTCAGCTTCGGGTGCTCGATCTCGCGATTGACTTGAGCGAGCGTTTCCTCGCCGCTCATCGCCAGCACCGAGTGTCCGAAAGCCATCAGGATGCCGAACAGCCCCAGCGTTTTCGCCAGCCCGGTCCCGCTCAGGAATCCCAGCGCGTCCGGGGAAAAATGCAGATTGGCCGGAACCGGCAGCGGTGGCAGTTTGGCATGATTGTGGAAGGCGGTGACGAATCCCCACGACAGCAGCAGCACCACCATCACCGTCGTCACCTGCATGACGCTTAGCGCCTTGTCGGTCGACTCCTCGATGCCTTTGGTGTTTTGCCACCAGTAGTAGATCGTCACAGCCGCCGCAAACAGCGCAGCGATTTCGTTCATCGGCAGGCCCGAGTGCGCAGCGGACAACAGCCACGAGGGCAGCCAGCCACGCGCCGCCCCCACACCCAGCAGTTCGTTCAGCAGCCCGGTAATGTACTGCCCCGCCGAAACTCCTGAGATCGGGCCTGTCAGGATGTAATCGAACATCAGCGCCGACACGCTGAGTTTGGCGAAATTTCCGCCGAGCGCTTCCTTCACGACGCGATACACGCCGCCTCGTGTGAACATCGAGCAGCTCTCGACGTAAACGGAGCGGACCGCGAAGGAAAACAACATCACCCCCAGGATGAACCAGGGTGCTGCTTTTCCTACCGCCTGCTCGGCAATGCCTCCGGCGTAGAAAGCCGAGGATCCCAGGTCGTTGAGCACCACAGCCGCCGCTCGCCAGAAAGAAATAAAGGTGAGCATGACCGAGGAAGCAACGACCAGCTTCACTCGGTTGGACTGCGGCGCGTACCGGGTGGTTCCTGAGGACATGGGTGAGGGAAGACGCTCTTCGGCGGTCGCGGCCCCGATGTACACTCCCGCCGACGCGCCCAGCGCTGAGTGTATGTCCATAGCGCTGCCCAGTCAATGAAAACTGCCGTGTGCCGCCTGGCAATCGGAAATCAGCGCCTGCGTCGCGCGGTGTTGGCTCATCGCCTCCGCTTTCCCAGCAGTGAATTCGATTTCCACGATTTTTGGTTCCGCTTCGCCGCGCTGCGGGAAAAACAGGCTGGTACACTCAAGCCGAGACCTGCTTGCATGAGTGACGAAGTCACAGTGCGGTCCCTGACCGCCATTCTCGGCACTCCCATCACCAACGCGCGCGGGCGGATGCGGGGCCGTCTCCGGGATGTCGCTGTGGGCACCGGCGAAGAAGCCGGACGTGTTGCCGGTCTGGTGTTGAAGACCCGCAAGGGCCTCGAGATTGTCTCCTTTCAGGACGTTCGCTGGACGCCCAGTGGCGCTTTGGAACTCCGGCCGGAAGCCACGCTGAATCCGTGGCAGGGCGACGAAAATTTCATTCTGCTTCGTCGTGATCTGCTTGATCGCCAGATCATCGATGTTCACGGTCGCAAGGTGGTCCGCGTCAACGATGTCAATCTGCGCTGGCACTCCAACGGCGACTCCGGCGAACAGCTGAGCGTTGCTGAAGTTGAAGTAGGCCTGCGCGGCGCCGTGCTCCGCATGTTCAGCGGCACCCTCCCCAAGCGGACCCTCGAAAGCCTCGCCTCGAAACTGCCTGCGCGGGTGATCCCCTGGAACTTCGTCGACATGATCGAGGTGGATCCCGCCCGCCGCGTCCGGCTCAATATCGAGCATGAACGGCTCGCGCAGCTGCATCCCTCCGATATCGCCGACATCCTGGAAGATCTGGCCCCGGCAGAACGGGAAGCTGTCCTGCGCACGCTTGACGAAGAAGTGGCCGCTGAAACCCTCGAAGAGGTCGAGCCGAAGCTTCAGAAATCTATGGTCCAGGCACTCGATTCGGAAACCGCCGCCGGCATTGTCGAGGAGATGGATCCGTCAGCCGCCGCCGATCTGCTCGCTGAGCTCCCCGAAGAACGCTCCGAAGCCATCCTCGAAGAGATGGATCCAGAGGAGCGCCAGGAAGTTAAGGACCTCCTGGAATTCCGCGAGGATTCTGCCGCGGGTCGCATGACCACCGAATACGTTGCGGTGCCGCAAAGCGCCACCGTCGCAGACGGTATTCGCGCTCTCCGCGGATTCGAAGGCGACCCCGAAACGATTACCGAGATTTACCTGATCGATTCCGGCGAAGGTCTCCAGGGTGTCGTCCCCCTGGCGCGTCTGGTCCTGGCCCGCCCGGAAACTCGACTCGAAGTGCTGACCGAGACTCACTTCATCTCAGTCCGCGCCGATCAGCACGAAAACGAGGTTGCGGAGCTATTCGATAAGTACAACCTTCGCGCACTGCCGGTTATCGACAAGGCCGGCAAGCTGGTGGGTGTGGTCGAAGCGGATCACGTGATCGCGTTCCTGCGCGCTCGGGGCTGATCAGACGCCGATCACTGCGCAAAGCTCCTTCACCGCCGCTGCGCTCTTCTTCAGCGCCGCATCCTCTTCGGCCGTGAGCTTAATCTCGATAATCTGTTCCAGACCTCGCGATCCCAGCTTGCAGGGCACCCCGATGTAATAGCCACGGATGCCGTATTCGCCCTCGAGATATGCGGCGCAGGGCAGAATCTTCTTCTTGTCCTTCAAAATGGCCTCAACCATCTCCACCGTTGCAGCTGACGGGGCGTAATATGCGCTGCCTGCCTTGAGATACTTCACGATCTCGGCTCCGCCATCGCGCGTCCGCTGCACAATCGCATCCAGCTTGTCTTTCGCGATCAGTTCCGTGATTGGAATCCCGGCGACCGTCGAATAGCGCGTCAGGGGAACCATGGTGTCCCCGTGCCCGCCGAGCACGAACGCGGTCACATTCTCGACCGATACTTTCAACTCCTCTGCGATAAACGTGCGAAACCGCGCCGAATCCAGCACGCCGGCCATCCCAATCACCCGCTCGCGGTTGAACTTCGACTGCCGGAACGCCGCCTGGGCCATCGCGTCCAGCGGATTCGACACTACAATCAGAATGCAGTTCGGCGAGTTCGCCGTCACCTTGCCCACCACATCCGACATGATTTTGTAATTGGTCTGCAGCAGATCGTCGCGGCTCATCCCGGGCTTGCGCGGAATTCCAGCCGTGATCACCACAATGTCGGAGTTCGCCGTATCCGCGTAATCATTGGTGCCGGTAATGTCGCAGTCGCGTTTCTCGATCGGCATGGCCTCCAGCAGGTCCAGCGCCTTGCCCTGCGGAATCCCCTCGACCACGTCGATCAGCACAACATCAGCCAGCTCCTTCGAAGCGATCCAATGTGCGGCCGTCGCGCCTACGTTTCCCGCACCGACAATCGTTACTTTCTTCCGCATACCTCTCCTCTGCCTTTACGTAACAATGAATGATCCTACTTTGCGGCGAAGCCGGTTCCGCCTGGACCGCCAGCCCTCACATATTGCCGATCATGCGCGTGGCAAACTCGCTGGTCTTCACCTTCGTCGCACCCTGCATCTGCCGTTCGAAATCGTAAGTCACATATTTCTGCTGAATCGTCTTCTCCAATGAGCTCTCGATCAGCTTCGCCGCCTCCGGCCATCCGAGAAACTCGAACATCATCACTCCGGACAGCATCACCGACCCGGGGTTAATCACATCTTTGTCCGCATACTTCGGCGCCGTCCCGTGCGTTGCCTCGAAAACCGCGTAGCCATCGCCGATGTTCGCCCCCGGCGCGATACCCAGTCCGCCCACCTGCGCCGCGCAGGCGTCGGAAATGTAATCGCCATTGAGATTTGGGCAGGCCAGGATGCTGTACTCCTCCGGCCGGATTATCACCTGCTGGAAAATCGAGTCCGCGATGCGGTCGTTGATCAGCACCTTCTTCTTCCACTGCCCGTTCCCGTGCGTCTTGCCGATCGCGTCCAGCACGCCTTTGATCTCGGCATACAGTTGCTGCCGGAATTCCTCGTTCCCGAACTCCAGCCCCGGTTCAATCAGCGCGGCATTCTGCTCTACCGTCAGCGCAGGATTCGCTTCCACGTTTCCGAGAATCCAGCTCTCGCGCTCCGTCACCACGTCCCCGCGAAATTCTTCGACCGCGACCTCATATCCCCACTCGCGAAACGCCCCCTCGGTGAATTTCTGAATATTCCCCTTATGCACCAGCGTCACCGACTTGCGCCCGTTCGCGATGGCATGGCGAATCGCATACCGCACCAGCCGCTTCGTCCCCGTAATCGAGATGGGTTTGATCCCCACACCCGAATCTTCGCGAACTCTCTTCTTGCCACCCTTCAGCAAGTCGTCATTCAGGAACGAAATTAGCTTCTTCGCATCCGCCGTCCCTTCCTTGAACTCAATGCCCGCATACACGTCTTCGGTGTTCTCGCGGAAGATCACCACATCCAGCTTCTCCGGCCGCTTCACCGGACTCGGCACGCCCGAGTAGTACTTCACCGGCCGTATGCATGCGTAAAGATCCATGATTTGCCGCAGAGCCACGTTCAGCGATCGAATCCCACCGCCCACCGGCGTTGTCAGCGGTCCCTTGATCGACACGCGGAAGTCGGTCGCCGCCTTCACCGAATCGTCGGGCAGCCAGTTCTTGAACTGTCGAAAGGCCTTCTCGCCCGCAAAAATCTCGAACCACTTTACCGCCCGCTTTCCGCCATAGGCCTTCTCGACTGCGGCGTCGAAAACACGCTGCGCAGCGCGCCAGATGTCGCGGCCCGTGCCGTCGCCCTCGATAAACGGAATGATCGGGTGATCGGGAACGCTGTACTTCCCGTTCGCATACTGGATCGCCTCGCCGTCTTTGGGCAGAGTTAACCCGTTATAGCTGGTCTGCATGTGTGCTGATTTCCTTCGCGGATTTGCGTGTCAATGGACGGATCGAATACCCAAGCTACCACCTTGCAAACCGGCATGGCAACGGGATGCGCCGGGAACGCGCCCGCGGCGGTAACATGTCGCTTATGTCCATTCCGTCAACGCGATGTTTACCCGTTCTCGCCTCTGCTTTCCTGTTTTGCTCCGCGCTCGCTTTCGCGCAGCCGCAGACAGCAGCTGCGGACAAACAGCCGGTTCGCGTCGCCATCGTCGGCCTCGAACACGGCCATGTCGTCGGCTTCCTGCAGCAATTCCCGAAACAACACGACACGGAACTCGTGGGGATCGTCGACGCTGACCCCGCATTGCGCGCCAAATACGAGCAACAATTCCACCTCGACCCGAGCCTCTTCTACGCGACCCTCGACGACCTCTTCGCTCACCAGCAACCGCAGGCGCTGCTCGTGTACACCTCCATCGGACAACATCGCCGCGTCATCGAAGCGGCCGCGACCCATGACGTCGACGTCATGGTCGAAAAGCCGCTCACGCTTTCGCTGGACGACGCACTCGCCATCCGCCGCGCTGCCCGCGAGCACCACATCCAGGTGCTGGTCAACTACGAAACCACCTGGTACGCCAGCAATCGCGCCCTCTACAGCCTGCTCCAGGAGAACCGGCTCGGCGAGATTCGCAAAGTGGTCATCCACGATGGCCATCAGGGGCCTAAGGAAATCGGCGTTCAGCCGGAATTTCTCCAGTGGCTCACTGACCCGGTCGAGAATGGCGCCGGCGCCCTCTACGACTTTGGCTGCTACGGTGCGGACCTGATGACCTGGCTGATGCACGGCGAAGCTCCGCTCAGCGTCACCGCCGTTGCGCAAACCGACAAGCCGCAGATTTATCCTCGCGTCGATGACGACGCCACCGTCATCCTGCGCTATCCGCTCGCGCAGGCCGTTCTCATGCCTTCCTGGAACTGGCCCTTCGGTCGTAAAGATACCGAAGTCTACGGCGCAACCGGGTACGCCATCGCGGTCAACCCAACGCAAATCCGCGAGCGCGTTAGCGAATCCTCACCCGAAGTCTCCCTGACGACTCCGCCACTTTCGCCGCCTGAGGACTCGTCGCTCCACTACCTGGCCGCGGTTGTTCGCGGAGAACTGCATCCGAGCGGCGACCTCACCGCACTCGACACCAATGTTGTCGTCATGCAGATTCTCGATGCTGCGCGTCAGTCCGCCCGCACAGGAAAAACGGTGACCCTCCATCCGCTGCCTTGAGCAACCGCGCTGCGGCGTATTCTGGAATGTGATCCGTTTGCGTGCACACATCCTCGTTTTCGCCGCTGCCCTGACCCTGAGCGCCGGTGCCGCGCACGCGCAGTACTCCGCAGATCGGCCTGTTGGCGCGACGGCCCAGCAAACACCCTCCTGGCAGAAGAATGCCGGAATCGATCAGAATCTCAATCGCGCGCTGCCCCTCGGCGATTCGTTCAGAGACGAATCCGGCCGCGACGTCCGGCTCGGCGACTTGTTCAACCACAACCGCCCTGTGATGCTGGCCCTCATGTATTACAACTGCCAGATGCTCTGCCCCCAGGTGCTGAGTGGCATGGCGTCCGCGCTGCGGCAGAGCGGCTTCCACGCCGGTCGCGAATATGACGTCGTCGTCGCCAGCATCGATCCCTCGGACACGCCCGCGGACGCTGCGGCCGAGAAGCAGCACTTCCTCTCCATGGTCGACGCCACGCCAGATGCTGCCGGCTCGGTCCACTTCCTCACCGGTCCGCAAGCTTCCATCACCGATCTGGCCCAGGCCACCGGCTTCCACTACGTTCGCGTCCCCGGCCCCGACGGCAAGATGACGCAGTTCGCCCACTCCAGCGTCATCATGATCGCCACGCCTGACGGCCGAATGTCGAAGTACCTCTTCGGCGTCGACTACCAGCCCCGCGACGTGCGCCTCGCCCTCATTCAGGCCAGCACCCATCGCATCGGCACGCTGAGCGACCTGGTGCTGCTCTACTGCTGTAGCTACTCGCCCAGCCAGGGGCGCTACACGGTAGCCGTCTTGCGCATCCTCGGCCTCGCCGGACTGGGATCGGTCCTCGCGGTTCTTTTTCTGCTGTATCTGCTCACAAAGAAACCGAAAAGCATGCCCGTCGGCGTCTGACTTCGCGCTCAAACCACTCTGCCGTAAACAAAGCGACCCTTCCGCGTCCAGGCTCATCCCACCCTCGGAGGAAATTCTGCGATGAAAGCGGTTGTTCTCTACGAGTACGGCGATATCGACAAGCTGCAATACGAAACCAACCAGCAGGAACCGCCGTTTGGCCCGAATGAAGTGCGGGTTCGCGTGCGCGCCACGAGCATCAATCCCATCGACTGGAAGCTGCGCAGCGGCGCGGCTCGATCCCGGTTCCCGCTTCAGTTGCCCGCCATTCTCGGCCGCGATCTCGCCGGTGAAGTCGTCGACGTTGGCCCCGACGTAAAGAACTTCAAAAAGGGCGATCGCGTCATGGCGCTGACGAATGCCACCTACGCTGAATTTGCCACCGTCCGCGCCGACATCCTCGCGCCGATTCCGGAGGGGCTTAGCTTCGAACAGGCGGCCGCACTGCCCCTCGTGCTCACCACCGGCGCACAGCTCATCGAACGCGCCGTTAAACCCGAGCCCGGCTGGACGATCCTCGTCACTGGAGCGGTGGGAGGCGTCGGACGCACCGCCGTTCACGTCGCGCGCAAGCATGGGGCGCATGTCATCGCCGGCGTGAAATCCTCCCAGCGCGACGAGGCGCAGAAACTCGGAGCCGAACGCGTCGTGGCTCTCGATGACGACAAGGACATCGCAACCTTACATGACCTTGACGCGATTGCCGACACCGTCAATGGTGAGACCATTGCCAAACTGCTCCCCGCGATCAAGCCTGGAGGCGTGCTCGGCTCCGTTCTTGGCGAGCCTAAAGCGGCCGCGGGCAGGAACATCCAGGTCAACGCGATCATGGCGCAACCCGACGCTCGCCGTCTCTACGAGCTGGCGCAGGAAGTCGCGCGAGGCGAGTTCACCATCCCGATCGCAAAAGTTTTCCGCCTGGAAGAAGCGCGCAAAGCCCAGGATTTCGCCGAACACGAGCATCCCAACGGCAAAGTTCTGCTGGTCGCCTAACGATGGTTCAACAGCGCCGCGCCAGGTTGCTGCGTCCCGGCCGCGCTTTGGTTTTTCTCCGTCGACTGACTGCCCGGCCCGGGATCTGCCGCGCGGTCCTGGCTCCGCACCATCATCGCCGCCACATACGCTGCGCCAAATCCGTTGTCGATATTCACCACGCATACGTTGGGCGAGCAGGAATTCAGCATCCCCAGCAGCGCCGCGACGCCGCCAAAGGCCGCGCCGTAGCCGACGCTGGTCGGCACCGCAATCACCGGGGCAGCCACTAGCCCCCCAACCACGCTGGGTAGCGCGCCTTCCATGCCCGCGCACACAATCACCGCCCGCGCCGCGGTCAGTCCCTCGCGAGCCGCAAGCACGCGATGCAGTCCCGCCACGCCAACATCCCAGATGCGCGCAACGTCGAGTCCAAGATACTCGGCCGTGATAGCAGCCTCTTCGGCCACGGGCAAGTCGCTGGTCCCCGCGCAAACCACGGCCACCGGTCCTGACTTCTCAGTTCCCTCGCTCCGTTTCAACCCGATAATGCGCGCCTGCTCGTGATACACCGCTGCCGGCACGCGCAGCTTGACCGCCGCGTACGCCTCGGCGTCTGCCCGGGTCGCCAGAACGCTGCCCCCTGCCGCCGCCATGCGTTCGAAAATCTCCGCCACCTGCGCCGGAGTCTTCCCGGATGAGTAGATCACCTCCGGCAATCCCAGCCGCAATGCCCGATGGTGATCGATGCGCGCAAATCCTGCATCCTCGTAAGGCAATCGAGCCAACTCATGCAACGCGACCGACGGAGTCGTCTCGCCGGCCTGCACCTTCTCCAGAAGCTGCAGAATCGTTTCGCGCGTCATGCCTTCACCTTCGCGCTGCTCTCGCTGTACGCAGCCATTGCAGCTTCCATCACGGCTCGCAGCGCAACCGCATGCTCCCGCGCCGCGCGCCGGCAATCCTCGTACTCCGGCATTGCGTTCAGGATTTCCCCCGCCGCCGAAGCGATTTTCATCCGAACCTTCCCATATTGCGTGTCGACTGTTACAAATTCCCGCTCCAGAGTTACGCGCTCTTCCTCGCGCCGCCGGATCCCCAGCGTCGTCGTCTCGCGGAACAGCAGCTTCTCCAGTTCATCTTCATGCTCCGGCCTGCAAAGCACCGTCAGCAGCGTTCCCAGCCGCCCTTTCTTCATCGTCACCGGCGCAGCCATTGCATCCAGCGCGCCATGCTCCAGCGCCAGTTCCATCGCGTGCGCCAGAACCTGCGGCGTTGCATCGTCGAGCGCGCATTCCAGCACCACTACGCGGTCTCCTGAGAACGATTGCGCCCCTGTCGCTCGCCCGACTGCCGTCCCGATCGACAACCGCAGCACGTTTGCAAAACCCTCTGGATTGCGTCCCCCCGCTCCGTAGCCGATCGTGCTCACCGCCAGCGGCGTCTGCGCATCGAACTCGCACCCAAGAGCCCGCAACATCGCCGCCCCGGTCGGCGTCGTCAGCTCCATCTCGGGCCCTGCTGAATACACGGGCACGCCGTTCAGAAGTTCCGCCGTCGCCGGAGCCGGCACCGGCATGCGTCCGTGAGCGCAGTTCACAAACCCGCTGCCCACGTTCACCGCCGAACAGAGCCATCGCGTCACGCACAGCGAATCCAGCCCGACCGCGGCGCACACGATGTCCGTGATTGTGTCCACTGCGCCGACTTCGTGGAAATGGACTTCTTCCGGCGCGATGCCATGCACCTTCGCCTCAGCTTCCGCCAGCAGTTCAAAGGCCCGCAGCGCAATCTTCTTTGCCGCCGCAGATAATTCCGCGCCTGAAATCAGCGCGCGAATCTGCGGCCAGTTCCGGCTATGCGAGTGCCCGTGAGAATGCCCTTCGCCGTGCTGATGCCGGTGGTCCCCCGCGCCCTCCGCAGGAACCCCATGCTCCAGCACGTCAACCTTGGTAGCCCGAATCCCGCCGCGGTCCACGGAATGGATTCGCAGCTCCGCCCCAATCTTCAGCGCCGCGGCCGCCTTCTGCAGAACCTCCGCCGGCACGCCCGCATCGATCAGCGCTCCCAGCAGCATGTCTCCGGAAATTCCGGCAAAGCACTCAATCTTGCCAATTTTCATAGCGTCATTGGTCGCTGACCGGCCTTGCCGACCGCTTCCTCGCTCGCCGTGCGTAGACCCTGGTTGCTTTGCAGCATCTCCGCGGGCAGCAGTTCGTTCATCGAGCCGGACCGGTACCCGTCGCAATCCACCGCTACATAAGGAAAGCCCGCGCTCCGCACCGCCGCCGCCATCCTGCGGAAGAATCCGGGCTCCAGCGCCGCCGCCATCTCCTCTTCGGCGATCTCAATCCGCGCTACGCTCCCGTGATGCCGCACGCGAAACCGCCGCAGCCCCAGCGCCCGCAGCGCCTCCTCGGCATCCTCCACCTGGCGCAGCGCCTCCGTGGTCACGCGCCGTCCATATTCGATGCGCGACGAGAGGCACGCCGACGCGGGCTTATCCCAAACTCGCAATCCAGCAGCCTCGGCCAGCGCACGAATCTCCGCCTTGTTCAAGCCAGCCTCGGCCAACGGGGCAACAACACGATGTTCCGCCGCCGCTCTCTGCCCGGGGCGAAAATCATTCCCGTCATCGAGGTTCAATCCATACGCTACCGCGCCAAACGCCCGCCTCGCGCGCTCCGTTTCCAGAACCGTGAACAGCTCATCTTTGCAGTGGAAGCACCGATCCCCGTTATTCGCGGCGTACGCCTCGCGCTCCAGTTCCTTCGTCTCCAGAACCAGCAGCGGAATTCCGTTCTCCTCGGCGAATGCCAGCGCGTCCGCGTAGTGGCTCCTCGCCAGCGACGCTGAATCCGCCAGCGCGGCCAGCATCTTCTCACCCAACACACGATGCGCGACCCACGCCAGGTACGCCGAATCCACGCCGCCCGAGTAGGCAACAATGACGCTGCCCAGCGTCCGCAGCCGCTCTTCCAGCGCCGCTTGCTTGTCCCTGAGGTCCATGCTGTTTACGCCGCCTGTTCCCTCATCCTAACCCCGCGAACCCTCCCTTGGAAATTTGCGGTCCTCCGCTGCGAAGCGCGAATCACGCGGCATCCTGAGCGAACGCAGAGGGTCGAAGAACCCCCGAATGAAATGAGGCCAGCAATCCGAGGGTGCGCCTTGAGGCGCACCGCTTCTCTTGCATCGCCAGCGCCACCCCACTACGCTCAAGATTCAGGGATTTGCGTCGTTTCCGCCCATGCTCGGTCTCTACCAACGACTGATCCTCGGCTGTCTTCTGCTCATCGCGCTGGTCGCCACGGTCAGCCTGCTGGTGCGCACCTCCTTCGTGCGCCTTGCAGCCCTGGATGCGCAGGTTCATGTCGCCGAAGCCGCCGTTGCCTCGCTTGCTTCGGCGCAGGGCGCTCTCGCTCATGAGGAACTGATTGCCGCCCGCATCGCGACCGGCAACGCCACTTACGCCGAGTTTCGCGACCAGGCAGGCCACACCCAGATCCTCCTCCGCGCCGCCGCGGATGATGTGCGCGGCTTCGATCCTTCCCTTCCCGTCGACCGGCTCGTGCAGGAACACGAGCGCCTCGCGCAACACCCGACTGAGGACTCGACCCAGCTCACCCAGTCGCTCGAATCCCTTCACGTCGAGCTGCGCCGAGACCTGGATCAGCTCTCCACGCGCCGCTATACCACCGTCACCGCACTGCGTGGTCATCAGAATGAGCTTCGCGCCCGTCTCATCGCCGCCTGCGGCCTCTCCATCGCCGCTGCCGCGGTCATCTCCGCGGTCATGCTCTTCCTGGTGATCACCCCGCTGCGTCATACCGCGCGGGTGGCTCGACGCATCGGCCAGGGCGATCTTCATCAGCGTGTCGAGTGGCGCTCCAAGGACGACCTCGGCACGATCGCCACCGAGCTCAACCGTCTCGCCATCCAGCTCCGCGACCTTCGCGAAACCGAATCCGGCCGCCGCCAGATGGAGTTCCAGCTCATCGACGCCGTCGTGCGCTCCATCTTTGAGCCGGTTATCGTCACCGACGGCAAAGGCCAGGTCCTCAAGCTCAACCAGGCCGCCGTGGAGTTGCTGGGTGGCACGTCGGGGGGCGCGGAAGTCGACCGCATGGTCCTCGCCACCACGCCCGGCGGCGACAAAATCCTCAACGCCATTCGCTCTGCCGTCTCCATGCAGCGCGCCACCACTGCGGAAGAGGGCCAGGCCGCGCTGCTCCCCATGCGCATCGGTCAGGCGGAGCGCAGTTATCGCCTGCGCACCACGCCCATGCGTGACAGCGAGGGGAAGCTCCTCGGCGCCGTCACCCTGCTTGAGGACGTAACCGAAATCGCCGAGGTCGATCGCTTCAAATCCCGCTTCCTCTCCGTGGCTTCGCAGAAGCTGCGCGAACCCATTCGGCGCCTGCGCCTTTCCCTCTACGCGCTCACGCAGAACCACGCCGGCGAGCTGCGCCCGCTCCAGATGGAGCTCGCCACCAGCGCCGCCCAGGAGGCGGAACACCTCGACGATCTGATGCTCGACCTGATCGAAGTCGCCGAACTTGAAACCGGCCGCCGCCAGCTCCGCATTGAGAAAGTCCGTCCCATCGACGCCCTCCGCGATGCCATCGTGCGCTCCCGCGATGCGGCTCACGAGAAGAACATCGACATCGAGCTCATTGCCTTTGAGGATGTCGCCTACGTTCAGGCCGATCGGCGCGCGCTGCGCACCGTCCTCGACAACCTCATCGCCAATGCCCTCCGCTACACGCCGGAAGGCGGACACATTCGCCTCGGAGCCGCCGAGCAGCAGGAGCGCGTTCAGTTCTTCGTCCACGACAACGGCCGCGGCATCGAAGCCGAGCGTCTGCCCACTATCTTCGGCAGGTTTACGGGCGACCCCGCCGGCGGCGGCTCCGGCCTCGGACTCGCGCTCGTGCGCCGCCTCGTTGAGTCTCAGGGTGGCCAGGTATCGGTCGAAAGCCGGCTCGGTGCAGGGACAACCTTTCGCTTTACGCTTCCCATCGCCGTCGCCGAACCAGACCGTCACCCTGTGGAGGTCGGATGACCACGCCCCCCGTTCCACCTCCCGATCCGACTCAGGGCCTCGCGCGCGACCTCACGCCACCCCATTCCGATACTCCGGAGCCAGGCCGCCTTCGTGTCTATCTCGGAGCCGCTCCCGGCGTCGGCAAAACCTACCGCATGCTCGAAGACGCGCACCTTATGCGCCGCCAGGGCGTCGACATCGTCATCGGCCTCATCGAGCCTCACGGACGCGCCGAGACCGCTGCGCTCGTCGAAGGCCTGGAGATCGTCTCCCTCCAGGAAATTCAGTACCGCTCCATCATCCTGCGCGAGATGAATCTTGAGGCCATCCTCGCCCGTCATCCCGCCTGGTGCATCGTCGATGAGCTGGCCCACACCAACGTCCCCGGCTCGCGCAACCATAAGCGCTACGAAGACGTCCTGGAGCTGCTCGACGCCGGCATCAACGTCATGACCGCCATGAACGTCCAGCACCTTGAGACGCTCAATGACGCTGTCGCCCGCTCTGCCAGTATCCAGATTCGCGAAACCGTCCCCGACAGCTTCCTGCGCCGCGCTGACGAGGTCGTCAACGTCGACATCACCATCGACGAGCTGCGCGATCGCCTCCGCCAGGGCAAGATCTACGCTCCCGAAAAAGTTGAGCAGGCCCTGGCCAATTTTTTTCGCAAGGGCAATCTCAACATGCTCCGCGAACTGGCTCTGCGTGCGACCGCCGAACAGGTCGGCGCCGCCGCCGCAGAGTACCGCCGCACTCAGGGACTCGAGCAGGCCCCCATCCCCGAGAAGGTCATGGTCTGCCTCTCGCCTCGGGCGGGCATGGAGCGCCTCGTCCGCGTCGGCGCCCGCATCGCCGGCCGCCTCGCCACCAACTGGTACGTCGTCTACGTCGAAACCCCCGATGCCGACCATCGCCACGGCGATCCCGAGGCCTTCGCCCGCCTCGAGGACTATCAGCGCATGGCGCGCGATCTCGGCGCTCGCGTGGTCACTCTGAAAGACAAGAAAGTGGCCGACGCTCTTATCGAATTCGCCCGCAAGGAGAACATCTCCCACGTCGTCTTCGGCCAGTCGGCCCGCTCGCGCTGGGATATCCTTCTGCGCGGTTCCATCATCAATCGCTTCCTCACCGAAATGCGCGATACCACCGTCCAGGTCGTCCCCGTCCAGAAAGAGCGCAGATAGGTCCGCTGTGAATTGCTCAATTCGCTCGCCGCTCCGTCGCTCCCTGTTGCCCTTTCTATTCCTGCTCCTTCTCGCGCCGCTCACGAACGCTGCAGACACCGATCGCCTCAACGCGCTCAGGATTGCCGACGGTGTCTGGTTTCTCCCCGGCGATTCTTCGAAAGGCTACTGCAATAACGTCGTGATCGAGATGAAGGACTACCTTATCGTCGTCGACGCCAATTATCCCGGCCGCGCCCGCGAACTGGTCCGTGACATTCACCGGCTCTCTCCCAAACCCGTCCTTTTCGTCTTCGACACGCATGCCCATCGCGATCACGCCTACGGCAACATAATCTGGACCAATGCAGGCGCAACCACCTTCGCCTACGAGGGCGTTGTCGACGAAATGAATCGCTACGAGCCGCAGCGATGGCTGGCCACCGCTGCCGAACGTGAAGATGTCCGTTCCCTCCAGCTCACTGATGCTCCCCGCCCCGAGCTCACCTTCCGCACCAGTCCCTTCATCCTCAAAGACAGCACGCGCGAAGTGCAGTTCTGGTTTCTCGGCTGGGCCCATACGCGCGGCGACGGATTCGTCTGGCTTCCGAAGGAGCGCATCCTCTGCACCGGCGACGCCGCCGTCAACGGTCCGCGCAACAAACTCTGGGATGCCAACATTGCCAACTGGCCGCAGGTCCTGGCGCGCGCCGAGCAGTTCCACCCGCTCCACGTCCTTCCCGGCCACGGCGACGCCGGCGGCCCCGAGATCCTCGAGGGCCAGCGAACCTTTCTCTCCGACCTCTACAACGCAGTGAAAGCTCAAGTCGACAACGGCAGAACTCTATCGCAGCTCAGCATGTCGTTAACCGATCGCGATCGCAACTGGGCGCCGCGCGACCTCAGCACCGACTTCGCCATTACTTATTCCGAAATTACCCAGCACCAGCCGGCCGGCGACATTCCTCACGTCTGGAAATAGTCCCCGCCCAACCTTCAGGTTGACAGGTGGTATCCTGCTGCCACTCTCAGGCGTTGTGACACCGAAATTGACCGCAGCAAGATCTGTGTTTCGAAGACGAACTCGGAATGAGGAACCCACATGGCTCGCAAACTTGGACGTCTCGCCCGAACCTACGACCCCCGCATTCCCCACATGAGCGCTCTGGTCGCCGGCAAAACGATCGCTCCTCCGCCGCCCGCCTGCGACTGGACCGAGAAAATGCCAAACAACCTCGGCATGATGCTCAATGACACGCTCGGCGATTGCACCTGCGCCGCCTTCTATCACGCCCTGCAGGTCTGGAGCATCAACACCGCCGGCGCCATCGACACCGAGCCCGACTCCGACGTCGAACAGCTCTACATTCGCGCCTGCGGCTACAAACCCGGAGAAAAAGGGGAAGGTCCCGGCGGGAACGAGCAAAAGGTGCTCACCTACCTTCTCAAAACGGGAGCGCCCACCGGGCCGACTGCGGCGAGCGTGCAAAAAGTCTCAGCTTTTGTCGAGGTCGACCCCCGCATGGTCGACGATGTGAAGCACACTATCTACGACTGTGGGGTTGCCTACATTGGCCTCCAGGTACCCTACTACATTAATCCCGATCCGCCCGCGCAGACCCCTGCCGTCTGGGACGTTCAAACCACAAACAACCAAATCACCGGAGGTCACGCCGTCGTCCTCGCCGGCTACACCGCCGACGGAGCCCGCGTCATCTCATGGGGAGAGTTCTACACCATGACCTGGACTTTCTTCGCCAAGTACGTCGATGAAGTCTACGCGATCGCAGAC
>Ga0182015_10002545_pt1 | contig 21755 bp, 20 predicted proteins | sample 712P3MmetaG_FD_120478 | JGI IMG/M metagenome (GOLD analysis project Ga0182015, IMG submission 120478) | Permafrost microbial communities from Stordalen Mire, Sweden - 712P3M metaG | ecosystem: Environmental > Terrestrial > Soil > Wetlands > Permafrost | place: Sweden: Stordalen | collected...
CGTCCCGAAGGTCTCGACCATCACCGACACCGGTCGTGCAACACCGATCGCGTAGGCGACCTGCAGCTCGACGCGGTCGGCGAGGCCCGCAGCGACGATGTTCTTGGCGACCCAGCGCGCCGCGTAGGCGGCTGAGCGGTCGACCTTGGAGGGGTCCTTGCCGCTGAACGCGCCGCCGCCGTGGCGAGCCATGCCGCCGTAGGTGTCGACGATGATCTTGCGCCCGGTCAGGCCGCAGTCGCCCATCGGACCGCCGATCACGAAGCGACCGGTCGGGTTGACGAGGAACTCGCCGCGCAACTCGCCTTCGTCGTAGAGGCCCTCCGGCAGCACCGGCAGCACGACGTGCTCCCAGAGGTCCGGCTTGATCGTCGTCTCGCAATCGATCCCGTCGGCGTGTTGGGTCGAGATCAGCAGCTTCTCGATCGCGACCGGGCGGCCGTCGCGGTAGCGGACGGTGACCTGGGTCTTGCCGTCGGGACGCAGGTAGGGCACGAGGCCGGTCTTGCGGACGTCCGCGAGCCGCTCGGCGAGGCGGTGGGCAAGCGAGATCGGCAGCGGCATCAGCTGGTCGGTCTCGTTTGTCGCGTAGCCGAACATCATCCCCTGGTCCCCGGCGCCGGCGACGTCGAGCTTGTCCTCGGAGGTGTCGGCGCGCGTCTCATAAGCCTGGTTGACGCCCTGCGCGATGTCCGGCGACTGGCGGTCGATCGCGTTGATCACGGCGCAGGTGTTGGCGTCGAAGCCATAGGTCGCGTCGTCGTAACCGATCCGCCGCACTGTGCTGCGCGCGATCTCAGGGATGTCGACGTAGGTGCTCGTCGAGATCTCACCGGAGACGACGATCAGCCCGGTGTTGACGAGCGTCTCGCAGGCGACGCGACCGTAGGGGTCGTCGGCGAGCACGGCGTCGAGCACGCCGTCGGAGATCTGATCGGCGATCTTGTCCGGGTGCCCTTCCGTCACCGACTCCGACGTGAACAGGAACTCGGTCTCAGCGGTCTCACTCAAGGCGGGCACCCTCACAGGCTGTCAGCGGTTTGGACACAAAAAGAGTGGCAAAAGATAGCGAACGGTTCACCGTCGCTCGGAGCGCCGCTGGCCGCGCTCGACGAAGTCGAGGATCAGCGGGACGCCGTCGAGCCCGTAGCGCGAACGCATGCGGTTCTCGATGAAGTATGCATAGTCGCGGGTCACGCGGGCGCGTGAGTTGCACTGCAGGGCGAAGCGCGGCGGGCTCGTACCGATCTGCGTCAGGTAGAGCAGCTTCAGCCGGTGGCCCTGCTTCGCCGGCGGCTGGCGCGCCTGGACGACCTCGGCGAGGCAGCGGTTGAGATCCGGCGTCGGGATGCGCGCCGCGCGCCGGTCACCGAGCGCGATCGTCTCGCTCAGCAAGCGCGCGACATTGCGTCCCGTGATCGCCGAGGCACTCAGCACGCGCGGGCGCAGGCGCAGCTTCTCGGCAACGCGCGCGCGCTCGTATTCGAGGTCGAGCGTCGGCGACTGGACGTCCCATTTGTTGAGCACGAGCAGCGTCGCGCATTGGCTCTTCATCGCCAGTTCGGCGATTCGCAGGTCCTGCGCGGTGACGCCGTCGCTGGCGTCGCAGACGACGAGGGCGACGTCGGCGCGTTCGGCCGCGCGCTGTGAGCGCAGCGCCGTGTAGTACTCGACCGACTCGCTGACCTTCGCCTGTCGGCGCATCCCCGCCGTATCGACGATCACGAGCCGACGCCCGTCGACCAGCAGCGGCAGGTCGATCGCGTCGCGCGTCGTGCCGGCCAGCTCGGAGACGATGACCCGTTCCTCGCCCGCAAAGCGATTGACGAGCGAGGACTTGCCGACGTTCGGCCGACCGATTACCGCCAGGCGGATCGTGTCGTCCCCCACCGTGGATTCGTGCTCGGGCGCGGGCAGCATCTCGATCAGCCGGTCGAGCAGGTCGCCGGTCCCCAGGCCCTGGGTGGCCGAGACGGCGATCGGATCACCGAGGCCGAGCCGGTGAAACTCGGCGGCAAGGCTCATGTCGAGCGCTGTGTCGCACTTGTTCGCCGCGATCAGGGTCGGCTGGCCCGAGCGCCGCAGCAGGTCGGCGATCTCATCGTCGCCGGGGCGACAGCCGGCTCGCGCGTCGACGACGAGCATCGCCACATCGGCGTCGGCAAGGCCGACGCGCGCCTGCTCGCGGATCGAGCCGGCGAGCGGATCCTCATCGGCAAAGTCGACGCCGCCGGTGTCGATCAGCGTGAAGGTACGACCGTTCCACTCGCAGTCGAGCTCTTTACGATCGCGCGTGATCCCCGGCCGCTCGTGCACGATCGCCTCACGCGTCTGCGTCAGGCGGTTGACGAGCGAGGACTTGCCAACGTTCGGATAGCCGACTACTGCAACCTTGGTCATGTTGGCCAGTATGACTGCGTGGGCTGTTGCGCCCGCGCAACCGGCTCGGCTACTTGCCGCCGAGCGAGTACGCGACCAGCTCCGGGTGATCGTGCGCCACCTTAGGGTTCGGCAGCCCGGCGCCGATGATCAGCATGTTCTCGGTGACCGTGGGGGAGCCGTTGATGCCGTCGGAGGCCTGCGCGCTCCAAAGTACCGCGCCGGTCTTTTTCGACAGCGCGTACACCAAGCCGTTGGTGGTGGCGGTGAAGACGACGTCGTTCGCAACTGTTGCCGCGCCGTCCACGACCGTGTTGAAGTGGTGGGACCAGATCACCCCTCCCGTGGTTGCGTCGACCGCCGCCAGCCCGCCGGTTTCCGACAGCTTCTTCGGCGCCGCCGGTCCCGTGGTGGCCGATTCCTCCAGGCAGAGGTCGATCCAGGGAACGTAGACGACGCCCGCGGAGTAGGCCATCGGCGTCAAGACGCCGCCGAGCGGTCCGGGACATACGAGCACCGGCTTGGCGGGCAGCGGACCGTAGTCAGCGGCGTTGTGATCGCCGATGTTGAGCAGCCAGAGTTGCCGTCCGTCGCTGGCGCGGAAGGCGACGACCTTGCCGGATTTTCCGGTGCCGATCACGACCTCCGTGCGCTTACCATCGATCTTCTGCGTCGCGACGATCGGTGAGTCCTGGAAGTCGTGGTCGCGCACGTCGTGCGGCGTGACCTGGTGATACCAGAGGAGCTTCCCGCTGCTGGCATCGACGGCGACGATCGAGTCCGTATACAGGTCCGGGCCGGGCCGGCTCTTGGCGTTGGCATCGGAGGGCGTCGGATACACCGGCGAGGGGTTGCCGGTCCCGAAGAACACGCGACCTTTGCTGTCGACCGCCGGCGGGTACCAGAGTCCGCCGCCACCGTTTACCTTCGGGTCGCCCCAAAGCGCGCTCCCACCCTTGATCGTAGAGAAGCTCCACTCGGTCGCGCCGGTCTTCGCGTTGAGCCCGTAGAGGATGCCGTATGCGCCGCCCGTGTAGTAGTTGTAGGCGCTACCGGGGATCGTCGAGATCAGCACTGTCCCGTGGTAGAACTGCGGCGCGCTGTCGATGCCCTCGCGGTCGTTTTGGATCAGCGAGTGGACCCAGACCTGCTTGCCGCTCGCGAGCTCGAGCGCGAACGCCGAGCTCGCGGTCGCGCCGAAGATCAGTCCATCGGCGATCGCCAGACCGGTCGGTCCGCCGGATGGCACGAGGCTGTTGTACTTGTGCTCCCAGATCACGGCGCCGGTGTTCGCGTTCAGAGCGAAGACGTTCGATTTGGGGCTCTCGAAATAGACGACGCCTCCGATCACGAGCGCGGTCGTCGTGTAGGACCCGTACTCGCCGACGTCGGGCAGTTTGAACGTCCACTTCGGCTTCAGCGTGGCGACGTTGACCGCATCGATCGCCGTGTCCGTGTCGGCGCGCGTGTTCGAAAGGTCGTAGTTGGGCGACGGCCAGCCTGCGGTCGCGCTTGTCACCGGGGACGTTTTGCTGGCGGCATGCGTCGCACTGGCGATCGCGACGGCGGAGAGCGCGCCCGCCGCGCACGCGGCGAGCGCTAGCAGCAGCAGCCAGCCCCGCCGGCGGAGCCGGAGCCGGTCAGTCTTTACCGGCATGGCTCGCCGCACTTTCGACCACAGAGCCAGTATGCCCTTTTGTGTGCTCGAGCGACGGCCGGAGACGACATCCGTGTGTTTCTGCACGTCGCGCGCGCCGGACGCTCATGCGTGCCCGCTTCGCCCGGCCGCCGGGACGGCGAGCTCGACGATCCGCTCGACGACCTGCTCGAGCGAGAGGTCGGTCGTATCGATCAACGTCGCGTCGGGCGCAGCTTGGAGAGGGCTGTGGACGCGCGTCGCGTCGCGCTCGTCGCGCTCGGTCACTGGCTCGCCGCGGCGGCGGGCGCGCTCAGCGGCGCTCCCTGTGAGGAAGATCTTGACTTCGGCGTCGGGCGCCACGACGGTGCCGATGTCGCGGCCCTCGGCGACCCAGTCGCCAGTCGCGAGCAATTCGCGCTGTTGGGCGACGAGCGCGGCACGAACATCGGGATCGGTCGCGACCTCGGAAGCCCGCGCGGAGACCGCAGACCGGCGGATCGCGGCGGTGACGTCGCGGCCGTCGACCCGCACGCGAGAGCCGAGCTCGATATGGATCGACGCGGCGAGCTCGGCCGGTGTGTGGGCCGGATCGTCAAGGCTCGCGAGGGCGACGCAGCGGTACATCGCGCCGCTATCCAGATAACGCGCGTGCAACCGCGTGGCGACGAGGCGCGACACGCTTGACTTACCGGCGCCAGCTGGCCCGTCGATTGCGACGATCACGCCGCGAGCCCTGCGAGGTCCTCGAAGAACGCGGGGTAGGTCTTGGCGACGCAGCCCGGGTTTGCCACCTCGACGCCGCTGACTCGCAGGCCGAGCAACGCAAGGCTCATCGCCATGCGGTGGTCGCCGTGGGTCTCGAAGCGCGCCGGCGCCACCGGGCCGGGGACGACGACGAAACCATCCTCCTCCGCCGTCGCCTCGATGCCGGCGCGACGCAACTCACCCACGATCGCGGCGATCCGGTCGGTCTCCTTGCGGCGGATGAAGCCGATACCGCGAACGCGCGTTGGTCCCTCAGCAAAGACCGCCACCGCGGCAAGCGTCTGTGCGGTGTCCGAGATGTTCGACATGTCGACATCGATGCCGCGCAGTGGGCCGGTGCCGGTGACCGTTAGTGCGTCGCGCCCCCGCTCGACCTGCGCGCCCATTTGCTCGAGCACGTCGAGGAACGCGACATCGCCCTGGATCGAGTCACGCCCGAGCCCGGGAATGGTCACCCGCCCACCGCTGATCGCCGCGGCGGCGAAGAAGTAGGAGGCGGCGCTGGCGTCCGGCTCGATGGCGAACTCGCGCGGCTCGTAGTCCGCGGGCAAGACGCGCAGACCGTCGCTCGCCACACCGAACGCGGCCATCACCGCGCGTGTCATCTCGACGTAGGGCACGGACACGAGCGGCGAGGTCAGCTCGACCGACAGTCCCCGCTCCAGCCGCGGCCCCGCGAGCAGGAGCGCCGAGAGAAACTGGCTCGAGATGTGCCCCGGGAGCCTCACCTCGCCGCCGACCGCCGGTCCGCGTACCGCGAGCGGCAGATGCCCTGCCTCCTCCAGCGCGTGGACCGTGGCGCCGAGTGCAACGAGCGCGTCGATGAGCGGCGCGAACGGTCGCGCGCGAAGCTGCGGGTCGCCGTCAACGACACACTCCGCCGTGCCGGTCGCGATCGCCGGGAGGATGAAGCGCGATGTCGTCCCCGACGCCAACGCGTCGACCCGGGTCAGGCGCGTCACGGCGAGCTGGCCACCGCTGACGGCCAAAACGCAACTCTCTTCGTCGCGCTCAACGATTGCCCCGAGCGCTTCGACGGCGCCCATCATCGCGCGCGTGTCGTCGGCGAACAGCGCGCCGCGCAGAACGCTCGTCCCGTCCGCAAACGCCGCGCACAAGAGCGCACGGTTCGTGATGCTCTTCGAGCCGGGGACGCGCACGACCGCGTCTGGCGGCGCCGTCAGCGGCTCGACGCGCGCGACCGCCACTGTGCTCACGCCCGCGCCACCGGGATGCCGAGCTCGCCGACCAGAACCGCAGCGCGCGCCGTCTGCGCCTCGCCTGCGATCCACAGCGCGACGACACCCTGGCTGCCGTCGCGTGCCGGCGAGAGCGCCATGTCGACGATGTTGATCCCGGCCCGCCCGAGCGCCAGCGCGATCTCTGCCACGACCCCCGGCCGGTCGGTCACGGCTGCACGCAACTCGAAGACAGCGCCGCCGACGAGTCCCGCGCCGAGCAGAGCGTCGCGATCGACCCGCGCTGCGTCGTTCCAGCGCTCGATTGCGCTGCGATCGGCGGCGGCGAGCGCCGCGCGCACATCGGCAAGACGCTCTTGCGCCTCGTCGATCAGCGTCACCAGCATCTCGCGGTTCGACAGGTAGATGTCGGGCCAGATCGTCGCGCTGGCGCCGGCGACGCGCGTCGCATCGCGGAAGCTAGGGCCGGTCGCGGGGACCGTTTCGCCACCGGCGAGCGCGTGGGCGGCCTGCGCGACGAGCACATTTGCGAAGACGTGCGGCAGGTGGGAGACCGAGGCCATCACACGGTCGTGGTCAGCGGCGTCGATCGCTGTCGGCTGGGCGCCGATTCGAGCAAGCGTCTTGTGCAGGCGCTCATAGAGCGCGCCCGACGTTCCCGGCCCGGGTGTCAGATACCAACTCGCACCCTCGAACAGGTCGGCGCGCGCGTGCTCGACGCCCGAGGTCTCAGCCCCCGCCAGCGGGTGCCCGCCGATGAAGCGCTCGTCGGCGCGGCCCGCCACGAGCTCGCGCTTGGTCGACCCAACGTCAGTCACGGCGCAGTCGTTGCCCGCGGCCGACAGCACGGCGTCGATCGCGTCAGGCAGCGCGCTGACCGGCGCCGCGACAAACACGATCTCCGCCCCATCGGCGGCTTCCGCCACGCTCGCGGCGACCTCGCCAATCGCGCCGCGGCGCAGCGCCTCATCGCACACGCGCGCCGCGGGATCGAAGCCGATCACCGTCGCGCCGAGGCGCTCCTGCACGGCAAGGCCGATCGACCCGCCGATCAGCCCGACGCCGACGATGCCGACGTTCACGCGCTGCTGAGCGCCTTGCCCGCGATCTGGGCGGCCCGTTCAACAAGCGCCGCGTACTCGGCGAACTCGTCGGCGCGCAGCGCCTGCGGCCCGTCGCAGATCGCCTCCTCGGGGTTCGGATGGACCTCGACGATGATGCCGTCCGCACCAGCGGCCGCCGCCGCCAGCGACAACGGTCCGACAAGGTCGCGGCGCCCCGCTGCGTGGCTCGGATCGACGACTACGGGCAGGTGCGAGAGCTGCTTGAGCACCGGCACCGCCATCAAGTCGAGCGTGTAGCGGTAGGCGGTCTCGAAGGTGCGGATGCCGCGCTCACAGAGAATCACCTGCTCGTTGCCCTCTTTGAGCACGTACTCGGCGGCCAGCAGTAGCTCTTCGAGCGTGGCCGAGAGGCCACGTTTCAGCAGCACCGGCACCCCGGCACGGCCAATCTCCGAGAGCAGCGTGTAGTTCTGCATGTTGCGCGCCCCGACCTGCACCACATCCGCGACCTCGATGACCGCTTCGATATCCCGAACGTCCATCAGCTCGGTGACGATCGGCAGTCCGGTCTCCTGTTTGACCTCGTCGAGCAGCCGGAGCCCCTCTTGACCGAGACCTTGGAAGGCGTAGGGCGAGGTGCGTGGCTTGTAGGCGCCGCCGCGTAGCATCGACGCCCCGCCTTCCTTGACCGCGTATGCGGTATCGAAAAGCTGCTGACGCGACTCGACGGTGCACGGTCCGGCGATCAGCGCGAAATGCTCGCCGCCGATCTTGCGGCCGCCGATCTCGAAAACCGAGCGCTCACCGGCCCGCAGTTGTGAGGAGGACAGCTTGTATGGCTTGAGAATCGGCACGACCTGCGCGACACCGGGGGCGCCTTCGAGCTCGAGCCGCGCAACGTGCTCGCGGTCACCGATCGCGCCAATCACGGTCACCTCTTCGCCCTTGGAAATGTGTGCTCGCGCACCGACGCTTTCCACGCGTGCGACGACGTGAGCGATCTCGTCCTCGCTCGCCGTCGGTTTCATCACAATCATCATCAGTCTGGTCCTTTCAAGTTCGTCTGGAAGCTTATTGACGAGGCTGCGCTTGGCGTGAACGATGCCTTGCGCGGGTGGAGACGGCGCTCGGCCCCGGAGGGCCCCCAGTTCGGAGCTTGCCGCGTCGCGCTCAGCGCAAACGCAGGTCCGAGCGCCTAGCTAAATCGCCAGGACCAGGCGTAATAGCGATAGCTGGCGGCCGCGAGTGCGCGCGTGTAACTGGCCGTGACTGAATCCGTGCCGGCGCGCTGAACTGAACGGTCGCTTGAAGTGAGCATCGCTGCAGAAGGTGTAGCAGATCCTGCGGGCAATCACGACCGCGAACCGTCTCGGGTAGCCGTCGGAGGCTCCAGCGACGCGCCCCTGCGCGAGCGATCGGGATATCAGGGAATGGCGCCAAGGTTGCGCGCCCACGCGTCAGAGGTGATGGAGCGGCGTGACGGTATGTGTCGGCGCCCGCGCGCCCACGCTACGTCGCGCTCTGCAGCGCCTCGACGACCGCCCTCGCCGTCTTCTTGTCGGACTTGGGGACGTCGAACACCCAAGTCTGTCCGCCCGCGAAGTTCAACGTCAGATGCGAGACGAGCCTTCCCTCATCCCACTCGACAGACTCCAGCTCGCTCCTGGGCGCCCGCGCCAGCGCCTCGTCGGTCGGCGTCATCTTCCAACCGTACTTCGTCTTGACGAGCACGACCTCGGTCGCGCTGACGGCGACATAGCCGACGCGTCCGAAGTCCGGTAGATCCACGACGCCCTTGTCACGATCGCGCGTCGCGAGCACCGCCGCGGTCGAGCCGAGCAGCCCGGCGACCTCGCGTCCGGCCGTCCGCGCGACCGTCTTCTTCATCAAACCCTTCGGGTTCACCAGCGTGCCGGCGATCTCGGGAGCACCGAGCGCCGCGGAAGCATCACTTGCCATCTCAGATCCCCCGATCTTCGCCCGCGAGCAGGCCGACCACCTTGCCCGCCTGCTTCTTCGCCCAGCGCGGAACCTCGAGCAGCCACGCGTCGCCGCCGCTAAAGGCAACGGTCAGCGGCAGCGGGAAGGCCGTCCGGGCGCTACCCACCTCGCCAGAGGCCACCTCGGCGCGGGGAATCCGCGCGATCACATCCCCGAGCACGAGGCGCCCCGACCTCTTGCTCGCCAGATCGATCAGCGCAAGCTCGTCATCAGTGACAGCGAGGAACGCCCACCGACCGAACTCTGGCGCCGTTGAGCCGGCCGCTGCCTGAGCCGTCTCCTTGTTCGCCTTCCTCTTAACGGCCGCGATGGCCACGGCGCCAGCGAGTCCCCCTCCGGCACCACCGAATTTCGCACCCGTTTGCAGGCCAGCTCCCAGCGGGCTGACCATGACCCCGGCGAGCTGCGCCGTGCCGAGTATCTCTGATGCGTCATGGGCCATCGTGTTCTCCTTTCATGGGTGCTCGCGGCTCCTGATCGGGCGGACGGTGTGACGCTGGCGCTGGAGCTCAGCGGCGGCGTCACCTGCGGCCGGTCAGGACCCTGGCGGTTACGGCGCGACTTTGGCGCAGACCGCCCACACGTCGAACTGCCGTGCGCTGCTCGCGTTGTTGACCATCGTCACGGCCCAGGCATTGCTGCCGGTGTCCGGCTGCGACTCTTCCATTGTCAGGGGATTGTTGGTCGCGGTCACGCCGACCACATCCGCACCGCCCCCGAGGACGACATCGCCGCTCGGACACGGCTCCTCGCCGACGGCCGACTGAAGACCGGGAACAGATGTGTTGGTACTCGCATGGAGCGTCGCGTATCCGCTGATCCCGGGCACGCCGCTCGCGCCTGTGGCGCCCTTGGTCCCGTTGGCGCCCTTGGCGCCCTGAGCGCCCTTGGCGCCCTTGGCGCCGTGCAGCTTCTTGATCACGCTCGGCTTGATCTGGCTTGTCGAGCTGATCACGTAGTGCTTCGCAGCCCACGCGCTGCCGGCACCCAGGACCAGTACAAGCGCGAGCGTCGAGGTGACGTTCGCGTAGCTGAGCACACGCCGCCGCGAGCGCTCGGGACCACCTTCTTTGGCGTTCGACGGGTTGCTCATCGAGCCCCTTTCATTGTCTGGACGTGGGGCTCGACGGAGGTCAAAGCAGCCTGCCGGTGGGCACGAAATTCGCCCATCGCGGCCACCTCAGCCGCCGACTAACGATGCCCAGCCCGCTGTCAGTCGCACCCACGAAGTTCCCCCGAGTAGTGTTAGCGGCCGCTAACATACATCAACACACTACTAACATGGTTAATAGTTAAAAGCGAGCGCCGGGGAGCGCTCGCCGGTGGCTGGAAGGGCACGCATGCGCCCACCCGCACAAGGGCGCTAGAGCAGCTCGCTCAGGACTTCGATGAAGCGGCTGTTCTCCTCGCGCGTGCCATAGGTGACGCGCAGCGCCCCCGGCTTGCCGAGTGCGCTGCCGGCACGGACGAGCACGCCCTGCTCGGCTAGACCGCGGACGATGTCTGCCTCGTCGCGCAGCGGGCCGAGGTCAAACCAGCAGAAGTTCGTTTCGGAGGGGGCCGGCGAAAGGCCGAGCGAGCGCAACCGCTCGCGCATCTCACTCCGCGCGACGTGGGCGGAATCGACGCGACGCGCGACCTCCTCGGGGTGGGCGAGCGCCTCCGTGGCGGCGGCCTGCGCGGCGGCGTTGGCGAAGAAAGGCTGGCGAATCAAGTTGAGCGCCTCGGGCAGCTCCGTTGTTGCACACAACGCAAAGCCGATGCGCAGGCCGCAGAGCCCGTGGACCTTGGAGAAGGTGCGCAGCAGCACCAGGTTCTTGTGCACTCCGAGCAGCGCGATCGACGCGTCCGGCGGGTTGAGCGTGTTGAACTCGCAGTAGGCCTCGTCGATCATCACGCAGACTCGACTCGGCACGCGCTCGACGAAGGCGGCGATGCGGTCGAGCTCGAGCGCCGTGCTGGTGGGGTTGTTCGGGTTGCAGACGATCACCAGGCGCGTCGCGGGCGTGACGGCTTCGGCCATCGCGTCGAGGTCGAGGCATTCGCGCTCGTCGAGCGGCACGACAACCGCGCGAGCCCCAGAAAGGCCCGCGACCTGCGGGTAGACAGAAAACGACGGCCAGCCATAGATCAGCTCGGCGCCCGGCTCCAGCAGCGCCGCCCCGGCCGCCAGCAGGATGTCGGCGGAGCCGTTGCCGACCGCGATCCTCTCGATCGGAACTCCGTAGCGAGCAGACAGTGCCTCGCGCAACACGGTGCTGTTCGGGTCCGGGTAGCGGTTGATGCCTTCGAGCACGGCGTTTGCCGCCGCCACCACCTCGGGCAGCGGCGGATAGGGCGACTCGTTGCTCTCCAGCCGCACGAGCGGGCCGCGACGCGCGTAGCCGGCACCCGCCGGGTAGACCGGGATGCGCTTGACTGCGGGAGCGAACTCGAGCGCCATGACCCTCTATTGTGCGGCATCGAGGTCGGCGCGCAGACTGCGAGCCGATCCGAGGTAGACGTGGCTGGCGGTGTGCCCGGCGGGCGCGTAGTAGTGGAGCAACACGCGGATCACGCCCTGGAGTGAACCCGGCACATTGATCTCCCGGGTGCACAGCAGCGGCACGCGGTCAAAGCCCAGTCGCCGCGCAGCGACTGCGGGGAATGCTGCGTTAAGGTCGTCGGTAGCCGTGAATATGCAGCTGACAATCTGCGTGACCTCGAGCGCGTTGCGTGTGACCAGCTCGCGCATCAGCTGCTCGGTTGCATCGAGGATCGCCTCCTCGGTGTTGGCGTCGACGCTGGTAGCCCCGCGCAGCGCGAACAGACGCTCGTCACTCATCGCTTCACACTACCGGCGGGCCTGCGCCCGGAGCGTTTCGACCTCGGCCGGCGACAGCTCGCGATGCGCGCCACAGGCAAGATCGCCAAGTTCGAGCGACCCGAAACGTACGCGCTCAAGCGCCAGCACGCTGTGTCCGACGGCCTCGCACATGCGCCGGACCTGGCGCTTTCGACCTTCGTGAATCTCGAGTTCGATCACCCCGGGCGAGACCAACCGGACCCGCGCAGGAGCGGTGCGGCCGTCCTCGAGCTCGATGCCTTCAGCCAGCGTTCGCAGTGTCGCCGCCGCGACGGGGCCGCCGTCCACGCGCGCGCGGTAGGTCTTTGGAACCTCGTAGCGCGGGTGTGTCAGCAGGTTCGCCAGCTCGCCATCGTTGGTCAACAGGATCAGCCCGGTCGTCGGCGCGTCGAGCCGGCCCACGGGGTAGAGCCGGCGGTTCTCCTCGGCGATCAGCGCGACGACCGTCGGGCGGCCGTGACGTTCGCGCGCTGTCGATAGGACGCCGGCGGGCTTGTTCAGCGCATAGACGACCAGCTCTTGCGGGCCGGCGAGCGGCGCGCCATCGACCTCGACGCGCTGGGTCGTGATTTCGCGCGCGGGGTCGAGCTCGTAGACGCCATCGACGCGTACGCGACCTGAACGCACGATCGCCGCGGCCGCGCGGCGTGAGGCGACGCCGGAGTGGGCTAGGTACTTGGCCAGGCGCATGGCTGCAACCATAGGCCGGTGGATCTCGAACTGCTCAGCCGCACGCTCGGCGAACTCGGCGAGCCTTCATACCGCAAGCAACAGGTCTGGGCCTGGCTGGCGCGGGGCGCCCACTCCTATGTCGAGATGAGCGACCTGCCGAAACCGCTGCAAGCCGTGCTCGAGCAGCGTTTGCCGCTCAGCACGCTGACGCTCGAGCACGAGGTCCGTGCGCACGACGGCACCGTCAAAGCGCTGCTGCGAACCACCGATGGTCACCCCGTCGAGGCCGTCTCGATGCGCTACCGCGACGGGCGTCGCTCGCTGTGCCTCTCATCGCAGTCGGGCTGCCCGTTGACCTGCACGTTCTGTGCGACTGGGCGGATGCGCTTCGCGCGCAACCTCAGTCGCGACGAGATCCTCGATCAGGCGCTGCACTTCCGCCGCGAGGGGCCAGCTGATCACGCGGTGTTCATGGGGATGGGTGAGCCGATGATGAACCTCGACGCGGTTCTCGGCGCTTGCGAGCTGTTGCCGGCGCTCGGCATCACCAACCGCCGCACGGCGATCTCGACAGTTGGCTGGATCCCCGGGATCGAGCGGCTCACCGCCTCCGGCGTGCCGGTCCGTCTCGCGCTGTCGCTACACGCGCCAGAGGACGCACTGCGCAGCGCGCTGATGGAGGTCAACGAGCGCTATCCGCTCGCCGACGTGCTCGATGCCTGTCGCGCCCATCACGCGGCAACGCACCGCAGGGTATTCGTCGAGTACGTGATGCTCGCCGGCGTCAACGACCGTTACGGGCAGGCGCTCGCCCTGGCTCGCCTGCTTTCGCCGCGCGAGGCCTTCAAGGTCAACCTGATCCCCTACAACCCGACCGACTCGCTCTACCACGGCTCGAGCCGCGACGCGATCGCCGCGTTCCGCGCGGCCCTGGAGAGTCAAGGCGTCCGCGTCACCGTGCGACTGACCCGCGGCCGCGACATCGCCGCCGCCTGCGGTCAGCTCGCAGCGGCCGCGTGAAGCACTCGGCCCCAAATCACCTAGATCATCGCGAGGCGCTGCAAACGTACGAAGCGTACGTATGCTTGGAGCCAACCGGACTCTGGTAGCGGGTCATCTGGCGGCGCCGGCGGCGCCAGACGCACGCAGCGATATCCGAGGCGCCTCGACTTGAACGACAACTCGAACGACTGCCAAGACGCCGCTACGCGGTTTGGGACTTCCCACAGGCTGGGTCGGGCGCCGGGAGATGGCTCGTGAGCAAGCGCCGGCCCACCTCGGAATTTGCCAAGACGCGCCGTCCGGTGACGATGAAGGACGTCGCCGATGCTGCCGGCGTCGCGCAGAGCACGGTGTCGCGGATCCTCAACGACGCGCCGGCCTTGATCCGCGTCTCCGAACAGACGCGGGCGCGCGTACGCGCGATCGCGAGCGAGCTCGGCTACCAGCCGCACCCGTTTGCTCGGGCGTTGCGAGGCGCGCCGTCGATGTTGCTCGGCGCAGTCGTCAGGGATATCACCGACCCGTTTTTCGCGCCCGCCATCGAAGCCCTCTCGCTCCAGGCCAAGGAGCGTGGATACTCGGTCGTGCTCGGTCACGCGCGGGCCAGGCCGGACGAGGCGCTCGCGCTGACCGCCGTGCTCGAAGCCCGCCAATGCGACGCGATCGTGCTGCTCGGCGACCTCGGCGAGGAGCCCCGACTCGTTGAGGACCTGCGTAACTCCCACGTCCGCGTCGTCGCGCTGTGGCACGGCACCCAGCACCACGGCCACGGCTTCCCGACCGTCAGCGTCGACAACCGTGCCGGCATCCGCGCCGCACTGACCCACCTCACCTCGCTCGAGCACCGCCGCATCGCGTTCATCGGCGGCGATTCCCACGGCGACATCCGCGAGCGCAAAGCCGCCTATGTCGAATACCTCCGCGAGGCCGGCCTCGAACAGCCGGACGACTACATCCGCGACGTCCGCAATGGGATCACCGGCGGCGAGCAAGCCCTATCGGCACTGCTGAGGCTCCCCCAGCGACCCACCGCGATCATCACCGCCACCGACATCCTCGCGATGGGCGCGATTCACGCCGCCTACGAAAGCGCTGTGGCGGTGCCCGAGGAGCTGTCGATCGTGGGCTTCGACGATATCCCGATCGCCGCGGCGGCGGTCCCCACGCTCACGACTGTGCGGATGCCGCTGACCGAGATCGTCGCGGCCGGCGTCGAGCTCGCTGTGGGCGATCGGGAATGGTCCGCCCACGGCGTTCAGGAGCTTCCGCGACTCGTCTTCGAACCGAGCCTGATCGTGCGTCGCTCCACCGCCCCGGCCGCTCCGCAGTCGCTGGCAGGCCGCGCCGCGCGAGGTGATTGACTTGCCTGCATACGTATGCTTTGATGCGTTTGCCATGGGCGGAGAGGGTGCTGGGACGAACAGGTCGCCACGAGCGACAAGCGCCGCGTACGCGATTGGGATTGACTTCGGCACCGAGTCCGGGCGCGTACTGTTGCTCGACCTGCAGAGCGGTGTCGAGGCGGGCGTCGCCGTCGTGCGATACGCAAGCGGCGCGATCGACCGCGTCCTGCCTGAGACGGGCGAGGAGCTGCCAACGGACTGGGCGCTCCAGGATCCCGACGACTGGCGCGCGGTGATCGAAACCGGGATTCCGCAGGTGCTCGCGACGGCGGGCGTGGCCGGACGCGACGTCGTCGGGCTCGGCATCGACTTCACCTGCTGCACGGTCCTTCCGGTGGCCGTCGACGGCACGCCGCTGTGCTCGCTCGAGCCCTGGCGAACGCGTCCGCACGCCTGGCCAAAGCTCTGGAAGCATCACGCAGCCCAATCGGTTGCCGACCGGCTCAACGAGGTCGCGCGCGACCGGGGCGAGCCGTTCCTCGCTCGCTACGGCGGGAAGATCTCCTCGGAGTGGTACTACCCCAAGCTGATCGAGCTGTGGCTCGAGGACCGCGAGGTCTACGACGCTGCCAGCGGCTTCATCGAGGCCTGCGATTGGATCGTCTGGCAGCTGACCGGAGAAGAGCGGCGCGCGATGTGCTCGGCGGGCTACAAAGCGCTGTGGTCGCCGCGCGACGGACTCCCACAGACGGAGTTCTTTGAGGCCGCCTACCCCGGCTTTGACGCTCCGGCCGAGAAGCTCGGTACACAGTTCTTTCCACTTGGCGCGCGGGCTGGGACACTCGTGCCCGGGCTCGCCGAGCGCCTCGGCCTGCCGGCGTCGGTTGCGGTCGCGGTCGGAAACGTCGATTCGTTCGTCTCGGTACCTGGGGCGGGATTGCTCGATCCGACGAGCTTCCTGATCGTCATCGGGACCTCGATCTGCGACGTCGTCGTCCATCCTGAGGAGATCCTCCTGCCTGGCATCACCGGGGTCGTCAAGAACGGCGTACTCCCCGGCTTCTACGGCTACGAAGCAGGGCAAGCGGCAGTCGGTGACATGCTCGCGTGGTTTGTCGAGCTGTTCGGCGACGCCGGTGCGGCCGATCGCTACGCCCAGCTCGAGCGCGAGGCCGCAGAGCTGCGACCCGGTGCAAACGGGGTCCTCGCGCTCGACTGGTGGAACGGCAACCGCACGATCCTGGCCGACGCCGATCTCAGCGGGGTGCTGTGTGGGATGACCCTGCAGACAACCGCGCCCGAGATCTACCGCGCGCTACTGGAGTCGATCGCCTTCGGCAACCGGCGGATCGTCGACAACTTCGAGGAGCACGGGCTCAAGCTCAACCAGTTCGTGGTGTGCGGCGGGATCGCCGAGCGCAGCCCGCTGACGATGCAGTTGTTCGCCGACACCAGCGGCCGACAGGTGCTGGTGCCGGGTTCGACGGAGATCCCGGCGCGCGGCGCAGCCCTGTTCGGCGCGGTGGCCGCGGGTCCCGAGGTCGGTGGGTTCGCCGACATCATGGCCGCGATCGACGCGCTCCCTCCCGGTATCGCCGCCACCTACGAACCGAACCCTGAGGCCGTCGCGGTCTACGAACAGCTATATCCGCTCTACCGCGAGCTCCACGACACGCTGGGGCGCCAGCCGGCCGATCTGCTCCACGAGTTGAAACGCATCCGCGAGCGGAGCACACAGCGAAGCACACAGAGCTCCCGCGCGCGGGAGAAGATACCGACATGACCGCACGGGATCTCCCGACGATCGGGCTGCCCGCCGTCACGCAGATGCTCGACGGCGCGCTGATGCCCGCGCTTGCCGAGCACCAGGCGAGCCGCGCCCCGAGTGTCGCCGCGGTGTAATGAGCACCGTGGCCGATGTACGGCGAACCGTCGCAGAGCTGCACGGCGAGCTGACACGCAACGGCCTCGTGGCCTGGACCAGCGGCAACTTGTCGGCGCGTGTGACCGGTCATGACCTGATCGTGATCAAGCCGAGCGGCCTGAGCTACGACGAGCTCACCCCGGAGTCGATGGTCGTCATCGACCTGCACGGCCGCGTCGTCGAAGGGGACCTCTCGGCGTCGAGCGACGCGGCAACCCACGCCTACGTCTACCGGTCGATGGACGGCGTCGGCGGCGTCGTGCACACCCATAGCCCGTATGCGACGGCCTGGGCGGCGCACGGTTTGCCGATCCCCTGCGTGCTGACCTCAATCGCCGATGAGTTCGGCGGCGACATCCCGGTCGGCCCGTTCGCGCGGATCGGCGGCGAAGAGATCGGCAACGGCATCGTCGAGACACTCGCGGGAAGCCGCTCACGGGCCGTGCTGATGCGCAACCACGGGGTCTTCGCGATCGGCGCCAGCGCCCGTGACGCGGTCAAGGCCGCCGTGATGTGCGAAGACGCTGCACGCACCGTGCTGCTCGCGCGCACCCTCGGCGAGCTGACGCGTCTCGATCAGGCCGACATCGACGCGTTGCACGACCGCTACCAGAACGTCTACGGGCAGCGCTGAATGGAGAGACCATGACGACAAGGAGATTTGGGCGTGGCTGCAAAAGCGCTAGGTGAGCATGAGCTGTGGTTCGTGGTAGGCAGTCACGCTCTCTACGGCGACGAAGCACTCGCGGTGGTTGACGCGGACGCAGGGGAAATCGCGGCCGCGCTAGACGAGTCGCCGACGCTGCCGGTTCGCGTCGTCCACAAGCCCGTTGTCATCTCGCCTGAGGCGATCCGCCGTGTCTGCATGGAGGCTAACGGCGCGGAAAACTGCGTCGGGCTCGTGGCTTGGATGCACACGTTCTCGCCGGCGAAGATGTGGATCGGCGGGCTGAGCGCACTGCAGAAGCCGCTGCTGCATCTCCATACCCAGTTCAACGCCGCGCTGCCGTGGTCTGAGATCGATATGGACTACATGAATCTGCACCAATCCGCTCACGGCGATCGCGAGTTCGGCTTCATCCAGACACGGATGGGGCTGGCGCGTAAGACCATCGTCGGCCACTGGCGCGATCCAGCCACGCTCGAGCGGATCGGCACCTGGTCGCGAGCTGCATGCGGCTGGCGTGAGGCCCAGCAGCTGAAGGTCGCACGCTTTGGCGACAACATGCGCGAGGTCGCCGTCACCGAGGGCGACAAGGTAGAGGCACAGATCCGTCTCGGCCTCGCGGTCAACGGCTTTGGCGTCGGCGATCTGGTCGATGCCGTGAGCAGCGTCTCGGAGGAGACGATCGAAGGTCTGCTCGCCGACTACGACCAGCGCTACCAACTCGCGCCCGAACTACGCGGAGACGGTGCCCGCCGCGGCGCGCTGCTCGAGGCCGCGCGCATCGAGGGAGGGCTACGCGCATTCCTCGCGAGCGGTGGGTTTGGCGCGTTCACGGACACCTTCGAGGACCTGCACGGCCTGGTTCAACTGCCGGGGATCGCGGTCCAGCGCTTGATGGCCGACGGCTACGGGTTCGGGGCCGAGGGCGACTGGAAGACCGCCGCGCTGGTGCGGATCCTCAAGGTGATGGCGACAGGCCTACCAGGCGGGACAAGCTTCATGGAGGACTACACGTACGACTTCGCCGGAGACGTGCCACTCGTGCTCGGAGCGCACATGCTCGAGATCTGCCCGTCGATCGCGGACGGGCAGCCGTCGTGCGAGATCCATCCGCTTTCGATCGGTGGCCGCAAGGATCCCGTGCGGCTCGTGTTCAACGCTGCGCCCGGTCCGGCGATCGTCGTCGCGATGCTCGACCTCGGCGACCGCTTCCGGCTGCTCGTCAACGAGATCGATGTTACCTCGCCGCCACAAGCCCTGCCGAAGCTGCCTGTCGCGCGGGCGCTCTGGCACCCGAAGCCGGACTTTGCGACCGCCGCCGAGGCGTGGCTGATCGCCGGCGGGCCCCATCACACCGTGTTCACCGCGGCCCTCGACGCTGAGGTGATAACCGACTTCGCGGAGATTGCCGGCATCGAGTTGCTGGCGATCGACGAGCACACGCGGATGCGCGACTTCCGCAACGAGCTGCGCTGGAATCAGGCGTATTACCGCCTGTCTGAAGGGCTCTAACCACGTGGCACGGCGGCCGGTCACGATGAAGGACGTGGCTGCCGCCGCCGGTGTGGCGCAGAGCACGGTGTCGCGGATCCTTAACCGCGCGCCGGGTCGCGTGACGATCACCGTCGAGACCCGCGAGCGCGTCGAGGCAACCGTGCGCGAGCTTGGCTACCGCCCGCATCCGGGCGCCCGGGCGTTGCGTGGGGCATCGACGATGTTGCTCGGGGCGATCGTGCGAGACATCACCGACCCGTTCAACGCCGGCGTGATCGAAACGCTCACGATCGCGGCCAAGGAACGTGGCTACGGAGTGGTCCTGGGTTCCGCCGGAGCGAGGGCGGACGAGGCGCTGGCGACAGTCCTCGAAGCGCGCCAATGCGACGCGATCGTGCTGCTTGGCGACCTGCGCGGCGAGCCAAGGATGATTGCGGACCTGCGTCGTGCAGAGGTTCCCGTGGTCGCTGTGTGGTACGGGTCGCATCATCCGTTTCCGACGGTGAGCGTTGACAACCGCGCCGGCGTCCGCGAGGCGCTGACGCACCTCAGCTCTCTCGGACACCGGCGCATCGCTTTCGTTGGTGGCGGCAGCCACGGCGATATCCGCCAACGCCTCGCCGCCTATAAGGAGTACCTGGCATCGGCTGAGATCGCGCCAACGCGCGGTTACGTACGCCAGGGCCCGAATACGATCATCGACGGTGGTCTCGCGCTGTCAGCGCTGCTGGCGCTGCCACGACCGCCGACCGCGATCCTCGCGGCAACCGACGTCGTCGCGATGGGCCTGATCCACGCCGCCTACGAGCAGGCGGTCGCGGTCCCTGAGCAGTTGTCGATCGTCGGCTTCGACGATATTCCGCTCGCCGCAGCCACGGCGCCAAGCCTGACGACCGTGAAGATGCCCACTGCCGAGATGATCACCTGGGCGGTCGAGCTCGCAGTCGGTGCCGCCGGCTCGCCCTTCCATGCCGCTGGGGATCCGCCGCGGATCGTCTTTCAACCGAAGCTGATCGTTCGTCGCTCGACAGCTGAGGCGTCGCCAACGACGCACGCGAAACCGCCGAGCCCGGCGCCGCGTACACGCAGCTCCTCGCGAGCAGTCCGCGCGGCCATCAGGCGCCCGCGCGCGTAACACCACCTCCTTCACGAGGTTCATATGACCGCATTTTCCGGGAGCATACGTATGCTCCGATCGTGAATTGAGTCACGCACTCGGCACTGGCAAATTCGCGCTCGTTGTGCCATTCTGCGCCCGTGCGCTCGGGCGATAAGCCAGGCGATCTCGGAGGAGTCGGTGCACACGGCACGCGAAAGCAGGGTCACACCGAGCTGAAACCGGATACGGTGGGCCACGGATTGCATTCGTTTGCCGACATATGAAGAGAATCGGTTGAGCGACGCTGAGGCGTCGAGGGAGGAATGGGTATGTCTGTAGCAGATGAGTTTGGAAATGAGGCAGTTGAGCGCCTCGAGTGGAGTGACGAAAAGCAGGGTGCGAGCCCGCATTCGAAGGCCCGTGCCATCACCCGGCGCGCAGCACTCGGCGGCGGCGCCGGGGCACTCGCAGCGTTCATGCTGAGCCCCGCGGCCGAGGCACTTGCCGCGTCTTCCTCTGCGGGCATCTTCGGCGCACAGAAGAAGTACCACTTCGTGTTCGTCAACCACGTGACGACGAATACGTTCTTCGTGCCGACCATCTATGGCATCGCGGACGCGTGCAACCTGCTGGGCTGCTCGTACCAATGGACGGGCTCGGAGACGAGCAATGTTCCGCAGATGGTGACCGCGTTCAATAGCGCGATCACCTCCGGCGCGGACGGCATCGCTTGCGCGATGATCGATCCGAACGCGTTCACGCCGCTGGTGTCGAAGGCCCTGGGGAAGGGGATTCCTGTCCTTTCCTACAACGCCGACGAGCCCAATGGCCGTCTGGCCTACATCGGCGAGGATCTATTGCAGTCCGGGGTACTCCTGGGCGGGCAAATCCTCAAGCTCGTGGGCTCGGGCGACGTTGCAGTCTTTATCGCGACGCCCGGTACGGCGAACATCCAGCCGCGGGCGACCGGCGTGCTGCAGGCACTGAAGGGCACACCGGTTACCGCGAAGCAGATCGCCTCAGGCGCCCTGCAGCCACAGGAACTCACGGCGATCGAGGCATTCTGGACCGGGCACACGAGCTACAAGGGCCTCTTCGCGGTCGACTCCGGCAGCACCATCAGCGTCGGCCAGACCGTCCAGAAGTACAACCTGAAGGGGAAGGTCAAGAGTGGCGGCTACGACCTGACGGTTCCGACGCCGACGTTGATGAAGGAAGGATTCCTCGACATCACGATTGATCAGCAGCCCTACCTGCAGGGGTTCCTGCCGGTCCTGGAGATGTTCCTCTACCACGCCTCCGACACACTGAGCGGCATCGCCGACGTCAACACGGGTCTGAAGTTCGTAACCCCGGCGACGGTCGCCGGCTATGTCTCAAAGCAGAGCCGCTTCGAGGGCAGCTCGACCAAACCTGGGGTTTCGTAGACCGCAGCGCGGGGCTCGTTAGCGATTGATGTCCAGCACGGCCGCCAGCGAGCCGCCGTCGCCCGCGCCAGCGGGGGGCCCAGCGCAAGAGCGCTCGGCCCCCCGCCGCGCGGCGGCGCCGGCCCGGGCCCTCATCAAGCGCTTCCTCACGGCGCGGGAGGGCAGCATCGTCATCGTCACGGTTCTGCTGGCCGTGTACTTCGCGGTCAGCCTGCCGGCGTCGAGCAACTTCGTC
>Ga0182015_10002547_pt1 | contig 21747 bp, 20 predicted proteins | sample 712P3MmetaG_FD_120478 | JGI IMG/M metagenome (GOLD analysis project Ga0182015, IMG submission 120478) | Permafrost microbial communities from Stordalen Mire, Sweden - 712P3M metaG | ecosystem: Environmental > Terrestrial > Soil > Wetlands > Permafrost | place: Sweden: Stordalen | collected...
CGGCGGAACCCGCCACCGGCATAGACTTCGATCTGAGAAAGATCCATGGCTGGGCCTCCTTTGTGGCAGCCTCTTGTTGGGGGCACAGCTAGTTGCTTCCTCCGGCGAGGGTCGTTCCCCAATCGGGCAAAGACCATGCCGGAACCGTCCTCGCTTATTGGGAAGTTATGACCGAGAAAAGGAGCGTAAGCTATGGCAACCTCGTCTCCTCAGACCCGCAACCGTTGGGGCATCGCCGTCGCCGGCGTGGTCGTCATGCTCTGCCTGGGAAGCGTCTACTCCTGGAGCATCTTCACGAACTCGCTGATCGCCGGATTCGGGTGGACGAGCCAACAAGCGACGATCCCCTTTGAGCTAGCAATCTTTTTCTTGGGTGTCGGCGCCGTTTTCGGCGGCCGCTGGCAAGATCGCGTGGGGCCGCGCACGGTTACGATCGTCGGCGTCGTCGTTTGGGGCCTGGGAATGCTGCTTGCGGGCATTGGGACGGTATCGCTCGGCCCGTGGTGGCTCTATCTCACGTACGGCGTGCTCGGCGGTTTCGGGAACGGAATGGCGTACGTCACGCCGGTCGCCATGGTCACCAAATGGTTTCCCGACATGCGCGGCGTCGGCAGCGGACTGGTCGTGATGGGATTCGGGCTGGGCGCGTTCGTCTACAACCAGATCGTTCCGCGCATCGCGCTCTTCGCGTCGGCAGCCAAGTCGGCCGGCCTCTACATCGCGGCGCGCGATGCGGCGATCAAGGCGGGGACGGCCTTCGACCCGACGGCGTATCGGCTGACGCCCGCGCAGATCGGCGCGGTCATGACGATCTTCGTCGTCTCCGGCATCGTCTTCATCATCGTCGGCGGCCTCTGCGCGACGCTGTTGCACAATCCGCCGCCGGGATACGCGATCGGCAGTGCGACGCCGGCGCGCGCGGCCGCCGAAGCGGTCGGGTATACCCCAAGCAACGTGCTGCGCATGCCGCAGTTCTACGGCCTGTGGGTCCTGTTATTCCTCAACGTAACCGCCGGCATTCTGATCATCTCCAACGCCGTACCGATTATCATCGACTTGACGAAGACCACGGCGGCGGTCGCGGCCCCGCTGTACGGCCTGCTGGCGATCTTCAACGGGATCGGGCGCTTCGTCTGGGGTAGCCTCTCCGATCGCATCGGACGCAATTTGAGTTACGTCGCGATGTATTTGATCCAAGCCGCGATCTTTTTCTTGCTCGGCACCTTCCACTCGCTAGGTTTGGTCGCGCTCTTCTTTGCGATCGTACTCCTGTGCTACGGAGGCGGTTTCGGCGTCATGCCGTCGTTCAACGCCGACTATTTTGGAACGAAGTATTTGGGGCAAAACTATGGCATGATTTTGACGGCGTGGGGCGTGGGCGGGGTGGTTGGACCCTTCATTGCGGCTCGCGTTCACGACGCCACGGGCTCCTTCACGGGCGCTCTGCTGCCCGTGGCGATCATGCTGCTGATCGCCGCCGTCATTCCTTTTTTGGTCCGTCCGCCGCGCCAAACGGGAGAAATCGCATGAAAACCTCGATCGATCTCACGAGGCTCGCCGGGCGGATCGGGCCGTTGCCAAACGTCGCGTCGGAGCGAACGCGACACCTCCGCGCGCGTACCGCCGGCGTCAAGGCCACGGTCAGCGTCTGTCCCTATTGCGCGGTTGGCTGCAGTACGCTCGCGTACGTGGGCGACGACGGGAAACTCCTCGACGTCGAAGGCAATCCCGATAGCCCCATCTCCGGCGGCCACCTTTGCCCAAAGGGCTCGGCAATCTTCGGATTCACGGTCAACGAAGCGCGCTGGACGACGGCAAAGTACCGCGCGCCCTATGGCACGCAGTGGGAGGAGCGGCCGCTGGAGTGGGCACTCGAGCGGATAGCACAGCTCATCAAGAAGACGCGCGACGAGACCTTCGTTCGGGAGCGTACCGTCAACGGGCAGAACAAACGCGTCAACCATACGCTCGGCATCGCGTCGTTGGGCGGCGCGACGTTCGGAATCGAAGAGAACTACTTGCTCGGCAAGTTGATGCACTCGCTCGGCGTGGTTTCCATCGAAAACCAAGCTCGAATATGACACTCCTCGACGGTGCCCGGTCTGGGCACCTCGTTCGGGCGCGGCGGCGCTACCGTGTGGGTTCCGGATCTCGCGAATGCTGACTGCATTCTGATCCAGGGCTCAAACTTTGCCGAAAATCATCCGGTAGCGTTCCGCTTCGTCATGATGGCCAAGGAGCGCGGCGCAACGATCATCCACGTCGACCCGCGCTTTACGCGCACGTCGGCCATGGCGGACATCTACGCTCCGCTGCGCAGTGGGACCGACATCGTCTTTCTTGGGGCGATCGTCAACTACGTCCTGAGCAACGAACGGTACTTCAAAGAGTACGTCGCCGCATACACCAATGCCGCACACCTCGTCAGCGAGCGGTATCGAGATGCCGAGGACCTCGATGGAATCTTCTCCGGTTACGACCCGCAACGGCGGGCCTACGACACCGCAGCGTGGGCCTTCGAGACGGACGCCGAAGGCCGCATCGTCGACGATCCGAGCTTTGCCAATCCGCGCTGCGTGCTCAACGTGCTGCGGCGGCACTACGCCCGGTACACGCCCGACATGGTCGAGCGGATCTGCGGAATGCCCAGAGCGTCGTTCGAACGGATCGCCGATATCCTGGCCCGCAACAGCGGCCGCGAGCGGACGACGGCATTCGCCTACGCCGTCGGCTGGACGCAGCACACGACCGGCGTGCAGTTCATCAGGACGGCGGCGATCCTGCAGTTGTTGCTCGGCAACATCGGGCGGCCCGGCGGCGGCATCATGGCGCTGCGAGGCCATGCCAACATTCAAGGCGCGACGGATATCGCGACGTTATACGACCTTTTGCCGGGATATCTGTCGATGCCCTCGGCCTTACGCCAAGAGCAAACGCTCCACGAGTACTTGCAGTCGGTCACCAAGCCGACCGGCTGGTGGGCAAACACGCCCAAGTACGTCATCTCCGCGCTCAAGGCGTTTTACGGAAACGCGGCGACGAGAGAGAACGATTACTGCTTCGAGTACCTGCCGCAGCTCACCGGCGACCACTCGACCTTACCGACGAGTGTGGCGATGAAGGACGGCGTCGTCAAAGGCTACTTCGTTATCGGGCAAAATCCGGCGACCTCGGGACAGAACGCCGAGCTGATCTGCGCCGGCATGGATCGCCTCGACTGGTTCGTCAACATCGATTCGTACGAGAGCGAGACCTCCTCGTTCTGGAATCGCGAAGGCGCCGACCCGGCCTCGATCGCAACGGAGTGCTTCTTCTTGCCGACCGCGATCATCGTCGAAAAGGAAGGCACGATGACGCAGACGAGCCGTCTGCTGCAGTGGCACGACAAGGCGGTCGAGCCGGCGGGAGAATCGCGCAGCGATCTGTGGTATTTCTATCGCCTCGGTAAGCGGCTCAAGGAGCTCTACGCCGCCTCGAGCGATCCAAAAGACCGGCCGATCCTCGACATGACCTGGGACTACGAGCACGCCGATCCGGACGAACGCGCCAAAGGTGAGCCGTCCGCACTGCGCGTGCTGCAGGAAATCAACGGCTACTACACGGCAACCGGCGAACAAGTCGCGGCATTCACCGATTTGCAGGACGACGGTTCGACCGCCGCAGGGGCCTGGATCTACACCGGCGTCTGCCCCGACAAGAAGACGAATCACGCCCGCGGGCGACAAGGCGATGCTTCGACGGCGCTTGGCTGGGGTTGGGCGTGGCCGGCCAACCGGCGTATGCTTTACAACCGGGCTTCTGCAGATCCAGACGGCAAACCGTGGAGCGAGCGTAAGAAGTACGTTTGGTGGGACGAGCACTTGGGCCAATGGACGGGCGTGGACGTTCCCGATTTTCCGAAAACGAAGGCCCCATCCACGCCGGCCAAGCCGGGCGCCGGCGGTATCGACGCGCACTCCGGCGCCGATCCGTTCATCATGAATCTCGACGGGAAGGGACAACTCTTCGTCAACGCCGGTTTGAAAGACGCGCCGCTGCCGACGCACTACGAGCCGCGGCAGTCCGTAATCGAGAACCTGCTGTACGCGCAGCAGAATAACCCAACGATGGGCGAATGGGTGCGCCGCGATAATCCGTATAACAAACCGGTGGACGCCGAGTTTCCGTACGTGCTCACGACCTATCGCATTACCGAAATGTCGGGCATCATGACGCGATACGTGCCGTGGCTCGCGGAGCTTGCGCCGGCGGCATTCTGCGAAATCGACCCGGAACTCGCCGTCGAAAAGAGTATCGCCAACGGTGATTGGGTGACGATCGCAACCGCACTAGGCACGATGGAGGCCCGCGCGCTGGTCACCGGGCGGCTGCGGCCGCTGCGCGTTGGCCGTGGGCAGCGCATCCACCAGGTGGGCATTCCCTACAACTACGGCCGCTTCGGGTTGGCGACGGGCGACTCGCCGGGGCCGCTCGTTGCGCTCGCGATCGATCCCAACGTCTCGATCCACGAAGCTAAATCGCTCACCTGCAACATCCGAGCCGGGCGGCGCGCGGCCCACAGCGGCGGAGCGATCGATGCGCCGGTGCCCACATCGGAACGCTCCCACGACGGGCAACCGCTGGGCCACGGGATCGACGATCCGGAGCTCGCGAAACGGCTCGGCGCTCCATTTGGGCCCGGAGATCCCAGCTCGTGAGCACCGGCTTCTTTACCGATACGACGCTGTGCATCGGATGCAAGGCCTGCGAAGTCGCGTGCAAGCAATGGAACGAGCTGCCCTCGGATGGCTTCGAGTTCACGGGCGACTCGTACGACAACACCTCGCAGCTCTCGGGCACGACCTGGCGGCACGTTGCGTTCGTGGAGCAGATGAGCCTCGGCGAGGAAGGCCTGCGCGACCGTTGGCTCATGCTCTCGGACGTGTGCAAGCATTGCGCCAACGCCGGCTGCATGGAAGCGTGTCCGACGGGCGCGATCGTTCGCAATGAGTTCGGCGCGGTTTTCGTGCAACCCGACGTTTGCAACGGGTGCGGTTACTGCGTGGTTTCGTGCCCCTTCGGGGTCATCGATTTGATCGAGACGTTCGATCCCAAGGGCACTCTCTATAATCTCGCCACGCTGCGCACGGATCGCCGTGAGGCGGAGCAGACCGCACTGCAAGCGACCGGCGGCGTCGCTGGGAAGTGCACGCTTTGCTACGATCGCCAACGGCTGGGTGTGGAGCCGGCGTGCGCTAAAGCCTGCCCGACGGAATCGATCCAGTTCGGCGAGATCGACGAGTTGCGCGAACGCGCGCGCCGGCGCGTCGACGCGCTGCAAGCGCGCGGCGTTGGGGCCTCGCTCTACGGGGCCGACGACGTCGGCGGCGGAGTCGGCCCGCTTCACGCTTTTTTCCTCTTGACCGATCGCCCGGAGACCTACAATCTTCCGCCGCAGCCCGTACTGCCGTCGACCCATCAGCGCGCAGGATATACCGCTGCGGCCCTCGCCGTCGCCGGGCTTACGGCGGTCGCATGGGCGATATTCCGGAGCGCGTGATGGAGGCCCCGACCTATTTCGATCGCCCGGTGCTCAAGCCGCCGAGGTGGGATTGGAACGTCACGGCCTATCTTTTCCTCGGCGGCATCATGGGCGGCTTGGGTCTGCTTTCGCTGGTCGCTCGCGGCGATCGCGAAGACGAACGACGCCTGCGCCGAACCGCTCGCTTTGCATCGCTGGCGCTGGCGGCGGCGAATCCCGCGCTGCTCATCTCGCACCTGGGGCGCCCGGAACGATTCCTTCACATGCTTCGCATCGTGAAGTTTCGATCGCCGATGTCGCTGGGGGTTTGGGGCCTGCTCCTTTACTCGGGCGCCGCCGGCGCCAACGTGGTGCGCGAACTGGCCGAGGCGGGGGTGCTTCCGCGCTGGACGCGTCACCTCGCCCCATCCATCGCGACGCCGTTGCAAGCGCTGCTGGGCGCATTCACGGCCGGCTATACCGGCGTGCTGCTCAGCGCCACGGCCATCCCGCTCTGGGCTGCCGGCAAACGCCACATTCCCGCAGCGTCGGTCTGCTCCGGGCTGGGCGGCGCGTGTGCGCTGGCCTCGCTCCTTTCCGCACTCCAAGGCAACGATAGCGTCAAACCCAAGCTCGAACGTCTCGAAATGGTGGCCGTGACCGCGGAGCTGTTCGTTCTCAACGACTTCCGCAAGGCGGGCGGTTACTATGCCAAGCCCCTCTTCGAGGGCAGTCGCGGCGAGCGTTTGCGCGCGTACACGATGCTTGCCGGAATCGCCGTCCCAACAGCGCTCAATACCCTGGGCGCGATCGTCGAGCTCCCGCGACCGCTCGACGCCATCCGAACGGCAGCCGCCTCGGTATTGACGCTTGTCGGCGGCTACGTTTTCCGCGAGTCGCTCATCGAAAGCGGAAAGCTATCGGCCCGCGATCCGCACGCGGCGTTCGTGCAGCCGAGATGACCGCTCACGGCACGCGGGTACGCCCCGGACGCACCGTCGAGACCGCCGTCCTCGCACTCGATGGTGCGGTCCGTGTCTACAAGCAAGATCGCGTCGCCGTCGAGGAGCCGCTGGAGCTTCGTCTGAGCGACGGCACGAACGTGAGAACGCTCGGCGTCACGATGCGCACGCCCGGCAACGATTTCGAGCTGGCGGCCGGATTTGCGTTCGGCGAGTCGATCGTGCGCGCTCGCGATCGGCTTACGGGCATAACCTATTGCCTCGATGCAAACCTCGACCCGTCGCAGCAGTACAACGTCGTGACGATCGAGTGCGAGCCCGGTGAGTTCGACCGGAGCGCCGGGCGCTTCGAGCGGCACTTCACGATGAACAGCTCCTGCGGCGTCTGCGGGCGCGCCCAACTCGAGTCTCTGTACGATTTGGGCGTGCGGCCGCTCGACGACGGCCTTCGGATCGCCGAAACGCTGTTGTATGCGTTGCCCGAGCGCATGCACGAAGAGCAGCGGATTTTCGCGTCGACGGGCGGGCTGCACGCCGCGGCGCTCTTCGACGAGTCGGGGGCGTGCGCTATCGTGCGTGAAGACATCGGCCGGCACAACGCCCTCGATAAGGTCGTCGGCTGGGGCCTTCTCAATGGACGCCTCCCCTTCGCGCGTTCGCTGCTGCTCGTCAGCGGCCGCGCGAGCTATGAAATCTTGCAGAAAGCCGTCACCGCGCGCATTCCGGTCGTCTGCTCGGTCTCGGCGCCCAGCAGCCTCGCGATCGACGTCGCGCGCGAGTTCAACGTCACGCTCGTCGGCTTCTTGCGAGGCAATCGTGCCAACGTCTACGCCGGCGACGAGCGAATCGCAGCGTTGGCTTCCTAACCCGGCCGAGCCGGAACCAAATAGGCCCGGCTTGATGGCCATGGTGGCGGGTGGTTCCGCCTCGGCCGAAGGAATCCCAGCGCCGTGCGTCTGAGCAGCCTTCCTTTGCGGAGGGCTGCGCGTCATGAGTACCGACCTGCTAACGGATCGCTTTTCTGACCAGATCGCCGGCGTCCTCAACTGTTACGACCGCCTGATCATCCAGAGAACAAAACCCGATCTCTGCCACGCGCAAGCGATGACGACGTACTTAAATGTGCGTCACATCCGGATCCTCGACTACGCGCAGTTCGCCCAGCCGCTGCGCGAGCGGTTGAGCAAGCATGCCGAAGCCATCGCTGTCGAGCACGGGATCGAGATCGAGTTCATCCGCAAGAGCAGCCTTCGCAAAAGCGAGAAGATTCAAGCGGTTATCCAGGAACGTGGCGCGCAGCCGGGGTTAGTTGCGATCCTGTCGGCGATGGAGCCGTGTTCAAGCTACAAGCCCTGGCATGACAAGCAGACCGGAAAAACGTTCCTGCGCCCAGACGCCGGCAAGTGCCTGCACTTTTACTTTTACTTCATCGATGAACAGCTGGGCTTGTGCTACTTGCGGGTGCCGACTTGGTGCCCCTTTCGCTTGCAGTTCTATTGCAACGGTCATCTCTGGCTAGCGGCAGAGTTGATCAAACGCAAGATTCGGTATCGCCTAGCCGACAACGCCTTCGCATCGATCGCCAACCTCGCGCTGGCGCAGAAGACCGCCGATGGCATGCGCGTGCAAACGCTGCACCGTAAGCTCGATGCCTTCGTGCGCCGCTACTGCCCGGCCATTGCCGAGTTAAGCGTCACTTACCATTGGAGCATCGACCAAGCCGAGTACGCGACCGACATCATCTTTCGACGGCAGGCCGATTTGCAAGCCATCTACGACCACCTCACGAGAACCGCCATCCACACCGTCAAGCCCGAGAACGTGGCGACCTTTCTGGGCCGCAAGCTCCACGGCAACTACCAAGACGAACTGGGTAACCGGTTTGACACCCGCATCGCCGGGACGCGGATTAGACACACCGTGGGATCGGCCTCGATCAAGATGTACGACAAACACGGCTTCATTCTGCGCATCGAGACGACGGTTAACGACGTCTCATTCTTCAAACACTACCGACGGGTAGAACACCGCGACGGCACGACCGAAACCAAATGGACCTCGATGAAGAAAGGCATCTACAGCCTGCCGGCCCTAGCCGAGGTGCTGTGCGCCGCGAACCGCCGCTACTCGGAGTTCATTTCGGCCATCGACACGCCGACCGCCGGCGTCGATGCGCTTCGGAAAATCTCCGCGGGCTTACGCGAGGGCGAGCACACCTACCCTGGCTTCACCTCTTCGCCGGTGAGGATCAGCAACTCATGGAGGCGCTGGTCCGCGGAGAGCACTGCATCCGCGGCCTCTCGAACAAATCCCTATGCCAACGCTTCCCCAACAAAACCAGCGCGCAAATATCCCGTACGCTTAAGCGTCTGCGCCTTCACGGGCTCATCAAGAAGGTTGGCCACACCTACCACTATTACCTCACCCAGCTCGGCCGAATCGTTGCGAGCGAGGGCTCAAGATCAAAGAGCTCATCCTCATCCCGCAACTCGCCGCCGCTCTCGCCTAACCTGAGGAGATTTTCTTGCCTAAATGACGAGAATCTGAAGACATAGGAACTAACGCTCCGTAAACGGCAGGAGCAGCGCCGCTTCGATCCGTTGGAGTTGGGCCGCCGAATCCGGACGGTCGTCGCCGAGCCAATCGTTGAGCAGCAGGGAAAAGGTTACCGGCCCGTGCTCGTCGGTTTGCAGAAATCCCGAAAGCGCGCGCACGTGCGTCTCCGTACCAGTCTTTGCGAAGACGCGCATCCTCAAGAGCGTTGCCGAGAACCGGTCCGCGAGCGTGCCGCGAACGCCTGCCTCGGGCAAGGCGTCGAGCACGACGGCTCGCTGCGGCCCGGTCCAATCGCTCTGCAAGATTCGAACGAGATCGCGTGGAGTGATTCGATCGTATGCCGACGTCCCCGAGCCGTCAGCGATGGAGAGCGTCGACGGATCCACCCCGATCGATTGCGCGTACGCGAGCTCGGCGGCGATCCCGTTGGCATCGCTTCCCGGTTCGCCGTCGCGTGCGACGCCGAGCTCTTTAACGAACAGTTCACCCATGAGGTTATCGCTGGGCAGCCAAAAGTTCGCTAGGAGCTGCGCCATCGGCACGGATTCGTGGCGCCAGAGCAGGTTCGTCGAACGCGGCGTTATGCCGGCGCGAACGCCGCCGGCTACCGTGATGCCGGCGCTCGATAACGCCTGGAGCGCAACGTCGCCGGCATACGCTTGGGGATTCGGAGCGCTGGGCTCCAAATCGTCCGATTCCGGCGCACCCGCCGGATAGCTTCCGACGATGCGAATGGTCAGCGGAGAATCCCAGGGCCGCACCACGTCGGTCGAGTCTTGCGAGCCGGCCGGCCCGGTAACGGCACGGTTCTCCACCGTAAAGGCGCCGCTCGACGGCTCGATGCGCAAGCCGACGGGATCGCCGGGAGAGGCACCGGGCGTTACGTAGACGTGGACGACACCGCCCTCGAGCTCCAACGCCGTGACCGGCGCGGCATATTCGTAGGGCAGGTCGTCCCATGCCCAGCCCGGCGGATAGCGAACTTCATCGTCGTGCGAGGCGTCGGTGACCAGCGAACCGTCGATCGCGACGATACCGGACCGCTTCAAGGAGAGCGCCGCGTCGCGTAAGTCCGACGCGTTCAAGTGCGCGTCGCCGCCGCCACGCAAGTAAAGGTTGCCGGCGATGACGCCGTCGTGCGGCGGCGCGTCGCTCGACAGCGAGGTCTGGAAGCGAAAGCTCGGACCGAGGTCGTGGAGCGCTGCGGAGCCGACGAGCAGCTTGAGGTTTGAGGCCGGCGTAAACTCGTCGTCGGCATCGCGTGCGTAGAGCAGCGAGCCCCGCACGGTATCGATCGCCAGCAAACCAACGTGCGCGCCGCGCAGCTCCGGCGCCGCCAACGCCGCGTCGAGGCGCATTTGCAGCGCGCCGATCTGCGCGGCGCTCCAAGGTGTACCCGCGGGTTGAGGATCGGTGGTCGCGCCGAGCGTTGCCACGATGCCGATGGCGCAGAGCGCTCGTGCGCTCATCGCAGAACGTCGGGGCGCTTGAGAAAGTCGCGTAAGATCGCGTTGAACGCTGCCGGATTGTCGGCATTGGCGACGTGGCCGGCGTCGGGGATCTCGGCCAGCACCGCGCTCGGAATCCCCGCGGCGATCTCCTCGGAGAGAGCGCGCGGCGCAACCTTGTCGTGGCGTCCGTAGGCGACGAGCACCGGAGCGGCAATCGACGCCAGCATCGAGCGGTAGTCGCCGGTCCAGGTTGCCTGCGTCGCGGCGAGGTAACAGCTCACCGACTTGCACGCCATCTGCTCGATGGTCGCAGCGTAACGGTTGGGCGGTAAACCAAGCTGTACCGCACGGCGCTCGGCGAAGACCCGCATGCTTCCGGCCTCCCGAACCGCTGCGGCAATCGCATCGGCGTAGCGTTGGCCGTCGGGATAGCGCGCGAAACTGCCGAGGATGACCGTTGCTTCGAAGCGCCGGTCCGCGCGTTCCCACAACTCGAAAGCGACGACCCCGCCGAGGCTGCAGCCGACCAGCGTAAAACGGTCGACGCGCGCGCGGTCGAGTACAGTGAGGACGTCCTGCGCGAATCCCGATCGCGTTACGAGCGACGGCTCGGGATCGGGCGTGCATGCCCCGTTGCCGCGCAACTCGACCGCGAGGCAGCGGTACTCGCCGCCGAACGCTTCCAACTGCGGATCCCAAATCGCCGCGGTCGAGCCTACGCCGTGGACGAAGACCAGCGTCGTCGCGGCGGGATCGACCGAGGCCGGCGAGGCGACCCGCGCGCCGACGGCGGCACCGTCGGGCGTCGTGGCGCGCAGCGTCGCGATCATGCGGCGTTGCGTTTGCGCGCGACAAACGCGCGAACCGCGTCGAGCGGCTGCGCGTTGAGCACGTCGGCCGCGACGAGCCCCGCACGGCGCGCCTGCCCGACCGAGAACTCCACCGCGGCGAGATCGCCCGTGCGATGCGCGTCGCTGTCGAGCGAGAAGGTCACGCCGAAGCTCTTGCCCCGGCGGGCTAGCGCAGCGGGGAGATCCAGCCGGGCCGCCTGTCCGTCGATTTCCAACGCGGTGCCGGTGCGCGCCGCCGCCGCGAAGACGGCATCGTAGTCGAACTCGTAGCCGGGCGATCCATCAAACCGCCGTCCCGTCGGGTGGCCAATGATCGTCGCGTACCGGTTCTCGCAGGCGCGAATGAGCCGGGCGGTCATCTCGGCGCGCGATTGGTTCGTCGCGCTGTGTACCGAGGCGACGACGAGGTCGAGCTGCGCCAGCACCTCGTCGCCATAATCGAGTGAGCCATCGGGAAGAATGTCGACCTCGCTGGCCTGCAGCGTCGCGATGCCGTACCGCTCGCTCAGCGTCCGGATCTCCTCCTTCTGCCGCAGCAGCGAGGCAGGATCCATGCCGAATCGCCGGCCTCGTCCCTGCGAGTGATCGCTGATCGCGTGATATTCGTAACCGCGGGCCGCGGCGGCGGCAATCATCGCCTCCAGGGTATCGTCGCCGTCGCTATACGTGGTGTGCATGTGAAAGTCGCCGCGCAGATCGGCGCTCTCGATCAGCACTGGTATCGCGTTGGTCAGGGCAAGCTCGATTTCGTCGAGCCCGCTGCGCAACTCCGGAGGAATGAACTGCATGCCGAGCGCCGCATAGACGCCGGCTTCGTCGCTGCACGTCACCACCTCGCCGTTCTCGAGGTTCAAGATACCGTTTTCGCTGACGCGCAAGTTCTTGCGCACCGCGTATTCACGCAAGCGAATGTTGTGTTCGCGCGAGCCCGTGAAGTGCTGGAGCAGATTACCGTACACATGATCGGGCAGCACGCGTAAGTCGATTTGAAGGCCGCCGCTCAGCCAAATACTCGCTTTGGTCGGCCCCTCCGCGAGCACCGCTTCGGCGCGTTCCCAGCCGGTGAAGTGCGCGACGACGTCGGCAGCTTGCGGCGACGTACAGACGATGTCGATATCTCCCACGGTGACTTCGCAGCGCCGCAAACTTCCGGCGTACGTCAGCCGCGCAAGCGGCGGCCCCACGAGCACGTACTCCATCACCTCTCGCGCAACGGCGAGCGCCAGCGGCAACGGCGTGCGGCGCAGGCGTCCGCGATAGGCAAGGATTCCGCGCTTCCAGTTTTCGATCGTCTTGCTCCCCAAGCGGGGAACGTCGGCAAGGGCACCGGTGGCGATGGCGGCTTCGAGATCGGCGAGCGACGCAACGCCGTAATCCGAAAAAAGCATCGCCGCGGTCTTCGTCCCGATACCGCTGACGCCCAGCACTTCCAGCAAGGTAGGCGGAAACCGGCGGTGCAGGTCCGTCAAAATGTCGGCGGTACCGCTCTGGACCAGCTGCTCGATCACCGCGCCGATGCTCTTCCCCACGCCCGGGAGTTTGAGGTGCTCGTTCGCGGCGACGAGCTCGGCGAGCGGCGAAGCGTTCTCCACCGAAGCCGCAGCCCTCTCAAAGGCCATGTATTTATAGAAGGATTCGCCCGACATCTCCATCAGCGTGCGAATCTCGAGAAGCTTTTGCGCGACGGCAGCGTTAGTAAGCACGACGGTGTAGTGGTGTTGGCGGCGCGCGTTGAAGGCTACTGCCAGATGCCGCTTCTGCGCATGAGGGAAGCCTCGTTTTCCAACGCGAGCGTTTCGGCAGGCCCGGTCACGCTGGACCTCGGGGCTGGCCGGCGCGCGGCGCTGCGCTTCGAAACGGCGCAGCAAGCGACCGTCGTCGCATTGATGGCATCCGGTATCGCGAAGGCCTCAAACGGTTGCGTGTTGGTGGGCGATTACGATCCTCGCGTGCAGTCGGTGCACTGCAAACGCATTGCCGCTTTCGTGGCGCACGATCCGCTCGGCCTCGACGACGCCGAGTTTTCGCGATACGTCGCCTATCGCGCGGCGTTATGGAGCGTCGACCTGCGCAGCGCGCGCACTCGCGCGCGCGAGCTGCTCGAGCGTCTCGACGGGATGCACGAGGCGTTCGCGTATCCGTTGATCGGCGCACTCATCGCGAAACCGCAACTGTTGGTGATGGACCGGCCTGCACCGGTCTACGCGCGGAACATCCTCGGCGTCATCGATGACGTCGCACTCCTGACGACCCACGTGCATGCGGGCAGCGTCGCCGCTTTCGAACGATGACCGGACGCGCACTCGCCGCCATGGTGCAAGCACGTCTCTATGTGTCGCGCGGCTTCGTGCTCTATGCGTGCGCGGCCGCGGCACTTGCGGCATGGCTGGCGCCCGCGGGAGCTGCGGTTCCGCTCTTGCTGTGCTCGGCGCTCGGTATCGTCGCCGCGCTCGAACAAACGCCGGGACGTCACCCGCACCTCGACCGGTGCGAACAGAGCGCACCCCTCTTCGGGCGCGAACTCGCTCGCGCGAAGGCGCTGATACCCTGCGCGGCCGCCATCGCTGCGGTCGCGGTCTACGCCGCGGTGCAGATCGTCCGCGGACTGCCCGATACGGGAGAGACGGCGTGGACCGCGGGCGTCGCCGTGGTAGCGACCACGCTCGTCGCGCTCTCCGCGACGCTGCGGCGCGGCTGGACGCGCGTGTTGTACGTAGTATCGGCCGGTGCCGTAGCCGGCGCGGCGTACGCCGTGGCCGTCGTGGCGCCGCGCTCGATCGCCGCGGAGTCGCTCTTTTGTGCCGTCGTCGCCTTCATCGCACTGCGTCAGTACGGCGAAACGCTCGCACGCTACGATCCCGTTTAGGGAACCTGCACGGGAACCGCGGCGGCGAGCTTCTCGAGCATCGCGCGATTAAACTGCGAAAGGTCCTCGCTGCCCCGCGTGGATATCCAGTTGGAGTCGGAGACCGTCGGCTGATCGCGATACAGGCCGCCAGCATTGCGGATGTCGTCGGCGATCGAATACACGCCCGTCACTTGCCGCCCACGCAGAAGCTGCGTGGATATTAGGACTTGCGCGCCGTGGCCGATCGAGAACATCGGTTTCTTGAGCGTATCGAACTCCCGGACGAACCGATGGACCTCGCGGTCGGTACGAATCCGATCGGGCGAAACGCCGCCGGGAATGAGCAGCGCATCGAAATCCTCGGCCGTGCAATCGCCGACAAGCTCCTCCGCGCGCAGACTTTGACCGTCGTCCAGGCCGCGCTTTCCGCGAATCCGCTGACGCGCGCGTTCGTCGACGCCCACGATGGTGACGATGGCGCCCGCTTCTTCAAGCGCACGCCGCGGTTCGATCAGCTCGATCTCCTCAAAGCCGTCGCCGATCAGCGCTGCGACCCGTTTTCCCTCAACTCCTTGCATATCGGCCCCGAGATTCGCGCCGCCGGGAAGCCTACCTTTGCTCGCCGTCAGCCGAAGAGGCCGCGCGTCAGGCCGCCGTCGACCGAAATCGTTTGCCCGGTCACGTACCGGGCGGATTCGCCGCACAAGAAAACCGCGAGGGGAGCAAACTCCTCCGGCGAGGCGATACGTCCTATCGGCACTTCGCTCGCCGCCTCACGCAGCCGAGCTTCGTCGTTTCCGTAGAGTTCTCGAAGACGTTCGGTTTGAACGCGTCCGGTCGCAATCGCATTGACGGTGACGCCGTCGGCCGCCACTTCGACGGCGAGGGTCCGCAACGCCGCGACCAATGCCGTCCGAAACGTATTGGAGAGCGCAAGGGTGTCGATCGGCTGCTTGACCGATGTAGAGGTCAGCGCGACGATCCGTCCCCACCCGTTGCGCCGCATCGGCCCGACCAGGGAACCGGTCACGCGCAGCATGCCGCGCAGCACAAGCCGGTAGCCGGCGTCCCAGTCGTCTTCGGTCAGCTCGGTGAACCGCCCGGCCTTCGGGCCGCCTCCGTTGAGGATGACGATATCGGCGCGGCCGTACGTTTGCGTAACGCCGGCTAGCAGGCGATCGATCGAGGCGTCATCCGCGACGTCGAGGGCGAAGGCGTGCGCGTCAGCCGCGCCCTCGGCGCGGGTCCGTGAGGCAACCTCCTCGAGTAGCTCGAGCCGCCGCGCCGCCAGGCCAAGACGGACACCCTCCCTGGCGAGACCCATCGCCACCGCCTCCCCGATACCGGAGCTGGCACCCATGACGAGCGCGGTTCGGCCACGAATTCCGAGATCCACATTGGCGGCTTTGGCACCGAAACGCACGCACCTTGCGCCCGAGGGGGGCCTTTGTTATCCTTAGCCGGTCGCCGAGACGGAGCCGAGCACTCTGTACCCGAGCGAGACCATCCTTGTCAAAGGAGATTCTATCGTGCCGCTCACCAAAGAACGCAAGGCGGAGATCTCCGCCAAATACGGCCGTGCATCGAACGATACCGGCTCGGCCGAAGTGCAGATAGCGATGCTCACCGCGTCGATCAACCACCTGACCGAGCATCTCAAGATTCACAAGAAGGATCACCACAGCCGCCGCGGTCTTCTGCTGCAAGTCGGACAGCGCAGGCGTCTCTTGAACTACCTGAATGCCAAGAACCTCGAGCGCTATCGCTCGCTTATCTCTGAACTAGGCCTGCGCCGCTAGCCGAATCAGGGCTTTCTCGTATAAGCGCGATGGGCGGCCGCGGCGATCGCATCGACGCCCATGCCATAGTATTCGATCAGCTCTGCCGGATCGCCGGATTGCCCGAAGCGATCGTCGACCCCGACGAACTCGATCGGGACGGGATGACGTTGCGCGAGAATTTCCGCGACGCGCGATCCCATCCCGGCGGCTTTTTGATGCTCTTCCACGGTAACGACCGCACCGCAGTTGCGGGCCGCATCGACCACAGCCGCTTCGTCCATTGGTTTGACCGTGTGGTTGTTGACGACGCGACACTCGATGCCGTCCTTCGCGAGCCGGTCTGCGGCAATCAATGCATTGTAGACCAATATCCCGCAGGCCACGATTGCAACGTCGCTGCCTTCCCGAAACGTTTGCGCTGTGCCGATCTCAAACGGCGTTTCGTCGGTCGTCACGACCGCGGACTTCTCACGGCCGAAACGCAGGTAGACGGGTCCCCACATCTCCGATAGCGCGATCGCCGCTTTCTTGGTTTGCGCCGCGTCGCAGGGTACGACTACCGTCATGTGCGGAATCACGCGCATGATTGCGATATCCTCGATCGCTTGGTGCGTTGCTCCATCGGGTCCGACGGAGACGCCGGCATGTGCGCCCGCGATCTTGACGTTCGTCTCGTTGAGCGCCATGATCGTGCGCACTTGCTCCCAGGAACGCCCCGGGTTGAACATCGCGTAACTGGCGATCCACGGGATCTTGCCGACGGCCGCAAGGCCGCCGGCCATCGCCACGAGCATTTGCTCGGAGACGCCGATCTCGACGTACTGCTCCGGATAGGCCTTCCTAAAGCCCTCAAAACGAGTCGACTCCGAGAGGTCGGCGCAAATGCCGATGACGTCGCGATTGCGGGATCCGGCCTCGATCAAGCCTTCGCCGAAGCCGTTGCGCGTCGGTACGAGCTTGACGTCGCCGCGATAATCCACCAAATGCATAGCTTGGGCGGAATCGTCCACGCCGTTGAGGCTACGCATGGGCCAAGATCCTCTCGCGGTCGGCGGCAAGCTCAAGCAATGCCTCTTGCGCTTGCTGTGCGTTCGGCGGCTTGCCGTGCCAGAGATAGTCGCCCTCCATGTACGAAACGCCCTTGCCGGGAATCGTCCGCGCGATGATGACTTGCGGCTTGCCTTTGCAAAGGCGTGCGCGCTGCGCGGTGGCGATGAAATCGGCCATGTCGTTGCCATCGCATTCGAGTACTTCCCAGTTGAACGCGCGATACTTATCGGCGAACGGCTCGAGCGGCATTACGTCTTCGGTGCTTCCGTCGATTTGAATGAAGTTACGGTCGACGATCGCTGTGAGGTTGTCGAGCTTGAACTTTGCGCCGGTCATCACCGCCTCCCAATGAAGCCCGCACTGATGCTCGGCATCCGAGGTCACGACCCAGATGTGAAAATCTTTGCCGTCCATCTTCGCGCCCAGCGCCATACCGACGCCCTGCGCTAGACCCTCGCCGAGTGGGCCGGAGGTCGTTTCGACCGACGGCAGGCTCACGCGCTCCGGATGACCCTGCAGCCGCGATCCGAACTTCCGCAGAGTGAGCAGCTCTTCTAAAGGAAAGTAGCCGAAGTTGGCCATCGCCGAGTAGCGCACCGGCGCAATATGGCCGCAGGAGAGGAGCAGCCGGTCCCGGGCGGCCCATTCGGGGTTCCGTGGGTCGTGCCGCATGAGATGACCGTAAAGGGCGGTGAAGACGTCTGCCATGTCGAGCGGCCCGGCAGAGTGGCCGGACCCGGCGGCCAGAAGCGAGCGAATGATGCCCTGGCGAACGTCGTTCGCCTTCAACTGCAACTCGGTCAAACGATCGGCGGTGAGGGTTTGCATGGGAGCCTGTTATACCAGCCGCGGCGCGCGGGACCCTCGGCGCCCCCGAAGTCGGGCTCGGCAGGTCGAGGCTCGGAACGGCCCGAAACCGGCGCGGTTAATACAAAACAATACAATTTGAATTAGGAGTAACCGTGCCCGAATCCGTGACCTTAACGGTCGGCGGGCGCACGATGGTCATCGAAACCGGAGAACTAGCGAAGCAAGCAAACGGCTCCGCGCTGGTTCGTTATGGCGACCAAAACGTCGTGCTCTGCGCCGTGACCGCTTCAGAAAAGCCTCGCGAAGGCATCGATTTTTTCCCTCTCACCTGCGATTTTGAAGAAAAGATGTACGCTGCCGGAAAGATTCCGGGCGGTTACATCAAGCGAGAAGGACGCCCGTCGGAGCACGCCGTGCTCAGCTCGCGGCAAATCGATCGCCCGATCCGCCCACTCTTTCCCGATGGTTTTCGCAACGACATCCAGATCGTCGCGACGGTGTTGTCCGTCGATCCGGAACTCGATGCGGACGTACTGGGCGTCTGCGCCGCGGGTGCGGCACTCGCGCTGAGCGACATTTCGTTCGAAAGGACGGTCGCTGCGGTGCGCGTCGGGCGCGACGAAAACGGTCAATACGTCTGCAATCCGACGCTGCCGCAGTACGAAACCGGTGGGATGGACATCGTCGTGGCCGGTACTGCCGACGCGGTGATGATGGTCGAAGGCGAAGGCAAGGAGATCGAAGAGAAAGATTTTCTTGGCGCCGTCGAGTTCGCACATGCCGAAATCAAGAAGATCGTCAAAGCGATCGATCAGCTGGCAAAAAAGGCCGGCAAGAAGAAGCGCACATACCCCGTCGCGCAACTCGATCCGGCGCTTGACAAGTGGGTACGTAAGACGTTTGCCAAAGACGTTGCGAAAGCGATGCGAACGGTCGACAAGCAGCAGCGTGAGACGCTCTTCGCGGCCATCTCGGTGGACGAAGCCCTCGTGCGCTGTGGAAAGAAGGACGAAAACGTTCGAGCGCTGCTCGAGAATCCCGCGACGGTCAAAGAGTTTGGCAAGATCGTCAAGACGATGGAGGAGGAAGAACTCCGCACCATGGTCGTCGACGAAAAGATTCGTCCCGACGGACGCAAGCCCGACGAGATCCGCCCGATTTGGTGCAAGGTGCACTACGTGCCGCGCGTGCACGGCTCCGGCATCTTCACGCGGGGGCAGACCCAAGTCTTCACTGCGGCAACGCTGGGTTCGACCAGCGACGCGCAGCGGCTCGACGGCATCATGGCGCTCGAAAACAAGCGCTACATGCATTTCTACAACTTCCCGCCGTACTCTGTCGGCGAAACCCGGCCGATGCGCGGCCCGGGACGCCGCGAAATCGGACACGGCCTGCTCGCCGAACGCGCGCTTAAAGCCGTGCTGCCTGCGAAGGAAGATTTTCCGTATACGCTGCGTCTCATGAGCGAGGTGCTCGAATCGAACGGCTCGTCGTCGATGGCGTCGGTCTGCGGTTCGACGCTGGCGTTGATGGATGCCGGCGTACCGATTCGCGGACACGTCGCGGGCGTCGCGATGGGCCTGATCCTCAAAGGCAAGAAGTACGCCGTTCTCACCGACATTCAAGGCCTGGAAGATGCGCTCGGCGAGATGGACTTCAAAGTGGCCGGCACCAAGAAGGGAATCACCGCCATCCAGATGGACATTAAAGTCCAAGGCGTCACGATCGAGATCATGCGCGAGGCGATGGAGCAAGCAAAGAAATCTCGTTACTTCATCATCGACAAGCTCGCCGAAACGATCGCCAAGCCGCGCGAACAGCTCTCGGAGTACGCGCCGCGAATGATCGTCATGAAGATCGATCCGGCGAAGATCAAGGACGTCATCGGCCCCGGCGGCAAAATCATCAACAAGATCATCGCCGACACGGGCGTGCAGAAGATCGACATCGAGGACGACGGCAGCGTCTTCATCACCTCGCTGGACGGTGCATCCGGCGACAAGGCGAAGCAGATCGTCGAAAACCTCACCAAAGAGGTCAAGGTCGGCGAGACCTATCTCGGTACCGTCACCCGGGTCATCGCGATCGGTGCCTTCGTGCAGATCCTGCCCGGGAAAGAAGGCCTCGTCCATATCAGCCAGCTCGCGCCGAACCGCGTCGAGAAGGTCGAAGACGTGGTCAAAGTCGGCGACGAAGTGATGGTGAAGGTCATGGAGATCGACAACCAAGGACGCCTCAACCTTTCGCGTAAGGCGCTCTTGGGAGGGGGCGCCTCCGGCAACGGCGATTTCGTAAGCCGCAGCCCGCGGCCGCCTCGCGAACCGAGCGCACCGGTCGGCGTTTCCAGCGCGCCGGTCGACGCCCCGGGCGCACCGCCGACGCGCCGGCGGCGCCGTCCGCAGGGTCGTCGAGACGACGAGTGACGCCCGAAGCGTCGCGCGGTTCGTCGTTTAGTTGGAAGACGATCGCCGTTTCGGCGATCGTCTTCTTTTCTCGGGGTCGTTCCGCACTTCGTTCCTTCTCGGCGACGGATGGAATCCTCAACACCTACTCATGGACATCGGTCCATCTCGTCGTCGTTTCGACGTCGGGTCATCCCGACGTGGAGTCTGCTGCCGGGTACGCGGAGCCACGCGTGCACTTTGGTCAATCGCCCCTTTCGTGGGCCCCGCTAGCGCGACTTTGGATATCAAGAATTGCAGTTATCGCTAATCGGAGATAGCACGAACACTCGGGCGCCTCATGACCGGCAAAGATTTAAGGTGTAAGCACCCTCGCGACCCGGAAACTAAGGCTGCTGTTCCGGTTGACGGTGGCGTCCGCGACGCGGTACGCGGAACGGACCGTCCGCGGACCGTCGTACCAAGAACCTCCACGGACGATGTGACTGCGGCAATCTGCGCCGATCCATGCAGAACCATCTTTCGGAGCTTGACGGTACCCTTCATGATAACAGTCTTGCACCCACTGCCACGCATCGCCAGCGGTGTCGTAGAGTCCGAATGCATTGGGCTTGAATGATCCAACCGGCGAGGTCTCGCGGTCGTCCCACTTGCTGCCGCACCCATTGCAGTCGGCGTTTCCCTTGCCGATCTCGTCGCCCCAGGAATAGGCTGTTTTGGTATCTGCGCGAGCCACATACTCCCATTCGGCTTCTGTGAGTAAGCGGTAGGGTCGGCCAGTCATTCTAGCGAGCCACGCCGCATACTGATTTGCGTCGTCAAAACTGACGTTGATCACTGGCCTCGTACCACGCCCGAAGCCACTGTCGCTCGCCTGCGGACACCCGCCCACTGAGACGCAGGCGTTCCAGTCGGCGAATGTCACATCGAACTTGGATACCGCGAAAGGCCGGGCCATCACGACCTCGTGCGGTGGGCCTTCATTGTCAAAGCGGCCGCTTTCATTTGCCGGCGAGCCCATCTTGAATTCACCCGCCGGAACGACGATCATTTCAGGACAGTCACTGGCGCACTCCCGGAAGCTGCCTGCGGCCGCAGTGCACGTTCCATCTCCGCCGTGAGTACATAGGGCTGAACATGCGTCACCATGTAGGGGCGCATGCTCATGTACCAATTCATCTGCTCCTTGACTCGCGACTGATTAATCCAGCCAACAAGACCCATGATGATGCCGACAAACAACATGTAGACGAGGGCCCGACCGCACCGCGTCCTTCTTCTTGCTGCCACGTCCGCCCTACGGCATGTCGAGAGGTACTCGCGATCGATCGGCTCCAGGTTGGCGGCAAGGTCAGGCCGCTCAGTAAGTTGCCCGGCCGCTTCCAGGCGACCGGTCGTGTGCGTGAGCCAGGAGTGTTAACGCCGGCTGAAAATTGACCCACCTTGGGGTCGGAACGCCGGTTTAATTTTGACCCACCTTGGGTGCAAGTTTTGCCGCGGGAAGTCTGATTCCCGCCTTCTTGCGCTCGCGCAGCC
>Ga0182015_10002548_pt1 | contig 21740 bp, 21 predicted proteins | sample 712P3MmetaG_FD_120478 | JGI IMG/M metagenome (GOLD analysis project Ga0182015, IMG submission 120478) | Permafrost microbial communities from Stordalen Mire, Sweden - 712P3M metaG | ecosystem: Environmental > Terrestrial > Soil > Wetlands > Permafrost | place: Sweden: Stordalen | collected...
AATAGGGAATAGCGAGCACCAAGCAGGCAGCAGGGAATAGCACGCACGGATCGGTCGAAGAGGACGGTGCGAGAGCGATTAATGGCGGGCTGTGATCGCTACGAAGCTCGCTTCTCAACCTCCTGGAAGTCTGCGTTGGTGGTGATGCTTTCCCAGGCGGCGATTTCTTTTTGCCACTGCGAGAGCTTGTCGCGGAAGCGTTTGAGCGCGATATTGCCGAGGATGAGGTGCAGGGGCGGATTCGGCGAATCGACCACATTGATGACGGCTTCGACGGCTTTTTGCGGATCGCCGGGCTGCTTGCCGGCCTGGGTCTTGAGATATTCGCGCGCTTTGCCGGCGGTCTTCGCGTAGTCGGGTAGTTCGAGTTTGGCAAGTTTGCCGGAGCGGCCGAGGAAATCAGTGCGGAAGGGGCCGGGCTCGATGACGGTGACGCGGATGCCGAGGGGCTTTAGCTCGTCGGCGAGGGCCTCGGAGAATCCTTCGACGGCAAATTTGGATGCGTTGTAGTAGCCCCATCCCGCTGAGCCGATCAGGCCGCTGATGGAAGAGAAATTGACGATGTGGCCGCTGCGGCGTTGGCGGAAGTGGGGAAGAAAAGCGCGCGTGGTGCGGATGACGCCGTAAATGTTGGTCTGGAGCATGGGCTCGAATTCGTCTTCGGAGACTTCTTCGATGGCGCCGTTGAGACCGTAACCTGCGTTGTTGACGAGGACGTCGACCTGGCCGAAGGCGGCGATGGCTTGCTTCGCGACTGAGGTGATCTGCGCGGGGTTGGTGACGTCGAGGGCGAAGGCGCGGGCTTGATCAGGATACTGCTTTGCGAGGTCGGCGACTTTGGGGAGGTCGCGCGCGGTGGCGATGACGCGTTCACCGCGGTGGAGCAGGTCTTCAGCGAGCAGGCGACCAAAGCCGGTGGAGGCTCCGGTGATGAACCAGACGCGGGAGGGATTGGATGCAGGCATGAGTGTTCACTCCTCTGGTGTTTGGATGATCGGGGGTGGCGGATGGCGTCAGGGATCTGCGGTTGGGAGTGAATTTGCATCGTGGGGGCGGGTATGGTATTACAGAAACAGTTCATGTTTGCTCCAAAAGAGCGAGCCTGAATTTCATGCAGAGTGGCTGAGGGACGGGCCCTGTGACGCCACGACAACCGGCCTGAGCAATTCAGGACAACGGTGTCAACTCTCGCTCGCCGTTAGGCGGGGAACATGAGATTCGGGGTGCAGGCTGTAACGCATCTCGCGCAATCCTCAGCAGTGCCGGAAGTATTGAAGTAAAGCGTCACGCGTGCCCGTATTTGTATCTCGACGCCGCTCTCGATTGCGAGGGCTGATGGCTGCTGCTTACGAACTGCGATGTCGGGAATGCGGGAAGCGTTACGAGAACGCTCCGCTGTCGATTTGTGACGAGTGCTTTTCTCCGCTGGAAGTCTTTGTCGACCTGGATGCCGCGCGGCATAGGTTCACGCGCGAGGCTATTGCGGACGGGCCGTCGAGCATGTGGCGCTACCAGGCGCTGCTGCCCGTTCCGGATGATTACGTGCCGACTACGCCTGCTGGATGGACTCCGCTGCTGCGTGCTCCGCGACTGGCGGAGCGCATTGGGGCGCGGAATCTGTGGCTGAAGAATGATGCGGTTTGCCTGCCGACGCTGAGCTTTAAGGATCGCGTGGTAGCGGTGGCGCTGGCGAATGCGCAGACGTTTGGGTTCGACACAGTGGGGTGCTCGTCGACGGGGAACCTGGCGAATGCGGTGGCGGCGCAGGCGGCGCGGCTGGGGCTGAAGGCTTACATTCTCGTGCCCGCGGATCTGGAAGCGGCAAAGATTCTGAACACGCAGGTGTATGGCGCGACGCTGGTGCGGATCGACGGCAATTATGACCATGTGAACCGGCTGTGCTCGCAGATCGCGGATCGCTACAACTGGGGATTTGTGAATGTGAACCTGCGGCCGTACTACGCGGAGGGTTCGAAGACGGTGGGGTTTGAGATTGCGGAGCAGCTGGGGTGGCGGCTGCCGGATAACGTGGTGGTGCCGATGGCTGGCGGGTCGCTGATCGTGAAAATCCGGAAGGCGTTTCAGGAGCTGATCGCGCTGGGGCTTGTAGAGGAGAAAGAAGTGCGCTTCTTCGGGGCGCAGGCTACCGGGTGCTCGCCGATTGCAACCGCGGTGAAGACGGGCGCGGATCACATCGAGCCGCAGAGGCCGGCGACGATTGCGCGGTCGCTGGCGATAGGGAATCCCGCGGACGGGATTTACGCGACACGGGCGATTCGCGAGAGCGGCGGATGGGCCGAGGATGTGTCGGACGTGGAGATTGTTTCAGCGATCCAGGAGCTGGCGGAGACGGAAGGCGTGTTTACGGAGACAGCGGGGGGCGTGACGACGGCGGTGACGGCTCGACTGTATGCGCATGGGCGGATTCGTCCGGACGAGCTGACGGTGAGCTGCATTACGGGCAACGGGCTGAAGACGACGGATGTGTTGCAGGGCGCGTACGAGCAGCATGCGGCGATTCGTCCGCGGCTGGGGGATTTTGAGACTTACCTGGCCGAGAGGAAAGAAGAAGGCGAGCTAGTGGCGGGAGGGGAATATGTCCGTTAGGGTTCTGTTGCCGAATGCGTTTCAGAAGCACACCAATGGGACGCGGGAGATTCAGTCGAGCGCAGGGAATTTGCCGGCGCTGATCACGGAGATGGAGACGACGTTTCCTGCGCTGCGGTCGCATCTGCGCGATGAGTCGGGACAGGTACGGAAGTTCATCAATTTTTATGTGAACGAGGAAGACATTCGGTTTTTGGGGAATGAGAAGTATTCGTTTCAGGATGGGGATGAGGTGCTGGTGATCCCATCCATCGCCGGCGGGTCCTTCGCGGAAGGCGATACGCGCTTCGGGCAAGAACAAAAGCAAATGCCAAACGGCGGTCAGTGCAAGTGCTGCTCATATTGCGGGCAGGAAGAGTGCGTCTGCGGCGACTAGCCGTCCGGGCGGACGCGCTTCGCGCAAAGGCACTGGCCGAGACCTTGCGGTAACTAGACCGATGAGCCGTCGCCTGACGGGTAGTCGCGATTGAAGGGGAAGACGAGGTCTTCGACGGAGGCGATGGCGGTTCCGTTGAGGGTGGCGGGTTGGAATCGCCAGGATTTCACAGTGGTCAGGACGATTTGATCGAGGTTGTTGCCTAGGCCCTGGACGAGCTTCTCGCCGGTGACGTCGCCGAGCGCGCTAACGTTGACTTCGACGACGATTTTTTTCTCGGCGGCGGGCAGGAGGGAGCGGTCCGTTACGCCTGGAGAGGGGTAGTAGACGGGAAAGGCAGGCTCGCCATCCTGAGTACCGGTGCCGGTGCCGATGGTGGGTTGCTGCTGAGGCGACGCGAGGCCAGGGACGGACTGGGGTGACTTGTTCAACGCGATGGGTGAGGCGTTGCTGGTTGTATCCGGCGCCGACCTACGGGACGGTCTGCGCTGCTTTGTCCGGGCGGCAGGTTTGTCTTTGGGCGTGTCCGCTCCGGTAGCGCCGGTCCAGTAAAGGGCGGCGGTGCAGCAGCGGCTCTCGTGATAGATGGGGCGCACTCGGCCGTACTTGAGCGTTAGCAGGAACGCGACGCCGATGATGGCGGCGTGCGTGGCGAGCGAGAGCAGAAGGCCTTTCTGCCGCCGCTGGTTGATGCCTGGCTGACTTTTTCTCTCAGGTGAAAAGAACATGGTGCTCCTGCTCGCAGGGTCGAACAGCCGCGTTGTTTATTATGTTACTCGACAAGCCGGGGGGCGATGCGATGGCGTGGGCTGAGACGTTTCGCTGCGATGTTTGCAACAAGGCGATGCGCGAGGAGTCGGAAGACTGGTGGCTGGCGTGGACGGAGACGCTGTCTCCGGCTGAGGGCGAGCCGGAGCAGCAGGTGATTAAGGTGACGCCGTGGCATGGGTTTCTGTCGCATTCGGCCGATGTGCGGCATTTGTGCGGGGCACGGTGCGTACACACGATTATGGATCGGTGGATGCTGGCGCGGGATTAGGGGAGATGCGACGGCGTCTACATCCAACTCAGGGATCCGGCAAACGGGCTGAAGTACGAATCATTCTGCGGCGGTGACGGCACAAGTGTAAGAGCTTGCGGAAAAAGGCGCTTTCCCAAAGAAGGTCAAGGAGTTTCTAAGGACAGTACTTTGGGCTGAAACACCGCGCCAAATGTCTTGATGGTTCGGTAGCAGGAGAGTTTGCTTCTTGCTATGGGGTGAACCTGGCCTTCCAGCAATTGGGGTGGTGGTTGGAGTTTGCGGGCGATGGGCCAGGACTTTGACTCGTGCCCTGACACAAAGGTGGAGGAGAACCTGAAGCAGCGGTGAAGTTCGACGGCTCGTTGGCTCCTTCACTGCGCTGCGCTTCGTTCAGGACGACGGCAAAAACAGACGGACGTCCCTCGCTGCGGCTTCGCTCACGATGACGTTAGTTAGTTCGTGTAGATGCGGACGTAGTCGACGAGCATGGTTGAGGGGAAGACGGTGGTGGAGTCAGGATTGCCGGGCCAGGTGCCTCCGACGGCTAGATTGAGGATGATGAACATTGGTCCCTGATCGAAGGGCCATGTGCCGGTGCCGGGGTTGGTGGTGTTGAAGGTCTCGTAGGTATTGGTGGGCGAGTCGATGTAGTACTGGATTTGTCCTTTGGACCAGATCATGCCGTAGGTGTGCCAGGAGGCGGCGGAGAAGCCGGTGGTGGTAAAGGGGACGCCGCCGTTGAGGGTGGTGCCGTGGATGGAGGATTGGGTCCAGTCGTAGCCGAGGCTTTCGGGATTGGCGCCGTCGATGTGCTCCATGACGTCGGCTTCGCCGCAGGCGGGCCAGGGGTTGATGGCGATGTTGTTGCCGAGCAGCCAGAATGCGGGCCACATGCCCTGCGACTCCGGGAGCATGATGGTGGCCTCGATGCGGCCGTACTGGAAGCTGAAGAGGCCCTGGGACTTGAGGCGGGCGGAAGTGTAGACGCTGGCCGAGGGGTTCTGCGCGACGATGTGGAGGTATCCGTCGGTGCCTACGTAGGCGCTGGGGTTGGAGGGGGCGCAGGGGCCGGTGGTAGAGGCCCAGGCGCAGTAGGTTTCAAGCTCGTTGTTGCCGCAGCAGTCGGTGCCGACGTCATAGGTCCAGGTGGACGGGTTGGGCCGGGCGTTGGCGGCGCCGGAGTTGGAGAACTCATCGCTCCAGACCAGAGTGCCGGAGGCGATGTTGGGCGAGAAGGTCTGGATGGCGACCTGACTGTTGAGAACGCCGGGAGGAGCGGCGGCGATCGCTTTCAGGGTGATGTTGGAATCGACCAGGAATGGGGCGATGTATTGCGTCGAGGCATTGGTGGGGGTGGTGCCGTCGGTGGTGTAGTAGATGGTCGTGCCCGAAGTGCTGTCGCTGAGGGTGACGATGACGGCGCCGTTTTGGGCGGCAGTGGTGGCGATGGCAGGGGTTGCGGCCTGCTGTTCCGGAGTCACGACTCCACTGCTCGCGGATCCGCCGCAACCGGCGGCGACGAGAAAGCCAACGGCGCCGAGAGCGATCCTGCCGGAAAGATGGACGATCGTTTTTCTCAGCGATGCAAGTTGGGGAAGCTTTCCATTGTTCATGGTCACGACTTCGATTCTTCTCCGGACGCCGTCAGGAGCGACGGCTGCGCGGCCGATTCGCCATTTAATGTACTGCTTTCGAGAGGCGGCTGGAAGGAGAATCAGCCGGGCGGGGGTGCCTCTGGTAAGCTGGCGCAATGCCGAGCCCCTTCCGCAGCCTGAGCTCGCGGCAGCGACACGCTTTTGTGGCGTGCTTTCTGGGGTGGTCGCTCGACGCCTTCGACTATTTCATTCTTGTCTTCTGCGTATCGGCGGTAGCGGCGGATTTTCGCGTGGCGCGAACCGACGTGGCGGCGGCGCTGTCGGTCACGCTGATGTTCCGGCCGGTGGGCGCGTTTGTGTTTGGGATGATGGCGGACCGGTTTGGGCGGCGGCCGACGCTGATGTTCAACATCGCGAGCTACTCGGTGCTGGAACTGGCGTGCGCGTTTTCGGGATCGATGCACACGCTGTTCATACTGCGGGCGCTGTTTGGCATTGCGATGGGCGGCGAGTGGGGCGTGGGCGCGGCGCTGGCGTTTGAGACGCTGCCGAAGGAGAATCGCGGATTTTTCTCGGGATTGCTGCAGGAGGGATACGCGGTTGGGTATCTGGTAGCTGCTGCGGCGTACGCGCTGCTGTTTCCCTGGTTCTCGCATTTCACATGGCACGGACACGATTTTGGATGGCGGGGGATGTTCCTGATGGGCGCGGCTCCGGCACTGCTGGTTTTCTACATTGGCGGCAAGGTAGAGGAGTCGCCGACGTGGAAAGAGGGGAAGGCGCTCGAGGCCAGGACGATTCCGAGTATCGGATTGAAACGAGGGCTGCTGCAGTACGCGGGAACGTTTGTGTTTCTGGTGCTGCTGATGACGGGGTTCAATGCGTTTTCGCACGGGACGCAGGATTTGTATCCGACGTTCTTACAAAAGGACCATGGGTTTTCGGCACAGCTGACGGGGGCGATTGCGATTCTGTACAACATTGGAGCGCTGGCGGGCGGGATGGTGTTTGGCACTTTATCGGAGCGGATCGGGCGGAAGAAGGCGATTATTCTGGCGGCGCTGCTGGCGCTGCCGGCGATTCCGCTATACGCGCTGTCGCACTCGGTGTGGGTGCTGGCGGGCGGGGCATTCGTGATGCAGTTTATGGTGCAGGGTGCGTGGGGTGTGGTGCCGGCTTGGCTGAGCGAGTTGTCGCCGGGGCCGGTGCGGGCGACGTTTCCTGGATTGGCGTACCAGCTGGGGAATTTGATTGCATCGTGGAACGCGGTGATCCAGACGAAGGCGGCGGAGCGGTTTGGGTTGGGCGTGGTCCTGGCGTGGACGGTGGCGATTGTGGCTTGCTACGTGGCGCTGGTCGCGGGGTTTGGGCGGGAGTCGCGGGGTGCTGATTTGAGGGCAGGATAAAGCCTGGGCGCCGGGCGGCTTATGAAAGCGAAATGTTTGTCGCTCATTCAGAGATACGGATGACAACGGTTTTTGTTCTCTGACTTTTATCCGCGAGAAGGGTGGACTTTGAGGATTTCGCGGCCGATGACCATGCGCTGAATTTCGCTGGTGCCTTCGCCTATGGTGCAGAGCTTTACATCGCGGTAGAACTTCTCTACGGGGTAATCCTTGATGAAACCGTAGCCGCCGTGGAGCTGGACAGCCTGGTTGCAGATTCTGACGGCGACCTCGGATGCGTAGAGTTTCGCCATGGCGGATTCCTGGGTGACGCGCTTGCCGGCATCTTTTAGTACTGCCGCGCGGAGGGTGAGGAGGCGCGCGGCGTCGAGTTCGGTGGCCATGTCGGCGAGTTGCCATTGGATGCCCTGGAATTCAGCGATGGCTTTGCCGAACTGGCGGCGTTCTTTGACATATTTGACGCTGGCGTCGAGGGCTCCGCGCGCGATGCCGAGGGACAAGGCGGCGATGGAGATGCGGCCGCCGTCGAGGGTGCGCATGGCGTCGACGAAGCCTTCGCCCTCTTTGCCCAGGAGGTTTTCGGCGGGGATGGCGCAGTCTTCGAAGATGAGCTCGCTAGTGTCTGAGGCGCGAAGGCCGAGCTTGTTTTCTTTCTTGCCGGGGCGGAAGCCGGGGGTATCTTTTTCGACGATGAAGGCGGAGAGCCCGTGGGTGCCCTGGGACTTATCGGTAACAGCGATGATTACAGATACGTCGGCATAGTGGCCGTTGGTGATGAAGGTCTTGTTTCCGTTGAGGACCCATTGGTCTCCGCGGCGGATGGCGGTGGTGCGGGCTGCGGAGGCGTCGGAGCCGGAGCCGGGCTCGGTGAGTCCCCAGGCGCCGAGGTGCTGGCCGGTGGCGAGTTTGGGGATGTAGTTTTTCTTTTGGGCTTCGTTGCCGGCGAGGAAGATGTGGTTGGTGCAGAGAGAATTGTGCGCGGCGACGATGATGCCGATCGAGCCATCGACGGCAGAGAGCTCTTCGATGGCGAGCATGTAGTCGGTGTAGCCGAGGCCGGCGCCGCCGTATTCGGGGGGGAAGATGACGCCGAGGAGGCCCATCTGGCCCAGCTGTTTAACGACGTCGTGGGGGAATTCGGAGGCTTCGTCCCAGCGGAGGACGTTGGGGGCGATTTCGCGGGCGGCGAAGTCGCGGATTTCGCGGCGGAGCTGTTGCTGGTCCTCGGTAAGGGTGAAGGGGAAGGTGGCGGAGTGAAGGTCGGGGGCGGTTTGGGTGGTGGTGGTCATTTGGGCTCGCTGGAGGAGATGCGAAACTGGTCAGGGTAACAGGCGGACGGGACGGTTGTCGCCGGGGTTCTGGATTGGCAAACCTTGCCAATTGCGCTATGGTCTTAGTGTCTGGAAATTCTCCTTCTGGAGCGCGAAATGCCGACCCGTAACGTAAGCCTGACAAATGAACTCGATCACTTTGTGCACTTACGGATCAAGAGTGGGCGCTATGAGAATGCAAGCGAAGTGATCCGCGCGGCGTTGCGGACGCTGGAGCGCGAAGAAAGAGAGTATGAGGCGAAGATCGCGGCCCTGCGAAAGGCCATCGAAGAAGGTCTGGACAGCGGCATTGCGACGGGCGACGTCTTTGCCAGGATTCGCAAGAAGCTCAATCTTCCGAAAGTGGAAGAGTGAAGGGGCACAAGCTCCGGTTCTCAGAGCAAGCTGAGGCGGACATGCTGGGCATCGCGGAATATTCGCTCCGCCAATGGGGTGAGGCACAGGCGGCCCGTTATCTGGCGCAGTTAGGGGGCTGCTGCAGGCGAGTTGGCGATTCTCCTATGATCGGCCGGGCCTGCCCTCGGATTTTGCCGGGATTGCGCAGAATCGAGCAGGGGCGTCACGTGGTGTTCTTCCTTGTGGCAGACGGTGACGTCCTGATCGTGCGTGTTCTTCACAAGAGCATGCAGCCCGAGCGCTGGATTCGTGGTGAGGAGGAGTAGCTTGTCCTCGCCACGAATCCTTAGCGCAGGCTGGCTGGGGGTGAGGTGACGGCTTCGAGTTGTTTGTAAGCTGCTTCGGGGAGTTTTAGGGACGCGGCGGCGATGTTTTCCTCGACGTGTTGCGGCGATGAAGTGCCGGGGATGGGCAGCGTGACCGAGGAGCGGCGCAGCAGCCATGCGAGGGCGACCTGGAGGGGTGTGGCGTCGAGGTCTTTGGCGAATTTGTCGACGAGGTCGTGGGCGGTGTCGCGTACCTGGCCGAGAGGCGCCCAGGGGATGAAGGCGATGCCGTTTTTTTCGCAGTGGTCGAGGAGGTAGTCCCACTCGCGATCGGCGAAGCTGTAGCGGTTCTGGACCGAGACGATCGGCGTGATTTTGCGGGCGCGCTCCACGTGTTCAACGGTGACGTTGGAGAGGCCGAGGTGGCGGATTTTGCCCTGCTCGCGGAGTTTTTCGAGGGTCTCCACGGAGGCGTCGAAGGAGACGGCGGGGTCGGGGATGTGGAGCTGGTAGACGTCGATGCGGTCGAGCTTGAGGCGCTTGAGGCTGCCTTCTACGGCTTCTTCGAGATGTTTGGGGCTGGCGTTGTGGATCCACTGGCCGGGGCCGACGCGCTCCCATCCACCCTTGGTGGCGATGACGAGGCCTTTGGGGTAAGGGTGCAGGGCTTCGGCGATTAATTCTTCAGAGACATTGGGGCCGTAGGAATCGGCGGTGTCGATGAAGTTGATTCCCAGCTCGACTACGCGGCGGAGGGTTTTGATCGAGGCGTCGTGATCTTTGGGAGGGCCCCAGATGCCAGGTCCTGTGATGCGCATGGCTCCGTAGCCGAGGCGGTTGACGGTGAGGTCGCCGAGATGGACCTGGCCGGCGGCGGAGGCGTTGGGAGTGGTGTCGGTTACTGGCATTATCTTCTCCTCTATGGCTTCGATTCGCGGGATGGCGCTTTGGGTGCGGGAGAAGGGTACAGGTACGAGGGTAAGTTGTGGCGGTCGGCGGTCACCAGGCAGAAATTTTAGAATGGCTCTGGCTTTGATTGTTCGCGGCAGAGCTTAATGGAGTGATTGAAGGCATTAAGGATGCGCTGGCTAAAAATAGAATCGTCGCTGAGAAGGACCATAACCTCGCTCGTTCCGCGATCGTCTGACGCCTTGGGTTGCGCGTAAGCGCTGCTGTCGACGGTATGGGATATCCAAATGATGTTTTCGCGCGCACTCTGAAGTGTGAGTGCCATGTAGTACTCGGGCTCAAACGTATTGATCCTGTTTCCTTGAGTGGCTGCGTCTTTACGGCGGAGCACCTCCAGCTTGGCAGCGTCAAGCTTGTCGATTGGAACTTGGTAGGTAGTGGTTTCGGCAGAACTCCAATCACCTGCGTCAGTCGTTTCCCGTTCGACCAAGGTGAGCGCGCATTTGTTCATGCTCGCCTGGAGGATGGCGCCGGAGAGATTGTAAGTTTTCTTTGTTTTCTCGTCGGGCTGCTTCTTTTTGGGATCAATCTTCACCGTGGTCCGGGAATACGAATAGTGCAGGGTGATGAGATTGGATGAGAGCCAAGTCGCAGTTTCGTCGAGAGTGGGCGCGGCGGTGACCTCAGTTTGTAATTCGGTGAGTGGCCCTGATCGAGCGGCTCTCAATAGCCAAAATGCGGGTTGAAGCAACAGGCTAATTAGGATCGCGTGAAGAAACACGATTGCACCTCTTGGGCAGACCACACCGGAGCAAGGGATTGGGAGGAGTAGCCGGCACTTTCTCACGAAAACAAGGTCGAACGATATGAGGACCAGGTGGATTCGACCTCCATTCGCGTGAGGGTCCCTAACGGATGACTCGACGACCGGAAGGAGGTAGCAGGCGGATTAACCCTCCTCGGTGGGTTTGTCGGGTTGGGAGTTGTAGATTTCTTCGACGCGCTGGAGGGTGTCGATTTCTGCAACGGGCTTGTCTTGTCTGATTCTGAGGATGCGGGGGAAGCGGAGGGCGAATCCGCTGGCGTGGCGGCTGGAGCGCATGACGTTGTTGAAGGCGACTTCGAGGACGATGGTTGGCTCGACGGTGCGGAAGTGGCCGTTGTCCTCGATGGTGTGGACTTTGAACCAGGCGGTCATGTCGGCGATTTCCTGGTCGGTGAGACCGGAGTAGGCTTTGCCCACGTTCTTTAACGGCTCATTCGGATCGTCAGGGTCGCTGATGGCGAAGGTGTAGTCGCTGAGGACGTGGGCGCGGCGGCCGTTGCCGTACTCGACGCCGGTCACCACAACGTCTAAGGTGGCGAGTTCGCGTTTGAGCTTGAGCCAGGCGAGGCCGCGGCGGCCTGGTTGATAGAGGCTGGCGAGGGATTTGATCATGACGCCTTCGTTGCCTCGGGCTCGGGCGTCGATGTAGGCCTGGTCTAGCTGCGTGGCCGGGTCGAGGCGGCTGGCGCTGGTGAGGATCAGGCGTTGGAAGGTGGGTTCTTCTCGCTGGTCGAAGAGATGCGACTGGCCGCGGGTTTGGATAGAGGCCGTGGTGGGGGACCAGCGGTTGGCGAAGTCTTCGAGGATCGCGCGGCGTTGGGTGAGGGGTTCGTTGAGGAGCAGGGCTTCGTCGCGGTAGAGGATATCGAAGACGATGAGGACGGCGGGGATGTCGCGAAGCATTTCTGGAGAGACGCGTTTGCGGCCGAGGCGCTGGGCGAGGGTGGCGAAGGGTAGGGCGCGGCCGCCGGCAGCGGCGTCACCGGAATTGCCGGCGGGATTCCAGGCCGGATTCCATGCCAGGATTTCGCCGTCGAGGATGACGGGCTCGGTAATGGCGGAGAAAGCTTCGACGAGGTCGGGGAAGGATTCGCTGAGGTCTTCGCGATTGCGGGAGTAGAGGGCTACTCGGGTGTGGTCGACGTGGAGTTGGGCTCGGATGCCGTCGTACTTGTCTTCCAGTTGGGCGGCTTTCAAGACCGAAGACCGAAATGCAGGTCCATTCGACTCGCGTCTGGATTGTTTGTTGCGCCCCACACCACCCCATCGGGCCAAAACCGGGCCCGCTGGGGGCCCCGGGTCAGCGGGCGCAACCGATTCGGAAGCTTCGCTCAGGATGACAGAGCTTTCTTTATCCGATGGATTCCCGGCTGCGTCGAGTTCGTCCGCGATTTCTTCGGTGAAGCGGGTTATGGCTTCTTTGGTGGTTTGGACGGGGCTGGCGAGCATGAAGCCGATGGGGTGGAAGAGCTTCATGCGGGCCCGGTCGAGCTGGCCGGCGGCTGCGAGGGCGACGACTTCGGGGAGTGAGCCGAGGAGCATGGAAGCGCGGCGGACGGACCCGAAACCCGCCGCCTGGGCTTGCTTCGGGGCGGATTGATCGGCGGGGAGGGAGTACGCTCCTACGATGGCTTCTTCGACGAGGGACTGTTTGACGCCGGTACGCATGTCGCCGGTGGCGAGCTTGATGAGGTATTTGGCTTCGACAGGTGTCGCGCGGCTGAGGAGGTCGAGGAGAAGGCGGAGTTTGGGTGCGGGGCCGCGGGCTTCGGCGATGCTGGCGAGGGCGGACTCAACCTGTTCCAGAGTCAGCGCGAGGGTGACGATGGCTGAGGCGGGCGCGCGGCCCTTCTTCGAAGTCAGGAGGAGGTCGGCGGCGGCTGATCCCATGTCGCCGTGGCGGCGGTAGGCGGCAGACATGGCGGCGGGGCTTGCGCCGGAGAGTTCGGCGACGGCTTTCGAGAGGAGCGCCCCGCCGATTGAAAGGACGCGGCGGTCGGTTTCAGTGAAGGGGGTTCCGGAAAGCCAGAGGGCGGCTCGGCCTGCGTCGTCGATGGGGAGGGTGCGGAGGTAGTCGGCGATGTAGGCGCGCTTTTCTAGTTTTTTGGTGGTGGCGGCGAGTGCGTCGTTGAGCTCGGCGAAGGATTGGAAAAGAGACATGGAATGGCAGCTCTTAGCTGCTAGCTTTTAGCCTTTAGCTTTCTGTGGTGTTTTGCACGGGATTCTGTGTAAATAGAAGCCCAGCTTCGATTCGGGGGCAAAGATTGCACTTCCGGCGCCAGATGGGCTGATCTGGAATCCGCAATCCTCTGCGATGGCTTGGGCTGCGAAAACCTCCGAAAGGAACCTAAATCCATCCGCATCCGCCTCAATAAGGACGACGTTGGGATCCTCCGGGAGTGGGTGTACTTTGATTTGGACATGATCGGGTCGGTTCTCGCATACGCGATCCGGATTGGCGTTGGACATACACCTTTCCTCCTGGGACGAGAATAGCAATAGGTCTGGATCGTGAGCGCGTGTCAATGGAGCAGTGATGGCCTTTGAGCGGGTCCGAGCGGGAGCTTCTCAGGAAGTGGAACATCGAATCGCAGTAGAATAGAAGTGATGCGGCGGCCTTTTCCCATCGGCGTTCTTCTCTAGCGGCTCCTGCCGCCTGCGCATTGCTGCGTCCTTTTTTCCATCGACAATTTGTTATTTGAACCGGTAATACACCGGGAGGGTTTTATGTTTGAACGTCTGGAGCAGATTGAAGCTCGGTATCAGGATTTAGGCCGGCAGATGGCCGATCCGGAGGTGCTGAGCGATCACGAGAAGTATCAGAAGATTGCGAAGCAGCATCGGGATCTCGAGCCGGTGGTGGAGAAGTTTCGCGAGTACCGGCAGGTGAAGACGGGGATTGCCGATGCGCGAGCGATGCTGAACGAGAGCGACGCCGATATTCGCGCCATGGCGCAGGAGGAGCTGACGGCGCTTGAGGCGCGGGAGCCGCAACTGGAAGAGGACCTGAAGCTGCTGCTGCTCCCGAAGGATCCCAACGATGAGAAGAACGTGGTGGTGGAGATTCGCGCGGGGACGGGCGGCGATGAGGCTTCGTTGTTCGCGGCGGAAGTTTTCCGCATGTACACGCGGTTTGCGGAGCAGCATCGGTGGAAGGTGGAGGTGCTGTCGTCGTCGGAGTCGTCGGTGGGCGGGTTGAAGGAAGTGATCGCGATCATCGAGGGGAACCGCGTGTACTCGCAGATGAAGTACGAGAGCGGCGTGCATCGGGTGCAGCGGGTTCCGGCAACGGAGACCCAGGGGCGGGTGCACACGTCCGCGATCACGGTGGCAGTGCTGCCGGAGGCCCAGGATGTGGATGTGAAGATCGAGGCGAAGGATCTTCGCATCGATACGTTTTGTTCTTCGGGCCCGGGCGGGCAGTCGGTGAACACGACCTATTCGGCAGTGCGGATTACGCATCTGCCGACGAACACGGTGGTGAGCTGCCAGGACGAGAAGTCGCAGATCAAGAATCGCGAGAAGGGCATGCGGGTGTTGCGGGCGCGGCTGTATGAGATGGAGATGGAGAAGCAGCAGGCGGCGCTGGCGAAGGAGCGCAAGCAGCAGGTGGGGTCGGGCGACCGCAGCGAGAAGATTCGAACGTATAACTTTCCGCAGAACCGGCTGACGGACCACCGGATTGGGCTGACGATCCATCAGCTGGCAGAGATTATGGAAGGCAAGCTGCAGCCGGTGGTGGACGCGCTTATCGCGCACTTCAACTCGGAGCGGCTGAAGGCGGAGGCGGAGGCTGTGGCGTAAATTTCCAGGGAGCGTGCCCGCGTGAAGATCAGGGAAGCTGTGCCGGCGGACGCCGAAGCGATTGCGTGGGTTCATGTTGAGAGCTGGAAGACGACATATGCGGGGATTGTTCCACAGGATTATCTCGATAGTTTGAACGTAGCGGATCGGGCCGCGCAGTGGGAAAGGCATGTGGCGGAGGGTGTGGCAGCGATTTTCGTTGCTGAGGATGAGGGCGGGGTGTTTGGGTTTGCCGCAGGCGGGCGTTCGCTGCATCCGGTGGCCGATTACGATGGGGAACTCTATGCGATTTATCTGCTGGCCTCGCATCAGGGGAAATGCGCGGGGGCGGCGCTGGTGCGTGAGACTGCTGGGGAATTGTGGCGGCGAGGTTTCCGGAACATGGTGGTTTGGGTGCTCAGGGAGAATCCCGCGTGCGGGTTTTATCGGCGGCTGGGCGGGGTGCAGGTGGGTGAGCAGTCGATTGAGATTGGCGGGACGGCGCTGCCGGAGGTTGCGTTTGGCTGGGCGGATTTGCGGGTGCTTTGCGAGCCGGAGTCGTAATTCTTTGCCCTGGCGAAGCTCCTCTCTGAGTTGCCTGCGTCTCTCCAGCGTAAGCTGAAGGCGCTGAAGGCTGGGCGTGACAAATTGGGAGTGAAGGTGGAAACATCTCTGCGCGAAGCGCTTCATAGCGCGGCCACTCGTCTTTCTGGATTGGCAACGGCGCGGCGGGACGCTCAGCTCCTGCTGCTGCGAGTGCTGGGGCGGGATCGGGCGTGGCTATTTGCGCATCCTGATGGGGTTTTGAGCGAGGCGCAGGCGCGGCAATTCGATGAATGGATCGAACGGCGCGCGCGGCATGAGCCGGTGCAGTACATCGTTGGCGAGCAGGAATTCTACGGCTTGAAGCTGCAGGTAACGCCGGATGTGCTGATCCCTCGGCCGGAGACGGAGCATCTGGTGGAGGCGGTGCTCAGGCGTTTTTCGCCTGGAAACGTGGTGCGGATCGTCGACGTGGGGACGGGCTCCGGAGCGATTGCTATCGCCCTGGCGCATGCACTGCCGCAGGCAGAGGTGACTGGGCTCGATATTTCCGCGGCTGCCCTGGAGATTGCGCGACAGAATGCGGCGCGTTGCGAGGTTAACGGCCGGATTCGATGGCTGAAATCCAATCTGTTGGCAGCAGTGCGGGGCGAGAGCTTCGATGCGATTGTGTCGAATCCGCCCTATGTGGCGGAGGCGGCGACTCTGGAGGCGCAGGTGCGCTTGTACGAGCCGCGGGAGGCGCTGTTCGCGGGGCCGACGGGACTTGAGATTTACGAGCGGCTGATTCCGGAGGCTCGAGAGGCGCTCCACCCCATTCGCGCAAACTACGGCGCGATGGGGACGCCGGCGTTGGCGCCCGGAGGATGGCTGCTGCTGGAAATTGGGCATGGGCAGCGGGATGCGCTGCGGGAATTGCTGGTCGATTGGGGCGGAGTGGAATTCGTTGCCGATTTGCAGGGAATCCCGCGCGTTGCCATTGCACGGCGGCGGCTGACGAAGGAAGCATAAGCGCTCAGAATCGACGAGTGCACCAACGATCACTGCAACGGCGCCTGCTGTCGCCTGAATTCCTTCATCCACGCAGCATCTTGAAGAGAACTCGACCGCCTTGCACCGAACTGGGTTCATTCGGTGCCGGGGCCTGCGTCTCGACGGTGGCAGTGAAGCAGGTGAAAGACGCGCAATTCTCGATCAATAACCGCGTTCCATGAGCAGCCGGATGGGAGAGTCACTATGGTAATCAACCCGACGGCTTTCTGTTGTTCAGAAGACAGGTTGCCGAGTTATCATCACGCTAACTTCGTTGGGAAAGATAAGTTATGCGTGAGGGTGCGCTCGGCAAGGTTGTATATTACGCGGTTCAGGCTGTATGGTTTCTTGCGCTGCTCTGTTCTCTTGCTCGACCCGCGCAGGCGTATGTCGATCCTGGATCGGGCCTCCTTTTGTATCAGGTAGGCGGCTCTTTATTCGCTGGATTGCTCCTGCTGCTCAGGAGGCGTGTCGGCAAAATATTCGGCATGCTATCTGGAAATACGAACAGGGACACGGGAGGGGCCGGGCCGCGTTGAGACGCGGGTTGGTCCGGCGAATCAGGCATGACTCCCCGAGGATGGGGATGAGGTTCAGGCTGATGAGGTAGCAAATGAAAGCCCGCTGGATTACGGAGGCGATCGGAGCAACACTGATTCTTCTGTTTCCGGTGCTCGCGCCACTTATCTCTCCTGGGCACCTGTTTGTCTATCATCATCAGCAGCCGCTGACGCGCCTGATGGACGGCCTTTTGCTGGATGTTACGGCGCTGGCCGTTGGCGGGGTGTTGGTGCTGGCACTGCTGCCCCGCTTGCCTGCCGCGCTCGGAAGAGCGATCGGCGGTTGCCTCACAGGTTTGTTCCTCTGGACCATCGCGTGCGATGCGATCATTCTTCTGACAGACTGGAGCGGGAGGGATCTTTCACAGCTTCCGCACCCGACGGTATTGTCTTCGGTGGCGGTGTGGTGGCACCGATGGGGCTTCCGGCTGGTGGTTGTCATTCCGCTGCTGTTGGCGGTAGTGGCGTGGCTAAGAGCGGAGATAGCGCGTCCGATGGCCCGCGCAACGCGACTTGGAGTCACGGCAGCGGCCTTCTGCGCACTGTGGATCGTTCCGGAACTTATTTATCTGGATCTCCGATCCCACGAGACGAGAACGTTTGCGGCTTCGCATGCAGGAGAGCAGCCGGGCGGGAAACCGCGGATAGTCTGGATACTTTTCGACGAGCTGTCGTACAAGCTGGCACTGAGCCAGCCGCCGGAGGGGCAGGAGTTCCCCAATCTGCGGAAGCTGCATGCGGAGAGCGTTTCGTTTGGGAATCTCTCGCCAGCGGGGAACTTCACAGATGTGATTATTCCTTCGCTGCTGGCCAGACGTCAGATCAGCGAGATTCGCAGCACACCCGAGGGCAGGCTCTTGTATCTGGATCAGGCTCGGCACGAGTGGGCGGCATACGATGTAGGGGGAACTCTGTTCGGGGTGGCCCACGACGAGGGGTGGAACCCGGGCGTTGTGGGCTGGGATATCCCGTATTGCCGGATCTTCGGCGGGGTTTTGACGCGATGCTTCTGGGTTCCGGGAAACAGGCTGGCATTTGTGCCGTGGGGGAGTGAAGGCGACTCGGTTCTTTCATACGCGCTGGCGCTGCCCAGGGCATTCATGGCTCAGGTGTATTCGCAGAAGCAGGCCAACGAGAGCCGTTTACAGGGGATGATCCAGGACGATGCGAGCCTGATGGAACAGGGGCAGGCGATACTCGAGGACGAGCGGGTCCGTTTTGTTTACATCCATTTGCCTGTGCCTCATCCGCCGGGAGTTTACGATCGCAGGACACACCGGCCATGCGCGTGCGGCAATTATCTCGACAATCTGACGCTCGCCGACGACATGCTGGGCAGGCTGATGGAGGAGATCGGACAGAGCGCGGGGGCGGAGGGAACGACGGTGATTGTGTCTTCCGATCATTCCTGGCGCGTTCCGCTGTGGAAGAGCATGCCGTACTGGACCGCGGAGGAGGAGCGCATCTCGGGAGGACGTTTCGATACCCGGCCGGTTTTTATGATTCACTTCGCCGGAGAGAAATCAGGGAGTGAGGTGCTGGCGCCTCTGCCGGAGCTGGTGGAGTACGACGTGATAGCGGGGATGCTGGAGGGAAGGATCAGGGGGCCGGAAGATCTTAAGGAATTGGCGCAGCCGCGGGCGCAGGTCGCGGGGGCGGGGCTTGAGCGGCACTGAACCGGGGAGGAGGGCCCTGGTAGATGTCGGGCGCAAAAGCGGCGATTGAATCGATGGCCGCGTCTGTGCGCGTTCCATCGTCGCGCTTAGGCAAAGCCTTGAGCCCTCTTTCTAAGCAGTGGGCCAATGCCTGACAATAGGAAGCATGAGCGCTACAGAATCGATGGCCGCGACGGCAGGTGCTGTCGCCGAAACCCCCTCATTCACACAGGACTTTGAACAGAAGCTGGATCGGCTTGCGCAGATCGCGGTGCACTCGGGGCTGGGGCTTGCGCCGGGGCAGGAGCTGGTGATGACCGCGTCGATTGACGCGTTGCCGCTGGCGCGGCGCATCACGGAGCATGCGTATAAAGCGGGTGCTTCGCTGGTGACCACCTTATTTGCGGACGAGGAGTCGCAGCTGCTGCGCTATCGGTATGGCGCGGACGTAACGTTCGACGCGGCGGCAGCGTGGCTCTACGAAGGCATGGCGGCGGCGTACAAGAGTGGGGCGGCACGGCTGGCGATCGCGGGCGGGAATCCTTCGCTGCTTGCGAGGGAGGATCCGGAGAAGGTGGGACGGGCGAATCGGGCGATGTCGAAGGCGTACCGGCCGGCGCTCGAGCTGATTACGCGACACGAGATCAACTGGACGATTGTGTCGGCAGCGACTCCGGCGTGGGCGGCGGCAGTGTTTCCGGATTTGCCGCGGGAGCAGGCGCTGGCGAAGCTGTGGGATGCGATCTTTGCGGCTTCTCGCGCGGACCAGGCGGATCCGGTGGGGGCGTGGAAGAAGCACGATGCGGGACTTCATGCGCGGTCGGAGCAACTGAATGCGAAGCGGTATGCGGCGCTGCATTTCAAAGGGCCGGGAACGGATTTGAAAGTTGGGTTGGCGGACGATCACCTTTGGCTGGGTGGTGGGACGCTGGCGGGCAATGGGCGATATTGCATTGCGAACATGCCGACGGAAGAAGTGTTTACGACTCCACACAAGGACCGGGTGGAAGGGACGGTGACCAGCACGAAGCCGCTTTCGTATCAGGGCACGATGATCGAGGAGATCTCGGTGCGCTTCGAAGGCGGACGGATTGTGGAGGCGCACGCGACGAAGGGCGAGCAAGTGCTGCAGCGGATGGTCGAGACGGATGAGGGGGCGCGGCGGCTGGGTGAGGTTTCGCTGGTGCCGGATTCGTCGCCGATCTCGGCGAGCCGCCTGCTGTTTCTGAACACGCTGTTCGATGAGAATGCTGCGTGCCATATTGCTTTGGGGCAGGCTTACAGCACTTGCCTGAAGGATGGCGATAAGCTGACGCCCGAGGATCTGGCGGCGAAGGGAGCGAACGACAGCCTGATCCATGTGGACTGGATGATCGGGTCGAACCGGGTGGATGTGGATGGGATTACGGCTTCGGGGAGCGCGGAGCCGGTGATGCGGAAGGGCGAGTGGGTGTAAAGGAACAGGGAACAGGGAATAGGCAACAGGAAAGCAGCTCATAGCGTATTAGGTTCAGGCAAGCAGAGTATTGGGGGCCGGACCCAGAAGAGCGAATGGCCGGCCACAGCAAGCGAAAGAAAAGGCAAGTACAGGGGTAGAGTGGAGCGCTACTTTTCGGGTGGGACCGCGTCTCAAGGGATTATGACGAATCGCCGCATTATTCTGTTGGCCGCCGCTGCTCTGCTTTGCCTCCCGGTTGTTCGGGCGCAGGAACCCAGCCTTGTGCCGCGGGGGATGGAGGCGCTGGGTGCGCGCGCCACGCTGCGCAACGATTTCACCTTTGACAAGTCGATGCTGGATGCGGCCAGCAGGATGATGCCGGAAGAGGATCGGCCGATTATCGCGAAGCTGAGGAGCATCAGCGTTCACAACTTTCGATACTCGGTGGCGGGGTACGATCCGGCGGCGCTGGAGGCGGTGCGGGCAGAGTACTCGGGGCACGGATGGAATCATCTGGTGACGAAGCAGACGCATCCGCCGGCGGAGGCGGTTGCCGGGACGACGGCAACAGCGACGACCGCGGACCCGACAGCGGCAGCACCGACGACAGCAGGTCCGGCGACATCAGGCTCAGGCTCGACCGTAATGTTAGCAAAGCCGTTCGACCCGACACGGACGGATGTGTGGGCGCGGATGGATCACGGAAATTTCGATGGCGTGGTTCTGCTGGTGGCGAATGGGCGCACTGTGAATCTGGTGGTGATCGATGGGATGATCAGTCCGCTGGACCTGCTGCATCTGCGCGGTCACTTCGGGATTCCGCGGTTTGGCGGGGATGAGTTTGTTGAAGGCAGGCAATAGCCAACAGGCAACAGGGAATAGAAAAGCAGGGCGTATTGGTGAAAAGGCAGGGTGTTGGATAGGGTTTAGGGTGTAGAAAAACGGAAGTGCGGGATGAGCCCGCGCCTTCCGTTGTGCGTGGCGAGAGATGCCGAGAACAAATGCAGGTTCTTCGACGCGCTGCGCTTGCTCAGGAGGACAGCTCTGGTTAAATGTGGCAGCTTATGGCGCCTCGTTTTTCGAGGTATTTCTGGTGGTATTCCTCGGCGCGCCAGAAGGTCTCGGCGGGGACGACCTGAGTGGCGATGGGCTTGTTGAAACGGTTCTCGGCGGTGAGGCGGGCGATGGTCTGCTTCGCGGCGGCTTCCTGCTCCGGGGAGTGGAAGAAGATGGCACTGCGATATTGCGTGCCCCAGTCGGCCCCCTGGCGGTTGAGCTGGGTGGGGTCGTGGAGCTTGAAGAACTCGCTGAGGAGTTTTTCGTAGGTTATCTGCGCCGGGTCGTAGTCGATCTCGACGGCCTCGGCGTGGCCGGTGCGATCGGTGCAGACATCGTTGTAGGTGGGATTATCGAGCTTGCCGCCTTCGTACCCAACGGCGGTGGCTGCGACGCCGGGGAGTTGCTGGAAGCAGGCTTCGACACCCCAGAAACAACCGGCGGCAAATGTGGCTTTGGCCATTGTGACCTCCGAGGCATTAGATTCGCGAGGGGCCGCATCGGACGCTTTGGGGGGAGACTACGCCGCTCCGACGTTTTTATCCTACGGCATATAGATGCGGCCTGGGCCGGATTGCGGCGAGGGATGGAGGGCGGAGCAACGGTGTGGCTGCTCCGCCCGGGTTTGGCGGCAGTGGTTTATTGGGGCCGGAGTTCGTCGGGCTTGGTTTCTCAAAGATGGTGGAGTGAGTGAGGGAGCACCACTTCTCCGCCGTCGGCAGCGCGGGCCGCTTCGACCTGGCGGACGCGATTTTTGAGCGTCGACGCCCAGGGTGGGGGGAGGGGTGGTTGGGCAGGTCCCGTGTTTTGTTGGGGTTAGGGGGTAACTCTTTTTTTACGGTACCGGGTAGCCTGGGAAAAGAGGCCGGTTGGGTCAGCCAGATTTGTTTGGAACTCGGCAGCATAGTCTCCTCCTCTCGCACAACAGAAAAGCCGCCTG
>Ga0182015_10002549_pt1 | contig 21735 bp, 21 predicted proteins | sample 712P3MmetaG_FD_120478 | JGI IMG/M metagenome (GOLD analysis project Ga0182015, IMG submission 120478) | Permafrost microbial communities from Stordalen Mire, Sweden - 712P3M metaG | ecosystem: Environmental > Terrestrial > Soil > Wetlands > Permafrost | place: Sweden: Stordalen | collected...
CTTCTCGTCGCAGTATTCGGTGATGGGCAGGCCCTGCACATACTCCATGGCAAAGTACGGTTGGCCTTCGGCCGTGGAACCGGCGTCGAAAACCTTGGCGATGGCGGGGTGATCCATCATGGCCAGCGCCTGCCGCTCGAGATCGAAGCGTATCAATGCGGACTTGTCATAGCGGCCCGCTTTGATGATCTTTAGCGCAACCTGCCGTTTGACGGGAGCGGACTGTTCCGCCAGCCACACCTCTCCCATCCCACCCTCTCCCAATTTCCTGATCAGGCGATAGGGCCCAATCGAACCTAGGTCGGGCGCGGGAGATTCCACGGGAGCAGCCTCTGGATCGAAGGCGGCCTTAGGATCCGGACTGGCGCCGGCGCCCGCGTGGTGCGGAGTTGACTTGGGTGCGAGATCGCTCACGCTTCTCTCTCTGAAACGAGATGCAAATCGACGGTAAGTTTAGCACCCAAAGGGAAGGCGCATGAGTCAGTTGGCACAACTTGGTAAATCAACCGCACTCGGCATTTCGATTCGAGGGACCGTTCGATCATTCCCGGATGGTCGGCCAACAGGAGACTATCCAGAAACGGGCTTCTGGGACGTAACGTCCCAGAGGGAGCATTTGCCGCCGCAAAGCAATTCACTCGACTGATTTCGCCATTCCCTTCCCTGCCATCGGCCGATGCCTGAAGATTCTTCTACCCCGCAACTGCGGGCAGGAGGATCACGATGCAACGCGGAAGTCTTATGAGAGTCAGTCGTAAAGAGGGACCCGATATCTGGCAGTTTCGATCGTCGGAGAAGGATCTGCATGGACGTCGTATCTATCGGAGGAAGGTGCTCGGGTCTGTCGTGCGGTATGCGGACGAAGCCGCCGCGCTGCGCGGTGACTGTATTCCTGGCAGAGATCAATTCAGAGAAGGTTTGGATGAGATCGCGCTCATCGACTGTCGCTCATCTCGCCGATCATTTCGAGCAACGGGAACTCGCAAAGGACAACGCATGGCGCAGTCACGCAACTAAGAAAATCTACAAGGCATACTTGACTCGATGGGTTCTTCCCCATTGGCGAAAATACGAGCTCGCAGAAGTCAGAACCATACAAGTCGAGTTATGGCTGCGCACTCTGCCTTTAGCAAGAAGTAGTTGTGCGAAATCCGAAACCTGATGTCCGTTCTCTTCAACCATGGCCCCGATATGAGCTGTTCGACCGTAATCCAATCTGTCTGGTTCGTCAGAGTGCAAAACGTCGCACCGTGCCCATCATCCTGACGCCCGCTGAAATCAAGGCCCTGCTTGATGTCCTGGACTGCCGAGAGCGCGCTTTGGTGTTTCTCGCTGCATCTACCGGCCTGCGCCAAAGTGAGCTGTTCGATTTGAAATGGAAAGATGTAGATTTCGCCGGAGGGATCATGAACGTGACGCGCTCAATCGCATACGGAGTAGTTGGCCCGTGCAAGACTGAATCCTCGCAAAACCTGTCCCCGTTCACCCACTCCTATCCGAAACGCTAGAGCAATGGAGAAAGGCCTGCCGCTACAGCAAGCCCGACGATTGGATTTTTGCCAGCAATTGTCGTCGCGGCAGAAAACCGTATTGGGGACAAGCAATCTTACGCCACTACATTCGGCCGGCGGCACTGAAACAAGGAATCCATAAGCGGATCGGATGGCATACTTTTCGGCACACGTATTCGACATTGCTGCGCAGCGTCGGAACCGAATTCAAGGTGATGCAGGAGCTGTTGCGCCATTTATCTTTGCGTTCGACGTTGGACATCTACACTCAAGCGATCACGCCAGCCAAACACGCAGCTCAAGCAGCAGTCTTATCGTTGGTCTTTTCGGCGGAAACTAAGGTGAACCAGTCATCAGATTCGAGCGAAGCCGCCGCGTGAGGATTGTCGCTGAGAATACAGTTTGAAAAAGGGTGCAAAAAAACGTGCCCTTTTGCACCCTCGTTGGTTTCAATGAAATCGATCTAACTCTTTTGGAAAGAATGGCGGGGACGACGAGACTCGAACTCGCGACCTCTGCCGTGACAGGGCAGCGTTCTAACCAACTGAACTACGTCCCCACTCGCTTTTCATACGGTTAGGGCCAAACCCGCATGTTTGCTGTCTATTCTTGCTGTCGACCGTTTCGCCTGCTTCAATCCGTTCCACCGAATATAACCAATTTTCGGTACGAAATGGACAGTACGGAAGATCGTCAAAAAACCATCCGCAGGCTATTGCACGCCGAGCATCTGTCCATGCTCTGTGCTGAATTGTAGCAGACCGAATTCAGATCAGTACAGACGCAGCAGCTCTGCTCAGAATCTCCAGCAGGCAGCCTCCCCTTGTTCTCGTTGCGACAGGTTTTCTGCTCACAGAGGTCCCGAATCGGGGAGACCTGTAAGCGCGAAGGTCCGCCTCAACCATTTGCACGTCCCGTGTCGATTTCTTTTCGCGTACAGTTTTTTCTTCCGAGCATTCCTCCTCTCCCCTTTAGTCAATGCCGGGACCTGCGATGAAGCTAGTCGGCCCGCTTGCTGGTGGCTCGCCGGGGCTTCGGCTTGGGCTTCGGCTTGTTCTTGCCCTTGAGATTGACCGCCACTGCAGCGCGGATGAGATCCTTCAAGGCCGCCTCATCGATCTTGTCGCCTTCGCAGATGTCGATGGCGCGCCTGACATTCCCGTCGAGGCTGGAGTTGAATAGACCGGAAGGGTCCTTCAACGCAGCTCCCTTGGCAAATGTCATCTTGACGACGTTCTTGTGCGTCTCTCCCGTGCAGACGATGCCGCCGTGGGAGAAGACGGGAGTCCCCGGCGATGTCGGCTTGACCCACTTCCGCTCTTCGACGATCTCAGGGTCTGCCTCGTGTATGATTCCACGCACTTTCGCGAGCATCTTCCCGCGCCAGTCCCCAAGTTCCTTGATCTTCTCATCGATGAAAGCAGAAGCAGAGATGAATGCAGAGGCAGATTCCACCGGGGCGGGCCTTTTCATGTACACCTCCAACTCTCGCACCTACTTTAGCTGTGCTCAGCGTAACCTGCAACCTCCGTAAGTGGAAGCGAGTGCCTGCAATCCCTCGCCGCTGTCGCCGCCGCACTAAAACGATTGTTCGGATGCCTCAGTGCCGAAGAGATGCGGTCCATGAACTACGCGATTGACGGCGAGAAGAGGGATGTCGCGGTTGTGGTGTGACTACGATCGTACCGGGTTAACCGGAATCCTGGGTGGGGCATGTTGCATCTTACATGCCCGCTCCTTCAAACTCAGCCGTCAACTTCTCGACCGACTGCGGTGACCAAATCATCGCCCAATCAATCACGGCGTTGCTTAGTGCTTCCTTCAAACCCGGGATATTAAAACGCTCCTTCTGAACGTCCAGTGCCACCAGTAAACAGTTGTGAGCCGTCATCAAAGCTTCGTCGGCTTCTTTCGGCTGCGACTCTCGGCTGAAGCCCCAAGTGCCCGTCGCTCATCTCCAGTCGCTCCATCATTGTGCGGACAGTCGGATGAGCATGACGCAGTGGGACGTGATAGGCGTTCACCAGCATCTTCCCGATGTCACCCGTCTTCTTCGCCATCGCCACAAAGTCCAGCTTGCTCCATGTGTGGTTGACCCTCGTTTCGGTGCAGGCCTCTGACTTGCACGACTTCACGATGAATTGCTTCTTGACTTCTGCGTATCGCTGCTCCGTTTCTGCAATCGTCCCAGGCGGTAGGGCATCTTTGCCGAAGATTTCAAAAATCTGATACATCAGCTTCCTCTGCTGCACACGGTCGAAGCCGAAGAACACTGGAAGCTCTTCCGCGTGCTCGTGCAAGTACTTCAGCACAATGGTGTGCTCGTACATGGAACGCAGCAGCTTCATCGCACCGAAGCCATACCCATTCACTGCCATCAGAAACAGTTCCATGAAGTCTTCGGCCACTAGGTTCCCATAGAAATACACGAACTTATCTATCGGTGTGTCCATCGTCTGACGGCGGGTGAATGCCAGGTTTATGGTTTGCCAAAGGCGGGTCAACACCACCGACCACTGCGGGTGGCGTTGGTCAAAAGCGGTGGCTGCGTCAGGAAATCCGTAGAGACTGGTCTGATCTTCCATGTTCGGTTGCCTTTGTGTCGGGGTACGCCAAACCGCGGCTAGGGGTCATTTACAGCGTCTTGCTAGGCCGATCTCCTCGAAATAAGTCGTCGAACGACATGGCCTTTCCACATCCACAATCCCGAAAGGACCATTACAGGGACGAAAACAAACCGGGTAGCGGGGGCGTAGTCTGGAATTTTTTCAAACGGACTATAAATATAACCGAGTATCGGAATGCTAAAGACGAGGTGAATCCAGCGAAAAATCGAACGCTTGGTGGCCTCTTTCATGATTAATTTGTCCTCCATCTATCGGCGACACCACGTCATTCACTCTGGCCTGGCTTTGAATTGTGCCCCCCCCGGCAGATTCAGTCGATCCGCGCCACAACCTGCTCCAGCCCACCGATGAACTTCTGCCATCCGTAGCGCGCGCCCTTATAGTTGGCATCTTCTTCCGACCGGAAACCGGATTGCTCCATGCGGACATGCGTGCCGTCCTTGGTCGGCGTCAACGTCCAGGCGACGACGCTCTCCATACCCATAGAACCCCAGCTATAAGAGAGCCGTGAATTCGGTTCGACCACCAGGACTTCACAGTCGACGACCCCATTCCAATTCGGCACGGGCGTGGCGCGGAAGCTGAAGCGGTGGCCCACGACCGGCTGGAAATCATTCTTCATCAGCCACTCCTCGATCAGGGGGCTTTGCGTGAGCGCACGCCAGATTTTTTCCGGGGGATGCGGTACCTCCCGTTCTATGACGAGAGTACGTGTCGGGGTGGTATTGGTCATTTGTCCATCCTTTTCAGTAGATTTTCGAGTTGATCAAATCGGTCGCGCCAGAATGTTCCATATAGGCTCATCCAGTCGACCAGGGGGGCCAGGGCTTGCGGTTGTGCGTTGTAGTGCGTCTCGCGTCCCTCGCGCCGGTAGCGCACCAGTTTGGCGTGCTTTAGAACACCCAAGTGCTTGGAAACGGCCGGTTGCGATACGCCAGCGCGATCAGTCAAGGCGTGAACTGTCTGTTCCCCGTCGCGGGCCAAGCGCTCAAAGAGAGCCCGTCGCGTTGGGTCAGCAAGAGCCTTGAAAACGTCATCCGCTATGGCTTGCATTCCAAAATCATAACCATACGGTTATTGATTGTCAACAGTGCTCGTCCGGATTCCGGAGATTCATCATACTGTCCTTGATCTGCCTTCAATTCTTCCAAGTGTTTTGATCGAATTCGATCTCAGGCGTGTGCATTCTTCCACGATGCCATAAACACCGCAATCAAACTTGCACCACACCCTCCATGGTAGGAAGCGCTGCCTGGGAGACGGCGGGCATTTGGACAGAAAACCGCGATCCCTTTTTAGGCGTACTCTCCACGGCGATCGAACCGCCGTGCCGCTCCACGATCCAGCGGGCAATCGCCAAACCCAATCCCGCGCCCCCCAGGGCGCGTCCACGCGCCTTATCAACACGGTAAAAACGTTCGAATATCTTCGATTGTTCTGCGGCGGGGATTCCGATCCCCGTGTCGTTAACACTCACAACTGCATTCCGATCGCGCTCTTCCAAATCCATATCGATATGGCCGGGAGCGGGCGTATATTTGACGGCGTTGTCGAGCAGGATGGTCAAAACTCTACGCAACGCCGATTCATCCGCCATTACCCAGACGCGCCTGCCCTCACTACAACTCAGAGTGAGTTCGTGGCCGGCACGGATCGCGAGAGGTTTCCACACTTTCACGCAGTCTTGCAGCAACTCTGCAAGTTCAACCGGCTGCGGATTGAGAAACTCTCGCCCAGAATCGGCGCGAGCCAGCGCCAGCAAATCCTCGATCAAAAGAGAAGTTCGTTCAGTCTCGTTCAGAATATGCTGCAGCGCTTCACGATACTGATCGGCGTCTCGCGCTCTTCGTAATGCTACTTCGGCTTCGGTGCGCATGAGAGAGATCGGGGTGCGCAATTCGTGCGACGCATCGGCAGTGAACTGAGTGATTTGCAAGAACACTTTCTCGATGCGGTCCAGCATCTCGTTCAACGTGTCGGACAGACGCTGGAGTTCGTCGCCCGTGTTTAGTTTCTCCAATCGGCTGCTGAGATTCTGGCCGCTGATGTTGCGCGCAGTGCGGGTCAGCGCATCGACCGGAGCCAGCGCACGATGACTCAGCCAGTAGCCACCGGCGGCCGAGGTCAGGAGCACCAGAGGCGCCAATAACAAGAGGTAGTTGCGCAGAGCTAGCAACGTTTCCCATACCTCCTTGGTTGAGGCACCCATCGCGATGACAAATGTAAGGCCGTGAGTATCTATGCTCGATCGAAAGAAGCGGAGCGGTTGTCCCCCGACGACTTGATCTTCGAAGGAAGCTGCGGTCAGCGGACCAATACCGGATGCCGAAACTACAGGTACAAAGGAGTTCTTTCTTAGAAAGTCGGAGATGTACACGGCATTGCCAGTGGAAGTGTAGATCGACAGATATTCGCCGGCATGCTCCTGCATGTAGGTCTCCGTCACTTCTTCCTGAAACTTGTGTACATCAGCATTCTTTTTCTGCAACACCAAAAAGCTACGCAAGTCCTCCGTTTGGTCCTGCAGGTTTTCATCGACAAGGCTGACAAGATGGTGCCGTAACACGAACCAGGCGCCTGCTCCGAAAGCAAACTGGCCTAACGCGAAGATCACCAGATACCACAGCGTAAGCCGCAAGCCGATGGAGAGCCTAGTCATGGTTGTGAGACCTCGCGGATGACATATCCAACTCCGCGTACTGTGTAGATCAATTTGATTTGTCCAGGCTTGTCAATTTTGTTCCGCAGCAAGTGCATAAAGGCATCAAGGGTGTTCTCTTCGATGTCATGATCGAAACCCCAGACGGCTTCAATCAATGTCCGCCGCTCGGCGATTTTGCCGGCGCGATACATGAGTCTCTCCAGCAGGCTGTACTCCGTTCGTGTCAGGAAGATGCTCAGGCCTGCCCTGGACACCTCGCGGGTTGAGGGATCGAGCGTGAGATCCGAGACTCGCAATTTCGGATCTTGCAGTTGATGGGCACGGCGCTGCACCGCTCGAAGCCGGGCGAGCAATTCATTGAACGAAAATGGCTTGGTGAGATAGTCGTCCGCGCCCAGATCAAGGCCGCGCACAACATCGGGAACGGTATCTTTAGCAGTCAGCACCAGGACAGGCGTCGGGACCCTCGCGGAACGCATCCGCTGCAGCATTTGAAAGCCGTCCAATTTCGGCATCATGACGTCGAGAACAACGACGTCAAAGGGATAGGTCCGCGCAAGGTACAAACCTTCTTCGCCATCGGGCGCGCATGTCACGGAGTGACCTTCTTCGCCGAGTCCGCGGCGGAGCAATTCCAGCATCCGCGTTTCGTCTTCCACGATGAGCAGGTTCATAAGCAGCGCAACCGCGATGATCCACTTGCCTCCTGAAGATTAACTGAAAAAGTGGCGACCTCGCCATTTCATACCTGAAAAAACATTAACGCAGTATTCAAGATGCCGTCACAAACAAGGCCTAGCATTCCTCTTTTCTAGCATTCGAGGGAGCACCATCATGCAGACACGGAACTCTGGCGGCATTCTCTCTGTTATCTGGAAGCTGCCGATCCTACTGGCTCTTTGCGCAGTCTTTGCAAACTCGGTTTTCGCCCAGACTGGAAAAGGCAGTCTTGCCGGCCGTGCTACCGATGCCGAAGGTGCCGTGTTGCCGGGCGCGAAAGTACAGATTGAGCCGGGCAATGTTTCCGTCGCTACGGATCAGCAAGGGGAATTCACGGTTATCAACCTCGTGCCGGGCGAGTACAAGGTCACAATTTCTTACGTTGGCTTCCTCCCGTACGCCTCCGATGTAAAGATAGTGGCCAGCCAAGCCACTCGCGTGGCTGCCGTGCTTAAGGTCGAAGCAAAAGGGGAAGTAGTAACTGTTGTGGCTGACTCACTCGGCGTAGCCGAAGACATCAACGTCCAGCGCACTTCCGACAATATTCTCGATGTGATGTCGGAGGGCGTCATCCAGAGCCTGCCGAACGAGAACATCGCCGATGTCGTTGGCCGGATGCCGGGTGTGAGCCTGGAACGAGACGAGGGCGAAGGCAAGTACGTACAAATCCGCGGAACCGAGCCACGCCTGAACAACACGACGGTCGATGGAGTTGAGCTTCCTGCGCCTGAAGACAACGTGCGCCAGTTCAAACTGGACACCATTCCCTCGGACATCGTTGAGTCGGTCGAAGTAAACAAGACCCTGGCCGCCAACCAGGACGCCGACGCCATCGGCGGAACGGTGAACTTGGTAACCAAAAAAGCTGGCGATTTGCCTACTTTGAAATTCGAGGGAATCGGCGGCTTCACTCCCATCGTCAACACTCGCTACATCGGCCTGGTGACCGGCACGATAGGTCAGCGCTTCGGGGTAAGCAAGAAATTTGGCGCGCTGTTTTCCGGAAGCTACGACTACAACGGCCGCGGAATTGACGACATCGAGCCGCAACCGGATCCGAATTTCTTGACTCCCTACTACGACAGCATGGATGTCCGGGAATACCGGTACCAACGAAAACGTTACGGCTTTGGCGGTTCGCTTGATTACAAGCTGGGAGAAGGCTCGGGTCTTTATCTTCACTACTTCGATTCCGATTTCAAAGATTACGGAAACAAATGGGTTTACACGTTGAATGACGGAGGCGCGCCTCAGTTCTCAACTTCCAGTCGTGTGCCGGATTACGGAGCCGCTAGCCTGGCGATTGGCGGCAAGCATGTCTTCAGCAATTCGTGGTTGAGCTGGGAGCTTTCGGCGGCGCGTTCACGCGAGTTGGGCGCCGCCGGCAATCCAGGAGCGACATTCACGTTCAACCCCGGCAGCTCTTTTGTCTGCAATTACGATCAAGCTGCTACCACCAATTTCCACTTGCCGCAGTTCAATGCCGCCTGCCTTGCTCCCGGTTCGCCCATCTATGATCCGACCCAATATCAGTTGACCGAGTACGACGGCACGAGCGGAATAACCTCGCAAGTGAACCTGCAAGGCGCGTTGTCGATAGCCAAGAACTACCATCTAGGTTCGCACTTCTCCACATTTGAGTTTGGCTTCAAAATGCGCAATGCTCACAAAGGGCAGGACGCCTATTCACCCACCTACGATCAGACCTTCCTGCCAAATCCGTCTACGGCATTAATGTCTCAATTCCTGAGCGGATTCACCAACCCTAACTACTACTTCAAAGCGTACCCGTACGGACCGGTCACCAGCTATAACAGGATAGCTGGCGACCTGAACAACCTGATTAGCCAGGGAACCCTCTCGCTGGACGAGCCCTCTACAATCTTCGGCTCCGATTTGAGCAATTTCGACTTGACTGAACGCATTTCGGCCACCTATGCGATGAACACGATCGAGTTCGGAAAATTCCGCCTGCAGACTGGCGTGCGTATTGAAGCCACGCAGTTAGACATTCTGGGTTTTTCGATAACCCAAAATTCCACCCAGACTGGTGAAACTGTTGTGCCGCAACCAGCAAACTCGTGGTATTGGGATCCCTTACCGAGCGTTCAATTGCGCTACGCGATTACGGCAGACTCGGACATTCGCGCCGTTTACGGGCGCGGAATATCCCGCCCCAATCCTTACGACTTGGTGCCATATGTAACCATAGATCAAAGCAGCAACCCGTACGCCTACGACGTGGGCAATCCCAATCTGAAGCCAGAGCACGCGAACGACTACGATCTGCTCTACGAACATTATCTGAAGCCGTACGGCCTGCTCCAGGGTGGCTTTTTCTACAAGCAACTTAGCGCTCCCATTTATTACATCAATAATCCGCTGGTCCCGGCCGGTCAGATGTACGCAGGCTACCAGCTATCCTCGATCATCAATGGCACCAACGCGAAGCTGTATGGCATTGAGGTCGCATACGTCCAGCACCTCGGCTTTCTGCCTGGCGCGCTGAGTGGGTTCGGGATCTCGGCAAACTACAGCAAGACTGGTTCGAGCGCCGGCACACTGCCACTTCGAAATGACACTCCGGCGCTGCAGCGTCAGACTCCAACAATGTGGAATCTCGGTCCCAGCTACGACCGGGGACGCTTCTCGGCCCGGCTGGGCGCGACCTACAACAGCACCAGCATTTACCAGTACCAGTGGACGCAATGCATCCAGTCGAATCCCGCCTCTTGTTCTGAAGACCCAGCCAGCCTTGGCCCCAAAGGCCCGGCCGGCGACAACTACCTCTATGCGCACTTGCAAGTGGATGCGCAGGCCAGTTACCGGTTTGCCAAGAGCCTCACGGCGCTCGTGCAAGGCCTGAACCTCACCGACCAGGTCTTCGGCTTCTACAACGGCAGCCCGTGGTACGTCACTCAGCGCGAATACTACAGACCGACCTATTCCTTCGGCTTGCGCTGGGAGCCTCGAAGAGAAAACTGAGGAATGGCGGCTGGCCATCGTCCGTTCTTCTTCGGTTGAACGCAAGGCCGGGTTTTGATTCGATCCCTGCGAATTCGACTGCGCCCCGGTCTTATGTATGCTTTGTATCCTTAAAATGCGCGTATTCAGGGAACTTTCAGGTGCGCTGCATAGAATGGGCGTAACTGCTTATGGGAGGTCGGCTGAATGAATAGTAGGTGGTGCGAAGTTGTTGCGGTGCTCGTTCTGGCGCTGAGCTCAGCAGCCATTGCCTCCGGCGCGCAAAAGGAACCTGCAAATAAGAAATCTGGCCAGGCAACTGGCGCAGCGAAGACTTCCGATCCAGTGTTCGTGGGAGCCGGCGACATCTCCAGCTGCGATGATCTGGCCGGCGCGGAAGCAACCGCCAAGCTGATCGAAGACATTCCGGGCACCGTTTTTGCTGTAGGAGATTTGGCATACCCCGATGGTTCTGACGAGCAGTTCGCAAAATGTTACGCCCCTACCTGGGGCCGTTTCAAAGATCGCACGCGTCCCGCGCCAGGAAACCACGAATATCACAGTGACGGCGCATCCGGTTACGCGCATTATTTCGGTGCGGCGGCGGGTGATCCCAAGAAGGCGTACTACAGCTACGATTTAGGCGCCTGGCACATCATCGCTCTGAACAGCGAGTGCGCGCAGGTCGGAGGATGCGGCGCCGAATCCCCGCAGGGACAATGGTTGCGGCAAGATCTCGCGCAGCATCCCACAACGTGCACGCTCGCCTATTTTCACAAGCCGCTCTACAGTTCCGGCGCCAGCCATGGCAATGATCCCGAGATGAAGCCGCTTTGGCAGGCCCTCTATGCTGCCAATGCAGATGTTGTTATCAACGGCCACGATCACGATTACGAGCGATTTGCTCCGCAGGATCCGGATGGCAAGGCAGACCCGAAACGCGGCATTCGCGAATTCGTGGTCGGCACCGGCGGAAAGAACTCGCACCGGACTTTCGCAACGCCCAAGGACAACAGTGAGATTCGTCAGGCCGACACGTTCGGAGTGTTGAAGCTCACGCTACACGCATCGGGTTATGACTGGGAGTTCGTGCCGGAAGCAGGCAAGAGCTTTCGCGATTCAGGCAGCGGTTTATGCCATTAACAGTCACTTCAGGAGGGAGCACTTTGAAGAAAGCAGCCATTTTTCTGTTTACTTGCCTTGTTGCATCGGCCTTGGCAGCGGACTATCAGGTCACCAGGAAGATCCCGATCCCTGGCCAGGGCGGTGGGGATTATCTCAGCGTGGATGAAGGCGCGCGGCGTCTATACGTCTCTCATGGGACGCAAGTCGAAGTGCTGGATGTGGATTCGGGAAACATCGTGGGCAGTATTCCGAAGACGCTCGGCGTGCACGGAATCGCGGTCGCGCCGGAACTGGGCCGTGGATTCGCAAGCAACGGCCAGTCGTCGACTGTCACTATTTTTGATCTGAAGACTCTCAAACCTATTGCCGAGGTTCCGACCGGCCAGAAGCCAGATGCCATTATTTTCGATCCTGCCACTTCGCGAGTGTTCGTCTTCAATGGCGGCAGTAATAGCGCAACTGCGATTGATGCCGCAACCGGCAAAGTCGCTGGCACGGTTGATCTCGGAGGCGGGCCCGAATTCGCCACCGCGGACGGTAACGGCTTCGTTTACGACAATCTGGAAGATCAGAGCCTGGTGGTCAAAATCGACTCCCGCAAGCTCACCGTCGAGCAGCGCTGGCCTACCGCTCCTTGCGCTTCGCCCTCCAGCATGGCGATGGATCGCACCAACCACCGTCTATTCCTCGGTTGCCGCAACAAAGTGATGGCGATCATGAACGCCGACACAGGCCAGGTCATCACGACGCTGCCGATTGGCGATCATGTGGATGCCACCGCATTCGATCCGGAGATGCAGCTGATATTCAACTCCAACGGAGAAGGAACCATCACTGTGATTCGCGAGGATAGCCCCGACAAGTACTCCTTGGTCAAGACTGTAAAGACTTTGCCGCGGGCCAAAACCATGGCCCTGGACCCAAGAACACACCGGCTTTTCCTGTCCACAACAGAATCAGGGCAGTTCGAAGTGCTGGTCGTGGGGAAATAGCCGATACCCGAGTTCGCAAGGACTCAATTGTATTCGTGTAATGAAGACCCTTCGTGCGGCCGGAGCGATCGAAAAAGAGTCATGTTTCCCTCCTCGTAAAATGCCGTCAAGCATTTACAGAGAAGAGTGGTGGGCAGTGCAGGACTCGAACCTGCGACCTCCTGCTTGTAAGGCAGGCGCTCTAACCAGCTGAGCTAACCGCCCCCTGGTAGCTTTGCGAGATCAGATTCCTTCGGCCGGGCTGAGGACTCCGTACCGTTGGATACTCGCTTGAGGGGAACCGCGCGAATCGCGCTGGAGTGAGTATATGCGACTCGCAAAAAATCGGTCAAACGTGCCGGGGCCGCTCCGGAAGGCCAAGAATGAACCGCGCTCCCTGCTAGACTGACGCGGTGCGCCGCTTGATCGTCAATGCCGATGACTTTGGCCTCACCGCGGGCGTCAATCGCGCCATCGTCGAGGCTCACACTCACGGGATCGTGACTTCCTCCACGTTGATGGCCAACGGACGCGCGTTTGAAGATGCCGTGCATTTGGCAAAGACAGTTTCCCGGCTCAGTGTGGGCTGCCATGTCATACTGATCGACGGCGAGCCAGTGCTTGATGCAGAGCTACTTCCTTCCATCACTTCGGCGTATTCCGGCGGCGCTTGCTTCCGCGACGGATTGAAATCTTTTACTGCCCGGGCGCTCGCCGGCCGACTGGACGCAGGCGAGATCGAAGCGGAGACAAGCGCGCAGATTCGCAAGCTCCAATCGGCGGGCATCAATGTCTCTCACGTGGATACCCACAAACATACGCACTTGTTTCCGGCAGTGCTGCGGCCTTTGCTGCGCGCCGCGCGGGCATGTGGGGTGAGGGCGGTGCGCAATCCGTTCGGCCCGCGCAAACCACTGAAATCTGGTGAATTGCTGGCACGTCCCGGTCTCTGGACGCGATACGCCGAAGTACGAATTCTGCACGCGCTTGCCGGCAAGTTCCGCGAGGCGGCGGGACGAGAAGGATTGGTGACTCCCGATGGCACCCTTGGCATCGTGGTGACCGGCGCACTGGACGAAAAGCTCTTCCGCGGCATCGCCGCAATCATTCCCGAGGGTACTTGGGAATTTGTCTGCCACCCAGGTTACAACGATGACGATCTGAAGTCGGCCAACACTCGGCTGCGCGAATCGCGGGAGACCGAGTTGCGTGTTTTGACCATGCCCGAGGTGCGAGAGTTGCTGTCCAGTGAAGGCATAGCATTGGTTTCGTACCGCGATCTGATTTCGGCCAAAACCGGTCAATAGTACTCTCTGGTTACAATTCAGAGGAACCGCCCGGCGCGGATGACTATCGTAACCTTCGGAAAACCTTCCCCGGAAGGTATGATTGCGTTAGATTCAGCTCAGAAGATTCAGGCTGGGAGGCCTTTATCATGTCTGCCTCTGGGGCAGCCCCGCGTGCGACCTTGGACCTGCGCATACGTGTGTGGGGCATGGGTGCGAACAACCAGCCCTTCCATCAGAATGCCACTGCCCAGAATGCCAGCATCACGGGAGCTTGCATTTCCGGCATCGAGCAGGAGCTGAAGGTGGGCGACGTCATCGGCGTTCAATACGAGACCAGGAAGGCGCGCTGCAAAGTAGTCTGGGTGATGGAAGCCGGGGCGCTAAAAAAAGTTCAGGTCGGCGTGCAATTGGTGGCTGACCAGGAGTGCCCCTGGATGTCAGAGCTGCCCTTGGAAATGCGGTCCAACCTGCAGGTTCCCTCTGCTGACAATCGTAGAAGATTTCAACGTCACAAGATCTCGTTCCCTCTCGAATTCCGCGATGAGCGCGTGAACACCCCTATGCGGGTCAACGCCACTGACATCAGCGGAAACGGTTGTTATGTTGAGACCGCGATGCCGTTGGCTACCACCACCGTATTAAAGGTGGATTTCTGGATGGACCAGGAGCATATCACCGCCTCCGCCACCATTCGCACCCGCGATCCCGGAGTTGGCATGGGGATAGAATTCACAGGTCTACCAAACGACTCCAAGGCACGCTTTCAAGCCTACCTGGATAAGCTGGACCCTGGCATTTCCAAACCGGGGCCAAAGACCTCCGAGTAGCTCGTCGCGCCGAACCGTCTTCCCGGCGCATCTAAACCTTTCTGTGCTCCGTAGAATCTGCATCCTCTTTTGTTTCCAGCCATCGAATCACAGGACCCCGTAGAACCACGGGAAGGGCGGACTTCGGCAAGATGAAGATCGGAATCACCTGTTATCCCACCTACGGCGGCAGCGGTGTGGTGGCAACGGAACTCGGCCTGGAACTAGCCCAGCGCGGCCACGAGATTCATTTCATCTCCTACGCCCCGCCCATTCGGCTGCGCGGGCAGGAACCCAACATTCACTATCACGAAGTCGAAGTTTCGCGGTACCCGCTTTTCGACTATCCGCCCTACGATCTGGCCCTGGCCACGCGCATGGCCGAGGTTGCGCAGTTGTACGATCTCGATCTGCTGCACGTACACTATGCGATCCCGCACTCCGTGAGCGCACTGCTGGCAAGGCAGATGCTGGCGGACGGTCCTCGGGGACGCCGGCTGCCCTTCGTCACAACCCTGCATGGCACGGACATCACGCTGGTAGGATTAGACCGCTCCTACCTGCCCATCACACGCTATTCCATCGACCAGAGTGACGGCGTCACCGCCGTCTCCAACTATCTGCGCGACCGCACCATGCGGGTTTTCGATGTGAAAAAAGAAATCGAAGTAATCTATAACTCGGTCAACTGCGACGTGTATTGCAGGCCGAAGAACTGGGCGGAACTTCGCTCCGAGTATGCTGCGAACGGTGAGCGGCTGCTGGTGCACCTCTCGAATTTTCGCCCGGTGAAGCGAGTCTCGGACGTGATCGAGATCTTTGAGCGCGTGCGCAAGCAAATCCCGTCAAAACTGCTGCTGATTGGCGACGGCCCGGATCGTTCCGTGGCCGAGTGGTTGGCGGTACAAAAGGGACTTCATGAAGATGTTCTCTTCCTGGGCAAGCAGGATCAGGTACAGGAAAAGCTGGGAGTCTCCGACATACTGCTGATGCCGAGTGAGCTGGAATCCTTCGGCCTGGCAGCTCTGGAAGGGATGGCCTGCGAAGTCGTGCCCATCGCGACCCGCACCGGCGGAGTGCATGAAGTGATCGAACACGGCACGAGCGGCTATCTGGCCGACGTCGGCGATGTAGATACCATGGCGCGCTACGCCATCGAACTCTTGAATGATGAAAGCCGGCTGCGGACCATGGGCAAGGCGGCTCGTGCCGTCGCACAGGCCCGTTTCTGCTCCAGCAGGATCGTTCCCCAGTACGAGGATTTTTACCGGCGCGTCGTCGAACGTTCTTCGTAGAAACCTTCCGGCACCGCTCCCGTGGCCTGCAACAGCGGCAACCGGATGCGGACCAGCGTTCCCTTCCCTTCGTGGCTGTCAATCGTCATGTGCGCCGTATCTCCATACAACACTTGGAGCCGCTCGGAAATGTTAGCCATGCCGATTCCAGCGCCCCGCGCATTCCCGGATCCCATCTGCTGCGTGGCAGCCATTCCAACCCCATCATCCTCCACTTCAATCACCAACCCCGAGTCGATCAAGCGGCTGCGCAGATGGATGCTTCCCCCTTCCACCTTCGAGGAGAGTCCATGCTTGATGGAGTTCTCCACCAGCGGCTGCAAGAGCATGCTGGGAACCATCACGTCCAGCGAGTCCGGAGCGAGATCTTTCACGACTCGAAGTTTGTCGTTTCCGAAACGAACAACTTCGATGTCCAGGTAGTTGTCGATGAACTCCACTTCTTCCCGCAGCGGCACGAAAGAATCCGTGCTGTTCAGCAGTCGCCGAAGGATCGTGGCCAGTTTGGATATCACTTCGCGGGCGGTATCCGGATCGAAGCGCACCAGAGAAGAAATCGAGTTCAACGTATTGAAAAGGAAATGAGGATTGATCTGGTTCTGCAGCGCTTCCATGCGCGCGTGCAGCAGCAGCCGCTCCTGCTCCTCCAGTTTGATCTGGATGCGTACGCTGTTGAAGATTTTGATCTCAATTCCAATGGCCGTCACCGAGGCGGCATAGATCGCAGCCCACACCCACAGGTTGTCAGGGCTCTCCATGCTGAAGATGGAATGCGGAAAATATCGCGCCAGCTCCGTTTGCACGAAACGTAGCAGCACGATGGTAGTAAAGAACATGACCTGCCAGTCGAACAGGCGCGGCCGTGGCAGATTGCGCCGAATCAGGCGAAAGATGCTTTGATCGATGAACGGCGAGAACGACCAGATATCATCTTTATCGAGCGCCATGGTGCGCAGTTGGCCAGCGATAAAACCACAAAGTACGTCGAACGGGAGCGCCGCCCACTCCCCATGCAGAAGAGCCGGAACCCCCATCAACAGGCCGCCGAGCGATCCCGCCCAGCGCCCCCCAATCACTCCCAGCAGAAGAGCGGTTTCAAAACTCAGATCTCCCGCCAGAAAACTGGGGACCGAAATGCGAATCCAGACGCCAACCATGATGGGAAGCGCCATGCACAACACCAGGTAAACCTTCTGCCTAAACGCGCGCTCTTCGCGAAACAATAGCAATTTGAATTCCTTGGAGCGCACCAAACTGCTGGAGACGGCGGCGGCCACGCCCAGCTTCAGCGCCAGGTGAATGAGGATGGTCTGCGGTTCCATGGAGTTCAAGCGAACACAATTGCCCGCGAGAAAACTGTAGCACGAGAGAAGATCGGGCGATCTGGTGATCGGATCGTCGGATGATCGCTCGTTTCGAAATCACCCGATGACCCGATCCAAGATCACCCGATTTTAAGAGCCACGCGTAGGTCGTGCCCCGTCATCGCTTTCGGTTCATCAACGCCGAGCATCCCCAGCATGGTCGGCGAGATATCCCGCAGCGAGCCGTTGGGCTTCAGCGTGAACTGCTTGGCATCTTCCGCGACTACGATGAAGGGCACAGGATTCGTGGTATGCGCCGTGTGCGGTCCGCCAGTCGCGGGGTCGATCATCATCTCGGCATTGCCGTGATCGGCCGTGATCAGCATGGCGCCGCCCTTGGCTCGAATAGCCGTCTCGATGCGGCCCAGGCAGGCATCCACGGTTTCGACTGCTTTCACCGTAGGCTCAATCTTGCCCGAGTGGCCGACCATGTCTGCATTGGCGAAGTTGACGATGATCACATCAAAGGTTCCATCTTCCGTGGCCTTCACGACCACGTCCGCAATGCCTGCAGCGCTCATCTCCGGCTTCAGATCGTAAGTCGCGACCTTGGGCGATTGCACCATCAGACGCTCTTCGCCGGGAAATGGCTGCTCCACGCCGCCGTTGAAGAAATATGTTACATGCGCATATTTCTCGGTCTCGGCCACTCGCAGGTTGCGCATGTTGAGACCGCCCATCACGTTGGCCAGGATGTTCGCCATCGATTCCGCAGGAATTACCACTGGCAGGCTGAAATTCTTGTCGTACTGCGTCATGCAAACGTAGTGCAGATTCTTCGGAACACGGTCGCGAGCAATCGTAGCATCGAGATCGTCAGCACCCGGAAGATCGCTGCCGCCCTTGGAGTTCAGTCCGCTGTTACGAGCCAAAGCGCGCGTGATCTGGCGGACGCGATCGGCGCGGAAATTAAAGCAGATGCAGGCATCGTCATCGCGAATGGTCGCTAACGGCTGACCAGCTTTGTCGGTGCAGACAAACGGCACCACGAACTCGTCCGTGACGCCTTTGTTATAAGCATCCTTCATCCCTTGAACCGGGTCGGCGCACTTGCCACCTTCAGCGTCGCCGAAGACCATCGCGTTGTAAGCCTTGGCGATACGCTCCCAGCGCCGGTCGCGATCCATCGCGTAGTAACGTCCGTTTACCGTGGCAATCTTGCCGGAGTTGTATTCGCGCATTTTCTGCTGCAACTGTTCAAGATAGCCGGCGCCATTAGTGGGTAGCGTGTCGCGGCCGTCCATGAAGGCGTGAACGAAGACTCGGTCCACGCCGTTCTGCTTCGCCATTTTCAGCAAAGCGTAGAGATGAGCTTGCTGCGAATGCACACCACCGTCGGAGACCAGGCCGAACAGATGAAGTCTGCGTTCACCCACGCGTGCATGTTTCATGGCCGCGAGCAGCACGGGATGCGAGAAGAACTCACCATTCTGGATCATCAGGTCAATGCGGGTGATGTCCATGTGAACGATGCGGCCGGCGCCGATGTTGAGATGTCCAACCTCGCTGTTGCCCATCTGACCCTCGGGCAAGCCGACGAAAGGTCCGCTGGTATGAATCAGCGTGTTGGGATACTCGCGCAGCAAGCGGTCGTAGGTGGGCTTGCGAGCGAGAGCGATGGCGTTGGCCTTGGTCTCGGCGCGATAGCCCCAGCCGTCGAGGATGATGAGTACGAGTGGTTTGGGTCTAGGCATTTTTCACCACGGAGGGACGGAGGCACGGAGAAGGCATGGGAAGAATCTATAAGGATGCAGGCAGTTTTTCAAACCAGCTCGCGCCTTTTCTGGCTTCTCGTCAGGAATCGCGGTTATACTTTACCCGACGGAGACTGCTATGCCTATTAGTGAATTGCTGCTGCCCGAGCTCGATGAAGAAATGAAGAAGACGCGCACGACCCTGGAGCGGGTTCCTGCCGACAAAAAAGAATTTGCGCCTCATGCCAAGTCGATGCCGCTGGGCAAGCTGGCGCCTCATATTGCGCAGCTTGCTGGCTTCGGCCTGACGATCCTGACTACTCCCGAACTGGATTTCTCCAAAGGCAGCATCAAACCGTTACCGTTCGAGTCTTCCGCCCAGCTCGTGCAGGCTTTTGATGAGGGCGCGGCCAAGGTTCGCGCCGCTCTGCAGGCCACTCCCGATGCGGCCTGGAAAGAAAGTTGGAAGCTGAGCTTTCAGGGCAAGACTATTTTCGAGGGACAACGATTTTTGGCTTACCGGGAAATGTTTCTGAATCACCTGGTGCATCATCGCGCGCAGCTTGGCGTATATCTACGGTTGAACGATAAGCCAGTGCCTGCGACCTACGGCCCGTCGGCGGACGATACGATGGGATTTTGAGGTGCGCGCCTACGTGATCCGCACCAAACTCGCGCAGGCGCTCGAACTTGGCGGGCGAAGACGAGGTCGCCAATGACGCGCGCACCCGCGGCTTTGGCGAACTGCAGCGCGAAGATCGACACGCCGCCAGTGCCTTGGACGAGCACCGTGTCGCCCGGCTCGACATGCGCCTCGACGAACAGACCGCGCCAGGCAGTGAGTGCGGCGCAGGGGAGCGTCGCCGCCTCGGCGTGCGTGTAGCCAACGGGCGCCCGAGTGAGTGCGGTGACAGGCACGACATTCTCCTCGCGCGCGTAGCCGTCCTCGTCCCAGTCGCCGGGGACACCTCCCATCGCCTCCGGCGTCAACTCGCCACCGCGCCAGCGCGGGAAGAACGTGCTCACGACCCGATCGCCGATGGCGAACTCGCTCACCCCCTCGCCGACCTCGCCAGCACCTTCACACATCGGAATGCGCCCGTCAGGCGCCGGAAGAACGCCGGTGGTGAGATCACAGTCCGCCCAAGAGATCCCCATGGCTATGCTCCGCGCACCCACGCGGAAGCACTGGCACAGTTCCGGTGTGAAAAGAGACGGCTGCTCGAAGGCAGAGAAGTGGGCCTTCTTTAGCTCGCTTTCGCCTCTTCGTCGCGCCTTCGGATGGCGGCTCCTTGAGGGTCGGTTATGATATCGACCCACTTAGGATCAGGCGAGGTCTCGCCGTCGTAGTTGTCGTGCCAGTTCCACCACTTGTACGGCCGGGTCTGGGGGTAACCCTCTGGCGAGTCCTCCCAAGTCTCCTGACGTCCGAGCGGCGTGATATCGAGGTAACTCCATGTGCTCCCCATCGCCTCGTCGCCACGGTTGTTGATGAAGTATGTGCGGAACACCCGCTCGCCGTCGCGGAAGAATACGTTGTGGCCGTGCCATTCATCCACACCGAAGTCCTTGTCGAAGCCGTCGGTGATGGTGTACCAGGGCATCTCCCACCCCATCCGCGCTTTCAAGCGCGCGATGTCCGCCTGCGGCACGTGTGAGGCATAGGCGAGAGTGGTGTCGCGAGCGTTGAGATGGGCCAAGTGCGCGACCTGGTCGGCGCCCAGGGAGCAGCCGCGGCATGCGTGCTCGGGCCAGCCAAACACTCCGGGCTCGAAGAAGGCCCGATAGACGATCAACTGACGGCGGCCCTCGAACAGATTGAGTAGGCTTACCCTGCCATTGGGTCCGTCGAACTCGTACTTCTTCTCCACCGCCATCCAAGGCATCCGCCGACGTTCGGCAGCCAGCGCGTCACGGGAGCGGGTCAAAGACTTCTCCTTCACGAGGAGTTGCTGCCGCGCAGTCTCCCACTCCTGCTGCGACACGATCGGGGGTGTCTTCATCGCGAGATGCTCTTTTCCGTGTTCCTTGTTCGTCGACATTTTCATTTCTCCTTGTTATTCAAATTTTGGACGATTTCTTCTGCTGCGTTCTTTTTGCGAGAAACTTTCACAGCCGATGCTGCTAGACCGCCGGTAGAAACCACCCCGGCGACGACTATTCCCATGGTTGCCAAACAGAACGGACACATCGGTTATCTCCTCGGTGGCTAACTTGACCGCTAAGCCGCCTCTATAGGGGTGACGGGCATGGTGGCCTGATTTCGACAGGGAAATCAAAAACATTCACGAATCGCCGCCTTAATTACGCCGACCCGTTCCAGCAGAGATCCTGGTCCTATGGTTACGAGTTCGTAGCCAAAACCTCGGTAAGTCTCTTCGTGGATTCGCTCGAAACGCAGCGTTTCGTCGAAGCTGATCCGGCGCGCCTCAGTGGGCGTAATGAATCCAAGATTGCGTATGAAAAAGACCTGTCGTTCGTAAACCCTCTCCTTTCTGACGCACTCTAGTTCGCTCGTAAGAAACAGGGAAAAAGAATACCCAAGATAGGTGGCCAACGCAGCAGTACACACAACGGAACGGTCGTGGAACTGAACTTCATCCGGCAGATGAGCGGCGCGAGTCAGTCGCTTCCTTTGCAGATTAGCAACCGTGTCAATGAACGAGCGATCGATCCAGGGCTCGGCTACACCTCGCGCTTGCTCCGC
>Ga0182015_10002550_pt1 | contig 21709 bp, 25 predicted proteins | sample 712P3MmetaG_FD_120478 | JGI IMG/M metagenome (GOLD analysis project Ga0182015, IMG submission 120478) | Permafrost microbial communities from Stordalen Mire, Sweden - 712P3M metaG | ecosystem: Environmental > Terrestrial > Soil > Wetlands > Permafrost | place: Sweden: Stordalen | collected...
AGAGACCGGAAGCCCCTCGGGGCGCCCGGTGGAGGGTTCCTCAAGCGATTTGGGTCCGCGTCTACTTCGTTCTCTGGGGTCTTTACTCAGCGAGCGTAAGCAGCGGGCCGGCGATCGCCTCCAGCGGCTCGGCACTCCCCTCGGTGCGGCACAGAATCAGTGCGCCCTCCATTGCCGCCAGGGCGGTGGTCGCGAGTCGGACGGCTCGCTCGGGTGGGAGCCCCGCATTCGCGAGTTGGCCCGCGAGGACCTCGATCCAGCGGCGGAAGATCGATTGCGCCAGCTCGACGAGATCCGCCTCGGCGCCGAGCTCCACCGTGACGCCGGCCACGGCGCAGCCGGATGCGCCGGACGAGCTCACGACCACGCCGCGCCACAACTCGATGAACCAGGCGAGCACGTCGCGCGGGCTGCCGCCGGGACAGGCTTCCTGGTGGGCGAGGACCTGCTCCGAGGTCCACTGAACGGCTTCCTGCGCGAGCTGGCGCTTGCCGTCAGGGAAGTGATGGTAGATCGATCCGCGCGGCGCTCCGCTCGCGGCCAGGACGTCGGAGAACGACGTCGCGCTCAGTCCCTGCTTGCCGATCAGCGCAGCGGCGCTGCGCACCATGCTCTCTCGAGTGTTCTTGGCCATCCAGCTCCTTGACTATGACGGCTGGCATAAAGTAGGATCGGCAGCCGCTATGCAAGCCATCATAATCTCGAGAGGGGACGCCCAATGCCGATGATCGATGTCTATGCCACCGGCGGGACGTTCAAGGACCACCACGGACTTGCGCAGCGCCTGGCGGCTGCCGTCATGCGCTGGGAGGCCGTGCCTGAAATCTCGCTCTTTCAGCGCAACACGGCTGCGTTCATTCACGAGCTGCCGGCCGGCTCGCTCGCCAACGTCGCGGGAGAGAGCAATTACGTTCGCGTTCAGGTTCTCACCCCCGTCGGCGTGCTCGACCGTGACAAGCAGCTCGGCGTCGTGAAGGAGCTGACTGAGATCGTCGCCGATGCTGCCGGCGATCCGGGGCTCCACGATCGGACCTGGGTGCTCATCACCGAGTCGCCCGAAGGTGGCTGGGGCATCAACGGCCACGCCAATACGGGCGCCGATATCGCCCACGCCGCTCGTGCGGAGCTCGGGGCGATCGCCGCGGCGCAGCCGAGCGAATCCTGATCGCGCGCAGCAGGTTGCTCGCCGCCGCTACGATGTGCTTCACATTTCACCCAGGGGACGACAGGCTTCGACGTGGTCGGCTCGTGGGGGTGGTCGCGAGTCGAGGTTCCGGGCGGCCTCGTAAAACACCCGGAAAAACCATACGTGCGGACTCTCACGAGTACGCCCTCGCCGCCTAGCAAACGCTAGGACGATGAGGTCTCGGCCCCCGCAGCCTGCGGCGGGAATCACCGGGATCAGATAGCAGGCTCACCCGGGGCGGCCCGCCTGCGCCAATCCGGGGAAACATCAGCAGGCTGGTCCCCCACAACCCGGCCGGCGAGGCGAGCGGGGGACGAGACCAGAGCGCCGGCTACGCTCGTAGACGCCACCTTCACGCGATCGCGGACGTGGGTTCGATTCCCACCGTCTCCACTTTTGTCCGACGAGTACCCGGGCCCTCATAGAACGGCGGACCGGGTGGCGGGCAGTGTTGAGGCTCAGTCTCCGTCGCGCCGGAGGATCTCGTCGAGGAACAGCCGTGTCTTCAGGGGTGGCTCGAGCTGCGGATACATCTGCGCGAGCAGAGCGAGCGCCTCGTCCGGACTCTGGATTCGGGTCTGTCGGAGCAGGATCCTGATGTCCTCGTCGTCCTCGCCGAAACGCATGGCCAGCAACTTCATCGCGAGGAGGTAGCGTGGCGACGCTGTGGTGACCTCGATGCCGTCGACCTCGGGTAACGGGACCGCATCCCGATCCGCGCCCGGAAGGAAGCCCTTGACGCCGTCGTTCAACCAATCCTCGGGTAGCTCGAGGCGCTCGGCGACACGCTCGGCGGCTTCATAGATCACGGTCTTGGGCTCGAACACCGCATCGATGTCCCTGGTCACGCGGCGTGTGGAATGCGCCAGGGCCATGGCTGCACCCCCGACGATGAAGATCTGTCCGCGGATACCGGCACTCGTGAGATCCTCCCCGAGCGCCTGCAGGGCGACGATGATGCGCGCGCGCGTGAACTGCCGGTCAGACACGGTCAAACACCTCGCGTGCGATGAAGACCCCGTGGCGCGCGAACGTGGCCGGCGTGTGGGCGAGCGTATACGCGTGAAATGCGGGGCGGCTCGCGACGAACCACCATGGCTCGACGAAGCGGTCTGGTCCGTTGACCCAGCCCGGTACCGCGATGCCTCCTTCGACCGCGAAGAACTCCGCAGTCGCTGCGAGCGCGGCGTCGAAGCGTGGGTCGCCGGTGGATGGTGGCCTGTCGGCGATCAACGCGCCACGGCCCGGGCGGCTCGATGCTCGAAAGTCGTCGGCGAAGCCGAAGAGAAGCCGGGTTGCGTTCTGTTGCTCGCCCGCGGCGAGATCCCCCTGGATCGTGAGCGCGAGCTCTGCCAACGCGGCGGCGCCACGACGCATGCGCGGCCGGACGGTGAGGTCGAGATCCTGGTCGCAGGCCCCGAGGAGACGTTCGAGGGTCGCGAGGCTCGGCTTGCGAGCACCGGTTTCATATGCGGCGACGGCCGACTGCGCTGTGCCGGCCCTTTGCGCGAGATCGGCCTGCGTAAGCGCAGCCTGACGGCGCGACTCCCGAAGGAGGGTTGCGGCATCGGTGTTCACCGGCCGATTATATACGTTTCGATATGCTTCTTGTCGGATTTGCCGGTAGCCGGAAGGTCGCAGGTCCGTACGAAAACCGGCCGCACACAGGCAGTTTCGAGTCCGTCGTCCCCACAGTCTCCATTAACTTGTGCAGGCAACTATCTGCCTCGCGTTGGCCGTTCCCTGCTGACGGCCGTTCACCCGACCTGGTATTTGATGTGCGTGACGCCGGGTGCGTCCACGGACCGGTGCTGCGTCAACTTGAGAACCCCGCGCTGGAGGCCCTCGAATAGGCGCTCGCCGCCGGCCATGATGACGGGCGCAATCGAGATGTCAATCTCGTCGACGAGGCTTGCAGCGAGGTACTGGTTGACCACCGACGCGCCGCCGGCAAGCCAGATGTCCTGCCCGTGGGCGGCGTCTTTGGCCTGCGCGAGCGCTGCTTCGATCCCGTCGGTCACGAAGTGGAACGTGGTGCCGCCCTTCATCTCGAGTGGCTCGCGCGCGTGGTGGGTGAGCACGAACACCGGATGGTGGTAGGGCGGGTCCTCGCCCCACCAGCCTGGCCACGGATCGTCGCCCCACGGTCCGGTTCCGCCGCCGAACATGTTGCGTCCCATGATCGTGGCGGCGATGTTTGCGCGGCGCTCCTCGACTACCGGGGAGCTGGCGTTGGTCTCGCCACCCAGCTCGCCGTGCATCTCGCGAAACTCCTTGAGCGGAAAGAACCACTCGTGCAATTCCATCCCGCCGACTCCGAGCGGGTTCTCCTCGCTCTGGTCAGGACCCGCGACATAGCCGTCCAGCGACATCGTGATCGTCAGTCTGAGCTTGCTCACGTCAAATCCTCTCTGGGTCGAATCTGCTCACAAGACAAGGCTTGAACGCTGTGGTTGTACAGGTCGTCGGGCTCTGAGTCACGTCGTTTGACGTTGAACGGTCCGGCTCGCTCGCGCAGTGGTGCTCACGTGCTGCAGAGCTGGTCTAGGCGGCGGCATCTGATCTGTTAGGCGAGGGGGATTGGGGGCGACGGGTCGTTTGGTGGCGGAAGTCGGGTAGCAGGCGAGCTATTGCTACTGCTCCCAGGATGCACGCGAGGCCTCCCGAGATGACTGACACGCTGTCGCCGAAGGCGCTGGCCACGACGCCGGACTCAACATCACCGAGGCGGGGGCCGCCGTTGACGACGGCGATCTGTAGGCCCATCAGGCGGCCTCTCATCGCGTCGGGCGCTGAGAGTTGGATGATGGTGGTGCGGAACACCGCAGAGATGACGTCTGCCCAGCCGGCGATGGCGAGAAGCGCGAGGGCAACCGGTAGCCAGGAGGCCAGTCCGAAGCCGATGATGGCGACGCCCCATACGATGACTGCGATGGTCACTGCCCGTGCTTGGCGTCGTACTTGGCTCACCCATCCGGTCGTGAGCGCGCCGAGCAGCGCTCCGGCGCCGGGGGCGGCGTAGAGGAAGCCGACTGTCGCCGCACCGCCGCCAAACCTGGTCGCGGCGAGTGCCGGGAACAGCGCGCGAGGAAGGCCGAATAATGTGGCGTTGAGGTCGATCAGGTAGGCGCCTTGGATTTCCTGGCGTCCGCGTGTGAAGCGAAGACCCTCAACGATCGATCGCAGCCCTCGGGAGCGAGTGGTGCCGAGTGGTGGCTGGGGGGCGATCAGGAACACTGCGAGGAGCGACGCGGCGTAGCTGGCGACGTCGATCCAGTAGACAAAGCTGATTCCGGTCCCGGCCAGCAGCAGTCCGGCCACGGCCGGGCCGACGACCAGGCTCGACTGGAAGATCGCCTGGGACATCGCGTTCGCGGTTGACAGGTCCTCGCGGGGGACCACGTTCGCGATCACGGCTTGCAGGCCTGAGTCGAGGACGCCGCTCAGCCCTGCCGCTAACGCCGGGAGGACATATAACGGCCACAGCGAGCGGCCAAGGCCGGCGTTGATTGCCAGACCGCTGCTGCAGGCTGCCATCAACATTCCGACGATCAGCAGCAGACGGCGCCGGTCGACGCCATCGACGAGGGCGCCGCCGGTGAGCGAGCCGATAATCAACGGGACCAGTTGGGCCAGCGACACCAGCCCGACGTCAAGGGACGAATGGGTGAGCCGGTACACCTGATAGGCGACGGCGACCGCGGTCATCTGGGTGCCCAGCACGGACACCAGCTCCCCGCCGATCAGAAGCCGGAAATCCCGGGAGCGTCGAAGCGGGCTGAGATCAATAAGGAGCCGCCGCGCGGGGCCCGCCAGCCCACGCGTCGTGAAGCGTGTCAATCGCACGTTGTGTCAGACGTTCGTGTCCGCCGATCCCAGCGCCCACGGATCAGGAGACCGACGCCGACAAATGAAGCTCGAGCCTGGCTCATCCACACATCCTGCAAGCTCAAGCCGACTTGAACGCAAGGGCCGAGCCGGGAATACTGCCTCTATGAAGACGGTGACCGGTACGACGACAGCCGCAGCCGAGACAACCGACCTCGTGCCGATCGACGAGGTTGCGCGACGCTCAGGACTGCGGGCCTCCGCGATCCGCTACTACGAAGAGCGCGGGCTTGTCGACCCAGTCTCGCGGCATTCAGGTCGCCGCTGGTACGGGCCGGTCGAGATCCGCAGGTTGGCGATCATCCAATACTGGCAAGACTCTGGACTGATGAGCCTCGACGAGATCCGAGACATCCTCGCCGGACCAGCAGCGACCCGACAATGGACCCAGATCATCGAGGCCCGGATCTGTGCACTACGCGCACAGATCGAACGCATGGACGCAGCCCGCGAGTTCCTCGAACACGTCCTCACCCACCACCCCGACACCTCACCAGACGGCTGCCCCCACTACGAAGCGCTCATCTTCAACCCCACGAGCGAGACTCACTCGATTCGCGCACGGTCGTGCTTTAGCGCTCATTGCCGAACATACCTCGTCGGCGAGAATTTGCGCCATCGTCGTCGGCAGAGTGTCAACGTCCCAGTCGGCGCGGTACTCAAGACACTTGCGCGACCCCGTAGCCTGCCGCTCGGCGCGGGTCAGGTGTGATCGGCTTTGTGCCTAAGCAGTGTGAAGATGTAGAGCGGATTACGTCCCTCGTCGATACTCCGGTCGGCCATCCACCCGAGAATGTGACGCTGAGTGCCTGCAGTTTCCAGGTGTCCCATTGACCGGGAGCGGCCGGGAGCGAGCGCGATGTCGATGTGGTCGGCCTCGTGCACGGCTTCGCTAGCGGAGCCGGTGCTGTTGGTTTTCCGGCGCAGGTTGTCGGGCTGGACGTCGCCGCTGGCTGGGTCGAGCTCGGTCATTCGCCAAGCGTCCTCATGCTGGCGCGGATGTCAAGGCGCGTGGACGGTTATTCGCTACTCACTGAGTCGCCGCGTTCCCTCGACTAACCCGCGCCGCCAAGGACGTTTGGCTGGACCCAAGCCGTGTAAGGAGTCCCGCGAGCGGCCAGCGCGCGCAACACGGTTTCTTGATCGTCCCGCGACAGTTGGTGAAACGCAGCCCGTACGTTTTCGAGGTCGTCGATCGACTCGACGATCTTGTCGGCGATGTCGCGGATGCGGTCGTCCGTCATGGTCTAAATCGTCCTCGCGTTGGAAGCTGTGATCAGGTGCCGGTCAACGAACGTTCCGCGACGGCAGGTGTGCAGCTCGATTTTGCCTATGTGTGCAACATCTCCAGCGTGCTTTAGTCCAGCAATCCCGGCCCCGTCGCTCGTGCGACGCGCGTCGCACTCGGTGCTCTCGTCGATCGTGAGCCGATCCTAGTATGGGCAGTCTCGCCTGGCGCGGTGTCGCTACGGTGAAGCCATGGTTCCGAGGCAATTCGAGGAGCGCTCGCTACTCGCTTCGCGTGTAGCGGCGCAGCTGCTGTCGGGCGACGCGGCCGGCGATGTCGTCGCCGCGACTCGGCATTTGCTCGCGGTGCAGGGCCAGGACCCGCGTGGCGCCCGCCTTGCGCTCAGAGCCCGCACGGCCGGTGGCCATGCATCGGCGGTCGATTACGCACTGACGCATGAGCGATCGCTGATCATCACCTGGGTCAACCGTGGCACGCTGCACCTGATTGCCGCTGAAGACGAGCCGCTGCTGCACGCATTGACCACGCCACAGCTGCGGGCCAACAGTGATCGTCGTCTCAGGCAGGAGGGTGTCAGCGAAGCGGCCGCGCACCGCGGGATCACAGCAATCGGAAGGGCACTCGCTGACGACGGGCCACTGACGCGTCGCCAGATCCATGCGGTCCTCGAGCAGGCGCGCGTACCGACGGCCGGTCAGGCGCTGGTGCACATGCTGTTTCGGGCGACCCTCGACGGGCTGATCGTGCGCGGCCCGATGATCGGGAGCGACCATGCCTTTGTGCTCGTTGCCGACTGGCTTGGTGAGCGTCCAAGGATCGACCGCGACCGCGCGCTCGCTGAGCTCGCCCGTCGCTACCTCGCAGGTCATGGACCCGCTGAGGACCGCGACCTCGCTAAGTGGGCGCAGCTGCCGCTCCGCGACGCTCGCGCCGGAATGGAAGCGATCGCGTCCGAGCTCGCGCAACGCCACGACGGGCTAGTCGATCTACACCGAACCGAGACTCCGCCACTCCCACCGCCACGGCTGCTCGGACCCTTCGACCCGCTATTGCTCGGCTGGCGCTCGCGCAGCCTCGTCCTCGACGGCGCCAGCCAAGTCGTCACGGTGAACGGGATCATCAAGGCGATAGCGCTCATCAATGGACGCGCTGCCGGCACCTGGAGAATGCCCGCCGGCCGCGTCGAACTAGACCTGTGGCAACGCCAGAACCGCGCGGCAGCCACGGCGCTTCGCCAAGAGGCAGCTGCGGTTGAGGCCTATCTCGCGCGACCTTGACCGCCTCGGCGCCGAGCTTGAGAATGGCGCTCTGTCCAAGGAAGAGATCGACGAGTACCTGAGCGCTCTACCCGGGCCGCAGAGAGCAACGCTTTCGCAGCTCCGCGACACGATCGCCGCGATCGTCCCTAACGCAGAGCAGTGCATCTCCTACGGTGTGCCGGCATTCAAACTCCGGGGCAAAACCATCGCTGGTTTCGCGGCCTTCAAGAACCATCTGAGCTACCTGCCGCATAGCGGCTCTGTGATCGCACGGCTCGGCAAGGAGACCGGGGGATACGCGAAGACCAAGGGGTCCCTGCACTTCTCCGTCGAGGAGCCGTTGCCGAAAGAACTCGTCAAGAAGCTATTGGCCGCCCGGATGGCTGACGCTTTCGAGCAGCCGGGAAGCCGGAACAAACCCTGACCGCGCCCAGCGACAGCGTCTTGTGCCGTGCCCCAGGCGAGCGCAAACGACAGATGCAGTCGCCATAATGCGGGCCGGTGTTCATTCTGTTCTCACTTATCAGGCGGCTCTACCGGCGCTGGCAGAGCAATCGTCAGGCGAAGAACAGCTGACCAGCTCGAGCGCCTGCTCTAGGCTCGCGATTCGTTTAGGCGCCGGTGGGCCCGAGGTCGTCCGAGGGGCCCTCAATCGTGACGTTGGCGTGCGCCTGGACGCTGTGGTACCAGCCGGGACTGGTTGGCGCTCCGACGTTCGAGGCGATCACGACATGTCGCCCCCGTCGCTCAGGTAGGCAAGGGATCACGCGGCCCTTGCCTGATTTCGCTCCCGTGCGATGGAGCAGCAGCATGGGCGTCTCTTCCCACGTGCCACCGACGCGCCCCTCCCTGGCGTGGAACTCATCCAGGACCTGGGCGTTGTAATCCAGAGGGGACGTGGACATCGGTGCTCTCTCTCAGTGGCCGAGCCCTCGAGGTTAATGGGCGAGTCGCGCGCTCTTGTGCGGACCGACTAAATCTGATATCACTTAGATAACAGTTTATTGAGGCTTCGTCTGGAGGGAATCATGAATGGGTCTGTTCAGCCGTACACCGAACCCGAGGCGACTCCGGTCGGTCACTCGGGCACCCGCGTCCAAATCCACGAGCGGCAAGCGTGGGCGATCAGCGGCTGGATCGGCGTCGCCATCGTCGCCGTGTGCATCGCCGCGGTAGTCCTCCTCATCACGAGCTCGGCTGGGGCCGTCGTCGTCGCGCCGATCCTCGTGGGCTCCGTCATCGCGAGCTCGCTGGTCATCGTGCAGCCCGGCCAGACCATGGTCGTGCGGTTTTTCGGCAGCTACGTTGGCACGGTGCGTAGAACTGGCCTCTCCTGGATCCTGCCCCTCGCCAACCGGCGGCATGTGAGTATCCGCGTAAGGAACTTCGAGACCAACCACCTGAAGGTCAACGACGCCGACGGCAATCCCGTGGAGATCGCCGCGATCGTCGTCTGGCAGGTTGCCGACACCTCGCGTGCCCTTTACGCCGTCGACGACTACCTGAACTTCGTGCGCGTCCAAGCCGAGTCGGCGCTGCGGCACGTTGCGACCACGCACCCTTACGACGACCCGACGGACGCCGGCCTATCGCTACGCGGCTCGACCGACATCGTTGCCGGCGAGCTCGCCAAGGAGGTGGCCGAGCGCGTCGCCATCGCGGGACTCGAGATCGTCGAGGTGCGGATCAGCCATCTCGCTTACGCGCCAGAGATCGCCCAGGCCATGTTGCGCCGGCAGCAAGCAAACGCAGTCGTCGCCGCTCGCACCCGGATCGTCGACGGCGCTGTCGGGATGGTTGAGCTCGCGCTCGAGCGGTTGAGCGAACGCGGGATCGTCGACCTCGATGAGGAACGCAAAGCGGCGATGGTGAGCAACCTGATGGTCGTACTCTGCGGCGACCAGCCGGCCGCACCGGTCGTCAACACCGGAACGCTCTACTCGTGATCCGTGAGTGAGCGTAAGCAGATACTGCTGCGAATCGATCCCACTGTCCACGACGCTTTGGCGCGGTGGGCGGCGGATGACTTCCGCAGCCTCAACGCCCACATCGAAATGCTCCTACGTCGAGCTCTCGACGACGCCGGACGAATGCCAAAGACCGTTGGGCCGTTGCCCAAGCGCGGTCGGCCACCCGTCAAAAATTGACCCGACACGTCCGTGCCGTAACCGCGAAGGTGTCGGGTCAGCGACGGCCGCGATCGTTAGCTGATCTATATGCGGCGTTGATGGCTGTCTAAGCTCCGAGGCGTTGAATGTGTCGATAGCAATGACCCCAACCGTGTTTGAAATCCTGCTGAGGGCCCAGTTGGTGGCCGTGAGATCGCGCCACGCGAGCCTCGCGCCGCTCTGTGGGGAAGACGATGTCCGTCCCTGAATCGGGCCCGCCCTCGCCCGGGCCGTACTCGTCGCCACCGCCGCCCGGCGTTCCGCCGCGCGACCCTTGGCATCGGCCCGTGGTTGCGGCGCTGGTGATTGCGGTCATCGCTGCGTCGGCGAGCGCCGTGATCACGCACTTGACATGGCCAGGCAGCTCCTCCGCGGCGTCGTCGTTGGGCTCGAGCGCGACGCCTGGCTTTGGGAGCGGCTTCGCTGGACGCGGGGGCGCGGGCGGCGGCGGCAACTCCGCGGTCTCACCGTCAGGCAGCGCCTCGACGGCTTCGGGGACTACGGCTGCCGTGGCGGCGCGCATCGACCCGGGTTTGGTTGACATCAACACGACGCTCGCGAACGACGACGGCGAGGCAGCCGGCACCGGCATGGTCATCACACCCTCGGGTGAGGTGATCACCAACAATCACGTGATTGACGGCGCGTCGCGAATCACGGTGAGAGACGTCGGCAACGGCCAGACCTACACTGCGGCCGTCGTTGGCTATGACCCCTCGAGTGATGTAGCGGTGCTCCAGCTCCAGCATGCATCCGGTCTCGCGACGGCACCGCTCGGAAATTCCTCGGTCGTTCGCGTCGGGGCTGCGGTGGTCACGATCGGCAACGCCGGCGGGGCAGGCGGAACCCCGAGCGTCGCGGGCGGCTCGGTCGTCGCGCTGGAACAGTCGATTACCGCGGGTGACGACGTGGACGCTTCGTCGGAGAATCTCACGGGCCTGATCGAGATCGACGGCCAGCTGCAGCCGGGCGACTCTGGCGGTCCGCTCGTTGACAGCTCCAACACCGTCGTCGGCATGGACACCGCGGCATCCTCGAGCTTCAGCTTCCAGAGCGCTGCTAATCAGGGCTTTGCGATCCCAATCGACACAGTGCTCGCCATCGCCAAGCAGATCGTTGCTGGTGAGGGGTCGGACACGATTCACATTGGCCAAACCGCGATGATCGGCATTTACATCGAGCCCAGCAGCACGGCGGGCGGCTACGGCTACGCCTATGGCTACGGCGCAAACGGCGGGTCCGGCTCGAATGTCTCGGGCGTGCCTGTCGCGCAGGTGATTCAGGGTGGTCCTGCGGCGCGTGCCGGCCTCGCTCAGGGTGACACGATCACCGCTCTGAACGGCCAGAGCGTGAGCTCGGAGCAGGCGTTAATGGCGCTAATGCTCCGCCACCGTCCGGGCGAGCAGGTCCGCGTCAGCTGGGTAGACAGCGGCGGCAGTTCGCACACAGCAACGCTGCGGCTCGGGACCGGCCCGGCCGCCTGACGGGCACGCCGCGGCTGCGGCCTGGCTCGGCTGAGCCGGTTGGCGGCGGCAGGGCGGGCTCAAGGCTCGGGCGATGAGAGCTTCGGGCGGGCGCTATCCTCAACGCTCGTGGCCGACTTGGACAAGCGCCGCAGTTACACCCCGCGGCGGGTACGCGAGCGGCGTGCCTACCAGCTTGCCGTCACTGGCGGCGTCGCTGGAGCGATCGGCGTGATCGGGGCTGTGCTCGCTCTGGCCGGCGTGATTGGCGCGGGGCTGCCGATCGTCGCGCTCGTGATCGCCGGGATCTGCGCGTTCCTGTTTCGCCGCGCGGTTGTTGGCTGATCGAGCGGCGGCAGTCAAGTGCGGCCGGACCTGCCAACCGCTTAGGGGCGAAACGACACGTTGCGGAGGGCGTCAGCCGGCGCCGGCGCGACTGAATGCTAGGACGACGAGGCGCGGTCCGGGCGCGCCCAGGGCGAGTACTGCGCAACAGCACCGTCGATCAGTTCCCGCGTGCCGAGGGGTTCGGTGAGAGCGACGCGGACCGGGGTTTCGGGGTTGCGGTCGCCGGTCTGGTAGCCGGGCCGTGGTTTGACGAACATCGTCAGCACGACCTCATTCTCGTCGGCGTAGATGTCGGGCACGAGCACGCGGCGGTCGGCCCGCTGGCCGCTCGCGAAGGTTTGCTCTTTGACGAGCAAGCGCAGCGCGGTGTCGTCGGGCTGGGGTGTCCGCGTCGGGTCAAGGCGCCAGGAGGAGGCGCGGATTCGTTCGCGCGCGGCGCGCAGCTGCTCTCCCGCGCTCGATCCCACCTGAGCCCAGGGACGGCGCCGGCCGTCCTGGCGGACGGCCACGGTTAGCAGTTGCGGCGGGCGGCCGTGCCCGAACAAGGCTTCGTCTTCGGTGCGCGCCAGCAGCCGCCATCCATCGAGGCTCGGCGGCGGCGCTGCCGGGGTGGTGGAGCCGCGCTTCCAAGGCGCGCTGGCGGTGTACTGCGGCGCTGCGGGGTCGGCGAGGTAGCGGCTCAGCGCCGCCACGGCGGGGTCGTCGGCGTCGAGCGCCTCCGGCGCGCCGGCGAGCGCGGCTAGGGGGAAGGGCAGACCGCCGCCATCGCTGACAAGCGCGGGGTCGCGCGGACCGGGCCGTGGCTCGAGCAGGACCGATCGCTCCCAGTCACGTTCGCTCGGGAGCTTGGGCTCGTGCTTGCCAAAGCGCCTGAGGCGGCGCGGGCTAGGCTCTGACACGCCCCCGAGGCTATCGACGACGCGCCGCTGGCGCCGATCCGACTGCCGAGGGCAAGCGCGTGGTGGGACTCAGCGCCGCGGCGACGCCCTAGACTCACTCGCCGTGCAGCGCGCCTTTGTCACCCTGCTCGGCGCGGCGGCGCTCCTTGGCGTCGCCGTTCCCGGCGCGAGCGGCGCGTCGAGCACTGGACGCGTCGCGCAAGCCGTCACGGGTGCTAGCGGTCTGACCGGCGTGTCAGGGACCGTCGCGCTCGGCGCCACGAGCGGCCTGCCGGTCGCGATCACGACCGATCCGGTCGGACTCAGCATCGAGTATTCGGTGCTCGCGGGCGACCTGGGCACCGGGCCCTGCCCACCCCCGGCGCTGGTCACCACGCTCGAGGCCCTCGGCTCGCCGGCCATCCGCATCGGCGGCGATTCTCAGGACGAGACCGCTCCGGCGGGCACCGCGGAGTTCGCTGGCGTCACCGACCTGCCGAGCAACTTCTGGACGCAGCTGGCCTGTCTCGAAAGCCAAACGCACGAGCCGTTCGTGGTCGGCCTCAACCTCGCCTCGCAGATGCCGGCATGGGCGGCGACGATGGCAAGCGAAGCAAGCAGCGCGGTTCCTGCCAACCTCCTCAGCTTCGAGCTCGGCAACGAGCCCGACATCGCTGGGCCGGCGGTGCCGTGGTGGAACGCGACGGGCCTGGCTCGCAGCCTGATGCCGTTCGCCAACTACCTCGAGGACGCCGAAGCCACCAAGGCCCAGCTCCCGGCCGGCGCGAGCGTCGAGGGCCCGGATTTCGCGACCGGCCGGTGGATTTCGGAGATCCCGCAGATTGCCACGGCGCTGTCGCTGCAGCGGATCGACACGCACTTCTATCCGCTCAACGCCTGCACCGGTGCAAAGCAGGCGACGATATCGGCGCTGCTGAGTGCTGGCACTTCGGAGCTCGACCCTCCGGTGCTCGCAACGCTCGCGGCGGCCACGAGCCTTCACCTGCCGATGGTAATCTCCGAGAGCAACTCGGTCGCTTGCCGCGGTCTTGCGGGCGTTTCCAACTCGCCGGCGTCGGCCGTCTGGGCGCTGCGCCTCGTGATCAACGCGCTGCGGGGAGGCATCATTTCGGTGCGCTTCCACTCGAGCGCGTCGAGCTATGACCCGTTCGTGGTTTCCGGTGGCACCGTTACCGTTCGGCCGCTTTACCTGGGGCTGCAAACGGCGGTCAACCTGCTGCCGGTCGGCGCCCAGCTTCAGTCGCTGCGAACGCCCCGCACGCTGCTCGGCGTAGTCGTCACGCTGCCCGATGGCCAGAAGACCTACATCGTCTCGAACTACGCGCACACTTCGGTCGCGGTCACCGTTCACGCCCACGGCAAGGTCGCGCTGGTGCGCGTTGTGCCGGTTGCGCCGGTGGTCGAGAACCAGAGCACAGAGGCGGCGGCCGGAGTCGCGTCGGTCAGGGTGGCGTCCAACTCGGTCGTCGCGCTTACGGTGCCTGCCGGCTCCTAGACGGCGTTCGCCGGCTGACGCTGCTGGCCCCGTGTCAGACTGGATAGGTGCTCACAGCCTTCGGCGCGGCCGTCCTGACGTTCATGATGGCGATGTACGCGCTCGAGCGCCGTCACCGGGGATTCGTCCTCGCCTTCGCCTGCGGCTGCGCGCTCTCCAGCGTGTATGGGTTTCTCGCCGGCACCTGGCCTTTCGGTGTCGTCGAGGCCGTCTGGACGCTCATCGCGCTGCGCCGTTTCGCCACATTCGCCTAGGGCCGCTTGAGCTTGCGCGGTGGCGCGAGCGCGAGCGTAAGCTCGGTGGCATGGCCTACACGATGGCCGATGGGCGGCAACAGGTGCTCGACGCCTTGGTCCAAGCGGCCGACGAGATCGCGCGGGCGCTTGCAGACCTCGGCGAGGCCTACGAGCAGTTGGACGAGCGCGCCGCGGAGCAGCTCGAGCAACAGATCTTCCGGCCAGTTCAGATCGCTTACGGCCGCGCGCAGCGGACGCACGCCGACTTCGCCAAGCGCTACGGCTTGCCGGGGCACGCATTCTCCTCGCCGTCGCTGGGTGCTCCATCGACCGGCGCGAGGGGGTTTGTCGATCGTGCGGTCGACGCCGCAGCGCGGGCCGACGGTGTGCTGGCGACGCTCCAAGATTCGATGCTGCCGGTCGACGTCGGCGACCCGGAGCTGCGCGCGGGGATTACCGAGGTACGTGAGCTGCTCGGCAGCGTCCGCGCGCGCGCCCGTGATCTCGTGCGGACGCTGGGGCGCTAGACCCGCTCAACCGTCGCTGCGCAACGGCCGGAGCACCGCCTCCACGCGGACCAACTCGTCGAGCATCGCGTCGGCGGCCTGCTCCATCGTCTCGTTCGCTTGGAGCGCGCCGTCGTCGTCGATGAACTGGCTGACGAAGGGGATCGAGACCGCGGCAAACAGCGGGAACATGCTGAGGGTCGTGACGACCTGCTTGAGCTGCTGCACCGAGCGCGTGCCGGCCGCGACGCCGCCGTAGGAGACGAAGCCCACGGGCTTGTACTTCCACTCCTGATGGAGGAAGTCGATTGCGTTCTTGATCGTCGCCGGGTAGCCGAAGTTGTACTCCGGCAGGACCATCACGAACGCGTCCGCGAGCCCGACGCGTGCACTCCAATCCTTGGTGTGCTTCTTGGTGTACTGGCGCAGGCGTGGGTGGTTGGGCTCGTCGACGAACGGCAGCTTGAGCTCGGCGAGATCCGCTACGTCAAGCTCAAACACGCCGTGGGCCTGCGCACGGCTGGTGAACCACTGGCCAACCGGCAGGCCGACTCGGCCGGGGCGGGTGGAGGCGATGATGATCTGAAGCGTTGGCACGGGGTGCGGGTGCGGCTGTCGTGCGCCGACGCCGCGTTCCCCATCCTATGGACTGCGCCATCCGGAGATCGCGATGGCGCTCCGAACCGCCAGACGGATGCTGCTCTCAGACGGTGGTCGGGTGCTCGATGCTGTCGATCGCGTCGGCCAGCGGCGCGAGCTCGCGCCAGCGGTGCAGTGCCTCGACGACGCGCGCATCGAACTGCGTGCCACTGCCGGCGTCGATCATGGCGATCGCCTCCGCATCGCTCATCGCCTCGCGGTAGGGACGCTTGGAGGTCAGTGCGTCGTAGACGTCGGCCACCGCGACGATCCGCGCCGCGATCGGGATGTCCTCGCCGGCGAGACCGTCGGGATAGCCGCTGCCGTCCCAGCGCTCGTGGTGGGAGCGGGCGATGGCCGCCGCCATCGCGATCGTCTCGCTCGCGGCAACCGAGCCGAACATCTCCGAGCCAACCGTGGTGTGGGTTCGCATCACCGTGAGCTCCTCCTCGGTGAGCGGACCGGGCTTGCGCAGGATGCTGTCAGGGATCACGATCTTGCCAACGTCGTGAAGAGCCGCGGTCTCGCGAATCAGCGCCGCAAACTCTGAACCGAGATCGAGCATCTGGGCGACGCGACGAGCCAGCCGCCCAACGCGAGTCGCGTGTTCGAAATCTGGAGAATCGCGGCTTTCGGCCACGCGAGCGAGACGCTCGAGGTTCTCGAAGCCCGACCGCTCGAGCTCGTAGCGAAGGTGGCGCTGGAGCCAGCGCGCCTCGAGCAGGTTGCGCGTGCGCATCAAGACCTCGACGCTGTCGATCGGCTTGACGAGGAAGTCGCGGGCGCCCATCTGCAGGGCACGGCGTCGGACCTCAATGTCCATGTCGGCGGTGATCACGCAGACCGGCAGCATGTCCGGCTCGGAGAGCCGGGGGCGCAGCGCCGCGAGGACGTCGAAGCCATCGCGCGAGGGCATGTGCAGGTCGAGAAACAGGAGGTCCGGTGGCTGGCGTGCGATCTGTTCCTCGATCGCGTAAGGGTCGGTGATGCAGACGACGTTCTCGTAGTCGCCGGAGGCCAGGATCTTCGAGAGCAGCAACAGGTTGACGCTCTTGTCGTCCAAGGCGAGGATCTGCATCTTGTTGAGCTCGGAGTGCATTGCGTCTTTATCTGAGATCGGCATCCGGCGGCAGCGCTTGAATCCGGATTTAGACCGTACGCCGATCGGTCGGCGCGCGGGGCCTTTGAGCGCTAGATTGCAAGCTGAAACTCGTTCCGAGCAGCTAAATCCTCTGTACACCCGAGGGGGGTTCCATGACAAGAAGGATGTACTCGCTGTTCGTTGCGCTCGCGGCGTCGGGCGTGCTGATCGCGGGCTGCGGTGGAAGCAGCAAGCCCAAGCCAAAGGCGAGCACCACCAAGCCAGCAGCGACCACGACGGCGCCGAAGACGAGCACTAAGCCGACGACGAGCACTACGTCGACGACGGGCACTACGGCGGCGATTCCGGCACTGTCGGGGGCCTCACTTAAAGCTGCGGCCGCGGGGTGCAAGACCGCTGAAGCCAACGACACCTCGCTGCCCAACTCGATAAAGGCCTACCTCTCGAGCATCTGCGGTGACCTCGAGGCGGGCAACGTCTCCGCGTTCAAGGCCGATGTGGCGAAGTACTGCAGCGCTCTCGTGGCAGCTTCCCCAGCCGCCGAGAAGGCAGCCGCCCAGGCCGAGTGCGATGAGGTAGACAAGCTCTGACACACGCAAGCGGGGGCCCGCCGCACGCCGGCGGGCCCGCCGCTGCGGCCTGTTTGCCAGCGAGGAGTCGGGTGCGGCTAGCCGAAGCGGCCGGTGACGTAGTCCTCGGTGCGCTTGTCTGAGGGGCGCGTGAAAATCTTCGTCGTGTCGTCGTACTCGACGAGTACGCCTGTCCGCTTGCCCTCGCTCACATCGAGGCTGAAGAACGCTGTGCGCTCGGCAACGCGCGCCGCCTGCTGCATGTTGTGGGTCACGATCACCAGCGTGTAGTCGCGCTTTAGCTGGTGCATCAGCTCCTCGATCGAGGCCGTGGCGATCGGGTCGAGCGCCGACGCCGGCTCGTCGAGCAGGAGCACGTCGGGCTCGATCGCAATCGAGCGCGCGATACACAGGCGCTGCTGCTGCCCGCCGGAGAGCCCGAGCGCACTGCGCTTCAGGCGATCCTTGACCTCGTCCCACAGTGCTGCGTCGCGGAGGGCCTGCTCGACGCGTTCGTCGAGCCCAGCTTTCATGCCGAGGATCCGTGGCGCCCAGGCGACGTTCTCATAGATCGACTTGGGGAACGGGTTCGGCTTTTGGAACACCATCCCGATCCGCCGGCGCACCTCGACGGGGTCGACGCTACTGGCGTAGATGTCATTGCCGTGATAGAGCGCGTCGCCCGTCAGCCGGAAGCCCGGGATAGAGTCGTTCATCCGGTTCAAACTGCGCACAAAGGTGCTCTTGCCGCAGCCGGAGGGCCCGATCATCGCCGTGATGACGTTCTTGTAGATCTGCATCGTCACGCCCTCGAGCGCGAGCGCGGAGCCGTAATAGGCGTTGATGTCCTTCAGGTCGAAGACCACCTCGCGGGTCTCGATCGAGACTGACTGCTGCTCTGCGGCCAGCGGCGCGATCAGCGGCATCGAGACGGCGTCTGCCTCGGACCGGCTGTCATCCATGTTCGACTCAGGGCTCCTCGTCGGGGTCAGGTCACTCACCGGGACATCATCCTACGACTGCCTGCCAGCATCGCCCTGCCGGACACGCTGCCAACAAGGATAAAGGCCATCAGCACCAGCGCCGCGCCCACGCGGACGCCGTGTCGGCCGCGCCGCTTGTTGTTGCTCAGCTGGTTGGCGCGACCACGAAGACGACGGTCGAGTCGGCGCCCACGGTGGCCGCGATCGGGCCGCTCGTCGTGGTCGATCCGCCGGCCCAGACGTTGGCCAGCGTGTAGCTCGCTGCGGGCGGGATCCGGAGCGCCTGTGTGGTGGTCGAGATCGTCAGCGCCGTCGAGCCGATGTTGAGCAGGGCGACGGCGTAGTCGCCGTGCTCGAGCGGTTTCACCCAGACTTGGCCATCGCCAGTGGCTGGGCTGACGTTCACGTCGGCGGGCGGCGCCTGTGTCCCCTGCCGGCCGAGTCGGTCTTGGTCGATCGCGATCATCTGTGCGTTGCTGACGGTGGCGAAGCTGGCGGGCGAAAGCGTTGAGAGGTTGTCGCTGATCATCAGCGGCGCGGCGAGCATTGCCCACATGCTGAACTGAGTCTGGAATTGCGCGTCGGTCATCCCGAGGTCGGGGCCGAGGTAGTCAGGGTCGTTCCAATGCCCGGGACCGGCGGCCAGGGGCTCGGTCGCGTCTGCGTCGAGGTTTCGCAGCACGTCGGCGAAGGTGATACCCGAGGGCGAGCCGACATCGGTGTCGGTGCGCCAGCTTGTGGCGACCGAGTAGCCCCAGCTGTAGGACGCGAAGGCCGAGGCGGCGAAGCTGGGAAAGCCGCTCGAGACCTGTCCCGGCTGGGCGTAGACACAGATGTTCAGCATCATCGGCCGGTGGCTTGAGTTGTGGAGGATCGCGTCCTCGAACTGCGTGTAGGCGTTTTTGGGGTTGAGACGCAGATCGTCCCCGCCGCAGAAGTCGACCTTGACCGCGTCGAATCCCCAGGCCGCGAAGGTGTTGACGTCCTGCTGGTAGTGACCGTAGCTCCCTCTGTTCGTGCCGCTGCAGCCAGTCGGCCCGGCGTCGGTATAGATGCCGACCTTGAAGCCCCATGCATGGAGCGTCTTGGTCAGCCAGGCAAGCCCGTGCGGCCACTGGGTCGGGCTGACGCTGATCTGGCCGTCCTTGGCGCGCGAACCAGTCCACCAGCCGCTATCGAGCCAGATGATGCGATATCCGTCGTGCTCGAGGCCGCTCGTGACTAGGTTGCTCGCCTGCTCGAGGATCGTCGCCTCGTTGATGTGGCCGTCGAAGCCGAAGTAGGTATCCCAGCCCATGTATGGGGTCGGCGCTAGATCCTTGCTCGCCAGCGCGGGCGGCGAGAACGAGAGCGTGGCGAGCAGCGCGACGGCCGTGGCCAGCAGCGCGGTGCGAGCGTGCGTCCGTTGGGGTTGGCTGTGGCCGGTGCGTCGGGGCTGGCGGTGGCGCGACGGGTGGCGGCCGGCCGCGGAAAGAATGTTCTGGCCGCTTTTGTTGAGCGACACCATGACGTTCAGCCGTTTGGCGAGACCACGAAGACGACGGTCGAGTCGGCGCCCACGGTGGCCGCGATCGGGCCGCTCGTCGTCGTCGATCCGCCAGCCCAGACGTTGGCCAGCGTGTAGCTCGCTGCGGGTGGGATCCGGAGCGCCTGCGTGGTGGTCGAGATCGTTAGCGGCTTCGAGCCGATGTTGAGCACGGCGACCGCGTACCTCCCGTGCTCGAGCGGTTTCAGCCAGACTTGGCCGTCGCCAGTGGCTGGGCTGACGCTTACGTCGGCGGGCGGGACCTGTGTTCCCTGCCGGCCGAGTGGGTCTTGGTCGATCGCGATCATCTGTGCGTTGCTGACGGTGGCGAGGCTCGCGGGCGAAAGCGTTGAGAGGTTGTCGCTGATCATCAGCGGCGCGGCGAGCATCGCCCACATGCTGAACTGGGTCTGGAACTGCGCGGCAGTCATGCCGAGGTCCGGGCCGAGGTAATTGGGGTCGTTCCAATGGCCAGGCCCGGCGGCCAGGGGCTCCGTCGCATCCGCGTCGAGGTTCCGCAGCACGTCGGCAAACGTCACCCCCGTCGACGGTGATCCGATGTCGGTGTCGGTGCGCCAGCTCGTGGCGACCGAGTAGCCCCAGCTGTAGGACGCGAAGGCCGAGGCGGCAAAGCTCGGGTAGCCGCTCGAGACCTGTCCAGGCTGGGCGTAGACACAGATGTTCAGCATCATCGGGCGGTGGCTCGAGTTGTGGAGGATCGCGTCCTCGAACTGCGTGTATGCGGTCTGGGGGTTGAGGTGAATGTCTTCGCCGCCGCAGAAGTCGACCTTGACCGCGTCAAATCCCCAGGCCGCAAAGGTGTTGACATCCTGCTGGTAGTGGCCGTAACTGCCCCGGTTCGTGCCGCTGCAGCCGACAGGCCCGGCATCGGTGTAGATCCCGACCTTGAAGCCCCATGCATGGAGCGTCTTGGTCAGCCAGGCAAGCCCGTGCGGCCACTGGGTCGAGCTGACGGTGATCTGGCCGTGTGCGTTGCGCGTGCCCAACCACCAGCCACTGTCGAGCCAGATGACGCGGTATCCGTCGTGCTCGAGGCCGCTCGTGACGAGGTTGCTCGCCTGCTCGAGGATCGTCGCCTCGTTGAATTTCCCGCCGAAGCCGAGGTAGGTCTGCCAGCCCATGTATGGGGTCGGCGCGAGATCCTTGCTCGCCAGCGCGGGCGGCGAGAAGGAGAGCGTGGCCAGCAGTGCGACGGCTGTGGCCAGCAGCGCGGCGCGAGCGTGCGCCCAGACGCGTTGGCGTTGGCGGTGGGGCGACGGGTTGCTCGTCGAGGGCACCGCGGTCGGCTCAGGTGGCGCGGCGCTTCGCATGGGCGGGGTTGGTGAACGTGATCGAGCGCTTCAGCAGGGTCCCGGTGATCACGCCGACCACGGTTCCGCTCACGCTCATCGTGGTCTTCAGGCGGCCGTCCGCCGCGAGCATCTGCCGGCCCGTCTTGTTGAGCGATACCGTGACCTTCGCGCTCGCGCCGGGGGCAATCTCAGTGGTGTGCGAGCCAAGCGTAACCGTCCGGTGGCTGATCACGCCGTTGCGGCGGATCGTCTCGGTGATCGTGAGACGCATCGTGATCGTGCAACGACCCAGAGCCTCCGGTGAGCATGTGACTGTCGTACTCGCGCTGCGCGCCGCGACCGATGCCTTACTCACGCTCGTCTCAGTCAGCATGCCGATTGTCTCCGAGGGCACCGCGTCGTAGCCGCTGCTCGCGCTTTCGCTGCCGCCGTCGCCGCTGATCGTCACCTCACAGTTGAGGTGGTGGGTCTCGTCTGCCACGGCGACGACGTACTGGGCGCCGGCCGCACCGCTGATCGTGGTCGTATCGCGAACCCAGGCGTAGGTCACGGTCAGCCCTGCTGGCACCGTAGTGCCAACATTGCAGCTGAGCCTGTCGCCGACTGCGGCTGTGCCGCTGAGCAAGGGGGAAGGCTTGAGCGGCGCGGGCGTTGTCAGCGTCGTGTCGGCGCCGGCACTCGAGCCCGGATCGCTGGCGGCAACGATTTGGAAGTGGTAGGTAGTGCTCGCCACGAGCCCGCTGATCTGGGCGGTTACGGTCTGCACGCCGCCGGTTGGTGACGGCGTGCTCGCGCACGGCACGCTTGAGCCATAGGCGGCCGTCGTGCCGTAGTTGAAGTGGCAGTCGGTGAGTACGGCGTCGTTCGGGTTGACCGTCGCG
>Ga0182015_10002551_pt1 | contig 21703 bp, 17 predicted proteins | sample 712P3MmetaG_FD_120478 | JGI IMG/M metagenome (GOLD analysis project Ga0182015, IMG submission 120478) | Permafrost microbial communities from Stordalen Mire, Sweden - 712P3M metaG | ecosystem: Environmental > Terrestrial > Soil > Wetlands > Permafrost | place: Sweden: Stordalen | collected...
AGTCCGACGGGGTCAGATGGGTTAGAAGCACTGCAACCGCGTGTAGGTGCTCCGGCGCATCGGAACGCCGGATGTTCAAATCTGTGAAAAGACAGGGCAACAACGAAGTAGTCATAACGAGTCAAAAGAAACAAGGATTGGTTTATATTTCGCACCCGATGTTCGAACATTCACTAATGCTCGAGAGGAGCGAGTTGTGACTCTGCCAAGGATCAATAAGATTTCAGACATGGTGGACCCTATATTCGATGCGGCCGCCTACGGGGAACGCGACGTCCTGATAGAAGAGGCCTTCAGGCGACGGATCGCGATCGAACGAAAGCGGACGGAGCGGTCCAGAGAGCCATTTCTGCTGATGCTGCTGGAAGCGGGCTCCGCACAAAACAGTGATGGTCTGGATAAGACCCTTACCGGCATTGTGTCGGCGATGCAGTCGTCCACTCGCGAAACCGACGTAGTCGGCTGGTACAAGGACCGTAATACGGTCGGCGTGATGTTTACCGGGCTGGTGGTCAGCGATAAGAACTCGGTCCTGAGCACCATTCTGGGCCGGGTCAGTGCTGCGCTGCAACAGGAAGTGTCGCTGGAAAAGTTCAACGAGATCACATTCTCGTTCCATTTCTTTCCCGACGACTGGGATGGTGACAGCTCAGGTCGTCCCAGCGATCCCGTTTTGTACCCCGACCTCTTCAGCCCAACCAGAGACCAGCGCACTCTGCTGCGCGTCAAGCGGGTAATGGATGTTGCAGGGAGCATCCTGGCGCTGGGCATATGCATGCCTCTGTTCGCGATCATCGCCCTCGCTGTCAAAGCGACGTCCAAAGGTCCGATCCTCTTCAGACAGGATCGCATCGGGCAGTATGGCCGCCGCTTCACTTTTCTGAAGTTTCGGTCCATGCGGGTCAACAACGATGAATCCGTGCACAAGGAGTATGTGAAGCAGCTCATTGCCGGCGTGGCGGAGCGCGTCCCCGCAACCGCGACTGGCGAGGGTGTCTATAAGTTGGCGGGCGATAAGCGAATTACGCCGATCGGGAAATTCCTGCGCAAGACCAGCCTCGACGAGCTGCCCCAGTTTTTGAACGTACTCAGGGGAGATATGTCGCTGGTCGGTCCGCGTCCTCCGATCCCTTACGAGCTGGCAGCCTATCAAACCTGGCACCGTCGCCGCGTCCTGCAGGTCAAGCCCGGAATTACCGGCCTGTGGCAGGTTACGGGCCGCAGCCGGGTACGCTTCGACGACATGGTTCGTCTCGATCTTCGCTACGCGATCTCCTGGTCGCCGTGGCTCGACGTCAAGATTCTCATGCGGACCCCTGCTGCAGTCATCAAGGGAGCCTACTGAGGCCCTTCACTCCGCGAATAGCTTCCTTCCTGAATTTCATTGTTTCGCTTGAGCGCCGCTCCCTGTGGGGCGGTGCGCGACTTTGCCTTGAGCAGCGCTGAAAGTGTGGTGATAATCCCGTGAATTTCGGTGTGATCGGCTACGGTTATTGGGGGCCAAACGTGGTACGGAACCTGGCCAGTCTGGAGGGTTCCCAGGTTCGGGCCATCGCGGAGATGAGTCCGGCCGCGCAAAAGCGCGCCCATAAGGCCTATCCCGGCATGCACATCACCGCCGACGCGATGGAGGTCATCACTGCGCCCGATATCGATGCCATCGCCGTCATCACTCCGGTGTGGACGCACTACGAACTGGCCAAGGCCGCTCTTGAAAATGGCAAGCACGTCTTTGTCGAAAAACCGTTCACCAGCAATGTCGCGCAGGGTGAGAAGCTCATCGATCTTGCCATCCAGAAGAACCTCAGGGTCATGGTGGATCACACCTTCCTCTTTACCGGCGCGGTAAGGAAGATTTCCCAGCTGCTCAGAGAGGGAACTCTGGGACGGCTGTATTACTACGATTCCACCCGCGTCAACCTGGGGCTGTTCCAGCATGACATCAATGTTCTGTGGGATCTCGCTCCCCACGACCTTTCCATCATGGATTACGTCATCGATGGGAGTCCGGAGGCCGTAGTTGCGACCGGGCAGAGCCACCTGAACTGCCATGAAGACGTCGCCTTCATGACCCTGTATTTTCCCGAGAATGTCATCGCCCACATCAACGTGAACTGGCTTTCCCCGGTGAAGGTGCGCACTACCCTTATCGGCGGCGAAAAGCGAATGCTGGTATGGAACGATCTGGAAGCCGACGAAAAAGTCAAGGTTTACGACAAGGGCGTCAACATCACCAACAGTGAAGGCCTTTACTCCCTGCTGGTGAATTACCGCTCCGGCGATATGTGGTCGCCGCAGCTGGAGCAGGTCGAGGCGTTGCGGCAGGAGCTGTCGTATTTCGTGGACTGTATCTCGACCGGCAAAGACCCGTTTAACGATGGATGCGCAGGACTGCGCGTGGTGAAGATGCTCGAAGCAGCCAGCGAGTCCTTGAGCAAGCGAGGCTCGCTCGTCTATCTATGACTTCGTACAACTGCATTGCGGCTGACGTGAAGCTGGGCGCCAATGTCCGATTGGCGCAGTTCATCAACCTTTACGGATGTGAGATAGGCGACGAGACGAAAATCGGCGCGTTCGTCGAGATTCAGAAGAACGCCACAGTAGGGAAGCGCTGCAAGATATCCAGTCACAGCTTTATCTGCGAAGGAGTCGTGATCGAAGATAACGTGTTCATCGGTCACGGTGTGACGTTTATTAATGACAGCTATCCTCGGGCCATAGCCGCTGGCGGGAAACTGCAAACCGAGGCTGACTGGACAGTTGAGCGCACCATCATTCGCAAGGGTGCATCCATCGGTTCCGGCGTCACGATTCTGTCCAATACCACCATCGGTGAAAACGCGATTGTCGGCGCTGGCAGCGTGGTCACCAGAGATGTCCCACCCAACACGATCGTCGCGGGAAATCCGGCCAGGATCCTGCGTCACATAGAAGAAAGACAAGAGGACCCCCATGTACGCATCTAACGACATTCCCTTCCTCGACTTAGTGACTCCTCATGTGGAACTTGAAGAGGAGCTGACGGCTGTATTTCGCCGCGCTCTCTTTACCGCCGGATTTGTCGGCGGCCCGATGGTTGAGGAGTTCGAGCAGGCGTTCGCCGCGTTCTGCGACACGAAATTCTCTGTCGCCCTCAACAGCGGAACGGACGCGCTCCGCTTCGCGATCATGGCCTGCGGTATCGAGCCCGGCAACGTGGTCGTAACTGTGCCTCACACCTTTATCGCGACCACGGAAGCGATTTCCCAGGCAGGCGCGATTCCGGAATTCATCGACATCGACGAGAACACATACAACATGTCGGTCGAGCGGCTGCAGGAGTATCTGGAGCAGGGCTGCACGCGCAACGGGTCCGGGCGGCTCATCAGCAAACGGAGCCAGCGGCCGGTGGCCGCCATTGTGCCGGTGCACCTCTACGGCCAGATCGCCGACATGGATTCAATTCTGCGGCTGGCGAATCAGTACGGCCTGACCGTGATCGAGGATGCGTGCCAGGCGCACGGCGCGGAATACTTCTCCGGCAAGCTGAATCGCTGGATGAAGGCCGGGACCATGGGCCGCGCGGCCGCATTCAGTTTCTACCCCGGAAAGAATCTGGGCGCTTGTGGCGAAGCCGGCGCCGCGGTTACCGACGATCCCGTCATCGTCGCGAAGATCAGGATGCTGCGCGATCATGGACAGGCCAAGAAGTATTACCACGACATCGAGGGCTATAACGGCCGACTCGATTCGATTCAGGCCGGACTGCTGCACGTGAAGCTGGCGCATTTGGCCAACTGGAACACGCAGCGCCGCGACCGAGCCGCCGAGTATGACCGGCTGCTGGCAGGGAACGACGCCGTGACCTGTCCGTACGAGCCTTCCTGGTCTCGCGCTGTCTATCACCTGTACGTGATCAGCACCGACGACCGCGACGGCATGATGCGCCACCTGAAAGAAGCAGGGATCGGTACTGGTATTCACTATCCTGTGCCTCTACACCTTCAGAAAGCGTACGCGCACATGAATTACAGCCCGCAGGACTTTCCTGTGGCCACTCGCGTTGCAGACAGAATCGTCTCTCTGCCCATGTTCCCGCAACTAAGGGCCGATCAGCAGGCGCGCGTCGCCGACGAGATCTATGCGTTCACGTCCAAAACCGCCGGCAGCCGCGAAGCTTCAGAAAAGGCAGTCCTGTCCTAGGGCGAAGCGGTCCTGCTTTGCCACGTCGTCGCTCCTGACCTGGCATTCTCTGCTTTGTGCTCCTGCATCGGTCCCCGTCCCGCAAATCTCAGCGTACGAAATACTGAGTGAGGTTCACTCGTGTTGAAGCCCCCTGTCTATGTGCTTATCAGTCCGGCGCGCAACGAGGCGCGATCCATCGAGCTGACCATCAAGTCGGTCGTGGCGCAAACCGTGCGCCCGCTGAAGTGGGTGATCGTCAGCGATGGTTCGACCGACGGCACCGATGACATCGTCAGGAAATATGTGGCTCAGCATGACTGGATCGAGCTGCTGCGCATGCCGGAACGGCGGGAGCGCAATTTTGCCGGCAAGGTGGGAGCCTTCCGCGCCGGTCTGGCTCGTGTTCAGAATTTGCCTTACGAAGTGGTGGGCAGCCTGGACGCGGACATTACCTTCGATGAAGACTATTTTGAGTTTCTGCTCGGTAAACTCGCCGCCGATCCAGCGCTCGGATTAGTGGGGACGCCGTTTCGTGAGTTATCGGGCGAGGTCTACGACTACCGCTTTGTGAGCATTGAACACGTCTCGGGAGCCTGTCAGATCTTCCGCCGCGAATGCTTCCAGGCCATCGGCGGTTATGTTCCGGTCAAAGGCGGCGGCATCGATCACATCGCGGTGATCTCCGCCAGAATGAAAGGCTGGAAGACGCGGACCTTTACCGAGAAGAGCTGTCTGCATCATCGGGACATGGGCACGGCACAGCGTGGGCCAGTAGCGGCGCGGTTCAGGCTTGGCGCCAAGGACTATGCGATCGGTAATCACCCGCTTTGGGAAATATTCCGCAGCCTCTATCAGATGAGCCGGAAGCCTTTCGTGGTGGGAGGGCTCGCGCTGGGATCTGGGTATTTCTGGGCTCTCGTGCGTCGCAGGGAAAGGCCGGTCACGGCGGAGTTCATCGCATTTCATCGTGGCGAACAGATGCACCGGCTCAAAAGGTTCTTCCGCCGCTCCGAGAAGAAGCCCGCGCAGCCGGCGCCGCCGCGCGACAATGGATCGGAATCGATGCGGCACTCGGAAAGCGTCTAATGCAGGCTGTGGTTCACGAAGTGACGTTGCATGATCCTCCGACGCGCGCCGCGGAGAAGGCCAGGGACGCGGTCGTGACTATCAACGCCGACGATTGGGGACGCGACAAAGACGTAACCGATCGTTCGTTCGAATGTGTGGCGCAGGGCGTTCTTTCGTCGGTCAGCGCCATGGTCTTCATGGAGGATTCGGAGCGAGCCGCCGCACTTGCACGGCAGCACAGCGTTGACGCCGGTCTTCATCTGAACCTGACGACACCTTTCTCAGGTGCGAATTGCAGCCCACGGTTGAAGGAGCATCAGCAGAAGATCACTCGCTTCCTGCGATTTTCACGTTTGTGCCCCGCGATTTATCATCCGGGACTTTCCGGCTCCTTTGAATACATTGTGAAAGCGCAGATCGAGGAGTACGAGCGGCTCTATGGCGTTTTGCCGGGCCGCGTCGATGGCCACCACCATATGCATTTGTGCGCCAACGTGCAGGTTCAGAAGCTATTGCCTGCCGGGACCATTGCCCGAAGAAACTTCTCATTCGCGTCCGGTGAAAAAGGTGCCTTGAATCGCCGCTATCGCCGCTGGCAGGACAGCCGCCTTGCGAAACGCCATCGCTTGACGGATTTCTTTTTTGCACTGCCCCCGATGGATCCGCCGGGGCGGCTGGAGAAGATCTTCGACCTTGCCAGTCGATGCAGCGTTGAAGTGGAGACGCATCCCGTGAACGCAGACGAGTACCAGTTCCTGACCGGCGGCGAACTGATGCGCCGCGTTGGCGATGTCAAAATCGCGCGAGGCTACGCGCTATGAGCGCGACGGCGGGAACGACAGCAATGATCGAGACGAGTAAGCCTGCGGACCCCCAGGTTGCCCACATTTCTGTCTGTGTCTGCACCTACAAGCGGGCGGTTTTGCTGAGGCGGCTTCTCGATGAGCTGAGTCGGCAGGAGACGGGCGGTTTGTTCACTTACTCCGTCGTCATCGCCGACAACGACGAGGGGAAATCAGCAGAACCCGTCGCCGATGCGGCTTGCTCGGAGCTGGGAATGGCCATCAAATATTGTATGGAGCCAAGGCAGAACATCGCGCTGGCTCGTAACAAAGTCGTCGAGAACGCGGATGGGGACTACCTGGCGTTCATCGACGATGATGAGTTTCCCTGCCGCGAATGGCTTCTGACTCTGTTCAAAACATGCAGGGAACACAAGGTCGACGGAGTCCTTGGGCCGGTGCTTCGCCATTTCGATCAGACTCCTCCAAGATGGCTCGAGAAAAGCAACTTCTATGTGCGGCGCGTGAACCCGACGGGCATGCGGGTCGAATGGCTGGAAGCGCGCACCGGCAACGTGCTGCTGAAAAGGGAATTGGTCGCCGGTGATCCGGCGCCGTTTCGGCCCGAATTCCGCGCTGGAGAAGATCAGGATTTCTTCCGGAGAAAGATCGGAGAGGGACGCAAATTCATCTGGTGCGCTGAGGCCGAGGCGTTTGAGACGGTTCCCCCCGCGCGCTGGAACAAAAAGTATTTGCTGCGCAAAGCACTGCTGCGCGGGGCAACCGCTGGGCTGCACACGAACGCAGTCGGAGTGGTCAAGTCTGTGGTCGCGATTCCGCTGTATGCGCTGGGGCTGCCGTTCGCGCTCGTCGCCGGCCAGCAGTACTTCATGACCCTTCTGGTCAAGATCTGCGATCACCTGGGCAAGCTGCTCATTCTGGTTGGCATTAACCCGGTCCGCGAGGAGTACGTTCTAGATCCACCCAGTTAGGTCGGGCGCCCATCACAGCAGGCAAGGATTTCCAGGGCCAACAGTTCTTCCATACGGAGAGGTCGCCGTCGGCAAGGCAGCGGCCAGTCTATCGGCTGCGGTGGGCAACCACCCGGGGGTTCGAATCCCTTCCCTCTCCGCCACATTTCTTACCGGTTGTCGTACGCGGCAGCCTGCAGGTAGCTCAGTCATGATGGATGTAGGCGGGACCGGGATTCAAATTCGCGGTTCACTGGTGAAGATTGCGCGTCTTGATGGCGAGAAATTCCTTTTCGCGAATGATCCGGAGGCGATCATTACTGCGCTTCGGAAGTCGAAGAGCCGCGTCGACCTGTTTACCTTCATCCAGAAAGTTTCCGAGACAACGCCGAAGTACAGCTATCCCATGGAGTGGGATAACCTGGCGGTGCTGCCGATATCGACCTTCGATCACTGGTGGAACCAGCAGCTTGGCTTCAAAGCGCGCAACAAGGCCAAGCAGGCCGAGAAGAAGGGCATAGTCCTCCGCGAAGTACCCTTCAGCGATGAGCTGGTCAGGGGCATCTGGGAAATCTACAACGAGACTCCGATCCGCCAGGGCAGAAAGTTCCCCCATTATGGGAAGGATCTGGAGACGGTTTACAAAGAGGAAGCAACCTATCTCGACCGCAGCATTTTTGTCGGTGCCTGGCTCGGCGATAAGCTGGTCGGCTTTATCAAGTTACTCTGGGATTACGACGGCTCGCAGGCAGGATTGCTGAATATTGTTTCTCTCATCGAGCAGCGCGACAAGGCGCCGACCAATGCTCTGGTCGCGCACGCGGTGCGCGCCTGTGCCGAGCGCAAGACTCCTTATCTGGTCTATTCGAATTTCGCTTATGGCAAGAGAACTAGTGACTCGCTGAGCGACTTCAAGGAGCGCAACGCGTTTCAGCGCGTCAATCTGCCCCGCTACTATGTTCCCCTGACGCCCGTCGGCTCGATCGCGCTGAAGCTCGGGCTGCACAAGAAGCTCGCCGAGCACATTCCTGAATGGATGATCCTGAGGCTGCGGGAAATCCGTAAATCATGGCTGGGCCGGAACATGCAGTCCGCTCCGGAAAGCACCTAGAGCCATTGCCTAGGACGCAGCAGACAGAAGAGGCAGACGGGTCAGGAAATGCCAGGCATTGTTGGTCTGATTACAAAGATTGGGCGTGAGCGCGCCGAGCCGCAGTTGCGGCAGATGGTCGAGGCACTCCGCCACGAAGCGTTTTACGACACCGGCACGTGGATCGATGAGGCGGCCGGCGTCTACGTTGGCTGGATCGGCAAAAAGGATATCTTTCCCGGCGGGCGTCCGCTCCAAGGCGAGCGCGGCGACAAAGTGCTGTTCCTCTCCGGGGAAGAGTTCTCCGGCCCAGCCGTTACGCCCTTTTATGAACGGAACGGCCACGCCCCCGCAGCACGGACCGGCTCGTATCTCATCGAACGGGCGGAGAAGATCGATTTTGCGGCATCTCTGAACGGCCGATTCCAGGGCCTGCTGGTGAATAAGCCCGCGGGAACGGCGCTACTGTTCAACGATCGCTACGGCCTGCACCGGCTTTACTATCACGAAGCTGCGGACGCGTTCTACTTCGCGGCGGAAGCCAAGGCGATCCTGGCCGTTTGTCCGGATCTGCGCACGATTGATCCTCGCGGTTTAGGTGAGCTCGTCTCCAATGGCTGCGTGCTCGAGAACCGGACGGTGTTCAGGAAGGTCAATGTGCTCCCGCCGGCTTCGGCTTGGACCTTCGCAAAGGGCACCATCGAGCGCAAAGACCGCTATTTCGAACCGGCGGAATGGGAAGACCAGGGGCCGCTCGACCTCGAAGAGTATTACCAGCAGCTGCGTGCGATTTTCTCGCGCAACATCCCGAAGTATTTCAGCGGAGATAGGCGGGTCGGCGTTTCTCTGACCGGCGGCCTCGATTCGCGCATGATCATGGCGTGGCTCAAGGCGCCGGCCGAGTCGGTTCCGTGTTTTTCGTTCGGCGGCCCTTTCCGCGACTGCCAGGATGTTTCGATTGCGCGCAAAGTCGCCCACGTGTGCGGGTACCCGCATCAGACCATCCCTGTCGGCGACGAGTTTCTGTCGAAGTTCGGGCATTATTCCGAACGCACCGTGTACCTCACCGACGGCTGCGTTGACGTGATGCACTCGCCCGATCTCTACATCAACGAGATCGCGCGCCAGATCGCGCCGGTTCGCATGACCGGCAACTACGGCGGCGAGGTCCTGCGCAGCATTCGCGCCTTCAAGCCCGCCGAACCGCCGCCCGGATTGTTCACCGCGGGGTTCATGACGTACATCGCCCAGGCGAAGCAGACCTACGCCAGCCTGATCGACGTGCATCCGCTGTCCTTCTCGGTTTTCCGGCAGGCGCCGTGGCATCATTATGGTCTTCTGGCGCTCGAGGAGACGCAGCTCGCGCTGCGCTCTCCTTATATAGATAACGAGCTGGTCAGGACGGTCTTCCGCGCCCCGAAAAGCACGCTCAGCAACAACGACATTTCGCTGCGCCTGATTCAGGACGGCAATCCGGCGCTCTCAAAAATCCCGACCGACCGCGGTCTGACCCAGGACGCAGGCCTCTTCGGGGCGCTGCGCCACGAGTACCAGGAGTTCACCTTCAAGGCGGAATACGCGTACGATTACGGAATGCCGCAGTGGGTCGCCCGCGCCGATCACGCCTTCTCGGCTCTTCACCTGGAACGTCTTTTCCTCGGTCGCCACAAGTTCTATCACTTCCGCGTCTGGTACCGTGATGCGCTGGCCGCTTATGTGCGCGAGATGCTGCTCGACTCGCGTGCATTGTCGCGTCCGTACATCGAAAAGAAGACCCTGGAAAACATCGTAACCGGACACGTCAAAGGTGACCGCAATTACACCACCGCCATTCACAAGCTTCTGACACTCGAGCATCTGCACCGTCTGTTTGTTGACACACGATGAGCCCACTGCTGGCCACTCTGGTTTACGCCGTCGGGATCGGCGTGATTTTCTATTTCGACCGCGACGAGAAAGATCGCACCTCCGGATCTCTCTGGGTTCCGGTGGTGTGGCTGTTGATCAACGGCTCCCGGCCTGTTTCGGCGTGGTTTCAGACCGGCACTCCAGCCGGGGAAGTTTCCGCGGATGGCAGTCCCATGGACGCCGCCGTGTACGGAGCCGTTATCGCTGCCGGCGTGGTAGTGCTCTGCACACGAGCCAGACGAGTCCTTGATTTTGTCAAGGCCAATCCCGTCATCCTGCTGTTCGTTGCTTATTGCCTGATCAGTTGCTTATGGGCCGACGACGGCTTCGTCGCCTTCAAGAGGTGGATCAAGTCTGTCGGCGACGTGATCATGATCGTGATTGTCCTCACGGATCCGAATCCGCTGGCCGCGATCAAGCGATTTCTGTGCCGCGCCGGATATGTGCTGATTCCGGCCTCAATTCTGTGCATCAAGTACTATCCGCAATGGGGGCGTGCCTACAATCCCTGGACTTGGGAGCCGATGTATACCGGGGTCACGACCTTCAAGAATCTGCTGGGCATGACCGTGCTGGTCAGCGCGCTGGCAACTCTGTGGTGCGCGATTCGCAGCTGGTATGAGTTACAGGGAATGCGGCGCTGGCAGCATCTGGGGGCCGAAGCTATCATTCTTGCCATGGCGGTGTATTTGTTGCTGACCGCCGATTCCATGACTTCGTTTTCCTGCCTGATGCTCGCGGGGACGGTCATGATCGTTGCCAGCCGGTCCTTCGTGATGAATCGGCCGTGGATCCTGCACCTGACGGTTGCCGCTGCGATCAGCGTCGCTGTGGTGGCGCTGTTCTTTGACAATTCCGGCGGCATGGTGAAGGAGCTCGGCAGGAACTCCTCCCTGACCGGGCGCACAGCGATCTGGTCGGAAGTCATCGTCCTCAGCCGGCAGTTTCCCTGGTTCGGAGCGGGATTTGAGAGCTTCTGGATGGGCGATCGCCTCCTCATCATGTGGAGAGTCGTAAAGGGCATTCAGGAGGCGCACGACGGTTATCTTGAGGTCTATGCGAATCTCGGATGGGTCGGCATTGCTTTGCTTGGCACCCTGATCGTCGTCGGGTATCGCAATGTGATGGACGCATGGCGCCGTAACGTCACCATCGGCACCGTGAAAATTGGGTTTTTTGTAACGGCCCTGATTTACAGTCTCACCGAAGCAGGATTCCGCATGATGTCGCCGGTATGGCTTGGCTTTCTGCTCGCCGCGATCACCATTCCTCCCCGCCGTTTGAAGCGGAGGCCGGCGCCAGTTCCCTCCAAAGTTGCAAGCCTGGAACCGGAGCCGTATCCCTCCCTGGCCGCGACCTATAAGGCAGGGTTCTGAAAGGCCAGGGTGGCGGACCTTCCGGTGCGCCATCGCGATGTGAAGCGTCTCTGATGCGCGCAAGCTGGCTCGGGCCGCTGATTCCGCGCAGTTCTGCAACTTGCGCTCGTTGTTTGCAGTCAATCCGGTTGCTAACCCTCTGAGTGTGCAGCATTCCCTCCTCTGGGAAGGAGAGCATCTTGAAGATCAGTGTTTTCGGACTGGGCTACGTCGGCGCCGTCTCGGCCGGTTGTCTCGCACACGATGGTCATGAGGTCGTCGGTGTCGACCCGGTTCAGCTCAAAGTCGATTTCATCAACCAGGGTCATACGCCGATCATCGAACCGCAGATCGGGGAACTCATCTCCGAGAATGCGAAGTCGGGACGCCTGCGCGCCACCACCGATCCCGTGGCCGCGGTCCGGGACACCGAGCTGTCGTTCGTCTGCGTCGGCACGCCCAGTCAGCTGAACGGCAACCTCGATCTCTCGCATATGCGTCGCACCTGCGAGCAGCTTGGCGCCGCGCTGAAGGCCAAGAACGAGCACCATACCGTCGTCATCCGCAGCACCATCCTGCCGGGAACGATGCGCAACGTCGTCATCCCCATTCTTGAGGAGTTCTCGGGGAAGAAGGCTGGCGACGAGTTCGGCATGTGCAACAACCCGGAATTTCTGCGCGAAGGCTCCGCGGTCAAAGACTTCTATGGGCCACCCAAGACGGTCATCGGTGAGGTGAACCGCTGCAGCGGTGAGATTCTTGCAAGCCTCTACGCCAGTCTCGACGCTCCGCTGATCCGGACCACCCTCGAAACCGCCGAGATGGTGAAGTACGTCGACAACTGCTGGCACGCCCTCAAGGTTGGTTTCGCCAACGAAATCGGCAACCTGGCCAAGGCCATGGGTGTGGATTCGCACGAGGTAATGAAGATCTTCATCCAGGATACGAAGCTCAACATTTCGCCAACCTATCTGATGCCTGGTTTCGCCTTCGGCGGCTCGTGTCTGCCCAAGGACCTGCGCGCCCTGACCTATCAGGCAAAGTCGCACGACCTCGAGTTGCCCATCCTTTCCTCGATTCTCCCCAGCAACGAGATCCAGGTCAGGCATGGCTTGCAGCTGGTGCTGGAAGGCGGCCACAAGCGTGTCGGCATTCTCGGATTCAGCTTCAAAGCCGGTACCGACGACCTGCGCGAGAGCCCCGTCATCGATCTCATCGAGCGTCTTCTGGGCAAAGGATTCGACCTGCGCATTTACGACAAAAACGTGAACCTCGCCAGTCTGGTCGGCGCGAATCGCGATTTCATCCTGAATCGGATTCCGCACATCTCCAGGCTCATGATGCAGGACATGGATTCGGTTCTGCAGCATGCAGAGACCGTCGTTGTCGGCAACCGGGATCCCGATTTCAAAGAAGTGCCGAAGCGGCTTCGCGATGACCAGCGCCTGGTCGATCTGGTCCGCATCAGTGATCAAAGGAGCGGGAATGGCAACTATAGTGGCATCTGTTGGTAGTCCGTTGGCAACTCGGGACCTGAACAAAGCAGCTTCGGCCGAGATTCTCGATTCGATCCAGCATCTCTTTTCCTGGCTCGAGGCCAACGATTACCGCGGCTACGACACTTTCGACGGTCTCAGCGCATGGGTGCGCCCACTGACCTTCAAAACCAAGTTTCTCCAGACGGTCCTCCAGCAGGGTGTGCGGAGATTTCCTCTCAACCTGCGCCCCATGCTCGGCATTCCCCGGGCGCAGTCGACTAAAGGAATGGCTTTCCTGGCGCGCGGCTTCATGCGCCTTCATCAGGCCACCGGCGATCCGGTTTGGGCGAACAAGGCGGAATTTTGCCTGCAGTGGCTCATTGAACACCAGTCCCCTGGCTATTCCGGGGCTGCCTGGGGCAATCACTTCGACTACATCTCGCGGGGGTTCTACCTCCCCAAAGGAACACCGACCGTAGTCTGGACCTCACTCATCGGGCACGCCTTCCTCGACGGCTACGATCACTTCCACAAACAGCAATACCTCGACGTCGCTGTCAGCGCGTGCGAGCACATCCTGCGCGATCTGCAGTCATCGCCGGACGGGCAGGGCGCCTGCATCAGCTACATTCCGGTTCAGGACGTGCGGGTTCATAACGCGAACACCCTGGGGGGCAGCCTGCTGGCCCGCGTTTACCATCACACCGGGAAGGAAGTTTTCCGCGCGCCGGCTGAAAAGGCGATGCGGTACACCGCACAGTATCAGCGGCCCGACGGCTCCTGGTATTACGGCGAGCCGCCCAACATGCACTGGGTCGACAATTTCCACACTGCCTACGTACTCGACTGCTTCAAGTATTACGCCGAGAGCACGCGCGATCGCCAGTTCGACGACAATCTCGCGACCGGATACGACTACTGGAAGAAAACCTTTTTCCTCGAAGACGGCACCCCGCGCTACTACAACCAGAAGACGCTGCCGCTCGACATCCAGTGCAGCGCGCAGGCCATCGACACTCTCGTCTTCTTCTCCGACCGCGATCCGGAAGCAGCGTCGCTGGCGCTGAAAGTTGCCCGCTGGACCATTGCGAACATGCAGGATCGCTCGGGCTACTTCTACTATCGCCGCTACGCGCGCGGGGTCGTTAACAAGACCCCGACCCTCCACTGGGGGCAGGCGACGATGATGTGCGCGCTGGGTGGGCTGTACCAGCAACTCCAGACGAAGGAGCCTGCGCCATGAAGAGAAAGGTCCTCATCATCGTCGAGAACCTTCCGGTTCCCTTTGACGCTCGGGTATGGGGCGAAGCCCTGTCATTGCGCGCCCATGGATACGATGTCACCGTCCTGTGTCCTAAGGACAAGAAGAGCAGGAAGGGCTACGAGTTCCTCAATGGGATTCACGTCTACCGTCACCCCATGTTCGGGGAAGGGAACAGCATCTCCGGCTACCTGATTGAGTTCTTTTGTGCGCTGATCTTCGAGTTCTTTTACGCCGCGTGGATTTTTCTGCGCAGAGGCTTTCACGTAATCCAGGGGTGCAACCCGCCGGACGACATTTTCCTCGTCGCTCTGCCTTTCAAAATCTTCGGCGTGAAGTACATCTTCGATCATCACGATGCCAATCCGGAACTCTATCTCTCGAAATACGAAAAGAAGGGCCTGCTGTACAAATCCCAGGTTTTGCTGGAGAAGCTGACCTATCGCTTTAGTGACGTTGTCATGGCGACCAACGGCAGCTACCGCAATCTGGCGATCGCGCGCGGAGGCCACCAGCCGGAAGACGTTTTCGTCGTTCGCAACGGACCCGATCTGGAGCGCATGCGTGCAGTCCCGCCGGATCCGGCCCTGAAACATGGCAAAGACTACCTCGTCGGCTATGTCGGAAATATGAGCGTGCAGGAGGGCCTCGACATTCTGCTTGAGGTCGCCCTGCACATCCGGAATAGGGGGCGCCGTGACATTCACTTCACCTGCGTTGGCGGCGGACCGGGGCTTCCTGGCCTCCGCCAAATGGTGAAGGACATGAACCTTGAGGACACCGTTGACTTCACCGGCAGAATCCCCGACGACCAGCTGCTGGCCATTCTTTCCACCTCCGACGTTTGCGTGAATCCCGACAAGCCATGCGAGATGAATGACATTTCCACCATGATCAAAATCATGGAGTACATGGCGCTCGAAAAGCCGATCGTCCAGTTCGACCTGAAAGAAGGCCGCTTCAGCGCGGGAGAAGCCTCCCTCTACGCCAGCAAGGACGACATGGTGGCTGATTTCGCAGCCAGGATTCTCTGGCTCCTCGACCATCCGGAAGAGCGCAGGAGGATGGGCCAGATCGGACGCAGGCGCGTCGAAACGGAACTGGCCTGGAAGTACTCCGTAGAGCACCTGCTCGCCGCTTACGAGCGGGTCTTTCCGAAGCGTGAAAAGCTCGATTTCCCCCTGCAGAACCGGAAAATCGCCCCAAAAGCCGTGGTCCCGGAGGACGGTCTTTCGGGTCCGAACGACCCGTTTCCGGCATTGGTTACCTCGCCCAAGAATCCCTAGTACTGAAGTCACCAAAATCTACACTGCGCATGTAGATTTTTCTATATTTTCCGGCTAAATTTTCCTGGCCCTTTCGTACCCTTGACAATAGTAATGCTATTGACGACAAATGGCTTATTGGAAATGGGTACGACGGCGCAGTTCGCCAAAATCGCCAGGTAACCTCGATCTCAAGAATAGTAACTTTAGTGTCTTGCTTGTCGCGTCCTGGATGGCTATACTGCCCCTACCATCGTCACCAGACAATGACATCGGCGGTTCGCCTTGATCGCTTGTCGCTAGCACGCAATCCCGGAACAAGGCCCGAAGATTTCAAAGATCACAACAGGGCTAAGCGAAGGAGGACGGATGAGGACATATGAAGCGCAGTACTGCAGGAATTTCCGTATTGTTGTTTGTGTTTTCGCTCTATAGCCATGCCCAGTCGTGGTCCTCAATTTTAAGCGCCACGCAGGCGATCAACTGGTCCAACTCAGGAGTGGGTGGCATCCCGGCGCGCGCGACCAATTGCGCCAGTCTTACCTCTTCCGCAACCGTATCCCAGATCAACTCGGCTCTTGCATCCTGCCCCAGCGGTCAAACGGTAGCCTTGGCGGCGGGCACTTACAACATCAGCGGCACCATTCAGGTTCCGTCAAACGTGACCCTGCGCGGCGCTGGCGCCAACCAGACCATCCTTAACGCAACTGCCGGCGGCGGCGGCTACGTTGTGGCGCTCGGCTCCGGTGGCCCCGGCTACAGCCCGGTCAACATCACCGGTGGCGCGACCAACGGTTCTACGAGCATCACCCTCAGCAATGCATCGGGCATCACCACCAACTCGTACCTGGTGATCGCCGAAACCAACAATCCCGCCTTCGTCTCCTCCAACGGCAGCGAAGGACAATGCACCTGGTGCGACGGCTGGACCAGCAGCGGAAGCCTTGCTCGCGGCCAGATTGTTCAGGTCACCGCTGTCAGCGGTTCCACCGTCACCATCTCGCCGGGATTGTATGGCGCGTATACGCAATCGCCCGTCGCCGTTCCCTTCAGCATGTCCGCAACTTATGCCGGTGTGGAGAACCTCCAGGTCTACGCCAACAATAGCGGGTATGCAGCCGATTTCGGACTCTCCTCCTGCGCGTATTGCTGGGTGAAAGGCGTGGAAGGGAACTACACGGACGGCGATCAGCTGGAAGACTATTGGGGCTATCGCGACGAGATCCGCGACAGCTACTTCTCCAACGCGTACCTGCACGAACCCGGTACCTACGATTCCGACGTCGACCTCGCGTACAAAACCAGCGCCACTCTGGTCGAGAACAACATCGTGGAGCGGACACACGTCGCCATCATGATGGAGTGGGGCGCGGCCGGCAATGTGATCGGCTACAACTACACCGAGGGCGAGTTCGACGCCGGCTCACCCAGTTTCCTGATTGGGGGTGTCAGCTTCCACGGAGCCTCTCCGCAATTCAATCTGCTCGAGGGCAACGTCCTCACCCAGGTCTATGCGGATTCCGTGTGGGGCACCTCCAGCCAGACCACGGCCTACCGCAACTGGGTGGTCGGCACCAACCACATCTGCGCTCCGGCCAGCGGCCGCGGTACGGTCAGCTGCTCCGGCGCCGTTTACGGTTTCCAGGCTGCTCGCGCCATGCAGTGGTCGTATCTCGCAACGCTCAACAACATGGTCGGCAACGTCGTGGGCAGCTCGCAGATGCAGTCGCTGATTGCCTATGGAACCTCCACGATGGGTCAGGTCGCGACGGTTGAATTTCCTTCGACCCGAAGCTATGACGCCGATGCCTACGGTTGGTCGTTCGGCTACGGCGAAGCCAGCGACGATGGCACTGGGACCGGATGCGACGGAGTATCCGGCACCTGTCACCTCGCCGGGACCTCAGCCACCGATCTGATTACCGGAAACTATAACAACATCGGTGCAGCGACCTCATGGGCCAGCGGTACACTGACCTTGCCTGCTTCCTTCTATCAAACCAGCAAACCGTCCTGGTGGGGCTCGATTCCTTATCCTGCAACCGGTCCTGATGTCACCGGCGGCAGCGGGCCCGGAGGAACTACCTACGGGAACCCTGCTTACCAGTGCTTCCTGAATGTCATGCACGGAACCGACGGCGGAGCCGGCGGACCGTATAACTTCAACGCCAACACCTGCTACGGGAACGGTGTGACTCCCGGGTCGCCGACCAACCTGACCGGAACCGTGGTGCCGCAGTAAGCCGATAGAACTGTGCTGTGAACGATGGGTGAAGGGGCTCGTAAGAGCCCCTTCACAAGGGCTCCGGCGCCAGACGCTGCGTCCCCAGATTCTTTGGTGCCTCCTCCGGCGCCCGCCGCGGAAGTTAACGTGGTACCCGTGGCGATGAAACAGCTCGATGATGCAAACCTATGGCACGCGGATGCGCTCCGAACTCGACGGTCCGCGCCTGCTGACTGGCGCAGTTTGCGTCTGCATTCTGGTCGTCATCCTGATCGCCGGACTTTGGCCATTTCGTCCGCAAAAAAACGATGTGGCTTGGCTGCAGGGTGAGAACGGCATTCGCTTCGGCCATCGCGCCATTGTCGTCAGCACCAGGCCTCTTCGCGAAGATATACCCGGCGGCCCTTGTACTCTTGAGATTTACTTGCGACCCGCACGCGCTTCCGGATCGGGCACAATCGTCGCAGTGGATGACAACTCGGATCCTAAATATGTCTTCGCCTTGCGCCAGTTCGATGCGAGCCTTGCCGTGCAGCGGCCTGCGCTCGATGCGCGTGGAAACTTAGTTCGGCAGTGGTGGAGGACGGGCGGCGTATTCGAAAAAAACAGGAGCGTCGTCCTCACCATCACCGGCGTTCAGCGAAGAACAACCCTCTACGTTGACGGAGTTCCAGCCAGTGTCTCGTCGGATTTTGGGCTCAGCGACGCCGACCTTACCGGGGGGATGATCCTGGGCAATTCCGCGCTTCAGGACAGCTGGCACGGCGACATCCTCGGGCTCGCGATCTATGACATCGCGCTTTCGCCGCCCGAAGTTGACGAACACGCCAGTCGTTGGTTGCGTGGGCAAGCGCCGGCAATGAACAGCGGTCACGTTCCCTCAGCGCTGTACAAGTTCGATGAGCACAGCGGGAACTTCGTCCATGACCAGGGCGCCGACGGAAACTCTCTGCTGATCCGGCCGCGCTTTTTCGTTCTGCATCCGGCATTCCTCGAGCCGGTGTGGAAGCCGTTTCGAAGCCGCTGGGATGGCTGGATGACCCGGAGCTACTGGTCCGACATGGCCGTCAATATTGCCGGCTTCGTCCCGTTTGGATTTTTCTTTGCGCTCTGGTTTTTGCTGACGCCGGGTATCGCGAGGCCTCGCCTGACTGCGATTCTTCTTGGATTCGCGATCAGCCTGGTCATTGAAACCCTGCAGTATTTTCTCCCCACACGGGACTCCAGCATGACCGATCTGCTGAACAATACGATCGGCGCCGCGCTTGGAGTGGCTTTGTGCAGGCCGGCTTTGGCGCAAAAACTGAGGGCCGAACATTTCGCAGCGGCGGAAGTCGACCCCATCGGGAACGGCGCCGCGAGTGCAACTCAACCGAGCCGGATGGGCAACGGCCGGGTGCATTGAATTCTTGCCCCAGACCCTGATAGGAACCATCTAAAACCTGTATGAATAAATCCCCCAGTGTGGTTGAATTCGAATTGTCATCGTTGAGTTCGAACGGATCCGCCCCAACCGGGCGCGGCCTCGTTCAGCCGCTCGCCGGCGATGAGGATCTCCCAACCTTTTCCATGCCAGCAACCGACACAAGCGATCCCGAAATCGGCGCAGGCTCGAGGATCATGCGCAGAATCCTCAGCATGTATATCGGGCAGTCCGGCCGAGTCTGGAAGCATCTCTCTCCTTCGGTCCGCGACTGGTCGGTCACTCGTGCCTGGGGCCGCCATCTGGATCGGCTGGTTCGCCTTTCCGCCGATCGCAAGCAGTATTTCGCTACGTTCTTTCTGCGCAATCGGGCCGAAATGGAGATGCTGCGCCGTCTCGTCGATCGGAAACCCCAGGGCGCCCGCTTCGATATGACGGTGCTGGCCTGCAGCAAGGGCGCTGAAGTCTACTCGATGCTGTGGGCCATCCGTACGGCGCGGCCCGATCTGCAGCTCAACGTGCATGCCATTGACATCTCCCAGGAAATCGTGGACTTCGCCCACCGAGGTGTCTATTCGCTCAGTGGTTCTGACGCGATGGCCTCCGAAAACGAAGAGGCCGCCAAACAAAAGGGTGACGTCAGCTGGAACACTTCGAGAGACCAGAATGCGTCGATGTTCGAGCGCGTGTCCGCTCAGGAAATTCAAGCCATGTTCGAGACGAACGGGAACCAGGCCACCATTAAGCCCTGGCTCCGCCAGGGAATCACCTGGATGTGCGGAGACGCGGGCGACCCAGCGCTGCTGGCTGCCATCGGCCCGCAGGATGTCGTCGTCGCTAATCGGTTTCTCTGCCACATGGAACCCCCCGATGCCCAAAGCTGCCTGCGCAACATTGGCCGGCTCGTCAAGACTGGCGGCTACCTGTTTGTGACCGGAATCGATCTTGACGTGCGGACAAAAGTGGCTCTCGAGGAATCCTGGAGCCCGATTACCGACCTGGCTCGGGAGATCCACGAAGGAGATACTTCGATCCTCGCCGGCTGGCCGCTGGAATACTGGGGTCTCGAACCCTTCGACGACCGCAGACCCGACTCGCAGATTCGCTATGCTTCCGTTTTTCGCGTAAGCGAGGCATCTGACTCCACGGAACTGACTGGCTCGGGACGCTCCGGAAGGTAGAAACGCGATGCGCTTCACCGAGACGCCGATAGCGGGAGTATGGGTGATCGATCCGGAGTTTCGCGGCGACGATCGCGGACGATTTTTTCGCGCCTGGTGTTCGCGCGAATTTGCGGAGCACGGCATCGGGTTTCTGCCCCTCCAGGCAAATATGGGATTCAGCGCGCTGAAGGGCACGCTGCGCGGTATGCACTACCAGGTGGAGCCCGCGCTGGAAGCCAAACTCGTTCGCTGCACCCGGGGTGCGATGTTCGACGTGGCGCTCGATCTGCGGCCAGGCTCCGCCACATTCGGTCAGTGGTTTGGCGCCGAACTAAGCGAAGAAAATGGGCGCATGCTCTACCTGCCGGAGCATTGCGGTCACGGCTACCAGACCCTTGTGGATGGGACGGAGATGCACTATATGACCTCGCAGGTTTACACGCCGAGTGCGTGCCGCGGCGCACGCTATGATGATCCCGCGTTTCGGATTCAATGGCCTCTTCCCGCTACCGCGGTTTCCGATCAGGACCGCGCCTGGCCGCTCACGCCGTTCAACGAGGCGGAGCAGAGTCGGGAAGCCGTCCGTACTGGGCATAAGCCCGAAAAGGTTTGATCCAGGCAGCATTATTTTTATCCAGTCGTCTACGAAGCGATGGAAATGCAAAATCAGAAACCACGCGTCCTCCTGTTCTCGCAACGCAACGCTGCCAAACGGCTCCCGTTTCGCTGCGCCCATTTCGAATTCGAGGACGTCATCGCCGAGGTGGACTCCGCGGAAATGATCGCGCCCCGCTTCGATCAGTCCTCGCGCCGTCACCATTACGCCAAACAGCTTGCCTACCACACCCCGCTGGTTCTGAACCCCGGGATGGAGTCGAAAAACTTCGACCAGACCTACGACCTTTTCGTCGCCGTCTGCGGAGATCCCTCCGATGTGCTCCGCATCAACGCCATCGGCAACTGGCGCGAGCGCTGCAAAAAAGCGGTCATGGTGATCGACGAGCTGTGGGTCACGCAGATGAAGGCCTACGGCAACTACCTGCGTCTGCTCAAGCAGTTCGATGTGGTTTGTCTCTACTACAGCCAGAGCCCCGGGCCGCTCAACGAGCGCATCGGCCCCAGAAGCATGTACCTGCCGCCCGCTGTCGACGCCATCCGCTTCTGTCCGTACCCGAACCCGCCCGAACGCAGCGTTGATGTCTACAGCATTGGACGCAGGGGAGCGACGACCCACGCGGCGCTCTTAAAGCTGGCCGCCGAAGAAGGCCTCTACTACGTGTACGACACCACTTCCGCCGATCAGGTGCTGGACCCCAACGACCATAGGGAGCTGTACGCGAATACACTGAAACGGAGCCGCTACTTCATCGTGAACCCTGGCCTCATCGACCGGCCGGACATACGTGGCAACCAGATCGAAATCGGCTACCGCTATTTCGACGGCGTAGCCGCGGGCGCTATCAACGTCGGCGAGCGGCCCAATAACGAAGCCTTCGCCCAGCTCTTTGACTGGCCCGACCCAATGATCGACTTCCCCTATAACTCGCCGGA
>Ga0182015_10002552_pt1 | contig 21691 bp, 19 predicted proteins | sample 712P3MmetaG_FD_120478 | JGI IMG/M metagenome (GOLD analysis project Ga0182015, IMG submission 120478) | Permafrost microbial communities from Stordalen Mire, Sweden - 712P3M metaG | ecosystem: Environmental > Terrestrial > Soil > Wetlands > Permafrost | place: Sweden: Stordalen | collected...
GGAACGCTTATGCGTCGGGAGAAGACGTCATAATCTGCGCGTCGAATGCGTTCGAGCAGACGATGATAGATTGAAACGAGAACCCACATCGCGGGCCTGCATTCCCGGTCGATCAGCGGTACCAAAGCAAGGGCTGACTGGTAATAGCCTTCCGCACGGCCTGCGATTTCCGCCAACAAGGCCCGCTCTGCGGGAGTTGGCGGCGCTCCTGGGGTGCGGTGCAGGAAATCCTCTAAAGGAATCCCATGTGCATTGAGATTTTCCAGCGGCAAATAGATTCGGTTGCGCTCGGCATCCTCCGCCACGTCGCGCAGTATGTTGGTGAGTTGAAACGCAATTCCTGTTTCCTCCGCGAGCTTTTCTGCGCCGCTGTCCTTATAGCCGAAAATGCGGATGCAGGCCAATCCGACAACCGAAGCCACGCCATAGCAGTAGACATAGAGATCCGCAAAAGTGGCGTAGGCGTCCGGTGAATTTGACGATGCCGGCTTCAAATCCAATGTGACGCCCGCTACCAGCTCATCCAAAAGGCTCAACGGTATGGCAAATCGGTCGGTTGCGTCCCGCAGAGCGATAAAGACCGGATCGGTGGTTTCCCCTCCCTGACAAAAGCTGCGCCAGCCCGCCAGCCAATCATCTAACCGGCGAAGTCGCTCCTCACGAGGCAGGGTCTCATCCTCGTCGGCCAAGTCATCCGCCTTGCGCATAAAGGCATAGATTGCGCAGATGGCATTGCGGCGAGGAACGGGAAGGGCCACAAACGCATAGTAGAAATTTTTCGCCTTACTTTTTGCGATCGCTTTGCACATAGCATACGCCTTGTCCAGATCAGGCCTGTCCAACTTGAGTTCCGTCGTCACGCCGCCTTCCCTTTCAGTCGTTTGCCGAGGCCCGGTAGGGGCAACGCCTTACTGGCCAGTGCGCGCATCGCGAGTTTCAACTTGGTCGCCTTGGAGAGACTTGGCCGAAACGAGAGCACATCATAGTCCAGACGTTCTATCGCACGCAAAATTTCCAGGCCGCCCCTGCTAAAAAGCTCCAGGTCAATTGCCAGATCGCGCCGGACAAGGCCGATCAATGGAAGCCCCTTTTCAAAAAGGGCGCGCGTGAAATCGACCTCGAAACGCAGCAGCGCCCGGAATTCCGGCGTCGCAACGCCCCCAGCTATTGTTTCCTCGCTGACGCCAAATCGCAGCATGTCATCTCGCGGAAGATAGATTCGTCCCTTGGCGTAATCCTTTGGTATGTCCTGCCAGAAATTTGCCAGTTGAAGCGCTGAGCAAGTTGCATCGGAAAGTTTGAACCGATCCGCGCCCGCCTGATCGCACGCGTAGAGAACAAGGCGACCGACCGGTGATGCTGAATAACGACAATAGGCGAGCACGTCGGGCCCTGAGGCATAGCGGGTGACGGTCTGGTCCTGGCAGAATGCAGTCAGCAGGTCGGCAAAGGGCTCTTTAGGAATGGAGCAAGCGCGGATTGTTTCGCCCAGGGCCACAAAGACCGGGTGACGGGCACTGCCCTCATAGCACGCATCCAGTTCGCGGCCCCAAAGACCAAGCAGCGCCATGGACTGAGCTGCATTGCCCACCTCATCGCCCATGTCGTCCGCAATGCGACAGTAGGCGTATATCGCGTGAAAATGAGGCCGTAGCAATTTGGGCAGGAACCACGAGGCAACGTGAAAGTTTTCGTAGTGCGATTCAGTCAATTGCTTGCAGTAAGCGCGGGCCTCTTGGAGCGTAGGACGCACATCGGGAATGCGATAGGAGGCCGGCAGAGCAGCCCAGCCACTTTCTACCGGCGAATCATTGGAGGGGTGCAAGGTCGCTGCATTCATGGCTTCACCCGAGGGCGCACAGGAGAAAGGGATGCTTCAGGCCTGCACCTATTAAACGTGAACGCCCTGTGGTCCATGAAGGAATTTTGCACGCCAAGATACCTCTTATATCTCGATACCAAACCTGAGTCAAGGTCGGCCATGTTCGTGGATCCTGCACAGCTCGTGATGAGCATTTCACGCCTTCCCGACAATCCGAGGCGTCGGGGGTTGGCTTCCTGAACTGCCTTTCAGCTTTGGGGATTTGAACGGACATCGGGCTTCCTGAGGATTTCTCGCTCGTCCAAAACATGAAGCAACGCATCCCTGATGGATTGGGCCGCCTTCTTGCTATTTTGGCCCAACCGCGCCAAAGCGGGCCAATGCCAAGGCCGAAGGATGGCAAATAGGATGAACCGAAGCGCCTGAAATTGTCCATTGGAAGAGATGAATCCATTGAAGTCCGGAAGTTGGTCGGCAAGTCCGTCGCTGACTCCCTTTATGCAACAAAAAGGAATTCCCCGTCTTGCTGCAAGGCGGCCGACTTCTGCTGCCTCCATATCCACAAGCTCGGCGCCGTGAGAGGCCGCGAGGCGCTCCTTTTCCGCATGACTGGCAATCCCATCGCAAGTTACCAGCCAGTACCCGCCCGACGGGGCGGTTGTGGCGATGCGCTCCCCGGAGCGTGCATCGACGACTCCCGAAACGGTATAGGCGCGTCCTGCCCCTACCTTTTCCCGCAAGGCTCCGGCCCAGCCGGTCGAAATGACGGAATCGACAGCGCCTTCCCTCTCGATTTCGGCAAAGGCGCGGCTCGCGGCATCAATGCCCATGCCAGCGCAGGCCGCGACCCACTCCCCCTGAGCATGTCGCCAGTGCCATAAGTCGGCTCCATTGCGGGATTCGTGCCTCCAGCCGCGAATGAGGGGCTTCAGCTCCCCCGGGATAGCTGCAATGATGGCGACTCTGGTCATACCTGGGCTGCGTATCCATTGGCGCGGAACCACTCGATGGCGGCGCACATCGCTGGACGAATTGGCACGACACGGAATCCAATCTCCCGCTGCGCCCGCGCGCTTGAGGCAAACATCTTCTTTCGGCCCATTCGGACCTCATCCAAGGTGGCACGTGGTTCGCGTCCACGGACGCGCCCGGTGATCCATTCCTCGAAAAATGCGTAGGTGGCAGCAACGGCGAATGGAATCCTGATTGTCGGCGATGCAATGCCCGTAATGGCCGACATCAGGTCGAGAATTTCCTTCAGGGTCAGGTTCTCGCCGCCCAGAATGTAGCGTCGCCCGGGCTCGCCCTTGGACAGCGCGTCGACGTGCGTCCGGGCAACCTCGGTAACATCGACGAGGTTGAGCCCCGTGTCCACATACGCAGGAAACCTGTGACTGAGGAAATCCACAAAAATGCGGCCGGTGGGGGTGGGCTTCGCGTCATTGGGGCCAATCGGGGTTGTCGGATTCAGGATGATGACCTGTTGGCCGCCTCGAGCGGCCGCGATGGCTTCCTGCTCGGCGAGAAACTTAGATCGCTTGTAGTGGCCCACCATGTCCTGAAGCGAGACGGGCGTATCCTCGTCAATGATGGCGCCGTCAGTGCGAAAGTGCATCGTAGCCACGCTCGAGGTGTATACGAACCTCGGCACTCGGGCCTCACGTGCCAGCCGAAGAAGGTCGCGGGTTCCGTCAACGTTTGCGCGGTACATTGCAGCCGGCTCGCGTATCCAGAGCCGGTAGTCAGCAGCCACGTGGACCACCGCGTCGCAGCCAACCAGGGCGCTCTTAAGCGACTCCGGATTCGTCAGGTCACCCTGGCACGTTTCCCCAGCGATGCCTTCAAGGTTGGCAAGATTGCTCGTGCCGCGGACGAGCAGGCGCAAATCGGCCCCCTGCGCGGAGAGTGCGCGGGCTACATGGCATCCGACAAACCCAGTCGCCCCAGTAAGGAATATTTTCACCGATGACCTACGCGACCTTTCGAATAAGTCCAAAAGTTGCCCATTTGCCGGAGTGCCAGCTCGCGAGCCCTCTAATCCAGCGCCTCCGGATTCAATGCGATGCCCTTTTCGCCTGCGGCCTTGCGCTCCGTGTACTTTTTCACCCAATCCTCCCATTGCTTGCCTGCTGCCCGATCTTTGCCGGTAAACTCGAGGCGGGCGATGTCGGCGTAGCTCACCGAGAGTTTTCCCGCGTGGCCCGGAGTGAAATACTGCAGGTGAGAATCCGCGAGCGTAGCTCCCGTTTGGCGGTTGAAGATGAATGCCTCAACCCGCTCCCCGCTCTTTAGCGTCAGCGTAACGTCTCCCCGGTAGTCAAAGGCCTTTTCAAGGGCGTCGCGCAAGGCCTCGCCGCTGGCGATCTCAGGCACCCATCCCTCCAGATTGTTGTGCTCGGCGCCGGGAGCCAGCTCAAGCGCCTCAATCTGATCCGCCGTATATTTCTGCACTTCGGCGGTCATGCCTTGGTCTCCTCAAGGCTGTGAGCGGAATGCCCGGCCTCCACCAGGGAACCCTGCGCATGTGCGGCCGCCTCGTCCAAAAGCTTGCGCGCATTCTTGTCGGAGTAGCTCTTGAACGACCCACGCACCATCCCTACGAACCCCTTCACGGAGCCGAAGCCGTCCATGACCGCTGAAGGCTCATAGCCGCAGCTGACCATGCAGTTGGCGCACTTGGGATTGCCGCTCGCCGCGCCATATTCTTCCCACTTTGTGGTTTCGAGAAGCTCCTTAAAGGTCGCAGTGTACCCGTCCTGGAGAAGGTAGCAGGGGCGTTGCCAGCCGAAGATGTTGTAGGCAGGCGAGCCCCACGGGGTGCATTCATAATTGCGATCACCCATTAGGAATTCGAGAAAGAGAGGCGACATGTTGAATTTCCATGTGCTCTTTCGATTGGAAAGGATCGCGCGGAACAGGCGGCGAGCGCGGGCCCGGCCCATGAACCGGTTCTGGTCCGGAGCCTTGTCGTAGCTGTATCCGGGGGACAGGACGATGCCCTCAACGCCCATGTCCATGACCTCGTCAAAGAACCCGCGGACGCTATTGGCGTCGGCTCCATCGAAGAAGGTGGCATTCGTCGTCACCCGGAAGCCGAGCTTGACGGCCTCCTTGATCCCCTCGACGGCGACGTCGTAGCCGCCTTCGCGGCAAACCGAAAAGTCGTGGTGCTCGCGCTGACCGTCCAGGTGAACCGAGAACGTGAGGTATTTTGACGGGGTGAACTCCGGAAGGCGGCGCTTGAGCAACAACGCGTTGGTGCAGAGGTAGACGTACTTCTTGCGGGCGACCAGCCCGTTGACGATTTCGACAATCTGGGGATGCAGCAGCGGTTCGCCGCCAGGCAGCGACACCATCGGGGCGCCGCACTCCTCAACGGCGGCGAAACACTCCTCGGGCGTGAGCTGCTTCTTGAGAATGTGCGGGGGATACTGCACCTTGCCGCACCCGGCGCAGGCCAGGTTGCAGCGGAAGAGGGGCTCCAGCATCAGAACAAGCGGGTATCGCTTGTTGCCGGTCAGCTTCTTCTTGAGCACATATGTGGCAACGGTCCACATCTGGGAAATTGGAATGGCCATAATTAATTATAAGCTCCGACGCTGTTCACGGAAGCGAGTTCCACGGACCGCCGATAGTTGGCAAGCGCCAGCAGCGGAAAGTACTGTCGGTACAGGTGATACGCCAGATAAAAGACCTTGGGAAACCCGGTTGCCGTGTAGCGGGACTGGCGGTTTGACCCTTCGCCGGTAGACTCATCCCAGCGACCGTCAGGCCCTTGCTGAGCAAGGAGCCAACGGACCCCTTTGCCCACGGAAGGTGACTGAAAGTCACCGGCCGCCAGCAAGCCCAGAACGCCCCAAGCCGTCTGCGAAGGCGTGCTTGGACCCATTCCTCGGGTTGCAGGATCATCATAGGTGCCGCAGGTCTCGCCCCAGCCGCCGTCGGGTTTCTGCACGCTGCGAATCCACGAAGCGGCCCGCTGTATCCGCGCGTCCTCATGGTCTATGCCAACGGCATCCAGCCCTCGGAGCACCAGGAAGGTTCCGTAGACATAGTTAACGCCCCAGCGGCCAAACCAGCTTCCATCAGGCTCCTGATGCGAAAAGATGAATTCCACGGCCCTTTCAAGGCGCCTGTCGGAGCGGGTATACCCATAGGCCGCCAGCATCTCGAGAATACGACCGGTGATGTCCACCGTCGGCGGGTCCAGCATTGCGTTGTGATCCGCGAACGGAATGTTCTCCAAAATCATCTTCGTGCAGTCCTTGTCGAAGCTGCCCCAGCCGCCGTTGCGGCATTGCATGGCAAATTCCCAGTCTATCGCTCTTTGCACCACCCGGTGCTGAATGTGCTCGGGCGGATTGCTCACGTTTTTCAGCGCGAGAAGCACCTGAGCGGTGTCGTCCGTGTCGGGATAGAACTCGTTGGCAAACTCGAAGTACCATCCGCTCGGCTCGGTATTTGCAACCTTCACCGCCCAGTCGCCCTTGCGGCGGACCTCCTTGGACAACAGCCATTCTGTAGCCCTGATCAGGCGCGGGTCGCCAGCTGGCACGCCGGCCTCGCCCAAAGCATAAACCGCCTGGGCCGTATCCCAAACGGGCGAGACGCACGGCTGCATGCGGAAGGTGTGTTCGGGCGCTTCCGGGGTGGGTCGCTTTTCGATCCCAAGCTTCTCAAATTCAGCGCGGGCGCGAATCACTTGTGGGTGGTCTTCCGCGTAGCCAAGACAGCGCAGCGCAATGATGGCATTCAACATGGCCGGATAAATGGCACCCAACCCATCGGACATCTCCAATCGCTCCAGCATCCATTTTTCCGCCTTGCGCAGCGCCAGCTTACGCAGCGGCCGGATATGGGAGGCCTCGGCAAAATGCATCATCCTGTCCAAGACGAGAAAGAAATTGCGCCACGAAAAAATGGCGTCGCGATTCATTCGCTGGCGCAGGTTCCCCGCCGCTCGGCCGCCAACGAACAGCTCGTCGATGCATTGCTCGGGCGGAATGCGCTTGAAAGGCTTCTTCGCATAAATAATCGCCAGCGGAACGAGTATTGAGCGAGACCAGGAGGAAATCTCGTAGATATTGAAGTAGAACCATTTGGGAAACAGCACGATCTCAGGCGGAATAGCGGGCACCGCATCATAGTCATACTGACCGAGCGAGCAGAGGTAAATTTTCGCGAATGTGTTGCATTCGACGACGCCGCCGTGCTGAAGAATCCACCCGCGGCACTTGGCCAATCGCGGCTCGTCCGCACGCATGCCCATCAGCTTGGCCGCGAGGTAGCATTTTACTGCGAGCGAGATGTTGCCCGGGCCGCCCGGGTAGAGGCTCCAACTGCCGTCCTCGTTCTGGCACCTCAGAATCTCGGCCATAGCGCCCTTCATGCGCTCCGGCTGCCCGCTCCCAAGCAGGATGTGTAAAAAGATATAGTCCGCCTCGAGCATGGAGTCGGCCTCGAGCTCGCCGCACCAGTAGCCTTCGGGGTGCTGCAGGGATAGAAGGGAATCCCTCGAGCGGACAATCGCAGACTCCAAGTCCGCCAAGTCGGAACCCTCAAGTTCCGATTCGGGGATGCTTTGTGCGTAGTCCCTTCGACGTGCTGTTGATTCCACTTCGTTTGAATTCTAACTGAGCGATTATAATCGGCAAGTGATATTGTTTCCATGCCCGCTTGATGGCCCATCAGGGGCGCCTAGCCCCTAAAAGCGGACGCCCTTTCCATCTCAATTTCCTCGAACCGCGACAAAGACACGTTGTGCAACCTTCATGTGCAAGCTTTGAACACCACGCGCCCCGAGGATGGAAAATTCATGGTCATGGGTTAGGGGAGGGGACCCGTGGATCGCGCCATCGCCGTTCGGCGACTCCCGGCACACGGACGGCCCCAAAGACCGATCAGTTATCGACAGGCGTCAAAACGCGTAGCTATCTTCAACGGACAATGAGGCTTGTAGAAACAGTCGATCGATTGGGACGCATCGGGCCGCCCGTCGAGATTGCCGAAGCCCACAGCACAGGTACCCCGCATCGCGCGATTAGCGTAATCGCATGGAATTTCTCCCGGACAAAAATGCTTATCACGCGCCGCGCGGAGACGAAAGCGACATGGCCCGGTTACTGGAGCAACTCCGTATGCAGCCATCCGCTGCCTCGGGAGCCTTATGTCGCCGCCGCCCGGCGGCGCCTGTTTGGGGAGTTGCGGGTCCACGGATCCGTTTCTCCCGCTTTCCGACTGTATTACGGCCCAGTGCGCTGCTCCGTCTCCGGGCTGTTTGAGCATGAGCTCGACCATGTTTTTTATGCAGGGCTGCCCGAAACCGAGTCCATATGCCCGAATCGAGCTGAGATATCGGCCTTTCGGTGGGTCGACGAAGCTCAGCTGTCGGCGCTGCTGCAGTCCGGCAAACTTACGCCATGGTTCGCGATGATCCTTGAGCGAGCGCGCTGGGCCAAATAGGCCAGATTCATTCAGGTTTCGAGTCGCGGCTGAGCAGCCACGGCCAGAAATTCATGTTCGTATGATCAGGCTTCTTCAAACTTCCAAAATTAGCCAGCCCACACAATAAATCATGCACGTGATAATCTGCCGCATGGTTGAGTTCAGCCGCCGGCATGCGGGTATGCTGTCAGCGACCGTCTTTGGCTTGGCGATTTTGGCCGCCTTATATGTTGCCCGTGGAATCAGCATCGACAGCGACACCGGCAAATTGGTTGATCCCAATCTTCCTTGGCAGAAGGCCGCCGCGGATCTCGACCGCCAGTTTCCGCAAAACAAGGACCTCATTCTCGTGGTGGTGGATGGGAAAACCCCAGACCAAGCCGCCGACGCCGCCGCCGAAATGGCGCACCGAATGGAAATGAGGCCCGACCTTTTCCAATATGTGCGCCAGCCGGACGCGAGCCCCTATTTCCGGCGTTATGGCCTACTTTTTCTTTCGGAGGCCGAAGTCCAGGACTTCGCTGATCATATCATTTCCGCGCAGCCGTTTCTCGGCACCTTGGCGGCCGACCCCAGTGTCCGCGGCGTCCTGGATTCGATTGACTTGCTTGCGCAAGGAGCCCTCCGGGGAGAGGTGACAGCGGAGAGAATTGACCAGCCACTCGATGTGGTGGCGACCTCGGCCGAAGCTGCTTTGGACGGCCGCCACCAACCCCTTTCGTGGCAGACGCTCCTTAGCGGGCAGAAGCCGCCGTCAGGCGGCTTGCGCCATTTTGTGCTTGCCCGCGCTGTCCTCAGTTACGGAAAGGTCGAGGCAGCATCCCAGGCTATCGATGCGATCAGGGCCGATGCCCGCGCAGCCCACTTCGGACCCGAGAGCGGCGTCAGGGTGAGGGTCACCGGGCCGGTCGCCTTGAATAACGATCAGCTCTCGGCCCTTTCGGAAAGCGCGGAGTTTTCCACGGTGCTATGCCTGGGCCTGCTCTGCTTTTGGCTCGCGATCGGATTGCGGTCGGCCCGGGTCGTGGCGGCCATTCTCTTGACCCTGATTGTCGGGCTCGTGGGCTGCGCGGCATTCGCCGTTCGAATGATCGGACCCTTCAACCCGGTTTCGATCGCGTTTGCCCCGCTCTTTATTGGAATTGCGATCGATTTCGGAATCCAATTCAGCGTGCGCTACTCAGCAGAGCGCCTAGTGGCCGAGCCTATAGACGCCATGCGGCGAACCGCAGCCGGAGTGGGTTCGCCGCTGGCGGTCGCCGCGGCCGCTTCCGCCGTAGGTTTCTTAGCCTTCGCGCCCACCGCCTACCTTGGGGTAAGGGACCTCGGACTGATCGCTGGAGCCGGCATGATCATCGCCCTGGTCCTCAACCTCACGCTGCTTCCGGCACTCCTTTCACTGATGCGAACCGGGGCCGAACGCCATGCCTCGGGTTTCGCGTGGGGTGGGTCCTTGGACAGCTTTCTTAGTCGTCGGCGCTCTGGCGTGATTGCGGCCGCAGTTGCTCTTGCCGCTCTTTCGGCCTTTGAAGTAACTCGATTGAGATTCGACTTCAATCCCGTCGACCTGGAGAATCCTCGCGCCGAGTCGGTAAGGACCCTCTTCGATCTTATGGCGGATCCCAATACGTCCCCGTATTCGATAGAATTTCTGGCGACACCGCCCGAGGCAGCTGCAGCTGCCAGGAAGCTGCAATCCCTGCCTGAAGTCTCCCGGGTACTAGCACCAGATGTCTTCGTTCCCCCAGACCAAGCGCCCAAGCTGGAGATATTGGCTGATGCCTCGTCCTTGCTCGGGCCCACGCTTTCTCCTGCGTCAGTGAAGCCGGCGCCGAGTCCCGAAGAAGTCCTTGAGTCGGTGAACCGTTGTGCTGACGACATGGGTAGTCTCGGAAACCGGGGCGATCTACCGGCGCTCCGATTGGCGACGGCCCTTCGGAAAATAGCGCAGCGCGGGCCCACGGCACTTGCGGCACTCGCCGACAACATCAGCGGCGGGATCGCCCAGCGACTGGACGATCTGCGGGAGGTACTTCAAGCGGGACCGGTCTCGCTCAATACGCTTCCACCGGAGTTTCGCCGGGATTGGATTGCGCCCGATGGGCGATGGCGGCTGGAGGTATTCCCAAAGGGCGATACTCGCGACAACGAAACGCTCCGGCGTTTTGCGAGATCGGTGCAAGGGGTCGTTCCGCAAGCCGTCGGTTCGGCGGTGGCAGTTGAGGAGTGGACTGGCCTGGCACCGCGAGCCTTTGCTACTGCGGGCGTGCTGGCGCTGGTGACAATATCTCTCCTCCTCCTGGCCGTTCTCCGGCGGGTTCGCGAAGTGGCTATGGTGCTCATCCCGCTGCTTCTGGCCGGGATTTTTACCCTGGGCACCGCCGCGCTTCTCGGCTTTTCGATCAACTTCGCCAATATCATCACGCTGCCCATGATGCTCGGCATCGGAGTCGCCTTCGACATCTACTTTGTCATGCGGCACAGGGCGGGCGAGCCAGGTCTCCTGGGATCCTCAACCGCAAGAGGCGTTATCTTTAGCGCGCTCACGACTGGAACGGCCTTTGGAAGCTTGGCCCTATCCAGGTCACCGGGCATGGCGGAGATGGGAAAGTTTCTCGGCCTGGCTTTATTTTTCATCCTTCTCTGCACTCTCTTCGTTCTACCCGCCCTCTTGGGAGGAAGTTCCCCGACTAAGGCCGGAACATCCGCATGAGTCCCCGCCGAGTCGCCATCCCTCTCGTGGCCTTTTTGCTATCCATGGCGGGCTGCGCGAGCGTGCCCCAAGACCCAGCGGCGCGCGCCCAATACAAAGCCAACCACGACCCGCTAGAGCCGCTCAATCGCAGGATTTTCGCCATTAATCTTTCATTGGACCGTTTCGCAATAAAGCCGCTCGCCAAGGCCTATCGGGGGGCTCTTCCTGGGCTGGCCCGCGATAGTATCCGCCATTTTCTGGATAACCTGAATGAGCCCGTCGTTTTCATTAACAATCTCCTGCAGGGGCGGTTCCACGACGCGGGTACGACTGGGCAACGCTTTCTCCTCAATAGCACCATTGGAGTTGCCGGCTTTGCCGACGTGGCCAGTCGCCACAAATTGCCTAAGCAGGTCGGCGATTTAGGCCAGACCCTTTGGGCCTGGGGAATGCCGGACGGCCCGTATTTGATGCTCCCCCTCTTTGGGCCATCCAATCCGCGGGACGGGATCGGTACGGGCGTCGACATTTATCTCGACCCGTTCCGCTACATCGCTCGGAGGCAAAATTATCCCACCTCGGTGACGGTTGGCCGAACGGTGGTCGATGGGATAGACAAGAGGGCCCGCAACATCGATACTGTAGAGGTTATGCAACGGGAGGCGGTCGACTACTACGCCTCGTTAAGGAGCCTATTCAGGCAGAACCGCGCAGCCGAACTAAGGAACAATGGTCCGGCAACGCCGCTTCCCGCCCCAGATTTCTACGAGGACCCGGGCCGCTAGCTAAGCTAGCCGCCCAGCTCGGCCGTTTTTTTCCGCAATAGCGCGATCAGGGCTGGAGCTCCGCCCTGGCTTATGGTCGCGGAATACTCGGAACGGCGGGCTGCCATTTCGCTGATCGTGCCGTTCAGGTAGACGTCTATGATCCGCCATTGCTCGCCGGTCTTCCGCATCAGATAATCGAGCTGCACGGGATTTGGGCCGCCCGTAAAAAGCTTTGTATGGACAATGCTGTCGCCCCTCGGCGTCGGGGTGGGGGTGGGATCGACCTCAAAGCGCTCGCCGGAGTAGCCTTTGAATCGTTCGGCATAGGTTGCGATGCTGTAGTCGCTGAAGGCGTCCACCAATTCTTTGGCATCCGCGGGGGATAGGTTCCGCCACGACGGCCCGACTGCGATCCTTGTCATCAGTGACAAATCAAGATCCCGTTGGATTTCAGGAGCGAGCAGCTTCTCGCGTTCGGCAAAGACGAGCGAAGGGCCCATCTTCATCGCGTTCAAAAGGGCATCGCATAGGGCACGGGCCGTGGCAGCGGGAGCGGCATCCTGGCCCCATGCCGTTGGTCGAAGGATCGAATTTACGGCAACGACCAAAAGAACGAGAACAAACCGGCGGAGGTTCATAGGCGAAGGCCCTAGGTGCACTGAGGTTGAAGTCGGGCTATGTTATCGATAAACAAGGCATTCCGTTCGAACTATTGCAGTTCAATCCGCGACCTTCGCGGCGACACCTAGTGCAGTCAAACCTTTGATGGTATGCAAGGAATGGCCGGCCATTTCCCCAAAAGAAGGGAAGCTTGCATATCGGTGGAATCGAGCCAATTTTTGCCCCGTGGAAATCGCCGGTGCATACATGAAAACTTTGTTTTTGCAGGCACCGTCATATGACGGTTTCGATGGCGGTGCAGGGTCGCGCTATCAGGCGAAGCGAGAGATCCGCTCATTCTGGTATCCGACCTGGCTTGCGCAACCCGCTGCGCTCGTGCCCGATAGCAGGCTGCTTGACGCGCCGGCTGACGGTCTGTCGGTCGAATCGACACTTTCAATCGCGGAACAATATGATCTCGTTATCATGCATACGAGCACGCCGTCGTTTCCAACCGACGCGATGTTTGCGCAGGATCTGAGAAACCGTAAGCCGTCCGTGCTTATCGGCATGGTCGGCGCGAAAGTCGCGGTCGACGCTCATAACTCACTTGTGGCGGCCACGGCTGTCGACTTCGTATGCCGCGAGGAGTTTGACTTCACCTGCAAGGAAGTCGCCCAGGGAAATCCCACCGCGACCATCCTGGGGTTGAGCTACCGAGCGCCTGACGGCTCGATTGTGCACAACGACCCGAGGCCGATCCTCGAGGAAATGGACAAGCTCGAGTTCGTGGCGCCAATCTATAAGCGCGATCTGAAGATCGAAAACTACTTTATCGGCTATCTAAAGCACCCGTATGTGTCGATCTACACGGGCCGCGGCTGCAAGTCGCGCTGCACGTTTTGCCTCTGGCCCCAGACGGTGGGCGGCCACCGGTACCGAACGCGTTCGGTCGAGCATGTTTTGAGTGAGGTGAAGTGGATCCGCGACAACATGCCCGAGGTCAATGAGATCATGTTTGACGACGACACGTTCACGGACTTTACGTCGCGCGTTGAGGAAATCGCGATCGGGCTCGGCAAGCTCGGCGTGACCTGGTCGTGCAATGCCAAGGCAAATGTGCCCTATGCCACATTGAAGGTGATGAAGGACAATGGACTTCGCCTTCTGCTGGTCGGCTACGAATCCGGCGATGATCAGATCCTTATCAACATCAAGAAAGGCCTTCTCACAAAAACCGCGCGGCGCTTCAGCGAAGATTGCCACAAGCTCGGCATAAGGGTTCACGGAACATTCATTCTCGGCTTGCCGGGCGAGACGCGTGAAACAATCGAAAAGACCATCCAGTACGCAAAGGAGGTCAACCCGCTCACGATCCAGGTGTCGCTTGCAGCGCCGTATCCCGGCACTGCGCTCTACAAGGAGGCAGTCGAGAACGGATGGCTTGAGGAGAACAAGGCCGCCAATCTCGTAAGCGCTGAAGGTGTGCAGCTTGCCGCCATTGGATATCCGCATCTACCGCGCAAGGAGATTTACCACCAGCTTGAGCGTTTCTATAAGCGCTTCTATTTCCGCCCGTCCAAGATCTGGGAAATCGTGCGCGAGATGCTGATGAGCTGGGAGATGATGAAACGCCGCTTACGTGAAGGCGTCGAATTCTTTCGGTTCCTGCGTGCGCACGAAGCATGACCGGTGTGCGTCTTTCCGCCGTGGGCCGCGGTTAGTCCACTCATGAGGCGCTTGGCAGATTCGCCCGATCAGATTGCCGCTCGTGACCGGAAAAATTTCTTTTGAAGGGATTATCGGAGCGGCCCACCTTATCCGCGAGGCACTAGCCTTTGTTTGTGGGGCAGGGGCCGTTTTCGGCATTGTCTACACGGTGCTGGCTATCGCATCGATCGGGCGGTTTTTCGCACGTCCGGCTTCGGAGCCCACAGGCTTTCCACCGGTCACCATAGTCAAACCTTTGCACGGACACGAATGGGCGTTGCTGCGCAATCTCTCGAGTTTTTGCCAGCAGGACTATCCAGGCCCGGTGCAATTCCTTTTCGGCGTGCACGACCCGGGAGACTCAGCCTTGGAAACTGTCGACGAACTGCGGCGATTGTATCCGGGCGCGCAGATCACCGTGGTTTCCGATTCGCGCCTACATGGACCCAACAGGAAGGTCAGCAACCTCGTCAACATGCTGCCGAAGGCCCAGCACGATGTGCTGGTCTTTGCCGATAGCGATGTTGCCGTCGATCCTGGCTATTTGCGCAGCGTCGTCGGTGAGTTGCAGAAGCCCGGAATCGGGCTGGTGACATGCCTCTATCGCGGCCAGCCTGATCCCGGGTTCTGGCCGCGCCTGTCGGCGATGGCGACCAACTACCAGTTTCTCCCCAGCGTCGTCATTGGCATGGCGTTTGGCCTGGCGCGCCCGTGCTTCGGCCAGACCCTCGCAATGCGCCGAGAAACTCTCGATAAAATTGGCGGCCTCGCGCAATTCGCGCGCCTCTTGGCTGAGGATCATGCGGTCGGCATGGCGGTGCGCCGGGCTGGCGGAAAGGTGGCCGTACCTCCCTTTGCCGTTTCCCACGCCTGCGTCGAAACCAGCTTCACCAAGCTAGTCGCGCATGAGTTACGCTGGAGCCGCACCATCCGATGCATCGACCCGTTGGGCCATCTAGGATCGGCGCTGATCAATCCATTTGCATTCGCAATTTTTGCCTTGGCGCTGTCCGGATGTGCAGCCTGGACGTTGCCGCTCGCAGTGTTGGCGCTTGTCGTCCGCCTCGCGCTGCAACTGCGCACAGATCGCGCCCTCCGGCAGCCCCATCGAGACCCGTGGCTGCTGCCACTCTGGGATCTTCTCTCGTTCGCCATCTTCGTGACGAGCTTGTTCGGAAAGCGTGTGATATGGCGTGGGTTCAGCTTCAACGTGGATGGCGACGGTTTCTTGTCTCTTGTCGAAGACCAGTGACAGGCCGTCCCGCTTACCTTCAAGTGTGCACATAAGGTCGCAAAATTGATGACGACGAAGGCTCCTCAAATCGCAATGGGGCCATGAAGCACCTGGGCCGCATAGCGGCGTTTATTGGACTTCTGGCCTCAATCTGGCTCGTCTGGCACGACAATCCGGGGGCAGTGTTCGCGTTGTTGCGTGCTGCAGGGGCTGGTCTGTTGCTGGCAGGACTGATGCATGTGTTGCCGATGCTTGCCAATGCGCGCGACTGGCAAACGCTGATTGTCGGCGCCAATCGGCCGAATCTTGCGGGCATGCTGCATCTGGTCTGGATCCGCGAATCGGTAAACAGCTTGCTGCCCGTCGCGCGGATCGGGGGCGAGATCGTGTCGTTCCGCCTCCTGCGGCACCGCGGCCTGGACGGATCGACCGCCGCCGCGTGCCTGGTCGTCGACATGCAGCTGACGCTCATCAGTCAACTGATGTTCACCTTGGCCGGCATTGGCTTCCTGCTCGCCCACGCAGCTTCCAACGCGTTGCGCCTGGCCGGCGATCTAACATGGGGAGTGGTGGCGCTCACGCCGCTATTGGTTCTATTTGCACTCGTCCAGCACGCTAGACCGTTTGAACGAATGACACGTCTGCTCAACCGCATAACGAGCGGCCAGTTGACCGCACTTGTCGGCAAGTCGGCGCAAATCGATGAATCGATCAAGGTGATATGGCGCCGCCGCGGAGTGGTGCTTCGGTACCTGTTTTTCTGGCAGGCTCTCCAGAATTTTGCGACGTCGCTCGAGATCTGGCTGGCGCTCTACTTTCTGGGTGCGCGGGTCAGCATTGCGGAGGCGTTTGTCATCGAATCGTTGATCCAAGCGGTCAGCAGCGCGGCGTTCTTCGTGCCCGGGGGCCTGGGGGTGCAAGAGGGAGCGTTTGTCGTGATAGGAGGGGCGCTCGGCCTCGGCGCGCCAACTAGTCTCGCACTCGCCGGCGCCCGCCGCATCCGTGACCTGCTGATATTCCTACCAGGATTAATTGCCTGGCAAGTTGCCGAATCGTCCGCAAAGGCACCAGCCGCATCCGAAGTGGTTTGAGCTCTGGAGTGGGGTTCCTCTCGCATCGGAGTCACTATCAGCGTGTTGAATCCGGTTATTGTGCGGCCTTCGTCCGCGCTCGAGTGATCTTTACTTTCAAGAGTCGCGGAGGCAAAGATCACTCCATGTCGGGTCGGGGCACGCGGCCCAAGCTCCAGTCAAAAAATGGTTGACCCGTCCGGAGCGGCGTCGGCGCTCATCGTCAGACAAAGAGTTACACCCCGGACGCTGCCTTGCGCCTCCTTCAATTCCCGGAGGCCTTTTTCCACTACCTAGTTTCATTTTGGGTAGTACGCACGGATTTTGAAGGGCCTAGCCCGAAAGCTTGCCAAGACAGTTTAACGGCGACTCATCGTGTCTCCGCAAAAACCTGGATGAAAAAGCCCGAGAATGCCCCTTGTCATTTTTTTCCCAATTGATGTTGACAGCGCCCGTACCCGTAACCAGTTGGTTACGCATCAAATGTCACGCAAGCCCGCTAACAAAGATGCCTTTCAGGCCATCTCCGACCCTACCCGAAGGGAATTGCTAGACCGACTATCCCGCCGCACATCCACCGTTAACGAGCTCACTGCCGGCTTCGATATGACCCGGCCAGCAATCTCAAAACATCTGAGGGTGTTACTTCAGGCCCATCTTGTTAGCTGCTCCAAACAGGGTCGGCTGAGGCTCTATACGGTGCAGCCGGAACGGCTCCGCGACATTTCTTCTTGGATAGAGGGATATCGCCGCTTTTGGGAAGTCAATCTCACCGGCATCAAAGCCTACCTCGAGAAGCCCAAATGAAATCAGTCGCTGACCTCAAAAATGGAGTTGTTCGCGCCGAGATCGAAATTCAAGCAACCCCAATGGCGGTCTTTGAAGCCCTGACCGATCCCGCTCGTCTAGAGGCATGGTGGGGATCTGACAATTATTACCGAACGCGCGACTGGATCAGCGAATTGTGGGTCGGAGGCAAGCGACGTGGGACCGCGATAGGCGCTGATGGTAAGATCGCGACCGTTCGAGGCGAATACCGAGTCATCGAAATTCCCACACTCTTGGAATTCAGCTGGGAGGCGAGTTGGGATGATTTCTCGACAACTGTCGTAAGAGCAGAAATTCGCCCGACCCAAATCGGATCCCTTCTAACGATCATCCACTCTGGGTTTTCGCCGGACAGCATCTCTTGCCAGGGATATGCGCCAGGTTGGGGAGCCGTTCTCAATTGGATTAATAAATACTTTCCTCCTTCGGCACTTAACATTCAACAAGACTAGACTTAAAAACAGATATCCTATGAATCCGTCACTGTTACTTAAGATTGGTGCAATAATCCTCCTGCTCTATTCGACAGGCCACACGTTCGGCGCGGTCGTATTCTACCGCGCGCACTCACCCGAGGAAGCTGCGATCATCGACTCGATGAAAGCCTATCATGTGCCTCTAAAGGTCAGCTCCGCTCGCACACTTTGGGATTTCTTTTACGGGTTCGGCCTTGCCGTCGGATTCCTGAACTATGCCCTGGCAGCAATCGCCTGGGTCGCCGCTCGCAACCTCGGACAAAGCGCCTCGATTGTCAGTCCCATCTGCATAATTCTTGCCTTCGCGTGCCTTTCGCAAAGTTACCTTAGCTGGCGCCATTTTTTTATACTACCTCTTGTACTGTCCCTCTTGGCTGCTGTTGTCTTTGTCGCTGCCTATTTCTGCATATCGTCCGGTACTGTTCCGGCCAACGCTTCAAGCTCCTAGCTGGCCGTTGATCGACCGAATGCACCCTATGTGTATCAGCCAGGGCCATTGAAAGAATGTGACCGGGGTTTCATTTGGAGTTAGTAGTCGAAGTATAAAGCGCGAACTAGCGCGGTTCATTGATGAGGTGCAACAGGCGCCCATCCTGCGGAACTTAAGCCATAATATGCATTCCTATTCTGTGCCTGAATCTTCATTGTCGTTCAGCCGTCTCTTCTAGTCTTACGAAAGCGAAGAACTGTTTTTCCCTTATGAAATTTCCTCTCCGTTTCGCCCTGATTTCAATCCTTACCCCGTTCGGCGCCGCTTTTCTTGCGAAGGCCCAGGTGGATTCCTCTATGCAGCCTTACAGCCTTGTTCGGACGTTGAAGGTAGGCGGTCCCGGGGGCTGGGATTACACGACTGCCGATTCGGACAATCGCCTGCTGTATATCCCGCGAGGGGATCGAATCACCGTCTACAATCTTGATACGCTTGCGTCTGTAGGAATCATCCCGGGAACCAGCTCGGTCCATGGAGTCGCCGTGGACCCCGTCTCGCATCATGCTTTTAGCAGCAGCCAGCCTCTCGTGATGTGGGATTCCCGGAACCTGAGCGTCATCAAAACCATTGGCACGCAGGGCAATCCGGACGGGATATTGTTCGAGCCCGCAACCGAGCGCATTTATGTCCTTAGCCACCGCGCCCCTAATGTCACTGTCGTTGATGCCCGGAACGGAGACATTGTCGGCACGATCGACCTCGGCGGCGCGCCGGAGCAGGCGGCCAGCGATGGAAGCGGCCACGTTTACATCGATGTTGAGGACAAGGATAACGTAGCGGTGGTCGATGCCCGCACAGTCCAGGTCACAGCTCATTATGATCTATCGGGAGAGGGCAGGGGCCCGGGCGCCCTGGCCCTGGACGTCAAGAATCACATCCTTTTTTCCTACTGCCACAATCCAGCGGTCGCCGTAATTCTTGACGCCAACGATGGGCACATTATCGCCACGCTGCCGATTGGCAAAGGTGTGGACGCGTCAGAATTCAATCCAGACACCGGCGAGGCCATCAGTTCCCAAGGCGACGGTACCCTCACCGTGATCAAGGAAGCCGGCCCGTCCCAGTTCGTGGTGGAGCAAACCGTGGCGACGAAACCCGGCGCACGGACATCCACGCTGGACGCCAAGACGGGCCATATCTTCCTTGTCACTGCGGATAGAGTTCCCCCGACGCCGGGGCCAACCCCGGCGCCTTCGATAGCCGTCCCGGCCTCAGGAAATGGGGTGCCATCCGCACCGCGCTGGGATAGGCCGAAAATGGTGCCTGATTCGTTCACGATACTCGAGGTCGCAAGGTAGGCGTTATTGGGGTCGATTGATCCTGCCCCTTTCGGATCATCATGGCGGACGGATTTGCGCAGCCCAATCTGCGTCTGTGGATCGGGGTGGCATTCGCTCTACACGGAGCGATTTAAGGGGGAGTGTCCTGGAGTTGCCTGCGCCGCCGTAGGCCGAGAATCTCGAACTCAAGACGAGGCGGCCAATGAGAATCTTCAAAAGCTAAGGAGGAAGATTCTTCCGGCTCCGAGTCCATCTACTGCGTCCGGTTCTTGTATTCCCCGACAAACTGCTCCAGGTCGGCGGCGGGAATCTCGGACACGGCAAGGAAATTAAGCCCCCCGTTCGTCCAACCCTGCGCGCTAAAGCCGCTCTCGCTTGCGCTGGTGGGCGGAGGGACCGCGTCGCGTGCGGGCCATACGAAGACATTGATCGTGTGGAGCCGCCTGCGAAACACGAGTGCAGCCGCCGTATGGCCGTCGATTTGATCCATCCGGCCTCCTGCTAGTGGAAAGCCTATGTCCGCCAGATCAACCACAGGCGGCGAAAAATCGAGCTTTCCCGCAAACCACGGCTTCACGGTGTGCCGGTCGGTAGAGATCACGTCCATCAGATGGTTGGCCTGCAAGGAACGCATGTGTTCGGCGAACGCCTCTTTTGCCACTGAATTGGAGCGAGCGCTGTGGCCTCCCCAGGAATACCCTGCTAACAAGGCGACTGTCACGGAGGCTGCGAGGCCCGCAAGGTTCCACCACTGCGATGCGACCAGGAAGCGGATGGGTCTTTGCCCCGCGGTCTTCTGGGCTTCGGCCCGGAGCGAGGCGCGGATCGTTTCCCCAAGTGCTTGCGGAGCATTGAAGCGCGGCAGGGTCTCACGGATGCGAGTCCGGCGCGCTGCGATACCCTCCGAGCGGCGCAGGCACGCGGGGCACGCCTTCAAGTGGGTCTCAAGCTCGATGTGGCGGACGAGGTCAAGCTCGCCGTCGGCGTAGGCTTCAAGCAGGAGGTGGCTTTCGTCGCAGTTCATGGGCTCGTGCTCTCGCTAAGGGTCACTATTTCCGTTTGCAGTTTTCCGCGGCCTCTGGCCAACCGGGACATCACGGTGCCGAGCGGGATCTCGGCTACGCCGGCAATCTCGCGGTAAGAAAGTCCCTCGACGTCATGGAGCACGATCACCTCTCGGTATTCCGCGGGCAGGCGTTCGAGCGCCTGGCGAAGCAAATCGCCCTTCGCCTCGAGCCAGCACTGAGCATTCGTCTCGCCCGAGTCCTGGGGGGAACCGTGGAGGTCCTCCTCAAAGGCTACCTTCGGGAACTCCCGCTTTCCATGGCGCAGGTGCGAATAGCACACGTTCCGGACGATCGTCAGGAACCATGCACGGCCGTCTGCGCCGCGGAACCCACTGAAGGAGCGAAATGCCCGCAGGCATGCCTCCTGCACCGCGTCCTCGGCGTCGTGCGGGTTCCTAAGCAGCCAGCGGGAAAGGTTATAGGCGGAATCCAAATGGGGCAGCATCAGCTGCTCGAAAGTCGACATCTCTGTGGGAGCGGAGGCTTCCATTAGAATGATAACGCCATGAGGGGTGGGTTTATTCCCGGTTTAGCCGAAATAATTCTTAATTGCTTTCGGCGGAATAATTCCAAGCCGGCCCGAGTATACAATGGCAAAGGCGCATTGCGCTCCTTCCTCGGAACAAAACAACACGAAATTAATATCATCATGAACGATCACATCCTGCACGACCACAACCACGACGGAATCGACCGCAAGGGATTCCTCAAGTGCATGGCATGGGCCGGCACCGGCGTCATCTGGACCCTGAGCAGCGGCGTACTCACGTCCAGAGTCCTAGGCCAGACACCGGCGCTCGAGCTGCCAGCCAGCCCCGTAGGCACCCTGAACTTCGTGCAGATCAGTGACAGCCACATCGGCTTCAGCAAGCCGGCCAACAAGGACGTCACGGCAACCTTTCGTGAGGCGGTCGCCCGGATCAATGCCATGCCGGTGGCGCCAGAGTTCCTGATCCACACCGGGGACCTCACCCATCTGGCCGAGGACAATGAATTCGACGGCCTCTCGGAGATGCTGAAGGACTGCAGGACGAAGCAGGTGTTCTATGTCCCCGGCGAACATGACATCCTGAACGACAACGGCGCGGCATACCGCGCGCGTTTTGGCAAGGGAAGCATGGGCTCGGGCTGGTACAGCTTTGACCAGAAGGGCGTGCATTTTGTCGGGCTGGTCAACGTGGACGGGGTCACCGAGGGAGGCCTGGGCA
>Ga0182015_10002553_pt1 | contig 21682 bp, 23 predicted proteins | sample 712P3MmetaG_FD_120478 | JGI IMG/M metagenome (GOLD analysis project Ga0182015, IMG submission 120478) | Permafrost microbial communities from Stordalen Mire, Sweden - 712P3M metaG | ecosystem: Environmental > Terrestrial > Soil > Wetlands > Permafrost | place: Sweden: Stordalen | collected...
CCGAAGATGTATTCCTTCATCTTGGGATTCCAGCGCTTCGTCTGATGCCCGAAGTGAACACCCGCTTCGAGCAACTCCTTCATGGTGATAGTAGCCAATGAACCTCCTTATTTAGTCTGCATCGGAAGCTCAAGGTTTCAGTGTTTCAAAGTCCGAGCGTTACGCCTTTTCTTTGAAACCTTGAAACCTTGGAAACGTTGAAACTTTCGTTCCCGATTGCCATTCCCGTCCCCGCGCCGCGAGGCACAGGAAGAATTGAACACCTAAAAACAGTTGCCGTGGCCAGTTGTCAGTGAAGTTGCAAATCACTTGTCATTCCGACCCCCGAGCGAAAGCGAGGGGCGGAGGAATCTCTAGCGCTTGCTGAACTGGAAGCGTTTGCGCGCGCCCTTCTGGCCGTACTTCTTTCGTTCCTTGCCGCGCGAGTCACGCGAAACCATACCTTCCGCCTTCAGCTTGCCGCGCAGTTCCGCGTTAAACTGCATCAGGGCGCGCGCGATGCCGAGCTTTACCGCATCGGCCTGTCCCCGCACTCCGCCGCCCAGCACGCTGGCGATAATGTTGAACGACGCCCCGGTCTCGGTGGACGCCAAAGGCGCTTTCGCCGCCGACCGCTGCGCCGGCGTCACAAAATACTCCTCAAACTCGCGGCCATTCACTTTGAAATCGCCGCTGCCCGGACGCAGATATACCCGCGCAATTGCCCGCTTCCGCCGTCCCGTTCCGTAGTACTGAACCAATTCAGCCATTTAGCTTCTCGCTCCTAAATTTCGTTGTCATCCTGAGCGCAGCCGCCTTTCAGGCGGAGCGAAGGATCTCAATCTTCTCCGACCTTAAGGCCAGAAGGCACCTACGCCCTTACTTCCAACTTCAAATCCTGCGGCTTCTGCGCCTCGTGCGGATGCTTATCGCCCTTATAGACGTTCAGCTTCGACAGCATGTGATCCGCCAGCTTGTTCTTAGGCAGCATGCGCCGCACCGCATCTTCAATGATCTTTTCCGGCTTGCGCGCCAACCGCTTCCGGTAATCTTCGGTACGCAGACCGCCGGGGTAACCGGTGTAGTGGTGATACTGCTTCTGCTCCGACTTCACGCCGGTCGTTCTCACTTTCTCGGCGTTGATGACGATCACATGATCCCCGGTATCGAGAAAAGGCGTGTACTGCGGGTTTTCTTTACCCATGAGGATGCGCGCCACTTGCGAAGCCATACGCCCGAGCGTTTGACCATCCGCATCCACGACGAACCACTTGCGCACAATTTCCCCCGGTTTGGGGAAATAGGTTGACATCGGAACTCTCCCAGAATGAAAAAAATTGCGAAACGCGATTGAAAATAACAAAGAAGACCGCTCTTTGATTCCCCGGCGAGGACGCCAGACCATCAGGCGGGCAACCGCGAGACTTCCCAAAGTCTTTAAGATACCGGAGCCTGCAAGGAATTGTCAACGCAGAGTTAATAAATATGGGCTAACCGATTCCCACATCCGTGCTAATATTCCGCCCCATGGCAGCGCCATCTCTCACTTTTCGCCGTATCGCGCCCCTAGCACTCGTGTTCGCCGCGCTCACCGCCTTCGCCGGCGACGAAATCGGACAGCCCGCTCCACGCTTCCGCGCCAAGACCACATCCGGCGACCAGTTCAACAACGCGTCCATCGAAGGCAAGGTGGTCCTCTTCGAATTCTGGACTACCTGGTGCAAATACTGCGAGAACGAAGCCTCCCTGGTCGATGACATCGCCCAAGAGTTCGCCGATAAAGGCCTGATCGTGCTCGCCGTCGACGTCCTCGAGCCCGATCAAAAGGTTAAGAAATATCTCATCGATCACCCGCGATCCGTTCCCATCGTGTTGACCAAAGACACCAACCTCGCCGCCATGTACAACGCCCAAAGCTACCCGATCTACGTGGTCATCGACCGCGACGGCAACATCGCCGCCGAACAACGCGGCGCGGCGGGAGAACGAGGATTGCGGCGTCTGCTCCGAAATGCCGGATTGCAACCGGAGTAAGCTCAACAAATAAACTTACGATTCGCGGAGAACGCTCATGTCAACTCACTGCTTGGAAATAGCTGCCTCGGTTCTGGGCTTCGTGGGCGGCTTTGTCCTCTCTCTGGACGCGCTGTGCGCCGTCCGTCGCGTTCATCAGGAGATTGGAAAGGATGAAACATTGCGTGCGGTGCAAGCTGCCGGCGGTATCTATGTGGATGAACAAGGCAAGCCTCTGACCTCGGCCTTTTCGCTGCGCCGCTGGTTTGCCAGCCGATCCGTGCTCTCGGCTAGAATCGGTTTCAGCCTGATGACGACCGGATTCTTTCTCGATCTGGTCGCGAAGTGGTAACAAGTGCTATCTTGGTCTCCGCTCAATGTTCAACAGGTCGATGTGGTCAGTTTCCGAGATATCGATATAGTCCGAGTCTTCGCGATAGCGGCCTCGCGGTGAGAAGACGATCACATACTCGCCGATGAGAGGTACGTTTCCGGTGTAGGCGGAACCTTGGTGTTTTCGCGCCTGTCCAAGGCTTCCGTCCAGAAGGGTCTCGATTACATCGCTTAGCCTCAATCGTAATTTCTCTTCTCGCCCCTCGAACTCCAAAAATAGCGTAGCTAACTTGCGGTCAAACCTATCGCTGCTCCACACCGTCCTGCGCATGTGCCCGCAGTATAGATTGAGAGCCGACCGCACATAGCGGAAATTTGCCGGGAATGAGCCTCTCGCTCTAGCGAAACAAGCACTCTTAGCTATGGTGCGATGAGTCGCTCGGCGACGTCAAAAAAGACATCTTGAAGGGTGTAGCGCCCTTGAGGATGCGCCGGATGGTTCTACGTCGCAGTGCGGCCTCTAGTCCCAGGTTCGGAAATGCTCTTACCCGAATCGGACGGAGCGCGATGATCCAATCTGGGGGGTCCTAACTCCAAGAGTCGCACCACCAACGCCACACGCGAATCTACGCCCAGCTTAGCAAATAGGCGGCGCAAATATGTAGACACGGTCCAAGAGCTGACATTAAGGGCATCGGCGATCACCTTGTTCGGATGTCCCATTGCCACCATCCGCACAATTTCCCGCTCGCGCTGGCTGAGCATCCCAATACTAAGGGCGTCGTGGGGCCTGAATCGTACGCCAACGGGCTCGGTCGGCTCGACGGAAACGCTTTCTACAAGAGCCGTTTCCGGCACCGCCGTTTGGCCCGACGAAGGGAAGTCCCCTCTACGCACTTGATCGACGTGCTGCTGGAACTGATCCAGACTCTTAACGGCCGAATAACGACCTTGCCGGATGTCCTCCCTGGCAACTTCTTCCTCCTGCTTCGCTTCTGCCGTACCCATTGTCACAATCCGGGCCGGGAGCAACTCAATTGTGCCTCGATTAGTAGCCGCGAACTCCACGAGGTCCCCGAGGTTCAATCTCATTTTGTCGACCACTGCCTGCGGCATTGTCAGTTGATTGCGTTCTCGCAGGCGAGCAAAGCCGCGAGCCATTTTGGAGGGATCTCGACTCACAAGGGGATGGTACTACAAATCAGAAAATCGTACAATCAGAAAATATATAACCGCATACGAATCAACTACTTACGATTCCATCACTCATACGCCAAAGCGTCAATCGGATCTTTTTGCGCCGCCTTGAAGGCCGGATACAGCGCCCCGGCGATTGCCCCCAGCACGGCCACAATCACGGCTCGGAGAATCCAGTCTGCGCTCACCACCACCTGCACCAGCGGAAAACGGTGCCGAATCGCCCAACTCGCTGCCAGACTGAACAGGAGACCCAGCGCGATACCAGCCACGGCCAGCAATCCGGTTTCGCGCATGATTACATTCACGATGTAGAACTTCGATGCACCCATCGACTTCAAGATTCCGATCTCGCGTGTACGCTCCATCACGGCCGCGTACATCGATTGAAAAATCACCAGAAAGCCGATGACCAGGCTCACTCCAACCACCACCCCGATGAATGGCCGGAACCCCGGCAGTCGGCTCGGCGTCATCATGCTGAGATACTCCTCGGTCGACTGCACGGAGTATTTCTCCATGCCGGGCTGACTCTTTACTTCTTTCACCACCTCGTCGGCGTGGGCGGGATCGTCGAGCTTCACATAAAAGACCGAGGCCTTATCCTTGGCGCCGATTAGATCCTGCAGTGTGGCCAGAGGCAGGAACTTGCGCGCGCCCCGGCCGTTCTCCACAATCCCGGCCACGCGAAATTTGTTGTTCAGCACCTCCATCGTGTCACCCACCTGTACGTGCTTCTGCCGGGCAATGTAATCGTCCACCAGAATGTCATTCGGACCCTGGAACGGTCCGCCTTGCACATACTGAAACGGTCCACCCAGGGCTTCGAAGCTGGGGAGATCGATGCCATCAATCACTTCGAGCGCGCCCGCAGTAGAGAGCTGCCAGATCACCGGACTCACCACCTTGACATGGGGCATCCCGCGAATAATGTCGGCGACCTTGACCGGAACCGGCGCTCCGCTGATGCCGGCCAGGTTCGACGATCCCGGCGGCTGCACAATCACATCCGCGCCGATGCCCGCCGTGCGGTTCTTGGAGTCGTTCATGATGCCGTAGCATAGGCCCGCAATCAACAGGATTAGCGCCACTTCCAGCGCAATCGCCACCATGCTGATCAACGAGCGGATCGGGCGATGCACCAGATTGGCGATAACCATTTTATTCATCATGATAGACGGGAACAGCGAGCACCACTACGAACCTTCACTTCCGCAGATGATTTTCCGCCATAGGCGGTACAACCGCACTCGACTGCGGCGGCTGGTCCAGATGCACCACCTCCGCGCCAGGCGGCTGCTGCAAGGCAAATTGATCATCCCGGAGAGGCTTGTTGATTTCCAGCTTCAACATATTCAGGGTGATGTCGTACTCTTCCTGCGGCCGGTAAATCTCGATGCGCGACGGGAAACTCACGCCATCGTATTCTTTGTAGTTGGCGTAGCGGGCATCGGTTGCCAGCTTGCCTCCCTCATCGTAAATGTATTGGCGATGCGGCTGCAGATCGGTGCGGCTAAAAACAATTTTGCGCGCCAGTATTCCCCCGTTCTCACCCTTCTTGCGAATGACGATCAGTTCGTAGTCATCCTGGAGAACGCGATGTCCCTTGGCATCATGCAGAATCTCTTCGCCTTTTTGCAGCACGGCAATCTCGTATTCGGGGTCGATGGGCCGGATCAGCAGGGCGTCGTAAATATCTTGCGGACGGATGCTTTCCATGGGCTGGTCTGAGTTATGACTCTGCACATCGTTGCGGCCCACCACAAAGCGGTTTCTCGGAGGAATCCACAGCTTGAACTGCTGTCCGTCGCTCACCATGTCGAAGGCGGTCGTCCGCACGATCGGCAACAGCCCGATCATGTGCAGCATCGCCGGCTTCCGTGCCAGCACATAGCCGCGGATCTCCTTGTAGTCGGTGACATGGCCCTTCTTCGCTCCGCCGACGGAAGTGTCAATATCGACCGTTGCCTGCAGCGACTCAATCTTCGCCGCTTGCTGGTTGATGCTGTCGATCAATCCCGATTGCGTGGACTCTTGAAGAGGAGCCTTGGAATAGGTTTCCTCCACAGGCCGGGTGCGGAACAGGCAGCCCGTAGTGGGCAGCACCGCAAGAAGCAGGGTCAAAGCCCAGAAGGGCGAGCAACGTCTCATGAAGTATTCGATGATCTCCCGAACATTTGAGTATACAGTGCTCGGAAAGGGTGCAAAACCAGCAAGGATACCCAGCGAAGGCGGATGCGGATAAAGTATGGTTATCGGCGTGACCGCTTCTCCGATCACTTATAGCTGCGCAGCCTGGGACAAAATCTTACTAAAGTCAGCTACGCCCGCCTTCTTTCATCATCTAAACTGTAGCTATCGTGCGCAAGATCTTCTGGCTCATCCTCATTGCGGCGTTCGCATCCGCGGGTTGGTTCGCCTGGGCTCTGCTGACTCCGGTTGAACCTTCGGGGCAAACTTTCGTGATGCTGCGCCCGGGGTATTCCACACGCCGTATCGCCGCCGAACTCAAGTCCAGCGGAATTATCCGCAGTGAGCGGGCATTCATTCTGTGGCACTATCTCCACCGCGGTCGATCACTCAAAGCCGGGGAATACCGCTTTGACGAGTCCCGGAACATGATCGACGTCCACAATCGATTGGCGCGTGGCGATGTCTACTTCCGCACCGTCGTCGTTCCTGAAGGTTTCACTATGTTCGACATCGCCCGCGCCGTGGAAGCCGCAGGGCTTGGTCCTGCCGAAGATTTTCTGAAAGTAGCGCAATCGGATACTGCGCTCATCGCCGACCTTGCTCCTGCGGCGCCGTCTCTCGAGGGTTACCTCTTTCCCGACACCTACCAATTCAGCCGCATGATGACTATGCAAGAGATGGCTGCGGCCATGGTCAAGCAGTTCCGCCAGGTCGCACGCCAGATCGGGATGATCCCGGCGCCGACAATGTCTACGGCGGATGACGGCAAAGTTCCGCTTGACGGATCGCCTCACTTGCAGGAATTTAAGAACTACGGCGATACGGTTGGGCCAGCACTCTACGTCCCTCGTCTCGTTACGATGGCCTCTATCGTTGAAAAGGAAACCGCTGTCGCCGAAGAGCGCCCGCTGGTAGCCAGCGTCTATAACAATCGGCTGGCCAACGGAATGGCCCTCGACGCCGACCCCAGCATCATCTATGCCGAGCTCCTCGCTGGCGTCTACCAGGGCGCGCTGCATCACGATGACATGCGATTCAACTCGCCGTATAACACATATACGCACGCCGGACTTCCACCTGGCCCCATCGCCAATCCCGGCAAAAGTTCCCTTGAAGCGGCCATGCACCCCGCGCAGAGCGACTACTACTACTTCGTCGCTGATGCTGCGGGCCATCACCGCTTCGCCCGCACCATTGAAGAACACAATAACAATGTGGCTGCCTACCGGCGGGCGATGCGTGGCCAATAGAAGCGGCTTCCGCGTTGCTAACGTCCACGCGCCTGCATCCACCCCTGCAGGATCAAAACTGCCGCCATCCGGTCCACGGCCTTCGCCCGCTTCTCGATCGACAATTCCGTTTCCCGCAGCAATCGATTCGCTTCCGCCGAAGTCAGCCGCTCATCCCACAGGTGCACCGGCAGCCGGAACCGCTTGCGCAGGTCTTCGGCGAACCCCTGCATCTTCTCCGACTGCGTCCCTTCCGCGCCGCTCATACGCAATGGCAGCCCGACCACGATCTCCCGCACCCCGTACTCGCGAATCACCTGCTCCAGCGCCGCCAAATCCGTCCGCTTGTTCCGGCGCTGCAAAGTCTCCAAACCCTGCGCCGTAATCCCCAGCGGATCCGACACAGCCATCCCAATCCTTCTCGACCCCACGTCCAGCCCCAGAACCCGCCCCGCCCGGCGGTCTGATTTTTCCTCTTCTCTTCTCGCTTCAACGCTCACGCCGCGATTATAAGCGCCGCACCCGGAGCCGAAGATTCCTATGTGGGGACAGCCGCCCCCTTCAACAAGCCAGGGAGGCCCTCGGTCGACCGGGCGAAGCCCTGTGGTTCGCGGCCTCGCCAATCGGCAAGCGCCCTCCCCGCTCAAGCAGAGCTACTAACCCATCTAAAAACAGTTACTTACAGCCTCAACTCCTTCCGGTCGAGCATCCCGAACCCCGCTCTCCACCCTCCCAACCCCGCACCAATCCTTGCTTTTAGTCCCTTTTCGGGGTACGCTGTTTGCAGCAACGACGACGCTTCTCGCCACTACACCCCACTCCTTCCTAGGGTGCCTTTTATGAGTAGTGCTGATCTGAATTTTCACATCGGCGACAAGGTCGTCTATCCCAACCACGGTGTGGGTGTCATCGAACAGATTAGCAGCCGCTCCGTCGGCGCCACGGTGGAAAAATTCTATCTTCTCCACATTAAGGCCAGCAGCCTCAAGGTCATGGTGCCCTGCAACAACGTCGGCAGCGTCGGCATTCGCCGCGTCGTTCGCAACGGCGAGGTGCAGAAGATCCTCGACTTCCTCGCCATCACCGACGACCTCACCACCGCCGACTGGAAAGACCGCTTTAAGGAAAACTCCGACCGCATGCGCACCGGCTCTCTGTTCGAAGTCGCCGGCGTTCTGAAGAGCCTGATCGCCCTGCACCAGGCCAAGCCTCTATCCTTCCGCGAAAAGAAGATGCTCGAACGCGCCCGCTACCTCTTGGTCAGCGAACTCGCCATGTCCCGCAACTGTGAAGAAACCAAGGTCGAGGTGCTCCTCAACGACGCCCTCAGCAAGTGCAACCTCCGCTTTCCCGAAGCCTCCGAATTCCAAGCCTGATTCAACTTTTCTAGCAGCAAGCCTCGAGACTCGATCTGTGCTGCCGCTGTCTATGTAGGGACAGCCGCCTCGGCTGTCCAGCCGAGCGCAGCCAGGCGTTCTGGCTTCTGCCATCCCAACATGAAACGTTCCGGTCCTCCCGCTCACTATTCTGCGAAGGGAGCTACCAAATGGCACGTTCACCAAAAACCGTTTCCATTCGCCACCTCCATGCTGCCGTCAAGACTGCGCTCGAAGCGGCCAAGAAAAAACATCCCGAGTTCAAAATCGATCCCGCTACCCCTACCGGCGGTCTGACCACCTTGCCTATCTACTACCGCTACCCCTGGATCTGCGGCTTGCCCGTTCCGTGGCCTGAATATGACCTCCAGAACCTGGCCACATTCACCAACACCTTCGTCACCAATCTTGCCAGCAACGAACACATCTCCGCCCTAGCCGTGGACGGCAAGTTCGAGCCCACGCTCCACGTTTCTCCCGGCGACACCGCCATTGGCTTCACGCCCGGCCCTGTTTCATTTGTTGAGTAAGAAATTGAGAACCGAGGACTGCCGACTGAGAATTGAGAATTGAGAACTGAGAACTAGGCCCAAAGGAAACCCAACATGCCGAAACCGACGGCTCCAAGCACGCGGGACACGCTACTCTGCCCCAGTTCACAACCTGAGATAGAAGGCGTCCGTGTGCTCGGAGTCGTTCAGCAAACTCCCAGCAGACCGGAGGTCACATACCTCAACGAGCCTCTGCTCGCCACGCCAGATGTCCTCGCCATGTCGGCTCCCGCTCAACCCACCGAAGTCTTCCGCTTGGCAGCCCCCTGCCAGACCAGCCGATGTCCACACTTTGACGGTGCCAACTGCGGCCTGGTTACTCGCATCGTTCAGCTTCTGCCCGCCGTCGTCGATCAGCTCCCGCCCTGCCAAATCCGCCCCGAATGCCGATGGTTCCATCAGGAAGGCGCCGCCGCCTGTCGCCGCTGCCCGCAGATCTCCACCCTGAACTACAACCCGTCGGAAACTATGCAGACGGTCGTCAAGCTTCCGCCCGTGCCAGCGTTCCACCTTCCGATGTCGGGAGAATCAGATACTATTCAGAGCGATTAATTTCTGCCAGCCAGTGCGATTCATACGAACTCGCTCTCCGGTGGATAGAAGAACCCAGCCGTCGGCTCGACCATCGCGGTGAATCTCGCGCACGTGGCCGATATTCACAATCGCGGAGCGATGCAGGCGCACGAACTTGTTAGGGTCCAGCTTGGTCTCAAGCGCTTTTATGCTTTCGCGCAGCAAATGTGTTTTGCCGGCCACGTGCAGGCACACATAATAGTCGGCAGCTTCGATCCACTCGATGTCACTAACCACCACCACCGAGTCCTTGGTTCCGTTTTTCGCGAGCAGGCGCTCGGGATAGCTGGGCCGCACCGCCGGCGGCTGCAGCGCCTTCAAAACAGAATAGATTTCCTGGCGTGCCGCAAACGCTTCTTGCAGCTGCACTCTTTCTTTTACTCGCGAAAGCGCTTCCTCCAGTCGTTCCCGCTCCACCGGCTTTACCAGATAGTGCAGCGCATGCACCGCGAAGGCCTCCACCGCAAACTGGTTGTGCGCAGTTACGAAGACGGTCAACGGCATTTTGGGCAAGCCGACTTCTTCGATCACCTCGAAGCCGCTACTCCCGGGCATTTCAATATCGAGAAAGAGCAGGTCGATCGGAGTTGACTTCAGCGTGTCAACCACTTCGTTGCCGTTCCGACACTCCCCGGAGATTTCGATCTCCCGGTCCGACGCCAGCAACAGCTTCAGCCGCTCTCTCGCTAAAGGCTCGTCGTCGGCAACGAGAGTCCTCAACTTCATGAATCCTTCCGCTCGTAAGGGATGGTAATCAGCACTTCAAAGCCACCAGACTCCGGCTGGGAAGCGCGAAGCGCATAGTTGTCCTGGTAGAAATGATTAAGCCTTTCTCGGGTGTTGCTCAGGCCGATTCCAAACCCGGGACGCGACTTTCCGTTCAATCCCGGACCGTTGTCTCGCACCTCCAGCTGCATGTGACTTCCCACTCGCCGAGCCGAAGCTTGGATACAACCGTTGTTTTCACACTGAGCGATCCCGTGCCGAATCGCGTTCTCGATCAGCGGTTGCAGAAGAAAACAAGGAACCAGCCCGTCCAGCGCATTAGGATCGAGATTCATATCAACCCGAAGCCGGTCGACGAAGCGCACCCGTTCAATGGCCAGATAGCTCTCTACGATCTCCAGTTCTTGCGCCAGCGGAATCTTGCTGGGAGTGCTTCTCTGCAAGCCGGTCCTGAGAATGCTATTAAGGTGGCCCAGCGTATCGAGCGCCTCTTGCTTGCGGTCAAGCTCCATCAATGCGGTTACGGCATTCAGCGCATTAAAAAGGAAGTGCGGCTCCAACTGCATCTGCAAAGCGCGCAAATGCGCGCTCGAAAGCTGGCGCTCCAGCTCGAGCGACCGCATCGTATCCCGCTGCGCGGCAAGTTGCGTATGGAGCGCTGTGCAGGCGAGCCAGACCAGGCCGTACGTCAGCAACTCAACCCCGAAGCGGCCCAGGTTAAAGAATGACATTCCGCCGTATACCGCTCTCTGGAAGTCAGGTCCCACGCGGGCGATCCAGTGCGCCGTTAACCGGAGCGCGCCCAGGTGCGGTACCGCAGCGATGGCGGCGACGACCAACTGCAATCCGGCGCTGCCGGCCGAGACCTTCAAAACCGAGGGCCAGCGCTTGCCAACTCGCCATAAAAGTTCGGCTGCACCCGCCCACCACATCCACAAGACCGCTCCGTAAATCAGCGCCAGAACCCACGACGCAGAGGAGCTTGCGCATTCCACCGTCGTAGCCAGAGTCAGGATGCTGGCAACCGCCAGCGGAATGACTCCCGCTTGCGGAAAACCTCCGCCGGTGATCGGCTTACGAGCGCCCGGAACGGCCTTATCGGCCGACTGGATTGCAGCAGAGTTCACGATGTTTCCTCCTATCGGAAGCCCGCGACGTTAATGGTACAGCCAACACATTGGCTCCGATAGAAATCTTTCTCGCCCTGCTCCCCTGCCGCCCGCCATTGTGCAGCTTGCTCGCTCAATCCAGCTCGATCCAAAACCTGAGCATACGCAATTTGCGCCGCAAAATACTTCGGATGCTTGCGCCCCAGCGCCTGGTCGAGGATGCTAAGCCCCTCCCGCATGTCGGCCAACGCCTTGTCGGCGTCACCCGACTGGGAATAGGCTTTCCCCAACAGCATGTAGTCCCACCCGGTAATCCAATGCCGTTCGCCCAGGTTCCGCTTGCTCAGATCGAGTGCTCGTTGATAACCGGCTACAGCTGTAGAGGGATGTCCCTCGGCAAGTGCCAGCCAAGCCTGGGTCTCGTAGGCAATCGCAGAATCGTCGTCCGTCAGATCACGAGCAAACTTCATTTCGGCGGCCGCGTTCTCCATATACTTCTTAGCTTCGTGGATCTGTTTTCGCGCCAGGGCCACTCCCGCCAAGGCCGTAAGCGACCGCGTAGTCCCTGCGTAGTCGTTCGATTGCTGGCGCAAACGCAGTGCCTTCTCCCACATCTGCGCCGCAGCCCCCAACTGTCCGGCATCGTTGTAAAGCTCCCCGTAGTTCTCGAGGGCCGCGGAATAATCCGTAACGAATCGAGGGTCCCCCTCAAGAATGTGGAGCGACTGTTCGAACGCCTTCTGCCCTTCCGCAAATTTTCCCTGATCTTTGTACGCAACTCCGAGCACGATCCAAGCCCTCCCCAGTTCGAGCCCGCTCAACCGGCCGGAACCGGTGAGCTGCATGGCGATGGCAATGGCTTTGTCGAATTGCCCTTGCTTCTCAAAAGCACAGGCCTGGTGTAACAGCTCCTGCGGATTCACTTGAGCCAACAGTTGCGAACCCGCCAATAACACCGTGAGTACGACTTTCTCGATATGTTTCATGCGCTCAGAATGAGCACAAGATGCAAATCAATCCAGCCCAAGTCCGCCAACCCGCACACTCATGCAGGGAGCCCCGCACTTCATGCCGCGAAACCGCACTCGGCGAGGCCGCCGGGTGCCCCATTTCTCGCGTTCTTTGCGAGAAGTGGGCTTTCTCAGGCGGCACAAATCCTCACTTCAGGACCGCTCAGCTTGGCCCGAAATCGTGTCAATAGGCAGAAACTACACGATCAAGCCTAAATCACTCAAAGCAGCGCAGATATAATTCGGGGAAATGTGGCGCTTTCACCCATTTCGAGTTGATATACTGAATATATAGAGTAAAAATTTAAGCAAACGAGGCGCGGCCCTTGGGCCGCGCCTTTTCTTTTGCTCGCCGAATCCCGATTCCGCAATCGCCCTAGGAGCAGCATGCCCAAGTTCCGGAACTACAAAGAGCGCGGCGAATGGGTGGAAGCCCAGTTCATCGCCGAAGCCCTTCGCCGCGGCTACACGGTCCTCAAGCCCTGGGGAGACTCCCAGCCCTTCGACGTCGCCCTCAACTTCGGCACCCGTGTCGTCAGGGTCCAGGTCAAGTCCACCAGCTTCCGCATCAGCACCGGATACCGCTGTGAGTTCCAGCCCAACATTCAGGGGCGCCAATACACTCTCAAGCAGATCGACTTCTTCGCCGGCTACGTCATCCCGCAAAAGACCTGGTACGTCATCCCGGCGCCGGTCCTCTTCCACGGCAGCAGTCATCCGACAAGCCCGATGCTCTTCCCCATGCAACCCGTCAAGGCAAACAGCTACAGCTACGAGTGCTACCGTGAGGCCTGGCACTTGCTCCGCCCAAAACCGGAGGAAAGAGAGCCCCGGAGGGGCGGCAGATAATAGCCCAGAGCCTGCCCTGAGCTTGCCGGAGGGACGCAAGTCCGGGGCAGTGGTGCGGTTTCAAGAATTACGGTCCTAATCTTTCCCGGCGTCATCCCGAAGGACCGCGTTTTCACCAGCGGGCCGAGGGATCTCCCGCCTAACCGGCCCAACGCGTAAGCCAAACTGCGCCACTACCAAGTCCTGGGTAACCCCTAGAGGGATGGAACCAAGTCCCGCAGGGACGGCAGAGCATTTCTCCGCACGCTCCCACCCCGCAAATTGTGCACAGGTGCAGCCTTCTCGAAAAGGAACACCCTAAAAATGCGTGGCCTGATCAATCCTCCAGAACAGGGCTTTCTCGATTAGTATTTCTGAAATGCGCCATTTGACAATTGAGACGAGGGTACGACCTGGAAGAGTGGCCGTCCTTGTCGACATCAACGACTCTCAGTGGCAGAGCACGTGCCTCCGCGTGATTGAATATTTCACGAGGCTATGGGGTGGATGCGGAAATATCATCGTTCCAACTGACGGGAAGGTAATCAGCGCACTCTTCTGGCGGGTGCTAGAGCGCTTCGATCCAGATTACGTCAAAGCCTACGCTAGGACAGGGCAGGACATCGAGATTGAGGAACCGGCAAAGTTTGAGCAGGCGTATGAGCGCCACATTGCAGGGTGGGAACAAGAGATCAGCGCAAAGACTGATCAACACGCGGCGAAGACGATCCGCGAAAACCTTCGCCAGTCTGTCCTGACCCCGTTCGGAATCTCCAAAGAGCTGCAGCATGAGCTGCGCGATCGCATAGCACCGTTCTACCTTCAGGAGTGGATCGTCGAAGCGGGCTCACTTGGCGCGGGCAGCGTCCCGCATTATCCGCACACGGATATCATAGATATCCTGCCCTACGCACAGCATTCGAGTCGCGTATTGCGCGTAAGCGACGCAGCTCCGTTTCCACGACTTTGGTGGGCATCGTCGTTCGGATCGGTGAACCCAGAACTGCAAGCGCAGCTCACACAGTCAAGTGTCGAGGCGTACGAATACGGCAGATCCGAAGACGAAATCAAGCTGCTTATAAACTTAGCTGTCAAAGGCTATGAGGAGATCGAGTCCGCTCGATTCTTGACGAATACGTCGGTAAACACGATCCAGGAAATCCTCCAATCCGTACCTATGCGGCTATCGATGGCCGGACTCGGCTACTACAGATCGATTCGACATCAAGACACAACGGAACTCGTGATTGCGGTAGCCGGGGCTCGCATAGAAGACTTTGCTTTGTATTATGCCCTTTCTCGCATGCGGAGTCGGGTTATCTGGATTCCGCCCTCAGTGCTGGACGAGCTTCTTGGACCGAAGCCGACTACTTTGAAAATCGATCCCTCATGGCACTTCGTTAATGATCTTGCAAGTCTGGCACGGGGGAATACGCAGCGCTATGCGGGCCTCAACCTGCTTAGCGTTACGTTGACGCCCGAGCAACTGGAGCAAGTAAAAGCCCGCCTGTCGGACATCGCTGTCAGCGGCATTAATCAGTGCCAAGTGTTCACGCCTGCCCAAGTAATCCCCGAGGAGCCAATCCGTCACTACGAAACGGACAACGTCTCCATCCTCCGGTCTTTCGCTGTGCCGGAAGATGGCATGATTCGGCTATTTGAAACACCGCTGCCTCAGAGTATTGCCGAGGTTAACCCTAGCAAGCATCGCTGGCTTACAGAGTTGAACATAAGGCAGTACCAAGTTCCCCGCCATCACGTCCTAGGCGAGCGTATGTTGGGGTCTTCGTCGTTTACCGCACAGGGCGCACGCATCTCGTCCAACGGACCGACTTACTTCTGCCCGAACTGGATGATTTTCGGGGGTGCCTCGGCCGAATCGTCCGTTCCTCGTCCTACAATCCACATTCCGGAGCCACTCGAAATATTTCGGGATGTAGCCAAGCCCACCGGCCTAACCTGCGCGGTTTCTGACAAGGGGTTCTATGCAGAGAACGCATGCCAAAAGTTTGGTGGGCTCGACAAGCTAGCTGCATTTCTCCGATCACGAAGTGGACAACTTTTTATCTCGGCATTTCTTGGCAAGGAGAAGCCGGAGGAAGACGACCACCTGAAAGGTGCCCTCCTAAGCGACAAAAGACGATACTTCGACTTGGACTCGCTAGCCGCGACTCTTGGGAGTGAGCCGGAGGCGGCCCGGATACTTGATCGTCTCTCGTCGACAGCCGTCTTGTACCGTGGGTTTATCTTGCAATGCCAATACTGTAGACGAGCTGACTGGTTTCCACTGGGCGAGCTGTCAGACTCTTTCACTTGCAAACGCTGTCACAGAGTACAAGTGTTCACTCAAAAGCACTGGCGGCATCCTAACCAGCCGCATCTGTATTATCAATTGGACGAGTTGGTGTACTTGGGGCTGGAGCACAACATGCAAGTTCCGCTTCTCGCGCTCGACGTCCTAGGCGGGTCCAAAGACAGTTTCCTCTATGTTCACGAGCTCGAATACCGCGAAAAAGATAAGGATACGCCGCTGCTCGAAGTAGACCTTAATTGCATAGCTGATGGGGCGCTCACTATCGGGGAAGCAAAGAAGGATGATCGTCTCGGGAAAAACGACAGAGAAGAGTCAGCGGTGATTTCAGGACAATTAGAATTAGCAAAGCGGCTCTGCGCTCGGCAAGTTGTGTTCGCGACGGCTAGGGATGAATGGCACTCGAGTACCGAAGACCGGATACTCAAAGCCTTCGGAGACCAACGCTTCGACGTAATTTTGCTCACCCGGAAGCACCTCTATGGTGGGCAATCAATCTAGAGATTATTAGATCGCGGAGCGAAGATGGGCCGGGCCTTCCGAGATTTATGTCTGCCGGCCCTCCGGGGCTGGACCGTGGTGGCTTCGTTCCACGGCCCCGCTCTGCATGTCGCCCTACTGCCCGACCTGCACGATGCACTCTTCCAGCACATCCAACGCAACATCCGCCTCTTCTTTCGTCACCACCAGCGGCGGGCACAGCCGGATCGAACTCGGACCGCACCCCAGGAACAGCACGCCATGTTCGAACGCGCGCTCGATAATCAGGTCGCGCTCCGCGGCGGCATACTCTTTAGTCGTCTTGTCCTTCACGATGTCGACGCCGATCATCAACCCGCGCCCGCGCACGTCGCCCACCAGCTTCAACATCGCCGGCCAGCTTGCCATGCGCTTCATCATGTGCGCGCCCACTTCCGCTGTGTGTTCGAGTAGATGCTCTTTCTCGATCACATCCAGCGTGGCCAGCGCAGCCGCAATGCAAATCGGATTGCCGCCAAAGGTTGACGCATGCGAACCCGGCACCCAGTCCATGATTTCAGAGCGCGTCATCGTGATGCCCAGCGGCATGCCCGACGCAATCCCCTTCGCCATGCAAACCATGTCCGGTTCCACGCCCGTATGCTCGACCGCCCACCACTTGCCCGTGCGCCCCGCGCCACTCTGCACCTCATCCAGCACCAAAAGAATTCCATGACGATCGCAGATGCGCCGCAACTCCTGCATGAAGATAGTGGGCGCAACCACGTAGCCGCCCTCGCCCTGCACCGGCTCGACAAAGATCGCCGCCACTTCCTCTGGAGGCAGCGTGGTCTTGAACAGCTTCTCTTCGATGAAGCGTGCACAGCTCAGCGCGAAAGCGCCGGGATCCTGCGTGGCATCTTTGCGTCCGCGATACAGGTCGGGATAGGGCACGTGAGTCACGCCCGGCATGAGCGGCGAAAAACGCCGCCGCTGCTGCGGCTTCGACGCGGTCAGCGACAGCGCGCCCATGGTGCGTCCATGAAACGCGCCGAAGAACGCAATGATGTTCGGCCTCTTCGTGTGATAGCGCGCCAGCTTGAGCGCGCACTCGATCGCCTCCGCACCCGAATTGCCGTAATAAACTTTGTGCGGTCCAGGCATGGGCGCAATCTTCGACAGGCGCTCGGCGAGCGTGACCATGCTCTCGTAATAAAAATCAGTGCCCGACATATGGATCAGTTCGCCCGCCTGCTTCTGAATGGCGGCGACTACATCGGGATGGCAGTGGCCAGTAGAGACCACGGCGATGCCGGCAGAGAAGTCATAGAACTCGTTGCCATCGACGTCGGTGACGACGATGCCCCGGCCGCTCTTGGCCACCAGCGGATAGGAGCGGGTGTACGACGGCGAAATATATTTCTCGTCGCCCACGAGCACGCGCTTGGCGTTCGGCCCAGGCAGGGCGGTCTTAATCTTCGGTCCGTTAACAGCGGGTCCGATCTTTTTTTCGGAAACAGTTGCTGTCATGGTTTTCGTGGTCATTGGAATCCTCCGTGCGGTCGTTGGTCATTCGTCGTTGTCGTTGGCAAAGCCCGCATACACCGCAGGCATGGAAGCCAGCAAACGAGCTGAAGTAAGGAGGATCGGAAACTAGTCGCTGCCGAAGAGACTAGGACGCAGGCGGGAAGGAAGATTCGCGCGATAGCGCCGAGGACAGACGAGGCAATGCAGCCAGCACTCGGGCAGATGCGCATTGGGCAGACACGAATTGGAAACGTTGCGCAGCATCGCTAACAGTCGACATCGCTAATACATTATAGCTTGAGGCGATGAACGGCGTAACCCCCTTCCTCCTTCGATCATCCTTCGATCATCGTCCGCCGACTCGTCTGCTATCTTTAAGCCTTCGCATCTTTCCCATTCGTTATGACCAAGACGCAGAGCCCAAGCCGGTTTGCGGTAATCCTTGCCTTTGGGTTGGTGTATCTGTTTTGGGGCTCGACTTATCTCGCTATTGATATTGCGGTACAGAGCATTCCTCCGGCGCTGATGTGTGCAGTGCGGTTTTCGATTGCCGGAGTAGTGATGCTGGCGGTGTGCGCGGCAACCGGGCGCAGGATCTGGTATTCGGCGCGGCAGATTGCGCTGGCAGCGGTGGTGGGAATCCTGCTGCTGATGGGCGGCAACATGACGCTGGCATGGGCGGAGCTTTCGGTGCCTTCGGGGCTGGCGGCGCTGATCATCGCTATCACGCCGTTGTGGTTTCTAGTACTGGACTCGCTGCTGCTGGGTCGCCATCGCATTTCGTGGAGAGGCAAGGCGGGTCTGGCGTTGGGAATGGTGGGGCTAATGGTTTTGTTTTGGCCGGAATTGCATTCGACTTCGGCGCTGGGGCGGCGCGAGCTGCTCTCCTGCACGGCGCTGCTGGGGGGATCGTTTTCGTGGGCGCTAGGATCGGTGCTGTCGAAGCGCTGGCAATCGGGCATGGACGGTTTCAGCGCGACCGGATGGCAGATGACGGCGGCAGGTGCGGGGAGCTTTTTGTTTGCGTTGGTGCTGGGAGATTTCTCGCACGTAACGTGGACGGCGCGCGGGCTGGGCGCGGTGACATATTTGGTGGTGTGTGGGTCGTGGGTTGGATATACGGCTTACATCTATTTGTTGGAGCACGTGCCCACGTCGAAAGTTTCGACGTACGCGTATGTGAATCCGGTGATCGCGGTATTTCTGGGCTGGCTGATTCTGCACGAGCGTGTGGACCGCTTCATTGTGATGGGAAGTGTGATTGTGGTGCTGTCGGTGATTCTGGTTACGAGCGCGAAGGTGAAGGAAAAGATTGTCCCGGAAGAATTACCGGCGGTTGAGGCGGCGGGGTAGTAGCTGCGCCGATGAACGTGCCAGGGAGAGTTCGCAGCAGCCCACCCGTGAAACTGCCACGGGTGGGGCAACTCGTGTCGTGTTAGAGTACGGCTGGGTTACCCGCCCTGTCTACGCACTCCCCGAGCTAATGTTTGGTCAGCTCCATTGACCAGTTCGGGTTGATTGGGATGGTGACCTTCGTTCCCGATGGTGCCTGCTCAAATTGGTGGGCATACTTCGGAAAATGCAAATCCGCGAAACGTGGGTAGTGCCAATCCCGATAGATTCCGATGGGTAACAATAGCAGCAGCGCCACGACGGAGTAGCGGAGCCAACGAGGAGCGGCCACGGGACTCGCCATCCAAAACAGAGTGGCCAAGAACGCCAGCATAGGCAGGAAGTAATAGCGATTGCCGCAGCCTGGAAGGCACAGCAACTCCCACTGTGGGCGATCCGGCGTGCCCGCGATGGGACGTGCCAGGGCCAGCGCGAATATAGCGAAGGCAAACAGAATAAAAAGTTTTAACTCGGTGGGGCCATAGCGCAGCGCATACGTCAAGAGAGCGATCCCTATCGCAGTGGCAATCGTCTCAACCAAGTGGACACGTGGCAATCGGATCAACCAAGCTTGCGTTTTGAGCCCAAGTAATGAAGAAAGAAATACCTGTCGCCCCAGAATGCTAATGAGGCGAGCGAAGGTAGCGCCGTTGGGTGCCACCTGGCGCGAATGCCAGTTTAGGAGCACGCTAACAGCCTGAATGACGGCACCCGGGACAAGCAGTGCAAGCGAGATTGCCTGCCAGTTATGTCGACGCTTCCACCAAAGAACGGCGGCCAGAGGAACGAGGACGATACCGATTGGGCCGTCGAGGGAAATCAGAACCAACACCATCCCCTCAAATATCCGCCATCCCCGGCTGCCTGGGGGCCGAGCCAGCAGCAGCAAACAGGCCAGCAATGCCAGGTGCCATTGGATCGTCGTAATGTTCGCATCAATCTCGTAGGTGTTGGGAAGGGCGAGATAAATCAAAGCCGCCAGCAGTCGCGTTCGGAGGGCTGGGTTGGAGAAGCGCGTGGAAAGGAATACATTCACCGGTAGGATTTGAACGGTGATCGCGCAAAGATTCATTACCAACGGAGCTGACGAGAAACGAAAGAACAATGTCAAAAGAGCAATGAGCCGGGTAAGCGAATGAAGGTAGCCATCCTGCGGCATCAGCAAGGAATGGAGGCCAAGGTTATACGCGTTCGGATACCAGATCTTGCCGTCCTCAGCGAAAAACTGCGCATTAAATACGGCATCTGGCCGACGAAGGCAGATGATCGCGAATGCGACCAGGAACAGGATCACATGGAAGGCTACGCTCGGACTACCGCTCGGCTCCTTGGTCAGAGTGGGACGCTCAACCCCCGTCGCCCAAGCCGGGGACGTACTCGGCAACATTGGACTGTCCTCCAGTGCGTCTCCTCCGGCCATTGGCGAAAAAAAACGGGCTGCGAAAGCCGGACCCCTTTGCGGGCCATCCGCAGGCCGAGGGTTCCAGTTCCGCAACTACGGGCGGCATGGTGCCCAGCTTTCCAGCAGAAGGAAAGCGGAGCAGCCTTTTTCATAGCTGCGCCACACAAAAAAGCAAAGCCGGGCCAACCCCCGATAATGAAATAAGTGAGCTTAATGGCTTCGGCGCGGACGCCCGAACCGAAGCCATTTGTTCCGATAATTTATTCGTACCCACCTACGGTATCCAGGCGATGCTCGGGCTGGTGCCTGCCTTCATGGCCAACTGAGTGGCGCCTAATGCGCCTTCGACGCTATCAGTCACAAAGAGATCGCCTGAAGCGTCCTGGTACGCCACGACCCATGCGCCGTCGGGCCCCATGGTGATGCTCGGGCTGGTGCCTGCCATCGAGTCCACCGTATTGCCCAACGGAATGCCATAGCCTCCTCCGTCTTCAAACAACAGACTGAGCGAACCCTCGCCGCACGCAAACACCACCACAAATCCGTCCCCGTCGTAGACGATGTTCGGGCTGGTGCCTTTCTCCACGCAGAACCCAGTCGCCGTTATGTCGGCATCGCCGGTGGTTACCCACCAGAGATAACCGGTGTTGGTCTGGAACGCCACCTCGTATCCGCCGTTGGTCAGTGCGGCGATGCCCGGGCTGGTGCCTGCCATCATGCCCAAATTATAGTTCACTCCGTTCACCCAGAGACTACCCGTGTTGGCCTGGAACGCGTACGCATACGTGCCGTTGGTCAGTGTGGTGATGCTCGGACTGGTACCTGCCATCATGCCCAACCCAAGGTTCTTTGCGGGCGCCCCCGGTTTCAGCCTCCCAGAGACTACCCGTGTCGGCCTGGAACGCCGCCTCCCATGTGCCGCCGGCCCCTACGGTGATGGCCGGGCTTGTGCCTGCCATCATGCCCAAGCCAAACTCCGTTCCTCCGCTGACGCTGTCATACACCCAGAGATTACCCGTGGGGCCCTGGAACGCCACCGCATATCCTCCGTTGGTCAGTCCGGTGATGCTCGGGCTGGTGCCTGCCATCATGGCCAACCCAGTGTTGGTTGCGGCTGCGCTGGTGTAATATGAGTTGTTAACCACCCAGAGAGTACCCGTGCTGCCCTGGAACGCGGCTTCCCAGCTTGTTTGTGCTGAAAGTGCTGCACTCAAAGAGATCACGAATAGCAACAATGTAGCATTTCTCATTTCTTTTTCCTCCAGGAGCGAAGGTACGCTGAGGCTTTGAGGATTTTGCAAGCTAGGTTTTCTTGTTACGGAATCCGAACAGGAGCGGGGGGCCAACTTTAACGATTCTTGCGTGGGGGCTGGACCAGCCCCCCAACTATTTTGCGGCTTCTTCGTCGTCCTCCTCGGCGGTGAACAAATCGACGGAGTGGCCGCGAACCACGTAGGTCCGTTTCGTCGACGGA